>PVMK01183726.1_pt1 | contig 152821 bp, 145 predicted proteins | sample 1853481 | NCBI WGS metagenome assembly PVMK01 (sample SAMN08533507, study PRJNA380276) | Marine sediment metagenome, whole genome shotgun sequencing project.
ATCAGCGCTCCTCATCAACCGGCAGAAAGGCGGTCTAAAGTTGTGCCCCATGGGGGTCCGATAGTTCTCGCAGTGTGGAAATCTCCGCGTTGACAGCGAGATCGAGACGGGACCGCTCCGCCGGGTTCTCACCCGCTGTAGACCCCCAGGTCTCGGTACTCATGCCGGTCTATCAGGCCGAGCAGTATCTCGAAGAGGCGGCCGAGAGCATCCTCGCCCAGAGCTTCGACGACTTCGAACTGCTTGCGCTCGACGATGGTTCCACCGATGACTCACCGCGCATTCTCGCCGCTCTAGCCGCTCGGGATGATCGAGTCCGTGTACACGTCGCGCAGCACGCCGGCCTCGTCAGTAGACTGAACGACGGAATCGCGCAGGCCCGAGGGACCTACATCGCGCGAATGGATGCCGACGACATCTCATACCCTGAGCGCTTCGAGCGACAGATCGCCTACCTGAAAGCCCACCCCGAATGCGTGGCGGTCGGCACGGCGGTAGACGAGATTGATCCGGACGGGCGGGTCATCCGCTCCATGGACATCCAACCCACCCACGAAGAAATCGACGATCGCCTGTTGCAGGGAGACGGCGGTGCGTTGATCCATGCAGCGGCCATGTATCGAAGTGACGCGTTGCGCAGCATCGGCGGTTACCGGTCTGGCTTCGATGGCGGTGAGGACATGGATCTGCACCTGCGCCTCTCGGAGTTTGGCCGCATGGCCAATCTGCCAGATCGACTGTTTCTCTATCGGAAGAATTTCAATGGCATGACATTTTCGAGACGATCGGATGTTCGCGAAAGGCAGGATCTGGCCATTCGAGAAGCGCTTGTCCGAAGAGGCCTGGACCCGCATTCCGCTCCAGCGCGCCCCCCTTTCATTCCCACGTCCGCACCCGATACCGTCTGGGCCATCTGGGCCAACCGCGCCCTGGTCGCGGGGCATCGTGACACCGCACGCCATTACGCGATCAAGGCTTTCTGCGCAGCACCGCAGCGGCATTGGAAGCTACCGATCCGGGTTTGGCTCGGCGTTCAACCGTTGTTCTGGAAGCGAAGCGGGCGCCGATTGCAGAAATGGATCGGGCGATAGGATCAGCGCAAGCGGCGATCGTTTTCAAGTGCTCCGGAGCGAGCGACTCGTCCAATCGATCCACTGGCTCACAAAGCGCTTCACGTCTTCGAGGATCAGGTAGAGGCTCGGCACCAGGAAGAGCGAGATCGACGACGCGAACACAACACCAAATGCGAGCGAGATCGCCATCGGAATCAAGAATTTAGCCGACACGCTTCCCTCCAGCAGCAGAGGCGTGAGGCCCGCAAAGGTCGTCATCGAAGTCAACACGATCGGTCGGAAGCGAGCTACGCCCGCCTCTCGAACCGCATCGCCCAACGCAGCTCCATCATTTCTTCGTTGATTCACATAGTGCACGAGTACGAGGCTAGAGTTGATGACGACGCCCGAGAGAGCAACGACACCGAAGACCGACATCATCGAGAGATTCATGCGCATGATGAAGTGGCCCACAATTGCGCCGACGACGCCGAATGGAATCACCGCCATGATGATCAACGGCTGTGCGTAGGAACGCAGCGGTACCGCGAGCAGCGCGAAGATGAGCACGAGTGCAAATTTCGCATCGGTCTTCAACGCCCTGATCGTTTGCTTCTGCTCGCGCTGCACTCCCTCGAGGTCGTAAGTGAGGCCTGGGTATTCGGCCAGCAGAGCTGGCAGGAAATCACTCTTGAGATCGGCCAGGATTTCGTTCGTGTTTGCAACTGCGTCATCGACGTCGGCCGTCACGTTGATCACACGCCGGCGGTCGGAGCGATTGATCGTCGCATAGCCACGCCCGCGATCCATGCGCGCGACCGCGTAGAACGGAACCTCGCCGCCATCGGATGTACGAATTCGCAGATTCTCGAGGTCGGCGAGAGAAGTGCGCTGGTCGCGCGGGTAGCGCACCATCACCCGAATGTCGTCTCGCCCGCGCTGGATGCGTTGCGCTTCTGCGCCATAGAACGCCTGACGCACCTGACGGGACAGATCTTCCAGCGTGATCCCGAGGGGTTCGGCGCTCGGCAGCAGCGACAGCTTGACCTCCTGCTTGCCATCCTGGAACGAATCCGCGATGTCGATCACGCCGGAGTATTCAGCGAGGCGCAACTTCACCTGTTCGGCCACAGCCTCCAGCACGGAGGCGTCGGGTGCCGCGAGTTGGATGTCGATTGGATCTCCGCGGGAGAACAACACCGAATCGAAGCGGAGTTCCTCGATACCCGGAATGGGCGGCGTCTCGTCGCGCCAACGCTGCGCGATGGCATTCGCTGCAATCGGCCGAATCTCTCCACTTGCGAGCTCGATCGCGACTTCACCCAGATTGGTTCCACCTCCCGTAAGTACGAAAGCAGGGCCGTGTTGATTGTTGGTCTGCTCGCCGACGGTCACGAAGATGTGCCGCACGAGCGATTGGCCGTCGGCTTTCATTTCCGCGTCCAAAGCCGCTTTCATGCGGCGCGCGGCCAACTCGACTTCACGGGTCGCGGCAGCGGTCGCCTCGACGGCAGTCCCGGGCGACATCACGATCCTTGCAGTCACGTAGTCGCTCTCGACAGGCGGGAAGAAGCTGAATTTGATGTGACCAAACAGGACAAGAGAAGTGGCCACCATCAAGATGGCGATACCGGCTGACAGCGTCACATACCGCCCGCGCAGTGCGGCCGAGAGCGCGGGCTTGTAGAGTCGTGTCGCAACGCGTTCCAGGCTGCCAGAGGTAAATCGCTGCAGTCGACGCCAGCGCCCGAAACTTTCCGATCGCGGTTCACTCGAAGCCGTGGCCGAGCGCCCATTGATCTTCATATGACCGAGATGAGCAGGTAGAACCAACTGGGATTCGATCAGCGAAAAAAGCAGACAAAGGACGACGACGAGGCCGATCGCGTTGAAGACCTGACCGTAGTGCCCAGGCGAAACGAGCAGCGGCATAAACGCCGCGACTGTCGTCAGAATTCCAAAGATGACCGGCGTGGCGACTTCCTGCGTCCCGCGGATCGCAGCGACGTGGGGATCGTCCCCGCTTTCCTGATGGCGGTGCACGTTTTCGCCAACCACGATGGCGTCGTCGACGAGTAGTCCGAGGACCAGGATGAATGCAAACAACGAGATCACATCGATCGAGATTCCGAGTGAGGGAAACAGCGCGAGAGCGCCCGCAAACGAGGCCGGCACACCGAGGCTGACCCAGAACGCGAGCCGTAGGCGCAGAAAGAGAGCGAGCACGACGAACACGAGAATGAAACCATTGATCCCGTTGCGGACCAGGATATCGAGACGATCGCGCAGCGTCTGCGAGCCGTCGCGCCAGACCGCGATTTCGAGCCCGTCGGGCAAGCGCGCGCTCGCTCCGGATACCCACTCCTTCACGCGCGCCACCAGATCGAGGACCTTCTGATCGCCGATGCGGTAGACGCGGATCAAAACTGCGGGCGAACCGTCAAAAGTCGCAAACTGATCGTCTTCTTCGAAGCCGTCGACGACGTTCGCGATCTCACCGAGCAGCAGCCGAGTTCCGTCGTTATGGCTAACGACGACGATACGATCAAACTCCTCCTTCGTATACGCCTGCCCCTTGGTGCGCAGCAACACTTCACCACTCGCGGTCTTGATCGAACCTCCCGGTCGATCGAGCGAGCCGTGGCGCACTGCGGCGGCCACCTGATCGAGCGTCAGGCCATGACGGCGCAGCGTTTTCTCGGAGACCTCGATCGAAATTTCGTAATTGCGCGCACCCGACAACTCGACCTGGGTGACGTCGGGCAGAGTGGAGATTTCGTCGCGCATTCGCTCGCCGTAGACCTTGAGGGTGCGCTCGGAGACATCGCCGAAGACCGCGATCTGCAACGCGTTCCGGCGGGGTTGTACACTGCTGACGATCGGCTTTTCGGTGTCGACCGGGAATGTGGTGATCGAATCGACCGCGTTCTTGATCTCGCTCAGTACGCGATCGACGGGAGAGCCCGAGACCAACTCCGCCGTAACGCCACACCAACCCTCCGAGGCATTCGACATGATCCTCTCGATGCCATCGATGCCCTGAATCTCCTCCTCGATCCGAACACAGACGCCTTCCTCCACCTCCTCAGGAGCGGCTCCGAGATACGCCACCCCAATCGTGATGATATCGACGTCGATGTCTGGGAAGATCTTTTGCTGGATCTTGGGAAGCGCAGCGACGCCACCCACGACCATCAGCATCAACAGCAGGTTCGCGGCGACGTGGTTGCGCGCGAACCATTCGATCGGGCCGTTCACTTCGGCCTCTGGGCCATCGCGGAATCGAGCCCGCCCGCATCCTCTGTAGATTGCTGCTGTTGACCGAGGCGACCTTCATCCTCTGGGTCGCTGACGATTCGCACCGCCATTCCATTGATGGCGGCTGCCAGTGGCGAAACGCAGACCCGATCACCCGCCCGGAGGCCGCCACCGATCACTACGTCGTCGCGTTTGGCGCGAAGAACGTCGACGGTCTTGAAGCGCAGTCGATCCCCCGCGTCCACCACGTAGACGACATCGCTGCCAGCATCTGTGCGCAGGGCCGCGCGCGGTAGCACGAAAACGTTCTCGACCGTCCGGCCCTGGATTTCAGCATCGACGAAGAGGCCAACGGCCAGGGGCGCCGAACCGGTCGTTCCGTTCTGGCCATAGGGATCCTCGACGCGCGCGACGAGGTGCACCATGCGACTCTTGGCATCGATCTCACCCTCGGTTCGCACGATACGCCCGGCCCAGGTTCGCGGTTCACCCGCGAACTCCGCACGCAGCTGAACCTCCGGCCCAGGTTGCGCTTCCGTCGGATCACCGTCCGTTGCCGCTCGTTCGCCACTGAGGTTGAACGGGATGTCGAGGTAGAAGAGTTCGCGATCGGGCAGCGGCAGACGCACCTCCGCGTAATCGGTCGCGTAGAGCGTCGCGATCGACGCTCCGCGGCTCACAAACTGTCCGACATCGACCTTCTCCGAGCGCACGCGCCCTTGATAGGGCGCGCGAATTTCCGTTCGATCGAGATCGCGCTCCGCGCGCGCGAGCTTCGCAGTATGCTCACGGAGTTCGGCCTCAGTGACCTGAAACGCGTTTTCGGCATCATCGATTCGCGCCTGGCTCGCGACGCCTTGTACAGCTAGGCTGCGCTGGCGTTCGATTTCGGTCTCGGCGCGCGCGAACTCGCTCTTCGTTCTCGCGACGACGGCGCGCGCTGCCTCGAGTTCGACCCGATGATCCGACGGGTCGATCCGAAGCAGCGGATCCTCTGCCTCGAAAAATCCGCCGGACACCAGCCTGGGTGAAACCCAGATCACTTCGCCCGAAACCTGCGGGATGAGATCGCTCTCGGTGCGCGGCACCACGGTACCCTGCGTTTGAACCGAAAATTGCAGCTCGCGCGGTTGCACTTCGATCACGGAGACGAGCGGCGCATTTACGCGAGCCGGGCCCGCTTCGACACCGGGTTTGGTCGCTTTGACGATGACCACGATGAGCGCGGCCGCGGCGACGATCGCCAGGGGAGCGAGTGCTTTCATTCGCGAACTCATCTCGCAACCCCACGTGAGCCACTTACCGCGCGCAGTCCAGCGACGACATAGGCGATCATCTGCTGAAGCACCGATTCATCGGAAAGCCGCGCCGTCCAACATTCACACTCGCCTTCTTCCTGGCCCGGCACCGTCACCAGGTGGCCACTGATCACGTGGACCATGACGCCCACTGTAAATTGGAACCCAAGTTCGATCTCCTCGCGTGGCTTTTCCGGTAGTGCTGCGGCGAGCGCCGCGACGAAACGCGTGACGATCGGGCCGAAGAGTTCCCGTTTCATCGCGGAGACGACACCGGGCGGATCCGAGTAGATGCGCGCCGCCACTTGCCGAAAACGCGCGGTGGCATCGATCGACGCCGCGTGCTCTTCGAAGACGGGCCGCAAGAACGCCTCGACGATCGTCTCGAGTTCCAACGGGCGACCATTCGCATCTTCTTCGAGCGCGTCGAGGCGCGCGATGCGTCGCTCGTTGAGCGGACCGACGCGCCGCAAGAGCGTCTCGCGCAGCAGCGCCTCCTTCGAACCAAAGTGGTAGTTGGCAGCCGAGACGCTCGCGCCGGCCGCCTGCGTCACCGCGCGCATCGACGCACCCTCGAAACCGCGTTCGGCGAAGATCTGCTCGGCGGCGTCGAGCAGCCGCTCGCGGGTGTCTGCGCCCCGCCCACCTTCCGGCGGCGCGAGCCGAGAGGGACGAGAATCGGCGATCTGCGAATCAGCGGAATTGGGCACGTCGGCGGTAGCTCCTAATTAGAACGATCGTTTGAAACATATGTTCGATAACCTCGGAGCGCAACTTGAGTGATTCTTTGGTGATTCAACTATTTGACCTTGAAAGAGAAATTCGCATTCCCGAAGTGGCACCCCAAAATTGGCCGGGCCGGCCTCAGCGGCCTGGATTCGCGGATTCCGGTCGCGCCTCCACTACCATCCCGCCATGAGCTGGAAGCCCGAAGTCGATGGGATCGAAAAGCGCCGACAGCTGGCCGCGGAACTCGGGGGCGAGAAGGCCGTCGCCAAGCAACACGAACTCGGCCGGCTGACGATTCGGGAGCGCATCGACGCGCTCGTCGACGCGGAGTCCTTTCGAGAGCAGGGCGGCATTGCGGGTGAGCCGGAGTACGGAGAGGACGGGGAACTGGTCGGCTTCACGCCCGCCAATTACGTGCTCGGCATCGCGAAACTGGACGGGCGATCCTGCGTGGTCGGCGGTGAGGACTTCACCCAGCGCGGCGGCTCGCCCTCCCCTTCTGGATTGCGCAAGAGTGTGTACGCAGAGGAACTCGCTTGCCGCTTCAAGCTCCCGCTGGTGCGCTTTCTACAGGGCGCGGGGGGGAGCGTGACGGGACCAAACGGAAAGGGACATCGCCCCGCTAGCAATCCCGTCTACGCACCGCACCGCTTTCAATCGATCATGCAGGCGATGGCCAGCGTGCCGGTCGTCTCCGCAGCCGTCGGCGCCGTGGCGGGATTTCCCGCTGCGAGACTGGCCGCTTCCCACTTTTCGGTAATGACCCGACACACCTCACAAATCCTGGTCGCCGGGCCCGCGGTCGTCGAGCGCGCGATCGGCGAATCCCAGAGCAAGGAAGATCTCGGAGGCTCACAGGTTCACACCAGAAGTGGCGTCGTCGATAACGTCGTCGAAGATGAGCGGGAAGCCTTCGAAATCATCCGCCGCTTCCTCACCTACCTGCCCGCCCATGTCGGGGAGTCGGCGCCGCGAACGGAACCGACAGACGACCGGGATCGAATCGAGGAAGAATTGCTTTCGATCGTTCCGCGAAGCCGGCGCCAGATCTACGACATGCGCCGGCTGGTCGCGCTGGTCGTCGACCGCGATTCGTTCTTCGAGATCGCACCGGGTTACGGCCGCGCACAAATTACCGGCCTGGCGCACATGAACGGCCAGCCCGTCGGGATCCTCGCCAACGATACGAAGTACTACGCGGGCGCCATGACCGCACACGGATCGCGCAAAGTCAGGCGATTCGTCGATTTCTGCGACACCTTTCACCTTCCGATCGTGAGCCTGGTCGACGAACCGGGCTTCATGATTGGAAGCGAGTCGGAACAAGCGGGGACCATCCGCTTCGGCACCGAAGCGATGTTCGCAGTCGTTCAATCGACGGTCCCGTGGGCGAGCGTCATCGTGCGCAAGACCTACGGGGTCGCAGCCGCGGCCCATTTCGGACCCAACGCCTACACGTTGGCGTGGCCCTCCGCCGAAGGCGGGACCCTCCCACTCGAAGGCGGCGTGGCGATCGCGTTCGGCCGCGAAATTGCAGCCTCTCCGGATCCAGAAGCGCGTCGTCGCGAACTCGAGCAAGCCTTTGCGGCCGATCGATCGCCGTTTGAGCAAGCAGAAACCTTCGGGGTCAACGATCTGATCGATCCGCGTCGGACCCGCCCCGCGTTATGCGACTGGATCGACTGGATCCAGCCAACGCTCGCTGAACACATCGGACCGCGGAGCTATTCGATCCGCCCCTAGACGTCGCTCACGCGCCGAGGTTCGAGTCGTCGGGCTCCTCGTCAATGGCGAGGACTGTGCGGTGGTAGCTCGAGAGGTCGGCGAATGACGCGAACGGCGCCCCCTGCACAGATCCGACATCCGGCAGTGCGGTCGCGTTGCTTCGCCTGAGAAGCCGCGTCGTGAATGAGCGCATCGCATCCAGCGGTGAATCCTGTCCGGTCGCAAACTGGCGTGGATCGAATTGATCTCCGCGTAGGCGAATCACCTTGAGCGGTTCGGATGGTTCGGACGTCCAGTTCAGCACGAGATCAACGACGATTACGAATTTTTCGCCCAATCCATTTACCGCAACCACCGAAATCGCGTCGACGCGTTCGAACGGAATCTTGCGTTTGTTGCCGCCTTCGATCTCGATCACGAGGCCGTCGTCGGCCAGCTCGCTCGGCTGCGCGCGCACGACTCGAAGTTCTCGCGATGAAATCTCCAGATCGATGGGAGCGGGCCGAACCGAATCGACCGGTTCGGCGGCGCTTTCGACTCCGGCACCAGAGGCCGCGGGAGTGAGCGGCTCCTCGCGAGGCAGACCAGACTCGTCCGCGAGTTCGGGATCTTCCCATTGAAGCAAGGGGTCTTCGGCGCGAAGGTTCGAATCCAAGCGCTCAGGGCGGGCGCGGCCGGATAGGCTGCGGCGCCTGCGTCATCGCACAACCCGTCTTCCGAAGGCGGCTTCGGCGATTCCCGGTAGAGTTCCCCCAGTAGCGCCTCGAGATTTTGTCGATCCTTGTAGGCGAGATCCACCGAGCCCAGTGCGCGCCAGGCCGCCGCTTCGGTGAAATTCCGATCCAGCGACTGGGAAGCCCGCGCAACGCGCGCCGCGAGTTCGGCTGAGTCGGAATCTGCCGAGTTCTCCAGAGCCCTCTTGAGTGCGCTGAGCGCTTCAATGGGCTGGCCGGCTTCTCGCAACATCAACGCGATATGAATCAGCAGCGCGGGCTCGGCATCGCCATGCAAACCACGGCTGGCGAGATCGAGCCAATGACCGACAGCCGATGGAGCGTTTCTGCGCACCTCGTCGCGAACGACCCGAAGCATCGCGTTCGATGCGTCAGCCTCCCGCCCGAGTTCGAGCGCAACCTCCCACATCGCGATCAGGGCAGCGCGATACTCGGGTTTGTGTTCGAGCAGAGCGGAAATCAACTCGAATGACTCGGGAAGTCGGCCGTCTGCTTGTGCTTCGAGAGCGGCCTCGAGGTCGGGCTCGACACTCGGCTTCCGCTCCGACGTTGTCGGAGCATTCGAGAAGGTCGCCTCGATCTTTCCGAGCATCAGCATCGAAGCCATTACGAGTCCACAGCCAAAACCGCCGGCGATCGCCCAGAGCGAAGCGTTCGCTGCCGCCACCATTTCACCGCTGGTGGTGGGGCCCGGCACCACGGACCCGTCCCAGCCGAAGCCCGCAGGCAGCGTCAACCAACACACACCCCCGACGACGACAGCCCAGTAGCCCGCCTCCGCCCACCGCGATGCAAAGCGAAGCGTGAAGGCTGCGAGCAGCCCGGCGATCATCCCCGAAGTCCCGATCAGCGATGCATCCAATTCCGGATTTGCGATCCGAAATGCGGTTGCCGCGACGAGAGCAGAGACGATCGCCAAGACACCAAACAGCGCAGATCCCCCAGACTCGCTCGACGTAGCAACCGAGGATCAACAGGAGAAGTCCGTTTCCGATCAGGTGCAACCAGCCGCCGTGGAGGAATGCGTGGGCGAGGTATGAAACGCCGCTTGTCTTCTCAGCGTGAACCCCCATGCGGTAGCGGGGCAATTGCGACAGAGGCGCGAGAGCTTCTACCGTCAATCCGTCGAGGATCTCCTGGTAGTGGCTCTGGACCGCCTTCGGAACGCCGACCGAACCTCTTCCGGACCGGCCCCGCTGAAATTCCGCGCGCCGACTCTGGATCACTTCGGCCGTCAGCTTTTCGACGATGATGTCGGCCGGCTCGAGATAGGGGCGCTCTTTCCAGTACGCGGCCGCTTTTGCAACGGCGGCATCGGCAGAGTTTTGGACATCACCCTCGAGGCTTTTCGAGTACGCCAGCCCGATCACACAGAGCGCCAGCAGACCGTAGGTCACCCAGGGCTGCCGATTTTCTGTCGAATTCGCAGACGGATGCGACGACATCTTCAGATGCCTCTCTTCGCCAACCAGGTACAGCGCAGGGCCCCGATGGGGAGACCCCCCAAACGAACCTCTGCTATGGATAAAACGGAAGAAAGGCTTGACGGCTAAAGCACAAACACGCGCCGGCTGCCTTCCCGCGAAACCCGTGGCCATGCCGGGGCGGAGCGGATTATTTCAATCACAGCGGAAAACCCCGGAGCAGTACCTCGGTGGGGCTTTCGCATCGAAGCTATGCTGGGCGCCGCCAGTTTCGGCAGTGGGGAGAATCGAGTGTCGGCGCAGCATTGGTGGATCTCGTGGATGATTGCGCTCGTCGCGGCCGGTTGCGGCGGCTGCGGGGGGGATCCCGAACAGGAGCGCGACGCCGAAGGCGCGTTGCTCATGGCTTCCTCGGACCCGGATGGCACGGAAATGCCGCCGGGCGCGATGCCCGAACTCGTTGAATCCCTCCGCCAAAGCCTGGCGACGGAGCCCCATCCCTCGGATGGTGGCGGGCGCGCCTGGCTCGAGCAGCTCCCGGGCGACCCCGAGTTCGCGATTGCTGGAGCGCCCGGGCGATTCAGATTGGTTTACGAAGTCGGGCCGGAGGGAATCGCGGCCGGCGGCATGATCTATTTCCAGGTTTCACCGTTCTGGCATTGGAGCACACCCCAGGTCGAAGAGCCTGAGCTGGATGGCTTCACAAAAGTGACGGCCAGCGACGAGGACATCCAGGTCGACGCCGCCACGCTCGACCAACAGCTTCTCGTTCTGCGCGTTTCCGGGCGAGCCCTTCGGGCCGGAGACCAGATCACGCTGGTGTACGGCGCCGGGCCTGCGGGCGCGATGGCGGACTCTCTCGCGGAAAAGAATTCTCGCTTCTGGTTTGCGATAGATGGAGATGGCGATGGCTTTCGCGTCTTCCTGGAGGACTCACCGGGCATCGATGTCCTGTCGGCTCCTCCGACTCAAATTCGGGTCACTCTTCCAAGTGTCGCACGACCCGGGAAGCCGTTTCGAATCACCGTTGCGGCATTGGATCCCAGTGCAAACGCGGGGTATCCATTCGAAGGCAGGATCGAGCTCACCAGCACATCCGCCGAGCACCCACTCGAGCTGACAGAGCCCGCGGTATTCGTTGCATCCGATCGGGGGAGAAAAACCTTCGAAGCCATCGTCCGGGAGCCCGGAGTCGTACGGGTGCGCGCAAAATCGGAAAACGGAATCGTCGGCGAGAGCAACCCCATGATGGTCTCTTCAGACGGGCAGAACGTCTACTGGGGGGATCTCCACGGTCACACCAGCTTTTCCGATGGAACGGGCACCGTGGAGGATTACTTCCTCTACGCGCGCGATGTATCTGCTCTCGACGTGGTTGCGATCACGGACCACGATCATTGGGGTGTGTTGCAGCTGGACCGGCATCCCGAGTTCTGGGAGGAGACCAAGGCCGAAACGCGGCGCTTTCACCAACCCGGCCGCTTTGTCACGCTGCTCGGCTACGAGTGGACCAGCTGGATCCACGGGCATCGGCACGTGCTCTATTTTGAAGACGAGGGCGAAATCTACAGCTCGATTTCCCCCTGATTATGAACATCCGACACAACTTTGGGATGCCTTGCGGGGAAAGCCCGCGCTCACATTTGCCCACCACTCCGCGGGCGGCGTGATTCGGACGAACTGGGATGTCCCGCCCGATCCGGTACTCGAACCGTTGACCGAGATCACCTCCGTTCACGGCAGCAGCGAAGCGCTCGACTCGCCGATTCCGATCTACGACCCGATCCCTGGAAACTTCGTGAGAGATATCCTCGACCGCGGCTATCAATTTGGATTCGTAGGCAGCGGTGACAGTCACGATGGCCATCCCGGACTCGCCCACCTCGTCACGGAGAGTGGTGGGCTCGCCGCCATCGTCACAGACACACTGACACGTGAGTCAGTGCTCGAGGCCATGCGCGCGCGCCGCGTCTATGCGACCAATGGACCGCGGATCCTGTTGCGCACCGCCCTCGACGACCATCGCATGGGTGCGTTGATTCCGAAGCCCGAAGCGGGAGGCTATAGCGGCGAACTTTTCGTCAAGGTCGTCGCAGAAGCACCGCTGGAGCGCCTCGACTTGATCCGAAGTGGGGAGTTGATCGACTCCCTGCCGATCGACGGACTACTCGAGGTCACGTTGCGTCGGGAAATCGAAGACCTGGTTTCGGGCGAATATCTCTACGTGCGCGCCGTACAGGTAGACACCGGCGCCGCGTGGTCGAGCCCGATCTACATCGAGTGATCGACCACGGCTGACCGGTTTGCGAAGGTGCAGTTTCAAAACCCAGGGAAGCCATGCCGCATCGCCCCCGAACCTCGATCCTCCTGCCGGTATTCAACGCGGTTGAAACGCTGCCCACCTGCTTGCGCAGCATCCAACGCCAAACGGACCCCGATTGGGAGTGCATCGTGGTCGACGACGGATCTTCCGATCGCGGGTCCGATATCGCCAGGGAGTTTTCGGCGACGGACGCGCGGTTCCGGCTGTTCGATCGACCCCATCGAGGCCTCGTTCCAACCCTGATCGATGGCGTCGAGCATTGCCGGGGCCGATTGGTGGCGCGCATGGATGCTGACGACTGGATGCACCGCGACCGGATCGCCGCTCAGTCTGCTGCGCTGGAGGGCAATCCCGCGCTGGCAGCCGTCGGATGCCGCGTTCGCCTTTTTCCCCGGAGCGACCTGCGAGACGGGATGCGCGCCTACGAGCACTGGCTCAACTCGATCGATTCTCCACAGAAGATCCGTGCAGAAGCGTTCGTCGAATGCCCGATCGCCCATCCCAGCCTGATGATCCGCAGCGAAGTTCTGCGCGCCCACCCCTACCGCGATTGCGGTTGGGCCGAGGACTACGACCTCGTGCTCCGATTGCTCACCGCGGGCCTGGAGCTAGACGTCGTGCCTCGTAGGCTGCTCGCATGGCGAGATCGACCCGAGCGCCTCTCGCGCACCAGCGAGACCTACTCGATCCAGCGCTTCACGGCCTGCAAGGCGGCGCATCTTGCCAATTCCTTTCTCGCAAACTCGAGCGGCTACGCGCTATGGGGTTATGGAGGAACAGGGCGCCGTCTGCAAAATGCACTTCGGCAACACGGCAAGCGGCCGAGCGCAATCCTCGAACTCCACCCGGGACGCATCGGCAATGCCATCGCGGGCGCCCCGGTCGTCCACCCGGACGAATGGCTTCGCTCCCCCCAGCAGCGGCTCGTGGTATCGGTCGCGGGTGCGACGGCGCGCGCCGAAATCCGCGCTGTGCTCGACCGGGCGGGGCTGTGCGATGGAGTCGACTACGTGTGCGCGGCCTGATCGTTCGATTCGTCGTCGGCCAGCTCGAACTCCCAGGCGAGAAAGGTCGTCAAATCATCGGCCGCGGACCGAGCCTGTTCGCGCACATATCCGCTGCCGTCGTGGAGGGCCATGTCGACGAGCCGCTTGATGCGCTGGGCGTCGAGGCGGCCAAAGCGACGCGCGAGATGCCCGAAGCCGAGCATCGCGTTGCCGCGCACCATCGCATTGCGGTGGCGCGCGAGTCGGGCACAACAGTTCTCCGCAAGCGCTCGATCACCGCCTTCGGCCGCGAGTTCGAGAATCCAGTCCATCAACTCCACCGGATCGTCCCGCTCGAGCGCTGCCTCCGCAATCTCAGATCTGTCCAACTCCGAGAGCCCCCTATTCGCCCGACCTGGCCTCAGTCGATTAAAACTCAGCCGACCCCGGTACCCGCGGAAATGGAATCACGTCGCGGATATTTGCCATTCCCGTCATGAACTGAACGATGCGTTCGAATCCGAGGCCGAAGCCCGAGTGAGGCACCGACCCATAACGGCGTAGATCGAGGTACCACCAATACGCGGCCTGATCGAGATCCTGGTCCGCCATCCGGCGCTTGAGGACGTCCAACCGATGCTCGCGCTGCGAACCGCCGACGATTTCACCGATCTTCGGGACCAGAACGTCCATCGCTCGAACGGTTCGCTCGTCGTCGTTCAGATACATGTAGAAGGCCTTGATCGTCGCGGGATAGTCGGTGACGACGATCGGCTTTCCGATGTGCTTTTCGGTCAGGTAGCGCTCGTGCTCGCTCTGGAGATCCACGCCCCACTTTACCGGAAACTCGAAACTCTCCCCGCTGCGCTCGAGGATCCCGACCGCATCGGTGTAACTGATCCGTTCGAAAGGTGTGTCGACAATGTGCTGCAGGGTTTCGAGCACTGTCTTGTCGATGCGCTCATTGAAGAACGCCATATCGTCGGGGCATCGCTCCAGAACACGCGAAATCACGTGTTTCAAGAAAGCCTCCGCGAGATCCACGTTGCCATCGAGTTCACAGAACGCCATCTCGGGCTCGATCATCCAGAACTCTGCGAGGTGCCGGCTCGTATTGGAATTTTCGGCGCGGAAGGTGGGGCCGAATGTGTAGACGTTGGTGAGCGCAAGTGCGGCGATTTCGGCCTCGAGTTGCCCCGAAACCGTGAGGAAGGTCTCGCGCCCGAAGAAATCCTGTCCAAAATCGACGGATCCGCTTTCAGCGCGCGGAGGGTCACCCGCGTCAAGGGTAGAGACGCGAAACATCTGGCCGGCGCCCTCGGCATCCGATGACGTGATGATCGGCGTGTGCAGCAGCAAGAAGTCGCGCTCTTGAAAGAACTCGTGAACCGCCGCGGAGGCGGCGTTGCGAACGCGAAAAACCGCACCCAGGGTATTCGTGCGCGGTCGCAAATGTGCGAGGGTGCGCAGAAATTCGAACGAATGTCGCTTCTTCTGCAACGGGTAGTCTTCGGCGACCGTGCCGATCACATCGATGCGCTGTGCCTGCAGCTCGAATCGCTGACCTTTGCCGGGCGAATCGACGACTTCACCGATCACCGACACCGCGCAACCCGTCTGGAGGTGGCGCAGCTCCGTTTCGAAATTTTCGAGCTCGGGGGCGGCAACCACTTGAAGACCCGCAAAACACGACCCATCACTGACCTCGAGAAACGAGACCCCCTTCGAGTGGCGCGCTGTGCGCACCCAGCCGCGCAGCGTCACCGCCCCGCCCGCAGATTCCCACGCGAGAATCTGCCGAACGGATTGGCATTGTCGATGGCCTCGGATTCTTCGCTCACGGTCTGGGATTCTGATCGCCGTTGGCGCGGTTCTCGAACCCCGCGGTGCAGAAAATCTGCGCATTTTTCAGATCGAGCACTGGATGTTTCCGAGCCGCTGCGTCAAGAGTTCATTTTCTCGGTAATCGATCGGAATCACCACAAGGCTCGGCCCCCCCGCGCAGAACGCCTCCTCGAGCGTCGAGCGGAGTTCGACACTCTTCTCGACCCGGTAGCCGTTCCAACCAAAGGACTGGGCGAGTGTGACGAAATCGGGATTGCCGAAGCTCAAATCCGTGTGGCGGCCGAACTCGTTCTGTTGTTTCCAGGCGATCAACCCATACTCGTGATCTTCCCAGACCATCACGACGCATGTCCGAGCCAATTCTCACTGCGGTCTCCATCTCCTGCACGTTCATCAAGAAGCCTGCATCACCGCAAATCGCCATGACTCGCCGGTCCGGCAGCGCACGCTTTGCGGCGATCGCGCCGGGCAGCGCGAAGCCCATCGAACAGAATCCGTTGGGAATCAAACAAGTATTCGGCTCGTGACATTGGTAATAACGCGCAATCCACATCTTGTGGGCGCCCACATCACTCAGCAGTACATCGTGTGGGCCCATCACCTGACGCGCATCCCAGATCGCTTTCTGGGGTCGGATCAGCCCATCGGTGTCGTCGTCCTTGTGTACGGCGAAATCAGCACTCATATCGCGTCGCACGGCCTTCTGTTGGGAGGTGTCGAAGGAGACCGGGGTCGTTCGCCGCTCGCTCGTTCAACATCCACAAGGTGTGAGCGAGGTCTCCGACGACATCGACTGCCACGCGATAGTTTTCGTCGACCTCCGCAGCGAGGAAATCGATGTGGACGATCACTTTGTCACCCGAACCATTCCACAACTCCGGGTGGAATTCGACCATGTCGTAGCCCACGCAGATCACGAGGTCTGCAGCGTCGACCACATAGGTGACGTAGTCCTTTCCCTGGAGGCCAATCGTATAGAGACAGTGCTCGGAATCCATGTCTACACAGCCCTTCGCCATGAAGGTGCTGACTCACACCGATGCCCGGCCTGTTCGCAGAACTTGCGAAGTTGTTTACTGGCGCGCTTTCGAATCGTTCCCATTACCGGCGAGAATCACCGGGCGCCGCGCGGACTTGATGAGCTCCCACGCCTGGTCGACGACTTTGTCCGCGGGAACGGCACGGCGCGTGCGTTGGGCGGGAATCGGAATCGTCTTCGTGTCGAGCTGCGCAATGTCCTCTGCGAGTTCGATGTGGGCCGCGCCGGGCTTTTCGGTTATCGCGATCTTGAACGCCTTTCGAACGATCTCCGGAATGTTGTCGGGGTGCAAGACCGCCTGTGCCCACTTCGTCACGGGCTTGAACATGCTCACCACGTCCATGTGCTGGTGGCTTTCTTTGTGCTGACGTTCGCTATCCGCCTGGCCGGTGAGGCAGATCAGCGGAGCGCGATCCATGTTGGCGTCGGCCACACCGGTGATCAGATTCGTTGCCCCCGGGCCCAGCGTTCCGAGACAAACACCCGGGCTCCCCCGTGAGTCGCCCATGAACTTCCGCCATGAAGGAGGCGCCCTGCTCGTGACGCGTCAAGACGAATTCGATCGGAGAATCCTCGAGTGACATCATGAAGTGGGCATTCTCTTCGCCGGGCACGCCGAAAATCTGCGTCACGCCTTCGGCCTCCAGACATTTTACGAACAGATCAGATGCCTTCACGCTAGTCCTCCCAGACAGGTCGGATGGATTATGGCGCAAATCGGCCGAGATCGAATCAGCCTTCAGCGTCAGACGATTTCGTCGTCTCGGAGAAACCAGAGTTCGAAGCGCGGCGTGTAGGAGAGTTCGAATGCACTCTCGAGTGCGCGCCGGTAGGCGTCTCCCTGCCCGACGTACGACGCCTCCGGGTTTCGGAGGCCATCCCGATCGCCCAGCGCACCCGTCTTGTAGTCGACGATCACCATCTCGTCGTTGTCGGGGTCTCGGTAGACGAGATCGATCTGGCCCGTGAAATACCCCACCGGGCCTTCGCCGTCGATTGGCGGGCTCAGAACCGATAGCTCTCGGGCGACGATTCGATCCGACAATTCCCGCAGACGCGCGAACAGCTTCCCCCTCGCGATTTGATCCCACAATTGCGTTCCAGCGGCTACCGTCTCATCCACGCGATCATTTGCTGCGGCTTGCGCGAGATCGCGAGCAACCGCATCCCTCCGGCGTTCGATCTCCTCTTTCACATCCGCGGTGAAATCGAACTCCTCGAGGGCGCGGTGGATCGCGCTGCCAATCGCGCCCGCAGCGGCGCCATTTTCGCGGCTTTCCGCGCGCTCGAAAACCTCCGGATCATCGTCTCCGCTGCCTCGCGCGGAAGCCGTCGCACTCATCGGCCGAGACATGCGCTCGGCAGCACTTGCTCTCAACCCGGCGAGCCTGTGCGATGCATCGGAGACCTCGGATTCCGACGGGAGTTCGGCGCCGTTCACGCGCGTACCCGAAGGGGCTGCCGCTTCACCCGCTTCCAGATCGGGCAGCGACCAGCGCGTCCCGAAGCCATCGACGAAGTCGGAAGTTCCATCTAGAGCGGGGCCCGACAACCAGCCTGCGAGGCCCTCGGTTGATTCGATGCGAGGCTGAATGTGCTCGATCGCCTGCCCTTTCTGCCCTCTGCCCGAATGCCGCTGATGATCGGGCCAGAGCCCCGTCAACACGAGTCGCTGCTTGGCGCGCGTCATCGCCACATAGAGCAGGCGAACGCGCTCGGCCTCGGCACTCCGCTCGCGCTCGCGCAGCACACAATCCCACGCGAGCGTCGGCACACCGAGCAACTGGTATTCGAATCCATCCGCTAGTTCAGCAGCTTGTGTAGACCGCTCGGGTCCAGCCCCGGCCCCCTTGTGGAGTTGCATCAGATAGACGTGTTCGAACCCGAGGCCCTTCGCGCCATGGATCGTCATCACCTTCACGGCATCCGCCATCAAGTCGGCGGGACGCCCCTCTTCGGCCACCTTCTCGGAAGCAACGGCAGCGCGCAGCCGGCGCGCCAATTCGTGTGGATCTCGACCCGCCTCCAACTCCAGGCCGATCTCCCGAAAAAAGCGCTCGAGGTTCGCACAGCGCCAGGCTCCGAGATAGCGAGCGGACTCCGTCGCTTCGAACAAGGTTCGGGTTCGCAGCTTTTCGATGAAGACATCCGCAGGATCGCGCGCGAATGACGCGCGCAACTGGGCGATATCGGTGATCGCCCAGAGCAGGTTTTCCTCCCATCCCGAGATTCGCTCGATGCCCGGAACATCCGCCGCCACAGCGCTTGCGGCGTCGCGAATCGAGACGGCGAGTCCGGTGATGGTCTCGGGCTCGGAGGCGTCGAGCCTCGCAAACTGATCGGGAAAGCCGCGAGACCAGAGCGGAATCCACGCCGCATCCGGAACGCCAACGGCCACCGATCTCAGATAGCTGACCCATGCGAGCTGGTCGTTCGGGATCGAACACGCATCGAACGAGACAGGAGGCGTCGATGACTTCGCGACGTCGGTAGTAGTTGCGATCGCCCTCGGCCGCGTAGGGAATCCCCGCTTGCCGCAGTGCGGGCAGATAGATCTCCCAATCGCCTCGGCTGCGAAAGAGCGCGCCGATCGACTTCCACGCTACTCCGTGCTGATCGTGCAGTTCGCGCAAATCGCGCGCCAACGCAAGAGCTTCGATCTGCGCTGCTTCGGCTGCGCCGGTCGCGCGTTGCCCATTTCCGTCGCCATCCCAGCCGGTGGGCAACCAGTACTCGACGGACCGGAGGCGGTCGCGACAAAACCCCTCCGCATCCGCGTGTTCCGGGCTGGCGATCAGCCGCTCGAACGCCGGTTGAACACCGGGGACCGGCTTCATCACGGGCTCGATCACGCGCTCGACCTCGTCCAACACGTTTGGGACCGATCGAAAATTGACCGACAAGCGCACGAGTTCGCCACCCGACTCGCAAACCTCGTCGACAAATGCGCGGTATGCGGCCAGATCCGCCCGGCGCCAGCTGTAGATGCTCTGCTTCGGGTCGCCGACGATGAAGAGCCCCGGGCGCGCGTCGTCCGGGCCGTCGAGCGCCAACGCGCGCACGATCTCGCACTGACATTGGTCGGTATCCTGGAATTCATCGACGAGGAGCTGGTCGATACCCGCGCGGATCCTCACGGCCACATCGGGTCGATTGCGGAGCAGAAAGCGCACTTCGGCGAGTAGCGCCGAAAACGTGAGGACACCCGCCGATCGAAGCTGCGCTTCGGCGGCAGCGAGCGGGGCCTCGAGCGCACTACGCGCAGCGTCGAGCAAGTCGAGGTCGATCGAAATCACGTGTTCGAGATGCAGCAGGAGTTCGCCGACGCAAGCAGCAAGCCGTTCCGCGCGATCGCCGAGAGCAGCCGTCTCGCTCTTGTTGAAGTCCCCCTTCCTCCACTTCTTGAGGCGATTGCGAAGTCGATCCGTCAAGCGCTCGCGAAGCCGCTCGACGAATTCCGCGAAATCCGCTCGATCGGAGGGCGGTTCCTCGTTCAACGTCGCGCGCAACTCGTCGAGAAACTGCGCGGTATCGATGGTGACGCTGCCCCCGGTCAGCAGGTCTCCGTCGGCGATCGCCGCATAGCCCTCGACCTGTTCGCAGAGCCGAGCGATCAGCGCAGAGATGCGATCGGGCGTTGCGGGATCTGCACCCAGCGTTTGCGAGGGGAATCCGGCATCCAGAGTGCGATCAGGGCTTGCTCGATCTCGCTCGGTCCGAACCCGCGCGCGGCGAGTGCGAGGAAGCCGGGGTCTCCCGAACTCGTGTACGCGGATTCGAGCGACGCCTCCATCGCCGATCGAACGGCTTGCTCCTGCAGGCGCCCGTCCGCGTCGATCTCGAGATTGGGGTGGAGTCGCGCGTCGAGGGAATTCTCGACCAGAAGCCGCCGACAGTAGGCGTGAATCGTCTGCACGACGAGGTGGTCGAGCGAGCCGCGCAACGCTCTCGCGCGCGCACAGAGTTCGGCGGCGGGCAGCGCGGGCTCGGGATCCTCTAGCCAATCGACCGATTCCCCGCGCTCCACATCGAGCAAGGCGTCGCCGATCCGCTCGCTCATCTCTGCAGCGGCCTTCTCGGTGAACGTAATCGCGACGACACCCCGGAGCACCTGGGCTGCGATGCGATCGACGCGAACACCTTCAGCGGTCGACGCCGTGGACGCCTTGGCCCGATCCCATCCGGGACCGAAACTCCACGCGAGCACCCGCGCCACGAGCGCCGTGGTCTTTCCGGTTCCCGCTCCGGCTTCGACCACGACCGGCCGTGTGAATTCCCGCTGCGCGAGAACGCGCGCCCGCGCGTCTTCTTCCCGGAGCCCGTCGGCCTGTGCGATCTCTTCGCGACTCACGCCTCGTCCACCCCCAGATCCCAGAGCTGGAGCGCCGCGCGCTCGGCTTCGAGCGACTCTTCGGCAGCTTTCGATCGCGCGGACGCGACCCACTGCTCGAGTCGATACCTCGAACCCGAGTCTCCGCGCAGGCAGGCCTCTTTCACCGAGCAGGTTCGACACATCCTCGGTTCGCTTCGGCTGAACGAATCGACCAGGCGGGGCACGAAACACCCGCGATCCCAGGCCTCGAACGCGACCTGTGCAACGCGCTCGAACGCATCTGCAAAATCCCGATCTTCCGAATCGACCCCTGCGACGCGCGCGTGCTCCGGAATGTCGGCGCCGAGGTAGAGGTAACTACCCTGTGCCGAGTCAGCCCCGTCGATCTGAGCGCCGCCCATCGCGTACGCGGACACCTGGAGCGCGGTCCCGGACGAGACAGCTGCGAGAAGATGCCCCTTGCGGGTCTCGGGCTTCTTCCCATCCGTGATGACCTTGCCGGTCTTGTAATCGATCGACCGCAAAACACCCGCCACCCGATCGACCCGATCGATGCGGAACCGAAGCTCCCGCTCAGCGCCGCTGCAATCCCGCAACCTAACGGAACCTTCGACCTCGGCACCGAGCACGCCGATCTCGGAGCCTTCTGCGGGCCATGCGAGGCCGTGTGCGAACTCCACGCTACCGCGCGCGCGGTCGACGAGAACGCGCTCGAAGCCCGGCGTCGAGATTCCCTCATCGCGAAGAATGTCTCTGGCCCGGCGATCCAACAGATCGCGCAAGCGATCGCGGTCGGGCCACGGAACCTGGACCGGGTTGTGACCGACGACTTCTTCGAGTGTGCGGCCACCCTCGGGCAACGCTTCGGAGGCAATCTCCTGAAGCACGCCGTGCACCAGGTTTCCGACGATCAGCGCATCGGCACCGGGAAGATCCGCGAGCGCGTCGGGCAGCGGCTCGACGCGAAGCAGCCGACTGAGAACGGCCTGCCACGGGCATCGGGCGACCTTCTCGATCCCCGTCACGTAGAGCGGCGCGCGCCGCGGATCTGCGGCATCGACGATCGGGCCGAGAAATCCGTAATACGGGCCGAGCTCGAAGCGGTGACCGCCGCGCGGATCCCATTCTTCGAGAACCGATATTCTCGCCGCGGCCCGCGCTTCGTCTCCGCGATCGCCCGGGACCTCAATGGGATCCGATTGAACTGAGACCGCTCCTCGACGGCAACCCGCAGCGCACGCGCAAACTGATCTCGCGTGCCACTCAGGCCCGCGATCTGCGCGTGCTCGTAGGCGGTTCGCAGCGGGCGCGAATCGGCGCACTCCGCGGGCTGCCAGAAACCCGGAAGGTCCTCACTGTCCGACGAGCGCAATCGTTCGAGCAGCGGAGAGGCGGGCCGGCGGCGGCCATCTTCGTCGACCTCGGGATGCGACACCACCGTATTCGAACTCGAAGAAAGCAGCTGTGCGAAGAGGTACCGCTCTTCGTCGTAACCCTCGCTCTTCACGGGTAGATCCGGCAGCACTGCGCGCAGCCGCCGACGCAGGCCGTCGGGAAGCAGGGGGGCTTCTCCGATTGGGCGAGGAAAGACTTCGCGGCTCAGCCCGATCAGGAACAATCGCTCGAATGTTCGCGAACGAGCTTGCTCGACCGAGAGGACAGCTACGCCGCCGCCCGCTCCTCCGACCGGAAGCCTGAGCATCTCCTTGGTTCGCGCGTCGAAGTAGAGCCCAAAATCCTCGCGGTCGAGCTCGAAATTGCCGCTTCCAGCCGCTTCTGTTCTTGCGAACAGTTCGATCCGCGCGGAGTTGTCGGGTGGCCAGCACAGATGTTCCGCCACCAGAGATTCCAGAGCGTCGAGGTGATCCGACAACGCAGCCCGCTCCGGCCAGATCGCGAGATGCTCCGACACACGGCGTGCAGCAGAAACGGCCAGCACGAAACGCCCCGCCGGGAGTTTGCGGCGAGGTGCGACGGGCGTGCCATCTGCATCGAGAGCCAACCCCCGACGCGGGAGTCGCGGCCGCGCGCCGTCAGCGCGAGCTCCAAATCTCTCCATATCGACGAGTCGCGCAAGGCCCGATGCGTGAAATGCCACGCGCAGATCCGAGCGCTCCTCGGCACTCAATGGTGCGGATTCTTGTGCAGTCGGCGGAAGCGCGTGCAAGAGATCGAGCCAGAGCTCCACCGACGCGCGCCGCCCCGCGAGGAGCAGCGCCTGCAGAGCGAGGATCCGACGCCGATCCGCGGGCGCGACGACCTCACGCGGATCGATTCCAGAGATCGGAATCCCGAGTCGGCCAAACTGGATCCGCAGTGCGCTGCGGTAGAGATCGAGATTGCGCGTCACCACGCCAACCCGCTCCGGCTGAACTCCCGCGTCGAGCGCATCCCGGACGCGGTTGGCCACGCCACGTACCTCGGCCTCCAACCCCGGCGCACGAAGCACGCGCACCTCGGGACGCGAGGGGCTCTCGGAAAGATCAAGAGTTTCGACACCGACCGCTCCGCGCATTCGCGCACTGAATCGATCTGAAAACGCGACGCCTGGATCCGGATTCGTGGGCTCGTCGGGGTCCGCGGGGTGGTCGAGGTAAACGCAAGCACCGCAACGGCGCAGCAACATCTCGATCAGATCCATCTGCAGGCCGGTTGCATCCGCGTAGCCGAACACGAAGACCGCACGTGCAGGAAGCACGCGCTCGGGGTTTTCGTCGATCAGTTCGCACACTCGGCGAACCCGGGTCGACAGATGAGCGATACCCAGGTCTTCGAGTTGCTCGCTCGCGCGCGCTGCAACCCGAACCACCGCCGCGGCACGTTTTGCAAGTGCGCCGCGGCTGGCTTCATCGATCAGCTCGATCACCGCGTCCGCGTGCGCAGACTCGAGCCCTGCGTCGAGCAGGTCGGTCACTTCCCCAACCACGGGCGCATAACCCCGGCTGAGGTCGTCGAGCGGCTCGCGCAGGCTCGCTTCGCGGCGCGCGAGCTGCCGAACCAGAGCGGGTAGCAACGCGTTGTCGGATCCGGTCGACTCGCCGGTGCGCACGAGGATCGACGCCACAAGGCCGTCCAGGGTCTGGATCGAAATCCCGGAGACTGCGCGACCGTGCAGCTCGACCAGCCGAGCCGACAAGTGTTCGCGCAAACTTCGGGACGGCACGATTGCGATCACGGGTTTGCGAAGCAAGCGGGGATCGTCGACACCCGCGCGCGCGAGCGCACAGAGTTCTGCGAGCAGGTGCGATTCCGTCGCGATTGCGCCGCGTAACACCAGGACCCGACCGACTGCAGCCACCGCTTCCACCGCCCCCATCGCGCCGACAGCCACCAGGCCGGAGGCTCCGGCCCCGACTCTCGCAGGCGAACTGAATCTTCGCTCACGCGCGTGACAAATGGGGTCACTCGGGGGGTCGGGCGTGCGAGAGATTGCCGCGACTCGGCTCACTAATAAGCATATATCAATCTAAATTATTGATATTAAAGACGAATATTAAATTCAAAAACCTGGATCGAAGGTTGCAGCAGAATATTTCGATCCAAATGATATTGAACTTCATTTTCAGAATGGTATGATCGATGTACTGGGAGAGCGCCTCTGAAACCCCACGCTCCCTTCGAAGACGGAAAGAAGCCGATGATCATTTGCCAATGCAACGGAATCAGCGATCGTGCGATCCGCAAGGCGGTTCGCGATGGCGCGAGCAATCGCAACGATGTCGTTCGCGCCTGCACGGCCGGGATGGCCTGTGGCGGCTGCGTGCCGGCGATCGAGGAGATTATCGACGCCGAGCAGGAGCGGGTCGCGCGCTCCAGCTTGATCGTCCTCGAACTCGCGACCGGCTGAGCACTGAGCGCCCGCGGTCACACCGGGCCCCGCAGAAACGGATTCTGATTTCATTTGGCTGGCTTCCTCGCCTGTGCGGGTTACGCTGTTTCGATAACCATTCCAGCGAGAGGACGACAAGTGAAAGGCGATACCGCAATCATCGAAGCCCTGAATGAAGTTCTGACCGCCGAACTCACCGCAATCAACCAGTACTTCATCCACCACAAGATGTGTGAGGATTGGGGCTACGAGCGCCTCTCGAAGAAGAAGCGCGAAGAGTCGGTCGAAGAGATGCAGCACGCGAACACCGTCATCGGTCGCATCCTCTACCTCGAAGGCATCCCGAACATGCAACGCCTCAGCCCGGTACGGATCGGCGAGAACGCCGTAGAGCAGCACAAGCTCGACCATGCGGTGGAAGTCGACGCAGTCGATCGGCTCAACAAGGCCATCGCGCTATGCCGGGAGAAGGCCGACAACGGAACGCGCGAAATACTCGAAGGCATTCTCGTCGACGAGGAAGAAAGCATTGATTGGCTCGAAGCCCAGCTCCACATCATCGACGAAATCGGCAAAGAGCAATACCTCGCCGAGCAGATCCACGAATAGCCGGCGAATCCTACGATGAGCAAAGAATTCTTTGGCGATCGCAAGAAGGCCCTCGAGGAATCCTTCTTCGCACGCGAAAATGAGAAGCTCCTCGCTCAGATCAAGGCCGAGAAGGACACGCACGAAACTCGTGAGGCGCTGGCAAAGGTCTCCGGGATCGAAAGCGACGAAATCCTCGAAAAGCTCTGCGCACTCGGTATCGATGCCGATACCTGGACGGCGGTTTCGATCGCGCCGTTGGTTGAAGTCGCCTGGGCGGATGGAAAGATCGACGACTCCGAGCGCCAGGCCGTGCTGTCGGGCGCCGAAGCCAACGGGATTACCAGCGACAGCCCGGGATACCAGTTGCTCGAGAGCTGGCTCGCTCACCGCCCGGATGGGCGCCTACTCGAAGTCTGGGGAACCTTCATCGTCGGACTCTGTGCAGAATTGAGCGGGAGCGAGCGAGAATCCCTGAAGCAACAGATCCTCGGTCGCGCGCGCAGCGTCGCCGAGGCGACCGGCGGTTTTCTGGGTCTCGGAAGCAAGATCTCGAGTGAAGAGGAGATCATCCTCGCCGAACTCGCCAAAGCGTTCGAGGTCTGATCGCGCGCACCAGGGCGCCCTGCTCTTCGCACTTTCTTCAGCGAGCAGCGAGGCGCTTCGCGAGTTTCGAGATCGCCACTCCAACTTCTTCAGGCGGCGCACTCGTGTAACACAGCCGCAGCCAGTTCGCGTAATCTCGGCCGCAAGACGCCCCGGGAGCAACCGCCACGCCATCTTCGAGACAATCCGCGAGCAGGCCCTCGACGCCGCGCTCGTCGAGCGCAGCCGCTGCATCGACGAACAAGAAGGTGGAACCTTGCGGCACCGGGAGTTCGAGTTCGGCGGCCGCCGCGGCTCCCGCCAATCGATAACTCTCGCGCGCGCGATCGACCCACGGCTGACCACCTTGAATCGCGCGCAGGCCCGCCACCTGCCCCGCAGTCGGTGCCGAATAAAACGAGTGCGTCGCAATCTTTCCGGCCTGGGCGATGGCATCGGGCGGACCGACGAGGTAACCGGTGCGGTTGCCCGCCATCCCGTAGGCTTTTGAAAACGAATACGCGCTGATCGTGCGCTCGGGCGCAAAGCGACCGAGAGAGACGTGCTGACCCGCGTAGACGTAATCTTCGTAGACCTCGTCTGAGAGCAACCATAGATTTTCGCTACGTGCCAGCTCGGCGAGCGCCTGCAACCAATCTTCTGGGATGACGCGGCCAGTCGGATTCGAAGGCGTCGAAATGTAGAGTGCAACACTCTTCGGAGACAGGTGCTCGCGAACCGCCTCGACTGCGGCCTCCGCCGAGTCGACCCGATCGAAGAATGGAACCTCCACGGGCTTCGCGCGGAAGGTCTGCGTAATACCGCGAATCAGCGGCCAGAACGGTGCGAGAATCAGCACTTCTTCTTCCGCGGCAGCGAGCATGCCCACCGCGCAGCTGAGTCCGGCGGTCGCTCCGGCGCTGACCATCACCGAAGCCCGCTCGCACTGCAGGCCGTTGCGCTCTCGCACTTTTTCGACGATCGCGTCGATCAGGGGCGGAATTCCGCGGGTTGCCGTATAGCGATTCAGTTCCGGGTAGTCGCTCCCGCTGAGATCCTCCATCCGCCCACCCTCGAAAGGCTGGAACCAAGTGTCGCCGACGTTCAGCGGACAGGGCCGGACCTCGGGCGCGCTGTCACGCGCAGCACTCGGCGAGTAGATGGAACCGGGCATTGCAGCCACGGTCGCCGTGACGTCCGGGGGTCGGGGCACGATGGAATCCTCTCGGCTTGCTGCCGCACCGATCCGGATGGATCAGACCATCCCTTCGAGTACGGCGCTGTACCCCTCGCGGAATGTGGGGTAGCGGAACGTATAGCCAGATTGAACGAGCCTGGCATTGCGGCAGCGCTTGTTGCCGCGCGGCCGTTTCGAGGCCTCTTTCTTTTCGGCCGTGCGAGGCTCCGGAGAGCCCATCACACCCGCCAGCCAGAGCAGTACGGCGCGCTCTTCGGCGGACTCGTTGTCGACTCCCAGGTAGATCGACTCCGGTTTTTCGAGCCCCATCAGATGGCGCAACGCCCCCGCACAGTCGTCGCGGTGAATCCGATTGGTGTACTGGGGGGGGGCCGCGCGATAGGTGGCACGACCGGATCGAACGGAGTCGATCAGCGACGTGCGCCGCGGCCCGTAGATACCGCCAAATCGGATCACGGTGGCGGAGGGCAGCGCTTGAAGGGCGAGTTGTTCACCCTCGAGGATTCGCTTGCCACTCCAATGATCGGGCGCCACTTCGGAGGTTTCGTCGACCCACTCGCCATCGCTCTGAGCGTATACGGCCGTGCTCGATGCGAAGAGCAGCCGAGGCTTTTGCCGCTGCAGGTGGAGCGCGCCGACCAGGCCGCGAAGCCCGTCCACATAGGCTCGGCGGTAGAGAGCGTCCTCCGAGCCGTTGGGAGAGACGAGGTAGAAGACGACGTCCAGGCTTTCGGGTAGATCCCGGAGGTCTTCGGGTTGAGCGAGGTCCGCTGCGATCACATCGATTCCACCGCGCAGCGAACGCGGGTTCCTCCGCAGGCCCCAGACGTCGTGGCCATCAGCGAGCAGGAGGCTCGCGAGCTCCTCACCCACGTATCCGCAACCCGCAATCAAGATTCTCATCACCGCAGTTCTTTCTCTCGAGTTCTGCAAATCCCAGACGACAGGAGGGTATACCGGCAGCCGCCCAGGGAAAACCGGGACGGTTGCAAAAGATCGCCCGGGGGCGCTGCGGGCGGCGAACTCTCGAAAGGTATACTGGATCCGATGGCGCCCCTGATTGGGATCTCCGCGTGCCTCGATGATCGCGGTCGTTGGAAGGCGGACCGGGATTATCACTACATCGACTCCGCCTACGCGAGCGCAGTCGAAGCAGCCGGCGGTGTCCCCGTCTATCTCCCCATTCAACGCGATCCGTCGTCACTGCTTCAGAGTCTGGATGGGTTGTTGATTCCCGGCGGAGACGACCTACCCGCACCACACGATTATCCGTCGGGCGTGAAATTCGATCTCGCACCCGAGAAGCAGCTGGATTTCGATCGGCGCCTGCTCGCCGAGGCCCTCGAGCGAAGCATTCCGGTGCTGGGGATCTGCTACGGGATGCAGCTGCTAGCGGCCGTCCGCGGAGGTGCATTGCTCTACGACATCGCGACCGACTTTCCGCAAGCCGATCCGCATCGCCTGGCCGAGACCGACGGGCGCCACGCGCTGCAGATCGAGGCCGGAACGCGAGTGTCCGAAGCGCTCGGCGAAACCCCACCACCCGTCAACAGTCTGCACCATCAGGGTGTCGAGTCGCCCGGAGCGGACATGCGGATCTCGGCGCGCGCCGAAGACGGCCTGATCGAGGCCATCGAAGACGAAGGCCAGCAGTTCTGCGTGGGCGTTCAGTGGCACCCCGAGAAGCTGGCGGGAATCCATCGCGACGGACTCTTCGGCGCGTTCGTCACGGCTTGTGGATGACGCACCGATCCCGAGGCGCGAGGAACACCGCTGCGCTGGAAGCGTGCGCGCGGATCCGTGAGGCGGAATAATAGGGCGATGCTTCGAGCCGTAGGGTCTGCACTCTTCTGGATCTTCATAACATCGTCCTCGTTGGCAATGTTCCCGGTGGCGTTGCTGTGCTGGGCGCTGACCCTGCCCTTTGACCGTCGCAAGGTCATCCTTCACCGACTGACCTGTTTCTGGGGGTCTCTCTACACCTGGTTCAATCCCGCCTGGCCGGTCGAGGTCACGGGGCGGGGAAAGATCGATCCCGACGAAACCTATGTGATGGTTGCCAACCATCAATCACTGCTGGACATCCTGGTACTGTTCCGACTCTTCCGACATTTCAAGTGGGTCTCGAAGGTCGAGAACTTCAGGATCCCATGCATCGGCTGGAACATGTACCTCAACGGCTACATCCAACTGAAGCGTGGAGATCACTCGAGCACCTCGGCCATGCTGCGAACCTGTCGAGAGAACCTGGCCAACGGAAATTCGATCATGATGTTTCCCGAGGGCACGCGGTCTCCGACTGGCAGGCTGCGCGGATTCAAGACCGGCGCTTTCGACCTAGCCAAGGACGCCCAGCGCCCGCTGCTTCCGATCGTGGTTCACGGAACCGCTTCCGCGCTTCCCAAGCGCGGCGTGATCCTCCAGGGTCGTCACCAGATCCTGATCGAGGTATTGGATCCAATCGCCTATTCAGATTTTGCGGAAGAGGATGTGGACGCCTTGGCACTGCGCGTGCGAGAGCTGATCGGCGATCATCTGGAGAAGGCGAAAGTTCGAGCCAGATGACGATCTAGTAGTTGGCCGCAACTCGGTCGTTCTGTACAGAGCTGGCTTCTAATAGTTGGCCGCCAACCCAGTCGTTCTGTAAAGCGTTCGCTTCTAGTAGTTGGCCGCCAACCCAGTCGTTCTGTAAAGCGTTCGCTTCTAGTAGTTGGCCGCCAACCCGATGTATGCACCGTCATTGGCCCGAATGACATCGTCAGCGCTGTCCGGAGCGCTCAATGGAGGGTGGGTTTTCCCATCTCTTCCTACGCTGTAGAGGTCATAGTCGCTATTCAGCGGAACCAGGAAGTGATCCTTTCGCGCCGACCCGATATAGGATCCCCCCTTGGGATTGCTTCCGGCCTTTCCCGATCCAGGTGCTGTTGTTGGAAACGGCAGGTACTCGAACGGGTAGCCCCACGGATCGAGCTTGTCGTCCATCCCGATTTCCGCCAGCGTCGCGGGGAGCGGCTTCTCGGAGCGAACGTAATCGTCGAGCTGTACCTCGATGGCCCTGATCGACGCAATCGCACTCGCAACCCGAACCTTCTCGATGTACCCGAGGTATTTCGAGCCCGCGATCACGGAGAGAAGGCCGATGATCGCGAGCACGATCATGATCTCGATGAGCGTAAAGCCCCAACTCCTTCGAGCGGAGCGCATCGAGCGGGAACGAGATCCCTTGATATCAGGCGAAGCTGCCATCTTCGTTCGGGCGCCTCTACGCCGAATCCGCGAAATGAGCCACCGACTCTCGTAGCGATTTATCCTGTTCACTCAGAGTGTTCACCAGTTCGGCGATTCGCTGCGGGTCGCCCTGAGACAGCGTCTCCGCGACCTCTTCGATCGTTCCCGACAGGTCGAGCTGATTCCGTTTGATTTCTCTGATCAACGACCGGAGCTCGGCCGTCATTTCGTTTAGAGCCCTCGCCTCGCGCTTCAGGTAATCACGCCCTCTCAACTCGATCGGATCCGGAAGATTTCCTTGACGAATGCTCTCGAAAATCTTGTTGAATCTAAGCAGTGGCTCGGTCATCCGATTGAAGAGAAATAGCGAGGTAAACGTCACTGCGATCAAGCAAGCGACCACGACGGGCCACACCACAGCGTGAATCTGGAGGATCTCCTGGGTCAGAACAGCAATCTGATCGAGAGAACCGCTGCCAAATTCCAGTTGCACAACTGCCGGTGCAAATGTGATCGCAGCCGCAACGACCATGAATATCGCCGACATGCTCAGGGTTGCGAGCAGAAGATGGGTGGCGAACGAACTATCGCGCGAGAACTGATCTCGTTTCATCAGATCACTTCCTTTCTCTTGGGCATGATTTGGCCCTTTCGGACCCAGATTCCATCCTGATTGGCCAATTCGATCGCCACAGGGTCTCCGTCAGAGAGACGCAGGGTGATTCTCCTGCTGTCGCTCCCAACTCCGCGGTACTCGATCGTGTATTCCAATCTTCCTTTCCAGTTCAATCGACTCTATTGCGTGTATTGTGTAATAAATCGAGTGGCTCTCATCAGAACTGAATATGATGTGCTCTTCCGAGATCTCGACGAATCGGCCCTGGTGGCTGGGCGAAGTCGCCATCCAGGTTCCGATCAATTGAGTGGGGAATTCCTCGCCGAGACAACCCGCGGCCGCGGCCATCAGGAAAGCCAACACCCAAGTCATCGGACCTGCTCTGCCCAATTTTCTACACATCATCATCTAGCTCGAGTAGAAGTTTTTCGAATCCATCTGATGGAACGGGCTCCGAAAACAGGAAGCCCTGGCCGGTGTCGCAATTGGCCTGGCGAAGGCGAGCCAATTGCTGTTCGGTCTCCACGCCTTCGGCTACGACCTGGAGCTTGAGGCTGTGACCCAGGGTGATGATCGCGTCGGTGATCGCCGAATCGTCGGCATCAGTCGCGAGGTTCCGAATGAACACCTGATCGATTTTGAGTGCGTCGAGCGGAAAATGCTTCAGATAACCTAGAGACGAGAAACCGGTCCCGAAGTCGTCGATTGCGATCTTGACACCCAACCCGCGCAATCGCCCCAATGAGATCGTGACGGCTTCGACGTCCAGCAGCAGGCTCTCGGTGAGTTCGAGCGTCAAGTTGGACGGGCTCAGGCCCGTATCGAGGAGCGCACGCTGGACCGTACTGAGAAAAGCGCCGTCCTTGAATTGGCGACTCGAAACATTCACCGAAATACTGAAAAGTTGGTGTCCCGCGTCATGCCACGCCTTCGCCTGCTTGCAGGCCTCGCGCAGCACCCACTCTCCAATTTCGATGATGAGACCCGATTCCTCGGCTAGCGGAATAAATTCGACAGGGGAGACCACGCCGAATTCGGGATGAATCCAGCGCAGTAGCGCCTCTGCACCCAGGACTTCTCGCGTCTGGATGTCGACGACAGGTTGATAGAACACACGGAGTTGGTCCAGCTCGATCGCCTTTCGCAAGGCGCTTTCCATTGCGAGACGCTGGATCGCCATGGCGTTCATCGAAGGCGTATAGAACTGGTAGTTGTTCCGCCCTTCGCGCTTGGCGTGGAACATCGCCGCGTCGGCGTTCTTGACGACCGTTTCGAGCACGTTCCCGTCAGCTGGATAGATGGCGATCCCTACGCTGGCCGTGATGAATACTTCCTGGTTCCGGAGCATGTAGGGCCGAGTGATTTCAGATAGAAGGCCCTGGGCAACGCGCGCCGGCGAATCGACACCCGAGAAATTCGTGAGGCAGAACGCGAATTCGTCCCCACCGATCCGTGCGACAGTCCCACTGCGAAGCCTCTCGCTAAGGCGCTGCGCGACGGTCTTGAGCAGCTGGTCCCCCGCATTGTGGCCCAGGGTGTCGTTGATCTGCTTGAACTCGTCGAGGTCCATCAGGCAGATTGCGACCCGATGCCCGTCGCGCTGAGCGCGTCGCAGCGACTGGCGCAGATGCTCCATGAACAGCAATCGATTCGGAAGGCCCGTCAGGCTGTCGTAATAGGCGAGGGTGCGGTTCTCCTCGACCCTGCGAACGTTTGTCAACGCCACTGCGGCCTGGTCGGCGAGTTGGCGCGCGTACGCGAGATTTTCGGGCTCGTGAGCGCCTGCCGCCCGATGCCCCAGAAGCAGCAACCCGGCCAGTTCTTCATCGATCCAGAGCGGAAGTACGATGGCCTGGGCCATGCCAAGCTCTGCGAGGGGTTCGAGGTAGTGGGGAATATCAGCCCCAATGGCGAAGGGCGAATCTTCAGTGTGATCGCGTAACTCGTCTGCGTCCTGCGCTGATAACGGCTCCATTTCGCTTCGAGCCCAGTGGCCTAGATCGGGAGCCGATGAAAAAGACGTGACGGCCTCAGCAGACTCGGTTTCCATCAACAAAAGAGTGACGCAATCACTCGCGTAGAGATCTCCGACCCGCTCGAGGATCGGAGTGGCGATGGCATCCACATCCATCGCAGAGAGGATCGATCGGTCGATCTCGATCATCTGATCCAAAGTGCTGAACTGTTTGCTGAGCCGCCCCGACATCAAGTTCAACGAAGATGCGAGTTCTTCGAATTCGTCACCGCTTTCGACGTTTATGTCGACATCGAATTCACGATTGGAAATCCGCTGCGTGCCGTGAATGAGCGCTTCGAGCGGGCTGAGGAGCCTCCGGATCTGACCGAAGCTCAATAGCGCAACAACGAGAATCGTGAGCAGAATCACCGATGGAAAGATCACCTGGAATTGATCAAGAGGAGCGAGCACGATATGAGAAGGCTCGCTCAAGACCACCGTCCAGCTGGTTTCGAGGAAGTTGGACTTCAGGAAAATACTTCGGTAGCTGACGAGATATTCTTCGCCGTCAGCTCGCCAACGAAAGTTTCCCGAAGCAGTGCGCGCGAGGTCCGAAGGGAGTGCACGCGGCGAAGGCAACCCGTCGGGCGCAGAGCAGACAATGACGGCTTCGTTCGAGTCCAGCAGGCAAAATGCCATCGCTGGCATGGTCAAAGCCTGGAGAGCGTTCTGGGCGAGCCACTCCACGCTCAGCTCGGCAATCACACGGTCGACGTTGCCGCGGTCGACGGCGACTTCGAACACCAGGCGAGTCGATCGGTCGCTACCTTCGCGTTTCGAGAGCAGGCTCTTTCCGGACGCGAGGTGCTTCGCTTCCTCTGCTCCGTGCGGAATCGGAGCGATCAGGGGACCGAACAGCGGCCGCGCAACTCCAGCGCGGTCGATGAGTGTCAGGGCTCGGAAACGCTCGCGGAGATCTCGCACGCGCCGCGAATCCGTCGATTGCGGCAAAGCGCCACTCGCATCCGCATAGATCGCCTCGATCCGCTCCAACTCCGATGGCAGGCTCAGCAGTTCGCGCAGAATCGCCATTCCGACCGATTTGCTTTCGTGCTGTAGCCTCATTTCCGATTGCTGGTAAAGCTGATCTGTCACGTGGGAAAAAGAGAGATACAACGTGATGGCGAGCGGAACGACCGCGCACGAGATAAATAACAACAGCAGGCGTCGGCCCACCTTGCTCTTCAGCGATGTCCACTCCGGAATCACGAGTAGAACCGTCTCCAATAGCTCGAACTATCGAGGAAAAGTGGAGCCACCCCGGCTCCCAAATCGCCTCGAAACGCAAACCCGCGCTCCCGCGTCATCGGCCTTCCGGCGCGTTGGTTTGAGGATGCAGATCGGCCAGCTAGGCGGGTATTGGCGAGCAGCTCGGCCTCAGAAAATCGAACGGCCTCAGCGCGCGTTCGAGGAACTTGCAGGCGTACGATCTAGACGCCGACAGCCGAGCTTTGCGATCTGCGATGACAATCGAAACAAAATAACAATCGGGTAGTTGTGCCAGTTTCCTGCAAGCAAGCTGCCGGCTCGTGAAGCCTCGGGCGCGATCGCGGGTGGCGATTTCTTCCAAACATCGGGCTCCCGAACGTATACTGCAGCACCCACTCTTCAAATTCGTTGAAGCGGTTCGCCGGTTGCGGACCGAAGCGGAATCGGGTGTCCGATGACGAATGTCGATGCGCTGGCCTGGCTGCTGCAGGTCGATGGGCGCCTCTACCAGACCAAGGCAAAATCAGCCAAGCCGGACGCCTGGGTGGCGGTCGTTCGGGTTCCCGGCGCCGGCCCGAGAAAGGGCAAGCTGATCGTCGCTCTCGGCGAAAGCGCCGAAGAAGCAACCACCGTGGCCGAAGAACAGTGGCAGACACTCTGGGAAGACCTCAGTAAACTGCACTGAGTGACGACTTCACTCCGCCAAGGCAAACTCCCCCCCGAGCTACTTCGCGAGATTCTCGCCGAACAAAGCAATCTGCCCGCGGAGGTGCGCCTCGGACCCACCCTGGGTGAAGACGGCTGCGCGATCGATGTTCCCGCAGGTACCCTGATCGCCGCCACAGACCCGATCACCTTGACCGGCGACGACGTAGGCGCCCACGCGGTCACGATCAATGCCAACGACATCGCCGTCATGGGCGTGCGGCCGCGTTGGTTCCTGGCGGTCGTGCTGTTGCCGATGGGCACCTGCGAGAGCGACGTGCGGGCCCTCTTCGCTTCGATGCGCTCCGCACTGGAAGACGTCGGAGCAACCCTGGTGGGTGGACACACCGAGGTGTCTCGCGCAGTCAATCAACCGATCGTCATCGGGCAGATGATGGGATTCAGTCCAGAACACCGTTTCATCCAAACCGGTGGAGCGAGGGCAGGCGACCTGATCGTGCAGGCCGGTTTTGTACCGGTCGAAGCGGCGGCAGTCCTTGCCGCCGAAATGAATCCGCAGCTCGACGCAGTCGATCCCGAAGTTCTCGCCCTCGCCCGGCAAGCCGTTACGCGGCCGGGAATCTCCGTTGTCGACGCTGCACTGCTCGCCACGGATGCGGGAGCAACCGCTCTCCACGATCCAACGGAAGGTGGACTCTCGGCGGGGCTCCACGAACTCGCCGACGCGTCCGGAATCCAGATCCAGCTGGATGAAGCGGCGGTACTCTGGTTCGAGCCCGGTCGAGCGGTCTGCGAAGCTCTGGGCGCCGATCCCTGGGGCGCCCTCGCGTCGGGTGCGCTGTTGGCGGCGTTTCCACCCGATCGCGCGGCGGACGCGTGCCGGTTGCTCGAAAAACGCGGCGTTCCGGCTCGGGTCATCGGCGAAGCCGTGCCGGGAAGCGGTGTTCTTCAGAGCGATCACACTCCACTTCCGACCTTCGCCCACGATGAAGTCGCGCGGGTATTGGGCAATCGATCCCAGACCGAATGACAGAACGCTCCACGCCCAAGCCAGAGTGGACGCCTAGCAGATGCTTCGAAATGTAAGGTTGATGCGGGGTTTGACGATCCGCTTGGTTTTTGGAACCTGATGTTTCCAGAATCGCTGTGTATCGCCCTGCATGATCAACAGCGACCCGCTCTCGAGATCCATCACCACGGGCTCGAGGTCCTTCCGTCGCCGGTGGCGCAAGCGAAACCGGCGTGTTGCGCCAAGACTCAGCGACGCGATCACCGGCCGCTCGCCGAGTTCTGGCTCGTCGTCACTATGCCAACCCATGCTGTCAGCGCCGTCGCGGTAGAGATTCAGCAGCACACTGTTGAATGGCGCATCACAGGCCGCCTCGACCTTTGTCTTTAACTCGAGGATGGGTGGCAACCAGGGGCGAGGCTCGAGAGAGAGGCCCGAGTAGCGGTAGTGCGCGTCAGGGTCTCCGTACCACGCGGAGAGCCGAGGCGACGCGACTTCCCGGCCTCGGATTCGAATGAGGTGCTGCTCCCACTCCACGAGATCCAGCAGTTCTGAAAAACAGGCGTCCGATTCTGCGCCCGTGAGAAAATCGGCTACGAAACAGGCGTCGCCATCGACCAGCGAGACGGGAGCCATCGAAAATTGGCGCTTCGGTTCAGCCGGTTTCAATGATTCCATCCGAGATGCGCGTTGCGTGAACCCGAAGTTCGCGACGGCCTCCGCAGGCTCGCTCGAACGCGAATCTTCTAGGTTTCACCGCGATAAAAGCGAACCTCGACATTTTCGAGGGTCGCCAGGCCGCCGGTGATTGCCCCATCGATGGTGGACAGAAAAGCCTCGATCTTCTCGCGGGAATCGACGATCTCGATGATGATCGGCAGATCTGTCGCCTGCCGAAGAATCTTCGCCGTATGCAGATGGCCGTGCGCGCCGAATCCTTCGAGGCCGCGGATTACGGTTGCGCCAGCCAATTGGTGTTCGTGAGCCTGCTTGACGATCCAATCGTAGAGCGGGATCCCCGCATGCTTGTCACTTTCGCCGATGAAGATTCGCAGTAGACGGCCTTCTGCAGGGATGTTCATATCGACCTCATCGAACACTCGTGATGGCGTGCCCGAACCAGACCGCCATGAACCCCACGAGGACATGAACCATCACACTCGCCAGCACCTTGGCGAACTCGCCGTCGCGAAACAACTCGACTCCCTCGTAGGCGAAAGTCGAGAAGGTAGTGAAGCCTCCCAGCAGTCCCAGAAAGAGAAAGACGCGAAGTTCCGGGCCGATCACCTGTCGCGATTCGGCCAAGCCGGCCAACAGCCCGATCGCGAGGCAGCCCACGAGATTGACGACCAGGGTTCCGTAGGGAAATCCAGAAAAGGGAATCGCGCGATGCACCAGCCCGCTGACCGTGTAACGCAGCGCAGAGCCGATGAAGCCGCCGGCCCCCACCAGAAGAATCTGCATCAGCGTGCTAGTTCCAGTCAGTTTGAACTCCCAACCACAATCCGGTCCATCAACGCCAGGTCCGGTCGCCTTGCAACTGCAAATCGAATCAGTCCGCCCAGCGACATCCCGGCACCCACCCGCCCTGCGGTCTCTCAGTGTCGACCCAAAAGGATGCCGGTAGCAGCAGGGTATCGACGACAACCGTCAGCGGCAGATCCAGCGCGAAGAACACCTTGCCATCCCAGGGAAGCGTATTCCGCTGGCTGGCGAAGTAACGCACACCCGAGTACACGCCGGGACAACCGTCACTCCACGATCGCGTCGTCTGACAGCCAACGGCCGAAACCAGCAGCAGCGCGCCGATCCACCACCCCTTCAACACACCCCGCATTCCTCTCATCAGAATCCCCCGAAGGCGATGGAAGAGCTCCTGCCCGCAACGCTTCGGTGTCTTTTGGACACTGAAGCGCAAATTCTCCAGAACACACAGTGCCACACTGAGCTAAATCTAGGTGGGTAGGCCCACCTTGGCTAGGAGTTCGCGCGCCGATCCACACGCGAACTCCCAGCCATGGACCCGATCCTGATCGTCAAGACCGGCACCACGCTCGCGTCGCTGGCCAGCGAGTGCGGCGATTTCGAGGATTGGATCCGCGCGGGGATGGATCTCGATCCAAGCCGGGTGACTGTGGTTTCGGTCTTCGAGGGCGCAAATCTTCCCGATCCGAAGCGTTTCGCGGGTGTCGTCGTCACCGGATCGGGAGCCATGGTTTCGCACCGCGAATCCTGGAGTGAGCAAACCGCAGCCTGGCTTCGCGACGCGGTGGAGTGCACGACACCCGTGCTGGGGATCTGTTACGGCCACCAACTACTCGCCCATGCGCTGGGCGGCCGCGTTGGACCCAATCCACACGGGCGCGAGATCGGAACCGTCCGGGTGCAGCTCACCCCGGAGGCGGAGGACGACGCGCTATTGGCTGGATTCGGAGGCGCGCTGCTCGTCCACACCACCCACTCAGAAGCCGTACTCGAGCTACCCAAGCCGGCGGTCCGCCTGGCGTCGAGCAAAGCAGACCCGAACAGCGCCTTCTCTTTCGGAACCGCGGCCTGGGGAGTCCAGTTCCATCCCGAGTTCGACACCCACGTGATGAAACGCTACATCGAAGAGCGACGAGAGCTACTTGTCGCCGAGGATATCGACGCAGACGCTCGGCTCAGCGAGATCGAGGAGTCTCCAGACGGCAAGGCAGTGCTCCGCCGCTTCCGCAAATTGCTGAACGGTTAGGCCGAGACCCGGCCGCCTAGGGAAAACACCTGGCCCGCGACTCGGCGGATCGGAGAGGGCACTCCCCGTGCTGATGCTAAGCTGCGACGCCCCGCCCCCAAGGAGATTAAATGTCCCAGATCTACCACGATGACGACGCCGACCTGGGCGTACTCGAAGATCAAACCGTCGCTTTGGTCGGGTACGGCAACCAGGGGCGTTCCCAGGCGCTCAATCTTCGCGATTCCGGCGTGAACGTGATCATTGGAAACATCCAGGACCACGCGGCCGCGCAGGCGAAAGAAGACGGCTTTTCGGTAACGAGCATCGCAGAAGCCTGTGAGCAGGCCGATGTGGTGATGATGCTGGTTCCGGATGAAATCATGCCGGAAGTCTTCAAGACGGATGTCGCCCCCAATCTGGAATCGGGCGAGCTCGTGGTATTCGCGTCGGGGTACAACATCGCGTTCAAGCTGATCACACCGCCGGACCATGTCGATGTCGCACTCGTTGCGCCGAGGATGATCGGCGTTGGCGTGCGGGAGACTTTCGTCGCGGGAAGCGGCTTCCCAAGCTTTGTCGGCGTACACCACGATGCGACTGGAAACGCCAAAGCGCGGATGCTCGCGATCGCCAAGGGGATCGGCTCGACTCGCGCGGGCTGCATCGAAATGTCGATGCACGACGAGGCCAGCCTCGACCTCTTTACCGAGCAGGCTTTCGGCCCCGCCTTCGGGCGGGTGCTCATGACATCGATCGAGTTGCTAGTCGAGGCGGGCTACCCACCGGAAGCCGTATTGCTCGAACTCTACCTTTCGGGCGAATTCGCCTACTCGTTAGAAAAGATGCGCGAGGTGGGCATGATGAAGCAGATGGATTTCCACTCGCGCACGAGCCAGTACGGAACCGTCACCCGCGGCGCGCGGTTCATGGCGCTCGGCGAGCCGATCAAGGAAAAAATGAGCGAGGTGCTCGAGGAAATTCGCTCGGGAAGCTTCGCCGACGAGTGGTCGAAACAGCAGTCCTCGGCAACGACCCTATTCGAAAAGATCCGTGAAGCCCGCGACCAGATGCCCATAGCCAAGTGGGACGAAACAACCCGAACCGCCTTCAAAATCGGCAACGCCGGTTAGCCGCCCCCCGCAAATCGAAGCGCCACAAAACAAAGCAACCCGGCCAACTGGGCCCCCGCCGGTGGGGCGCAACGAGTCTACCCAGCAGGCCTGCGCGGGCAGCGAGTCTACCCAGCAGGCCTGCGCGGGCTAGCAGGCCTGCGCGGGCTAGCAGGTCTGCGCGGGCTAATACCTGGGAACGTCGGAGTCGATTTCCTGCGACCAGGCGTCGATACCGCCGACGACGTTGGAGACGTTGGTGTAACCCAGGCCCGCGAAGTGCTCGGCGGCGGTCTGGCTGCGGCCTCCGTGGTGACCGTGGAAGGCCAGCGGGGTGTCTTTCGGTAAGGCGCCAATCCTTTCGGCCTCTTCCGCGGTCATCAGACGCGTTCCCGGAATGCTGGCCGTCGCTCGCTCTTCGGGAGTGCGAACGTCGAAGAACTCCCGCAACTCTCCTGCGTCGAGTCGCCGCTTGATTTCCCGAACGTCCGCCTGCTGCACGTCACCCGATGGCGCATTCGGATTCTCGATCCGGAAGCCGGGGCCCTGCGGGGTGTCGACGACATCGATGATCGTGCCGTTCGCGCGGCTCGCGCTCAGCGGGTCGAGCGCGACCACGATGCCATTCGATTCCACGGTGATCTCATTGGGGTCTCGAGGCGCAAAGTAGAGCTTGTTCTGGAACCGCGCGTCGACGCTCAGATGGAGCACGGCGTCCGTCGGTGCCGAACCCGCCGATTTGCGAAGCGCTTCGGCGCCAGCGGGCGTCACATTGACCTCGGGCGGATCGCTCGGAGCTGACACATCCACGCCGAGGGATTGCGCGAGTTCACCAGAAGCCGCGAGTTCCTGAACGATGTCGCATCCGCCGATGAACTCGCCGCGCACGTAGAGCTGGGGAACCGTCGGCCACTCCGAGTACTCCTTGATTCCCTCCCGAACGGCCGGGTCGGCAAGTACGTCCGCGGTCGCGTAATCGGCGACGAGGCCGTTGAGAATTCCGATCACCGTCGACGAAAATCCGCATTGCGGCGCCTCGCGATTGCCCTTCATGAACAATACGACGTCGCTCGACGCGATCATCTCATCGATGCGTTGACGGGTGGCGGAATCGAGACTCATGGGCGGAACTCCATTTTTGATGGGCACTGAGGCTAGCAGATGAGAATCTTTCGCAAGCGGCGCCGCAGCCGGCCGAAATCCGAGCTCAAACGGCAGCTACGAGGAGATCCGCGATGCTAAATACGTGGTCATCGTCGGCGTCGATGCTGCGGAGCGCCGCGGCGAGCTCGAGCGCGTACTCGGTGTTCGGCCCACTGGGGCCGTGTGCGCTGCGGATCTGGGCGGCGATCTCAGAATCCGCGGCGGGTCCCAGGTAGTTCGGGTTCCGTTCCGTGGCCACATAGACCAGCGCTTCGACAGCCGCATGGTCGGAGCCGCGAAACTCGACCGTAACGCGCTTTCGGTCGAAGCCACCGCGCTCCCGGTGGTCGAGGGTCTCGATCACTTGCTCCCACGCATCGGAAGCCACGCGGTAGACGACCCCCCAACATCGATGCTGCGGTGCGGGAATCAACGTCACGACCCGCCCGGGCGCCTCGGGAACGCCCCGGTGATCGGTCGAGCCCTGCCAAAAGCGCCGCGCCCAGCCGCGGATGTATCCGGGCCGCCGCTCCAAGAATGGAAACGCGGGACGCCAGACGAGGGATCCATAACCGAAGACCCAGCCGTTCTCAGTCGGTCGTTGCAGTGTGGACACGCGCGGAGACTAGACGCCAGGACCGAAAATCGCCCATCGCACCGAGGGCGGCGCCCGCGTGCTCTCGCAAGGCCCGCGACCGAGGCGTACTTCATGCTACGGCGATGGGAGCGGAACGCAGCGAGAGTGCGCGGGCGGCGGCCGAATGCAGGGCGATTTTCCGGTCGGGTCTCTAGCCTGGCTGCAAGAGATTTGGGCGCTGCGCTGGACGGGTTGAAGCAACGATCATAAAGTCAGAGGCGCAGCATCCCAAACGAGCGGGGAGTTTTCGTGACCACATCAGAAGCCATCACCGAGGGCATCCGCGTCGAGGTGAAGGCGCGCTACGCGCCGGAGCACGCGGAGCCGGCGCACTGGTTCTTCCTCTACACCATCCGTGTTTCGAACGAAGGATCGGAGACCGTGCAGTTGCTCTCGCGCCACTGGGTGATCCGCGATGCGACGGGGCGGATCGAAGAAGTCCGCGGCCCCGGCGTAGTGGGCGAGCAACCGGTGATCGAACCGGGGCAGTCCTACGAGTACACCTCGGGTTGCCCGCTTCCGACACCGTTCGGATCGATGGAAGGGACCTACCAACTCGTGACCGAGAGCGGCGTCGAGTTCGACGCGCAAATCGCGGAGTTCATGCTCCGAGAGCCCGGCGCGATCCACTAGCAGTCGCTGAAATACTCCGGACCGAGCCAATCGCGAATGGGTGAGGGTTAGAGCGGCACCTCGATGAGGTGCGGCCCCGGCTCTGCGAGTGCGCGCTCGAGTTCTCGCCAGAGGCCCTCCGCATCCTCCACCGCGACGGCGGGAACACCAAAACCGCGAGCGAGCTGCGTCCAATTCGGCACCGGGTCGAAATCCGTAAGTGCTCGACAGCCGGGCCCCGGCTCGACGATCCCGGTGCGCGCGAGTTCGATGGCGAGAATCTGGTAGCCGCGGTTGGCGAGAATCACCGTCGTCACGTCGAGCCCCTCTCGCGCCTGGGTCCAGAGTGCCTGCAGGGTGTACATCCCGCTGCCATCGGCCTGAAGTGCGATCACGGGGCGATCCGGGCAGGCGAGTGCCGCGCCCGTCGCACAGGGCAGGCCCTGACCGATCGCACCCCCCGTGAGTGTGAGATAGCTGTACCGCGGGGCATTCGCGGCGGCCGCAAAATACGCGCGGGCCGAAGTCAGGCCCTCGTCCATCACGATGGCCCCTTCCGGCTGGAGGCCAGCGATTGCCGCTGCGACACTTTCGGGCGTCAACGGGCCGATCGGCCGTTGCATCTCGCCCGAAGATTCGATTGGTGCAGAACGAGACTCGGCGCCCCCGACGGCGTCCGCCAGGTCTTCCAATGCCGCGACGACATCCTCTTCGGGAAGAACCAGGGTCGCGGTCTCCGTCCGCTCACCGATGATCTCGCTGGGAACGTCCGGATAGCCAAAGAAAGAGACGGGCGACCGGGTCCCAGCGAGAACCACGGTCGACATACCGGAAAACGCCTCGATCGCACCCTCTGGAAAATACGGGACGCGCTCGACGAGAGGCAGATCGCCGCCGCGCTCGAGCCGAGTCGGAAAAGTGTCGCACCACAACGTGCAGCCCGTCGCGGCGGTCACGCGCGCAGCGGCGCGTAGACCGCGCTCCGAAAGTCCCTCCCCTCCGAGCAGAAGCGCACCCTTCCCCGCCTGGCTCAAGAGGCGCGCACTCGCCTCGACGGCCGCGCTCGATGCCTGGGCCACCAGAGGCGGCTCTTCCACGGTCTCGACGGCCGCACCCTCGATGAGCTGTGCGTCGTGCGGAGCGATCAATGTGGCAATGGTTCCGGAGCGCGCCGCGGCGATCGCCTCGGCGGCATCGCGACCCAGCGGCCCCCTGGGATCCGCCGACCGCAACCAACCGGATACCGGGCGCGCGAGCGATTCGATATCGGAGGCGAGCGGCGGATCGGAGGCGAGATGCCAGCTGGCGTGATCCCCGATCACGTTGAAGATCGCCGAACGCGCACGGCGCGCGTTGTGAAAATTGGCGATCCCGTTCGCAAAGCCGGGCCCGAGGTGCAACAGCGTCATGGCGGGGTCCCCACACATCCGCGCATAGCCGTCGGCCGCACCCGAGCAGACACCCTCGAAGAGGCAGAGGATCGGTCGAATACCGGTGTCGGAGTCGAAAGCGGCGACCAGCGGGAGCTCCGTGGTGCCCGGGTTTGCGAAGCAGACCCGAATCCCAGCCGCGGCCGCGGTCCGCAGCAGACTCTCGGCGCCGTTCATCGCAGGCTCCTCCTCTCAACCCGCAAAGTAGAGCACCAGCGGGACCGTCACGAGGCTGACCAGGGTGCCCAACACGACGGCGGACGCCACGAGCGAAGGGTCTCTCGAATAACGCTGCGCGATGATCACATTGATGACTGCGGCGGGCATGATCGACGCGAGCAACAGCACTTTGCGTTCGACACCCGAAACGCCAAACAGCGAAATGAACAGCGCCGCACAGATGGCACCGCCCGCCACGCGGATCGCCACGATGACCACCGTATGGCGAACGTCCCGTACCGCGAGGGTGCGCAGGTGCATGCCGAGGCTGAGGAGTAGGAGCGGAATCGCCATCGCGCCCAACATCTCGATCGGCTCCATGATGACGCGCGGAAGCGTCTGCCCGGAAATCGCGAGCGCCAGCCCCCCGATGCTCCCGTACGCGAGCGGCATCCGAGCGATTTCGGACAGACCGCCCTTCGCCCTTCGCGATCCAGAGACCCACGGTCGAGTTCAAGATCGCCACCGTCACGAAGATGACCGCTGCAGCTTCGAGGCCCGCATCCCCCCACGCGAGACGGGCCAGCGGCAGCGGGAGATTGCCGGCGTTCCAGAAAATTGCGGGCAGTAACAAACCGCGCTGACCCGACCCGGCGAACCAGAGGTAGAGCGCCGCAAGCGCTGCCGTACCCATCGCGATCCAGAGTGTTCCGCCGACCAGCACACCCCAGCTTTCGAGATCGACTTCAGCGCCACCGAGTACCGAAAACATCAGCGCCGGAGAGGTCACCATCAGCGCGAGGTTGGCCAGGGTGGGCAGATCCATGCGGCTGCGGCCAGCCAACCACCACCCCAACAGGACGATGAGGAATACGGGCCCGACCGTTTCGAGCAATGAACCCACTAAAGACTCCCGGTCGACCGCGCCGCGAAACTCGCGGAGGGCCCCAAACGTACTCCAGAACTCCGTAGAGTTCGGTTGACAACGCGCTCAAGCTAGATAACACTTCATCCGCATAAGCAGATATAGGCGGCCCGGACCGCCCAGACGAGATCCCAGCCAAATGCGGCCCACCGCCGCCAAACCAAATCGGAGCCATTTCATGCCCAATACACCCGAGCGCCCCCTATTCAAGGTGGCCGACCTGAATCTGGCCGAGTTGGGCCGCAACGAGATCCGCCTGGCCGAGCACGAGATGCCGGGCCTGATGGTGCTGCGGGAGCGCCACGCCAAGAGCAAGCCGCTCGCGGGCGTGAAGATCATGGGCAGCCTCCACATGACGGTCCAGACCGCCGTGCTGATCGAAACCCTCGTGGATCTCGGCGCCGACGTGCGCTGGGTGAGCTGCAACATTTTTTCCACCCAGGACCCCGCGGCAGCCGCGGCCGTGGTGGGACCCAACGGAACCCCGGACGACCCCCAGGGCATCCCGGTCTTTGCCTGGAAGGGCGAAACACTCGAGCAGTACTGGGAGTGCACCTCCGAGGCCCTCGAATGGCCCGACGGCTCGGGGCCGGATCAGATCGTCGACGACGGTGGCGACGCGACGATGCTGCTGCAAAAGGGCGCCGAATTCGAGAAGGCCGGCAAGGTTCCGGATTTCGATCCCGACAAAGACGCGGAGGAGTGGGGTGTCTTCCTCGAACTGCTGCGCCGCGAGCAGCCGCGCAAGCCAAACCGCTGGACCGAAGCGTGCGCGAACCTCAAGGGCGTCAGCGAAGAAACGACGACCGGGGTACTGCGCCTGTACCAGATGCACGAACAAGGCACGCTGCAATTCCCGGCCATCAACGTGAACGACTCGGTGACCAAGAGCAAGTTCGACAACACCTACGGTTGCCGGCACTCGCTGCCCGACGGACTGGCACGCGCCACCGACGTAATGCTCGGCGGCAAGGTGGCTGTGATCTGCGGCTACGGACAGGTCGGCAAGGGCTGCGCGGCGGCGCTGCGCGGACAGGGTTCGCGGGTCATCGTCACCGAAATCGATCCGATCTGCGCCCTTCAGGCCGCGATGGACGGCTACGAAGTCAACACGCTAGAAGCCGTCGTCGACAGCGCGGACATCTTCATCACGACCACGGGCAACTTTCAACATCATCACCGCTGACCATATGGCGCAGATGAAGCACCAGGCCATCGTCGGCAACATCGGCCACTTCGACAACGAGATCGACATGGCGGGGCTCGCCAAGGTCAAGGGGATCAAGACAGTCAACATCAAACCCCAGTACGACGAGTGGATCTTTCCGGACGGCCACAGCGTGCTGATCCTCGCCGAGGGCCGGCTGCTCAACCTCGGCTGCGCGACGGGGCATCCGAGCTTCGTGATGTCGGCTTCGTTTACCAACCACGTGCTCGCCCAACTCGAGCTGCACCAGAACCCGGACCAGTACGAGAATCAGGTCTACGTGCTCCCGAAGTCTCTCGACGAGGAAGTCGCGCGACTGCACCTCGACCAACTGGGCGTGAAGCTGACGCGGTTGACGGACGAGCAGGCCAGCTATCTCGGCATTCCGCAGGACGGGCCCTACAAGCCCGATCACTATCGCTACTGATCGAGACCTGTAGATGACAGAGGCGGGCGGCTACTCTTCGTCGTCGCCCCCGCCGAACAAACCGCCGATGCTCTTGATCGCGTTGCCGACGCCTTCGCCAATCTTCTTGGCGTCGCCGCTGGCGCCACTGCCGGTCTCCGATAGGAGACCCGGAAACTCGAGTGTGGCGGTCTTGATGCCGCCGAGCCCCTTGAACAACCCCTTCGCGAGTTCCATCGGAGCCTTCTTCGCGATCGCGGTGAGCACCGCAGTCACGATGACCTGCGTCACCTCTGCGGTCGAGATCTCCGCCGATCCGGTCGACTTGTTGGGGTGCAGGCGGATCTCTGGAATCTCGACGACCATGCGATCCGCGCCACCCGAAACCTTCCCGAGATCGATCGTGGCGACGATGTCGCGAATCACCCCTTCGTGGATCTTGAACCCCTTGCCACCGGCCTCGTCCTCGGCGGCTGGCTTTTCAGCATCTGGATCCGCCGAGCCACTTTTCGAAAAGCGCTTCAGGTTGTCGAGAATCACCTCGTAGTTCTTCTTGCCGTCGGCGGTCTCGATCACGACATCGACACCGTCGAGCTCCAGCAGCGGCATGACGATCGTGTCTTCCCGGAGCGATTTGGGCGGGATTTCAAAATGAATCTTGTCGAACGAGATGAAGTGGTCCGTCTCGAAGCCCGGGGGATTGGCGATGTCGAGCTGCCCGATACTGAAATGGCCCGTCACGAGCCCGACTCGGACCCAGCCGACACTCGTTTCGACGCCGAGGGCCTTCGTACAACTGGTTTCGATGGCCTTTCCAACGATCACGTCCAGATAGAGGAAGGCGGCGACGCCCACCGCGACAATCAGCGCCAGCAGCGAAAGTACGATCTTGAGCAGGGTTTTCACGGGCCTTCCCTCCTATCCAAACCGGGTACCAGCGGCCAGAAGATAGTGGCCCTAGCACCCCCTGGGGAGAGCTGCCCACCAGAGAGCGCCAAAAGGCGCGAGCGGGCCCGAGCTGAGGTAAAGGTATAGGATGACCTGCCCGAACATTCGATCATGAATCGAACCGCACTCCGAGTACTCCTGATTTCGCTGGCGCTGATCCTCGCAGCCGGCGCCGGGCAGAGGGACGCACACGCCACGGCGCTGTCGTGTGAAACCATCCCGACGTTCATGAAGAAATACCTGGTCCAGCACATCCGGTACCGCCAACTCACACCGGAATTGCGCCGCCGAACGATCGCAGTCTTCCTGCGCAGCTTCGACCCCTCGCAGTCCGTGATGCTCGATTCCGAGATCGAAACGATGAAGGCCCAGCTCCTGGCTGAGTTCAACAAGATCGAGAACGGGAGCTGCTCGGCGATCTCGGTGGTCCACCAGAAGTTTGCGCAGAGACAGAAGGAAATCGCGGCGTTCGTGAAGGATTTCGTGAGCGCCGAAGACTACGCGATCGACATGGAGGTCGAAATCGTCATCGACGCCAAGAAGCGCGGCTACCCGAAGACCGTAGCCGAGCGCGACACGCTCACGCGCAATCTGGTCCACTTCCAGATGTCGAACTACATCAGCGATGTGACGCCGCTCGAAGAGGCGAAGGAGCTTCTGGAACATCGCTACGAGTTGCGGTCGAAGCGCATCGCCGATCTCGATTCCGTCGATCTCTACTCGAACTTCCTCGACGCGTTCGCAACGTCGCTCGATCCCCATTCGAATTATTTCTCGGCGGAAATGTACGAGGATTTCCGTATCAGCATGTCACTCTCGCTGATCGGCATTGGCGTAGCGCTATCGGAGCGCGACGGGTTCGCAGTCGTCGAGCGTATCATTCCGGGCGGCGCAGCGGATGAGCTCGGCGTCCTCAAGCAGAAGGACAAGATCATCGAGGTCGGACAGGGGGATGAGAAGCCAATCAACATCATCGACATGCCGCTGCGCGACTCGGTCGGTTTGATCCGCGGCAAGAAGGGAACGACCGTACAGCTGACGATTCTCCGTCAAGAGGAATCGATGGAGCGCTTCACGGTGGCCATCGTACGCAAAGAGATCAGCCTCGAGGGCCAAGCGGCCGCACTTCGCTTCGAAGAGCGAGAAGTCGACGGTGAGACGCTGAAGCTCGCCATCCTCGAACTGCCTTCTTTTTACGGAGATTCCGACCCGAGCAAGCGCCAGTGCACGGACGACGTCGCAGACCTCTTGCGGCAGGTAAACGAAGCGAAAGCGGACGGGCTCGTGCTCGACTTGTCGCGCAACGGTGGCGGCCTGCTGAACCACGCGGTCACGGTTTCTGGCTTCTTTCTCCGCAAGGGTGAGATCGTGAAAGTGCAGGACGTCCGCGGCCAGGAGGAGGTGCTCTCCGATAGCGACGAGTCGATCCTCTACGCGGGCCCGCTGGTGGTCCACACCTCGCGGGTCAGCGCGTCGGCGGCAGAGATTCTCGCGGGTGCCCTCAAGGACTACAAACGCGCGGTAATCGCCGGCGACGATCACACCTTCGGTAAAGGCACCGTGCAGACCGTCCAGAGTCTTCCGCTGGGACTTGGAGCGCTGAAGATCACGACGGCGATGTTCTATCGCCCGGGCGGCAAGTCGACCCAACACGACGGCGTCGAAGCCGACGTGGTCATTCCATCGACGCTCAGTGGGGACGACTTCGGCGAGAAGCATCAACCGTTCTCGATCGAAGCCAACTCGATCGATGCCTTCCGAAGCAGCTACGCGATCGCGAATCCGCCCACCAATAGTTGGGCGGTGGTGAACCAGGAGATGGTCGAGAAGCTGGCCAGCGAGTCGAAGCGGCGCATCGACGCCAGCGCGGATTTCGCAGAGGTCTACGAGAAACTCGCGGAATACCGAGAGAACGCGGGCGTGATACGGCCCGCCGACCTGGTCGAGAAGCGCGAGGAAGAACGCGAAGAAGAGCACGAGAAGTCCACCGACAGTCAATCTACGCCTGGCACTGACGACCCGAACGGTGACGCAAAAACCGCCGATCAAGATGCTGGTGATCGTGAATTGGAGGAGGAGGAGGAAGAAATCTCCCCGCAACTCGCGGAGGCGACCAACGTCCTGGTCGACCTGATCGCCTTCAAATCGTCGTCACAATCCACCGCGAAAAATCGCGACATGAGGCCCCGATGACCCTGCAGATCCTCAGCACGCCCAGCGATCAGGCCGAAAAGCTGCTGAAGGAAGCGATCGAGCAAGCGATCCCCGACGCCGAGGTCGAGGTGGCTGCGGGTGGTGCGGGGCACTTCGAAGTCAAGGTGACGTCTGCGGAGTTCGCCGGCCAGTCGCGGGTCGCGCAACAGCGCCGCGTCTACGCGGCGATCAGCCATCTCATGAAGGGCGAAACAGCGCCGGTTCACGCCATCGACAAGATGGAAATCCTGATCCCTTAACAGGCGAATCCTTCGGCTTCGCTTTGCGGCGTCACGCGGCCCATCCTGGGGTCGCGTTCCTGGCTGGCGAAGCCGGTGGCTTCGCTTTGCGGCGTCACGCGGCCCATTCTGGGGTCGCGTTCCTGGCCGGCGAATCTCGTGGATTCACCTACATCTCCGCGAGGGATTCTTCCCGAGTCATCAAGCGCCCTGCTCCGCCGAGGGCCGTGCAGCAGAGTGCGGCCGCCCGTGTAGCGAGTTCGATCGTTCTTTCGAGTGTCCATCCGCGGGAAAGGCCGGCAGCAAAGGCACCGTGAAAGACATCCCCCGCACCGGTCGTGTCCACGACCGCAACCGGCTGAGCTGCGAAGCGACGCACGCGACCCTCCTCGAGATAGAGGCCCCCCTCCGCGCCCAGCGTCACGACGGGAGTGCCACCGAACTGATCGGCCATTTCGAACATTGCGCGCTGCGGGTCTCCCGCTGATATGAGTTCCGCAAACTCGAGTGGAACCACCGAGAAGTCGACGTAGGGCAACAGCTTGCGGACCGCGGGGCTGGGTCGATGAAAATCGCCAACCACCGAAGCCCCTACCTCCCGCGCTTTCTCGACGGCGCGCAGCGCCTGCTCGGGAAAGTGTCCATCCACGAGCACGGTGGTGGTCGAATCGATCGCAGTCAGATCGAAGTCGGGGGCGTCGCGTTCGAGCGCCCGTCGATCCGGAACGATGAAGCGCCGCTCACCGCTATTTTGCTCGACGAGCACCACGGCGACCGTCGTCTCGGCATCGGGTGAGATCACGAGCCGCTCGGTCTTCACCCCGATCTCTTCGATCGATCGCCGCACGAAGCGGCCGTCGGCGTCGTCGCCAAGCATGGAGAGCAGGTGCGCCTCACAGCCGAGCATCGCGGCCTGCGAGATCGCCGTCCCGATCATGCCGCCGGGCAGAACCAGGCGCTGGGTAAATCGAATGCGCGTCTCCGCAAAATCGAGCCGCTCGACGACATAGACGTGGTCGATCACGCACAAGCCGAGACCGACGACCTTTTCGCTCGCCACGGCAACTCCCCAGCCGTTCGCAACGGCAATACCCACCGATGGCAACGGCAACACCCAGCGTTCGCAACGGCAACGCGCGGGCCGATGGCAACGGCACCTACCAACCGCGCGTTGCTTACCGGAATTGACGCGATTCCGCTACGCTTCGCCGACTTCTGACTTAGCCGCGAAGCTGAGCCACCGCGCGTCGAGCACCTGGGCCCTGAGATTGGAGATCTCAGCATGAGCGCACTGCTGCTGCTCACGATTGCTTTGTTCCTCGCAGCTCTGGTGGGCTGCGCGGTGCTCTGGCACCGCAGCGGCGAGACCCGCGTCGGACTCTTCGGTGCGCTCTTCCTACTGATCGCGATCCATCAAGGCGTTACGGCGTGGACGAACTGGAACGATCCGCTCGGCTGGAACGCCGCTTCATTGGAGCGGCTGCTTGGCCTCGCGGTCGGAACCCTGGGTGTCCTCATCGTGGTCGCGCTCTGGCGCACGCTCGCGGAACGCGACCGGGCCGAAAAACTCCACTGGGACAGCATGGAAACCGTCCGCATCATCGACGAGCTCAACGAGAACGACTCCATGCCGCTCGACGCCAAGATCGCCAAACTGCTCGAAATGGGAGCCGCCCGATTCGGTCTCGCGGTCGCGATGGTCGCGCGGGTCCGCGAGAGCCGATACGAGATCATCGCAATTCACGCTCCCGAAGACTTCCCGGTCGTTCCGGGCGCCGTCTTTCCACTCGAAGAGACCGTCTGCAAGAACATCGTGGATTCCGATCGCCCCGTCGGCATCGAGCAGATCCCAGAGTCAGACGCGATGGGATCTCGCGAGCGCGCCGCATTCGGATTCGGCGCCTACCTGGGTGCGGCAATTCGGGTCGATGGAGCCACCTACGGAACGCTCAGCTTCGCGAGCTTCGAACCGCGAACCGATCGCTTCAGCGGAACGGAAAAAGACCTCATCCGCCTGATGGCGCAGTGTGTCGGTTCTGAGATCGCGCGGCGCGATGGGGCAAAATCCTCAGCCGAGAGCCCGGCTCTCGCGGCCCCTGCGCGCTCGCCATCGGTTGCGCGTCAAACGGCTGTGGATGAGCCCGAAGCAGCAGCCAGCAACGAAACCGCTTCACTTACCGGGAATCATTCCGATCAGTACGTGGGGCGCGTGATCGATCCCAATCGGATCCTGCAGCGCATCGGGAACGAACTTCGAACGCTGGCGGGAGAATCGGTGAATTTCACGATCAAACTGGATCCCAACCTCGGTTTTGCGGCGGCTCAGAACGTGCCCTTCAAGGCCATCGCCCGCACCCTGGTGATGAATGCCCGGGAAGCGATGCCGGAGGGGGGTGAGCTGGTGATCGAATCCGCCAACCTCGAAATCGCTGGCGGCGAATCGGGCCAGATGCCGGCCGTGGCTCCGGATCGTTACGTGACGATCTCATTCAGGGATAGTGGGGCAGAGCCCGATGCCGATGCGCTGACCCGACTCTTCGATCAAGCCCCTTCCGACGCAGAACAACCGAACGGCCCCCGCAGACTCCCGCTCTCGACCGTGTACCGGGTGCTTCAGATCTGCGGCGGCGATCTCTCTGTGAAGGTCGAGCCGGGTCGCGGATCAACCTTCACCGTCTTTCTGCCACGCGCCCGCGAGCAGGTGCGGGCCCCGCGCAAGGCAGCCCCTGCCCTCGCACCGGTGATGCCCAGCCCGACTCTCTCACTAACAGGTACAGAATGCTCGCACTCCGATCAGGCATTGCGCTTCTGGTATTGATCGCGGCTTTGCCCGCGGCCGCCACCGAGACAGACGGCCAGTTCGCCTCGGGAGTGGTGTACCACGACCGCAATTCCAACGGCGCGCGCGACGCTTTCGACTTCGGCGTTCGAGGGGTCGCCGTTTCGAACGGACGCGACGTCGTACAAACGGATTGGCGAGGCCGCTACCGGATCGCGGTCGGCGATGACACGATCCTCTTCGTCATCAAACCGGGAGACTGGGCGTCACCGGTCGACGAAAATGGCCTGCCTCGCTTCTACTACATCCACAAACCCGAGGGCTCGCCGACGGATCTCGCCTACCCGGGCGTATCCCCCACCGGTCCGCTCCCCGATCAGATCGACTTTCCCCTCTATCGCCAACGGGAGCCGCGCTCCTTTCGAGCGATCCTCTTCGCGGATCCCCAACCCCGCACGCTCGACGAATTGGATCTGCTCAGTCGCGACATCATCGAGGAAGTGATCGGTACAGAAGCCGCGTTCGGCATGACGCTCGGCGACCTCGTCGGAGACGACCTTTCGCTCTTCGAACCGCTCAATCAGGCGATCGGCCAGATCGGTGTTCCGTGGCACAACGTCATTGGAAACCACGACATGAACTATCACGCCGAGACGGACCAACACTCAGATGAAACCTTCGAACGCGTCTACGGGCCACCGACCTATGCCTTCTCTTATGGGAAGGTCCACTTCATCGTCCTCGATGACGTCGTGTACGAAGGGCGGAAGGACGAGAAAGGGACCGAGGGACCCTATCGAGCTGGGATCTCGGAAGATCAACTGGCATTCATCGAAAACTACCTGAAGACGGTTCCGCACGATCGGCTCGTCGTGCTGGCGATGCACATTCCGTTCGAGAGCCCGCCCCACTCCGTTGCAGAACAGGGCGCGTTGTTCGAGATCCTGAAGGACCGGCCCCACACCGTCTCGCTGGCCGGGCACGCCCATTATCAAGAAAGCCGCTTCTACGGCCCCGAAGAAGGCTTCGACGGCCCGCAGCCGCACCACCAGTTGGTTCATGCGACCGCTTCTGGAAGCTGGTGGCTCGGAGCGGCCGACGAAGTCGGCATCCCCCACGCAACGATGCGTTGCGGCGCTCCCAACGGTTACTCGATTCTCGAATTCGATGGCCACCGCTACTCGGTCCGGTTCAAAGCCGCGCGCAGATTGGCCGATCATCAGATGAACATCATCGCCCCGGGAGCCACGCCTTCCGAAACTGCCGCCGAGACCGAAGTTCTCGTCAACGTCTTCAGCGGCTCCGAGCGAACCCGGGTCGAAATGCGGCTGGGAAAAACCGGCGACTGGATCCCGCTACAACGGGAAGCCCGCGAAGACCCCCACTACCTGGCCGCCATCGAGCGCGACCTCCTGAGAAACCCGCGGCCTCGCTTCTTCCTCCCACCCGCAATCAAATCCCCACATCTCTGGGCGGGCACCCTCCCCGCAAACCCACCGACTGGCAGCCACACGCTCGAAGTGCGCGCAACCGACATGTACGGCCAGGTATTCCACGCGCGTCACGTGATTCGGGTCGAATAGAGGTGCTGCGCAGATAAGACCCCAACCTGAAACTCCAATAGCGTTGAACCAAATAAAATCCTTGTTCCCAACCCAAAATACAGCGACAATAGTAGATGCAATCTACTTACCCTACTGTTAGGTGGAAGGCGTGGCACGCAATATCGAGATCAAGGCACGCCTATCACCGGAACTCACCAGGCTCATTCGGAGCGAGGCTCTTACTCGTTCGTCTCTCGCGCCCGAGATTCTCTACCAGACGGACACCTTCTATAAGGTCCCATCGGGGCGCCTTAAGCTGCGTGAATTCGAAGACGGTACTGCCGAACTGATCGCATACGAACGCCCGGATCGAGCCGGGCCAAAGCAGTCGTCGTACGTACGTTATCTATGCGATGATCCGAAGTCGCTCGCCGAAGCGCTTTCCAGGAGCCTCGGAATCCGGGGAGTAGTCGCAAAGCGCCGCGAGCTTATTCACGTCGGCCAGACCCGCGTTCACTTAGATGAGGTTCGCGGACTCGGCAGCTACCTCGAACTAGAGGTCGTTCTGCGTGAAAGTCAGTCCCCTGAGGAAGGCGAGCGAATCGCGGCGGAGCTCATGGCTGTTTTCGGAGTCGCTCGGGAGGCGCTGATCGAAGTCGCTTATATTGACCTACTTGAGGCAATGTCTGCCACTTAGTATCAACTTTGAAGTGCAACACGCCCTAGGCCACATGGAATCGCCCCTCCAGATGATCAAAGTGATCTGGTTTTCTCGGCCTGGCATACAGTCAGGCTCCGAGGCGTTAGGCGCCCGCGCGCGACTAAAGTGACCCACTCGGCGTGTCGATTCCATGTGAATGGAGAAACAAGAACCCATTGAGCGCGCCTTCTTTCGGGAAGCCGACGACGGCACCACCGTCTTCTTCCCGTGGGGATTGGCTCATCGCGGATACCGGATGACTGACGAGGGCGCAAAAGAGAAGGCATCGCGTGCAGCTTCGTTCTTGATCGGCTCTGTAATCGGCATCGGCACATGGACCGCCTACGAGCTCCAGCCGATCTTCGAATCCGAGGGGGTTGGCCTCGCGGAAACCTTCAACGCTCTTGCTGCACCTGGAACAGTCCTGCTACTCGCTCTCGTATCGTACGCGTTGTGGATTTCGCGGTTCGTCGAGCAATTTCTGGATAGTGATCTCAAAGTCTCCCGCGAGGAGCGATTGCGTGAGGCTTCCGATGCAATCGAGCCGCGGAAGGTTGCGCTTATTGGCGTCATTATTTGCGGCCTCAGTACTCTCCTGATTTGGATCCAACCGCAGACCTGGTGGCTCGGCTTGCTCGGGCTTGCCCTTGGTATGGGTGCACTTTTCTGGAGTTCGCTTCTCAAGCGCGCTGGATCCGACCCGCTGGCCTAGCAGTTTCCTGATCAGGCAACCATTATTCGGGCCCAATCGATCCATGATACGATCTGACGGCAAGCGCTCCTGCTCCAATGCCAACGATTGGCCTGCTTGTTACAGCCGAACGCCCAGGCGCCAGGAGGATCCCATGTCCGACCGGGTTTCCATTTCAATCGACAGCGAGGGAATCGCCGATGTTCGGTTGAATCGGCCGGACAAGATGAATGCCTGCGATCTCGAAATGATAGAAGCGCTCAGCACTGTGGGGAGCGCGCTCGCGAAGGACCGCTCGCTCCGTGCTGTGGTCCTATCCGGTGAGGGGCCAGGCTTTTTGCGCCGGGTTGGATGTCACGTTGTTTTCCAAGTTCGAGAGCAACGTAGATGGGCTACTCGAAAGGGACACTGAGAGCCCCGCAAACTTCGTGCAACGCGCGGCCTGGGTCTGGACGGAGCTGCCGATTCCCGTGATCGCGGCCGTCCACGGGAGTCGCCTTCGGCGCGGGATTTCAAATCGCGCTGGCCGCGGACATTCGCTTTGTCGCGCCGGACGCGAGGCTCTCAGCAATGGAAATCAGGTGGGGCCTGATCCCGGACATGACGGGCGCCGTCTCACTACGGCATCTGGTCGGGCTCGACGTTGCGAAGGAGCTCGTCTTCACCGGCCGGATCGTTTCGGGCGCCGAAGCGCACAAACTCGGATTGGCCACACACGTGAGCGATTCGCCGAGGGACCAAGCCTTCGAACTCGCGCGCAGTGTGGCTCGCCGGTCGCCAGACGCGGTTCGTGCCGCAAAGCAGCTACTCGGCGAATCCGACCCGGACGCGCTCCAAGAGCGCCTCGAACGCGAGGCGCGACTCCAGCGACCGCTGATCGGCGGACCCAATCAGATCGAAGCGGTCCGCGCGAATCTGGAACAGCGCGCACCCCAATTCGAAGACCCAAAATAGCTGGCTGACACGCAACCTCGGATACGACCCCACTGCTTGATTTGGGTAGGATCCCAATACACGAACGATTCTCGGAAGATCATGACGCAAACACTGAAAGAGATTTTCTTGCTGGCAACAGCTGCGCTGGCGTTCGCGCTACCGAGCTGCACAGGAGCCTCTCGCTCCGATCCGCCCCACGTCGAGCCCATCGCGGAGCCGGTCACACCGGCACCCGCGGCCGAGCGCACGCCGACCCCCACGATCGAGAATGCGGCCTACGAAGAAGCCGCCGCGTACTCCGCGAGCCACGGTGGCCTGGCTCTGGTCGTGATCGAGGGAGACCGCGTCGCACTGGCAATCGGCCAGAACGGCCATGAACTCGACGAAGCCCATTCCCTACACGGCGCGAGCGAGAGTTTCTGGGGTCCCGCCACTGTGGCCGCCGATAACGAAGCCCTGCTCGACCTCGACGAGCCGGTCACGTTCACGATCGAAGAGTGGGAGGGCGTGCGCTGGAAAAGCGACATGCGTATTCGCCAACTGCTCCAGTACACGAGCGGCTTGGAGTCCGGCGTCTACCCCCTGCTGCGAGAAAAGCCCGCCAATCAGTATGAGCGAGCGCTCACGCTCGAGATGGTCGCAGCACCGGGGGAGCGCTTCCAAGCTGGCCCGAGCCACCTCGCCGTGTTGGGCGAAGTGCTGCGTCGCAAACTCGCGCCCAAGGGTTTCGACCCGCTCAGCTACCTCGAGGCGCAGATCCTCGACCCGATCGGGTTGGAGATCGAGAGCTGGGAGCGCGATGCAGCCGGCAATCCCGATCTCGCGAACGGGGCACGAATGACGGCCAGCGAGTGGGTGAAATTCGGCATCTTGATCAGAGACCTGGGGTCTTGGAACGGAGAACCCGTACTCGACGCGGCGGGTATCGAAGCGTGTCTCGAGCCCAGCGAAATTCAACCGAGCTTCGGCCTCACCTTCTGGTTGAACACCCGCGAGCCCTCCGCAGCAAAATCACGAGCATCCACGGCAGATCAATCCGCCGCCCGCCCCGAAGAACTGGGGGATATCGTCATGGCGGCTGGCGCGGGCAACCAGCGCTTGTATGTGATCCGATCGCTGAACCTCGTGGTCGCGCGTTTCGGTAATGACGGTCGGGATTGGCGAGACCCGGTGTTTCTGGATTTGATCACTGCGGCCGCAGCATCAGACCGCTGATCCACTTGGGCCGAAGGTGGGCGACGGCGACCCACCTCGCCACCGCCCAGTTCACGAGCCGTCAAGCCGCCTGACCAGTTGCGGCCACTCGCAGACTCCCCCCCGATCATCCGCCGAAGAAGATCCAGCCAAATTCGCCAAAGTGGACTGCTATTTCGAGCTGCCGGTACGGAACTCGGTGTCGATCATTGACGTGATCGTAGAGCCCGGTTCGCGCGCTGAAGTAGCGATCACACGGCCTGCAGTAGTAATCGACGTAATGCTTCTGGTGTCCGCGCCGCTTCCCGTGGTTCTTGTGCTTGCTGAAGGCCTTGTGGTGGCGCTTATGGGAGGCGTGGTGGTGGCGCTTGTGGGAGGCATGCCAATGACGCGCGTCGTCGGGCTGCGACCAGCCATTGTCGGAAGTGCGATGGCGGTCGTAGTCGTAATCGCGGGAGCCCGCCCACACAGCGCTGGGAGCGAACAGCAGCATCGCGAGAAACGCGATGATCGCACCGGAGAGCCATTTGGGTCGTGCCTGAGCGTTTCGAGTCATTACAATTCCTCCTACTTGTGGACCTGCCCCGTTTGACGCCGCGATCCCAGAAAAATTCAGCGGCTCAGGAACCGGCAGGTCATTGAGTCAAGCCGCGTTCTGAGCGAGGATGCTCATTCGTACGGTTCGAATAGGAGGCGGGTGAAACCAGATGGCGCGAAAGCAAAAGAAGCAGAGAAGTTCGAAACGGCGAGCGGCGAAGACCGTGAAGATGGCGAGGGCCGCGGACAAGCACGACCTCTACCAGAGGGCCGTTCAAGAACCCGACGTGGACATCCCGCTGATCCAGAAAATATTCCGAAATCAATTTGCGCGCCCCGCGCGAACACTCCGCGAAGATTTCTGCGGGACCGCACTGCTGGCATGCCGGTGGGTGCAGCGGTCAAGCGAGCACCGCGCCTGGGGGATCGATCTCGATCCCGATCCGCTCGAGTGGGGGCGCGAGCACAATGTCGGCAAGCTGAAAGTCGACCAGGCCTCCCGGGTGAAGCTGATCGAAGGGGATGTCCTCGACATCGGGCACGAAAGTGTCGACGTCACGGTCGCCTTCAACTTCTCTTATTTCCTGTTCAAGGAGCGCGAGTCACTGCTGAATTATCTGAAGCGCGCATACGCGACGTTGAATTCCGAAGGAGTGCTGATCCTCGACGCCTACGGCGGCGCAGACGCCCAGCGCACCAGCGAAGAGACGCGTGAAGTGGACGACGACTTCGACTACATCTGGGATCAGCACCGCTTCGACCCGATCCACCACGATGCCACCAACTTCATCCACTTCCAGTTTTCGGACGGCAGCCAGATGAAGCGAGCGTTTCGCTACGACTGGAGACTCTGGTCGATTCCGGAGATCCGCGAACTCCTACAGGAGGCCGGCTTCGCCAGGTCAGAGGTCTATTGGGAGGGAACGGACCGCGAAACCGGCGAGGGCAACGACATCTTCAGCCCGCGAGAGCAGGCGCCTGATGACCCGGCCTGGATCTGTTACATCGCGGGCTATCGGCAGCCCTAGAGGTCTGAGTTACCCGGTTGCTACTTGGCCGACGTTTCGTCGACCACCATCCCCGCGGCGTTCTTTTCCTTGAGCTTCTCTAGCAGCAGCTCGGGCCCGCCGGTGCTGACGATCGATTTGAACTGGTCGCGGTAGTTCGAGACCATGCTGATGCCCTCGATCACAACGTCGATCACGCGCCAGCCTTCCTCCTGTTTCCGCAATCGGTAGTCGACCAACACACCCTCGAACTCGCCGCCGAGGATCTTCGTCTGAATCACGACGTCGCCCCGCGGCTCCTCGCGCTCTCCGATGATTTCCACTTCCTGCTGGTCGTAGCGCTCGATCCGGCTGCCATAGCTATTCGTCAGGTACTGCTTGAATTCTTCGACGTACTCCGCCTTCTGCTTCTCTGAGAACCGCTTCCAATTTCGGGCGAGCACCAGGCGGGACATCACGTAGAGGTCGAAGCGCCCGTAGACGATCTGCTCTAGCGAGCGAATGCGCTCCTCGGTGGGGACGGATTTATCGCGAAGCACGGCGAGAACTTCGTCGACGGTCTCGGAAACGACGGCGCGTGCGCCCGCCTCGGATTCGGTCATGGCGCGAGCGTCCGGTGCGGCGAGGCCGCTCACCAGGGCGACGAGCGCCACCGTGGCTGTGCGCGCAAGCCGTAACAACCCGCGCGTCCGTCGTTCAGTCGATGTAATAGAGGTCTTCATCATCCGTCTCGTCTTCCTTCTGATCCCGCACCTGGTTTTCGCGGTAACTCATATAGGCGTTTCGTACCGCTATATAATAGTCCAGAGCTGCTTCGCGTTCCGCCGCGATCTGATCGAGCGCGAGCGAGCGCCAATTGAGCCGCTGGCCCACGCCAATCGAAAAGCTCGCATAGATCGGTATGAACCACGGATAGACGGTCGAAAACGTGTCGGCGGCCAGGCCGACGGCATCTCGCGGACTGGACGGCCCAAATATCGGCAGTACGAGATAGGGGTAGGCTGGAACCCCCCAGAAACCGAGGGTCTGGCCAAAATCCTCCTGGTGCGCCTCGAGTCCGATATGGGTGGCGGGGTCGAAGAATCCCGCGAGTCCGATGGTGGAATTGACCACGAAGCGAGCGAGGTCTTCGACAGCCGACACGGGTTTGAATTGCAGCAGCGCGTTCCCAAAATGGATCGGAATCCTGGAATTATCGAAGAATCTGCTGATCGAGCGCTCCACGGGATCGGGGAGAACGAAGTCCATGCCCTTCGCGACGGGTTCGATCACCCAGCGATCCAGGCCCTCGTTGAATTTGAAGGTTCCGCGATTCATCCGCTCCCAGGGGTCCGAAGGATCGCGAGGGCCGGCGATGGGCGCACAGGAGATTCCGGCGATGAGTGCCGCAACAATCACGACCAGTGCGGCGAGCCGTGTTCGCGACGCCGAACCCCTCCCGCAAAATCCCATCCTCAGTCCCCCTCCAGACCGGCGTCGTTGACGAACTTACCGACCAGGCTTTCGATTGACAGTGCAGACACTGTTCGGTCGATCTCGTCGCCAGATTCAAGCATTTCGTCCGAACCACCGGGCTCCAGCGCGATAAATTTCTCGCCGAGCAGCCCCGCCGTCTTGACCGCAGCCGAGGTCTCGACGTCCAGCTCCAGATTCGGGTCGACATCAAGTTCGCAGCGCGCCCTGAGAATGTCATCCAATTCGATCGACACGACCTGCCCCACCCTCACCCCCGCAATCACGACCGCGGAGCGGGGTTTGAGATCCCCCACCTCATCGAAAGTCGCGATGAGTTTGAAACCGGCGGGGCCGCTGTAGTAAAGCCCACCCAGTTGGATCGAGAGATATCCGATCGCAACGAGACCACAGAGCACGAAAATACCGACGATGAGATCGCGTAACGGAGAGCGCTTCATGACGATTATTGCCTCCTAGCTGGCGAATCCTACGGATTCGCTTTGCGTCGTCGCGCAACCCCATTCTGGGGTCGCCCTCCTAGACTCCCCAGAATCCATTGAGGAAGAAGTCGAAAACCAGAATAGCGACGGACCCAACCACGACGGTGCCCGTCGTCGCGGCGCTCACGCCCAGCGGCCGTCGGTTCGCTGATGTAGCCGCGATAGGTCGCGATCAGACCCGTCAATGCACCAAAAGTGATCGCCTTCGAAAAGCTTCCGCTGACGTCGTTCCAGAATTTGACGGATCCTTCCATGCTGGCCATGAACGAACCGCCGTCGACGCCGAGCATTCCGACCGCAATCCCCGTAGCCGCCCATGAGCGCGAAAACGATGAACAGCCCCGCGAGAAGTGGCATCACGATCAGCAGCGCGAGCGCCTTCGGCGACGCGACGAAGTCTACCGGATCGATCGACATCATCCGCAGGCCGTCCAACTGTTCGGTGGTCACCATCGTCGCAATTTCCGCTGCGATCGCAGATCCCGCGCGCCCGGTTACGAGCAGCGCGGTGAGGACCGGCCCGAGTTCCCGGATCACCGAGAGTCCGACCAGCGCACCGAGGGCATCTTCGGCGCCAAACCGGACCAGCGTCGTGTAGCCGAGCAGGCTGAGCGTTCCGCCGACCACGGCACCTGAGAGGCAAACGACGGGGAAGCGACAAGACGCCGGCATCGTACACGTCGGCCACGAGCCGGCGAATCCGATAGGGGCGCACCAGCAAGCACATCACGATCCGAAGCGCGAACTGCGCAATACGGCCGAGGTGCTCGAGCACCTCCAGCGACCGATATCCCCATATTTTCGATCATTGTGAATTTCACGAGTTCTTCCGACGATCGGGCAAGGTCCGACGATCCATCAACGGGGTGACGTCGAGCTCGTGATGCACTGCGAAGCTATCGCTCTCGGCGACGAGAAATTCCACGATGCGCTCGTCCGCACTCTTGAGAAGATCGTCGGGCGGACCCGCGATCGCAATTCCGTCGACCATGAAAACGAGCCGATCGGCCATGCGAAGTGACGAAGCCATGTGATGGGATGTCACGATCAACGTCAGATCGAGGTGTCGATTCAGGTCGACGAGCAACGCTTCGATGCGTCGCACGTTGATCGGGTCGAGGCCGGAGAAAGGCTCGTCGACCAGGAGGATTTCGGGGATCCATCACGATCGCGCGGGCCAACGCGGCCCGGCGACTCATGCCGCCAGAGAGTTCCCGGGGATAGAGGTGCCCCGTATCGGCAAGGCCTACCGCGACGAGCCGGCGATCGACCTCGGACTCGATATCCATATCAGAGAGATGGGTGTGCTCACGCAACGGCAGCGCGACGTTCTCCGCAACCGTCATCGAGTCGAGCAGCGCTCCCCCCTGAAAGAGCATCCCGATCCGGTCTCGCACCTTGAATAGTTCGCGTTCTGAAAATCCGGTGATGTCCTGCTCGGCCACGCGGACGCTGCCGCTATCGGGCCTCTGGAGCCCTCCGATCATGCGGATCAGGGTGCTCTTGCCCGCGCCACTACCTCCGAGAACCACCGAAATCCGACCGCGCGGAAATCCGCAGGACAGTCCGTCGAAGATCACCCGCTCGCCGAGCTTGAGCGAAACGCCGTCGAATGCAATCCGGAATTCCTGTACTGTCCGGGTTCGCTCATGCGCTCCAGCCCCGAGGTGCTTCCCGCGTAATTTTCGCGCCATACCTGGGGGTGGGGTCGGCTGCCGCACAGAAGTCGGCCTGTCGGTCGATCCCTGCAGACAGCCTGTAGCGAACCAGCGATTCCGCCGCGAATGGAACCCGCGCGCCGCACACCCCCCCGGGCACTGCGGGATTCTAGTCCAACCGGGCACAACTCTGCGCCCCCAACGAGCCAGGAATTGCCCTGAGGCCGGGCTCCGAGCGCCTCTGCTGCCCGCTCGCGAGATTCACCTGCATCGATCGAGAAGCCGCTTGCGGCGACACCGCCAAGGCCGTTACATCCCCTACCCAAAAAGGACACACGAGTCGACTTTGCGACCGCCCACGTCGGATTCGCGATCGGCCCCGAGGCCGGCACCCATCGATCGTTTTCGGTGTGGGCCCGGGCGCGGACGGCGACTCGTTGGAGAGCACACCGCATGCGGGGAAAGATCGCCTCGAAGGTTCGAGCCACGACGCGAAAGCTCTGTGAGCAGCTCGCGGACCTGCGTTTCGCCACCCCCGTCACCCATGTCTACAACCCGCTCGAGTACGCGCGGCGCGCCCACAACCGCTACATCCGATCGTATGGGGACGATCCCAAGGCGGTGATCTTTCTCGGCATGAACCCGGGACCGTTCGGCATGGCGCAAACCGGCGTCCCGTTCGGCGACATCGGCTACGTGCGAGATTGGTTGGGCATCGAAGAATCCGTCGGGCGCCCGGCGAACGAGCACCCCAAGCGTCCCGTCCAGGGATTCGATTGCCCGCGAAGCGAAGTCAGCGGATCGCGGCTCTGGGGCGCGATCGCAGAACACTACGGCAGGCCCGAGAAATTCTTCAAGGGCCGCTTCATCGCAAATTACTGCCCGCTGGTATTCATCGAATCGAGCGGCCGCAACCGAACGCCAGACAAGCTGCCCGCCAGCGAGCGAGAACCGTTGTTCGATAGCTGCGACGCCTACCTGCGACGCCTGGTGGATATCTTCGAGGCCGAGTGGGTGATCGGCATCGGAGCCTTCGCGGAACAGCGCGCCCGGGAAGCCCTCGCCGATCGCGAAGTGCGCATCGGGCGAATACTGCACCCGAGCCCCGCGAACCCGCGCGCTCACAAAGACTGGTCGGGAAGCGCCCGAGGGGAGCTGGAAGCACTCGGGCTCTGTGGCCGGCGCCGTACAACCTGAATCATCGTAGAAGCGCTCGGGTGGAATCCGTCGGCCGAATGAGCCACGCTCCGCCGGAGCCCTTGCCAATCTCGTCGGAGAAGGACCCATGGCCATCGTCACGCCGATCGAAGCACCCCCGGGCGGAAGAAGGCGCCTGGGTCTCGCCAACCCGGCGACGCGAGAGCCGATCGGGGAAATCGAAGTCCAGAATGCCCACGACGTCGCCTCGGCGTTGGGGGCGGCCCGCAAGGCTCAGTCCGACTGGGCTGCGCGCTCGGTCGGCGAACGCGCGCGCTACCTGACGCGCGCGGTCCAGAAGTTGATCGACCGGCAGGATGAGTTCATCGACGTTTTGTCGCGCGAGTCGGGTAAGCCCCGGACTGAAATCCTGATGATGGAGATCTACTCGGCCTGCGACGCGCTCACCTACTACGCCAAGCACGCTGCCGAGATGCTTCACAGCGAAAAATGGCATCTGCACGGATTGATGCGCTTCATGAAGAAACTCCGGATCGAATATCGCCCGCTGGGCGTGATCGGAGTCATCAGTCCCTGGAATGGGCCGTTCATCCTCTCTCTCAACCCAACCATTCAAGCACTGTTGGCCGGAAACGCCGTTCTCCTCAAACCCTCGGAGGTCACGCCGTATTCGGGCAAGCTCGTCGGAGATCTTCTCGAAGACGTCGGGTTACCGGATGGCCTGGTCACCGTCCTGATGGGAGACGGAGAAACCGGAGCGGCGGTGGTCGAAGCCGGCGTCGACAAGATCTCGTTCACCGGAAGTGTCAAGACCGGCCGGTCCGTCGCGGAAGCCTGCGCGCGCCAACTCATCCCGTGCACGCTGGAACTCGGCGGCAAAGACCCGATGATCGTCTGCAAGGACGCCAACCTCGACATCGCGGCGGGCGGCGCGCTCGTAGGCGCCTTTCTCAACAGCGGCCACGTCTGTTGTGGGACCGAGCGCGTCTACGTCGTCGATGAAGTCGCGGATGAGTTCACACAGAAGGTGCTCGAGCGCGTTGCGCGTCTGCGCCAGGGAAACCGCGGCGAATTCGACGTCGGCGCGATCTTCTGGGATCGGCAGCTCGAAATCATCGAGGCGCACGTGGCAGACGCGATCGCCAAGGGTGCCAAGTTGCTCGCCGGCGGCCGGCGAAACCCGGACCTCGACGGCCTCTTCTTCGAACCGACGGTGCTCTCCGACGTCAACCACAACATGCTCATCATGCAGGAAGAGACCTTTGGTCCCATCCTCCCGATCATGCGCGTCGCAGATCTCGACGAAGCCGTCCGGCTCGCCAACCAGACCGACTACGGATTGGGCGCCAACATCTGGACGCGAGACCATCACGGCGGTGTCGAACTCGCGCGGCGAATCGACAGCGGAAGCGCCTGCATCAACGACATGTCGGTCACCTACGGCGTGCTGGAAGCCCCATTCGGCGGACTCAAGAACAGCGGGGTGGGACACGTGCACGGCCCGAACGCACTCCGAGGCTTCACGCACGCCAAACCGATCTTGATCGATCGATTCGGCGGAAAAGCCACCGCGGGACTCTACCCGCACTCGTTCAAGAACGAAGCGCGCATGCAGCGGGTGATCCGCATCCTGTATCGGTCACCGCTTGGACGCTGGCTGTCCTGAGCCGGGGCGTTACTTCGCTGGCGCCTTGGCGGCTTCGGCGATGATCGATTGCGCACATTCCAGACCTGCCTCGAGCGTATTGAACTCGCCTTCGATCTGACGGGCAAAACACGCCTCGAGCACCTCTCCAATCTCGGGCCCCGGTTTGAGTCCGAGTTCGATCAGATGGCGACCCATCAGCAGCGGTTTCGGCGCCTGTTTGTCGATGGACAGTGCCTGCGCGCGTTCCAGCAACCAATCACCGGCCTCGAAACGCTCGACCCGAAGCGGCGGGCGCCCTCGCTGATCCGCGTAGGCCACCCGCACCAGCCGATCGATGCGATCGACCTCACACGCCAGGCGACGAATCGCGGCGTCGCCCGCTTTCCCGCCGAACAACTGGAGTGGAGCCAGGTGGCGAGCGACGAGTGGAACGACTTCGTCGATCAACTTTTCCTCGTCGGTCATGCGGCCCAGAAACACCCGCGCCATATCGGCTCCGACCGTTCCGTGATTCTTCGTGCTGATGCGACCGTCCGAAGTCCGGACGGTCGTCGCGGGTTTACCGATGTCGTGACAGAGCACAGCAAATCCTACGACCAGGTCTTCGCGCTCGACCCCGACGCGCTCAGCCGCGAACTCATCCATGCAGTGGAGGGTGTGGGTCCAAACATCTCCCTCGGGATGCCAGCGCGGGTTCTGTTCGCAACCGATCAGCGCCTCGAGTTCGGGATAATGACGCAGCCAACCGCAGTCGCGCAGAAATGCCAGCCCAAGCGAGGGCCGCTCTCCCTGGAGGATCAACTTCTTCCACTCGCCGAGGATCCGCTCTGACGCCAGCCCCTCGGGTTCGATCTGTCGGCAGAGCTCGATCGTCTCGGGCGCGGGCTGCAGCTTGAAACGCGCGGCGAATTGCATGCCGCGCAAGACGCGCAGGGGATCTTCGGCGAACTTGTCGGTCGTATGGCGCAAGACGCGACGCTTCAGATCCGCAGCTCCTTCGAATGGATCGAAGATCTCCCCGCTCTCGGGATCGAGGGCGATGGAATTGATCGTGAAGTCCCTGCGCGACGCGGCGTCGCGCGGATCCATCCGGGGATCCGATTCGATCTTGAAACCGCGGTGGCCAAGGCCCTGCTTCGACTCGCGGCGGGGGAGTGACACGTCGATCGGAAAATCCCGCAATCGGATGACGCCAAACGATTCACCAACGAGGTCAACGGGAAAATGCGAGGCCAGCAGATCGACGAGCTCAGCGGGCTCGATTTCGTAGACTTCGACATCCAGATCGGTTGCAGCGAGGCCCAGAAGTGCGTCGCGGACACAACCGCCGATGAGCATCGCGCGGCCTCCCGCTGCGCGAACCGACGAGCAGAGTGTATCGAGCGCACCGCGAACAGCGGGGTCGTCGATACGGAGTTCGAGATCTTCCGGAACTGAAACCGTCATCAGATGGGGATGATAGATCGCGTGGGCAGCGGCTGCCCGATCGCCGGCACCCACCCGCGGGTGAGGCCCCGGGCGAATGGGTGGTAGGATCTCCCCCGTCCGAAAATTCAAGAGAGGGAGATTCGATCGTGCTCAGACATGTGGTCTTGATGCGTTGGAAGCCGGGAGCGTCGGCCGCCCAGAAACAGGCCGTCCGCGAGGGCCTCGCGGCGCTGCCCGCCGCAATCCCGCAAATCCGCAGCTACCAGTTTGGTGACGATGCGGCGATCGCCGAGGGAAACTTCGAATTCGCAATCGTCGCGGATTTCGACAACCGGTCCGATTTCCAGAGCTACGCGGCTGCCGACGCGCACCAGAAATTGATCGCCGAACGCATCCACCCGATTCTTCAGGACCGCGCGGCCGCCCAGTTTGAATTCTAGAAGCGCGAAATCTAGAGTTCGTCCAACGCGGTGGTGTACTCGCAACCCAGGATGCCCCTGATCGCGGGCTCTGGATGCGGGGTGGGGCGATGGCGTAGAGTTCGCGGGAACGCAAAGTGGAGGAGCCGTTGGAAACGATCAGTCAAGCGCGCGCATTCGGCGGGACACAGGGCGTCTATCGCCACGATTCCGAGGTGACGGGGTGCCCGATGGAATTTGCGGTCTTCACACCGCCCCAGGCGGCAGACGGCCCGGTTCCGGTCCTCACCTATCTCTCCGGGCTCACCTGCAGCTGGGAAAACGTCACCGTCAAGGCGGGCGCCCAGCGCTTCGCGGCACGCGAGGGCATGATCTTCGTCGCGCCGGACACCAGCCCGAGGGGGTTCGATTTTCCGGGCGAGCACGAGAGTTACGACTTCGGCTCGGGGGCCGGCTTCTACGTCGACGCCACCGAGCAGCCGTGGGCGCAGAACTACCGCATGTACAGCTACGTGAACGAGGAACTCCCCGCGCTGATCGCGGCGAACTTTTCGGTCGACACAGAGCGCCAGGGCATCTTCGGCCACTCGATGGGTGGACACGGCGCGCTGGTCAGCGCATTCCGCAACCCGCAGCGCTACCGCTCGGTGTCGGCGTTTGCGCCGATCGTCGCACCCAGCCAATGCCCTTGGGGCGAAAAAGCGCTCGGCGGCTATCTCGGTTCCGATCGCGCAGCCTGGGCGGAATACGACGCGACCGAGTTGATCGCGAAGCACGGCTGGAGTTCGGAAATCCTGGTCGACCAGGGATCCGCGGACGACTTCCTCGAATCACAACTCAAGCCGGAACTCTTCCAGAAAGCCTGCGAGGCCGCGGGCACCCCGCTGACGCTTCGGATGCAGGCCGGTTACGACCACAGCGACTACTTCATCGCGACCTTCATGGAAGACCACGTCGCCCACCACGCGCGCCTATTGAGTGCGGCCTGAACGCCAGCGCCGCCGCTCGACCTACCAGATCCCGCGAAACGCGCGATATGGCGTTGCGCGCATGTAGTCGCGGTACGCCTCGCCGCGCGCCTTGATGAGCTGGTGTTCTTCGAACGGAATGAAACCGAGGAAGCCGGCCGACGTCAGGATCGCAAAGAGCAGCTGCGCGGCGTTCGGGTGCACGAGCAGTGACGAAAACGTGATGAAGAATGCGGCGCGATACATCGGATGCCGAACGCTCGCATAGGACCCCTCCGTCAAGATCGGCGTCTCGACTCCGACGCTGTGCGACAGACCCGTTCCCGGCAATCCGAGCAGGCCGCCAATGGCTTCGAAGGTCGCAAACTCGAAGAATGCGACGATCGACAGCACCATCGCGCAGTAGCCGATGAACTGCAGCCACGCGGGTGAGGTGAAACCGAACAGACCCACGGGCTCGTGCAGACAGAACAACCCCACCCAGGTTGCGACCGAGATCGTCACGTAGACCTGTCGCTCGACGAGCGTGCCTTCGGGGCGCCCGAAGACCCACTTCTTGAACGCCGGCGTCGTCATCACGATGTGCACGGCGATGAACACCGCGAACAGCAGGATGTTGTAGAGGATGTTCGCTGCGGGAGCGCCGGGCTCGTGGCGGAAGCCCATGAAGAAGGCCGCGGAAAACGACATGGCACCGAAAAATGCGAAGGGTGTGTAGAGGCGTGCAAACACGATTCGTTCTCCTGCTGGTGATCTCGCGGCCGACTCTATCACCCAGAGATCGGATCCGTACAGCACCTTTTCTGTCGATCGCGCAAACACCGAGTAATGTCGATGCGCGAAACGCTGAGAAGTGCCCTCAGCGGCTCGTATCCGCTTACGCTGAAAGATCTTTTGCCATCAGGCAGACGAACTTCTCGCCGCCACCCGTGTGCTGGCGGCCAATCTCGATAAAACCGAAGCGCTCGTGAAACAACAACGAGCTCGGATTCGGGGGTTCGAGGTTGACCTCGCAGGTCAGATCCGGAGCGTGCGCGGAAGCTTCGCGCTCGAGGTCCGCATAGAGCAGGCGACCAATCCCCGAGCGACGCCGAGATGGCGCGACGACGATCCGGTCGATGTAGACGAAGCGCGGGTAGCGATCCCGGAACCAGAGGAAATTCGGGCTGTCGTACGCGGCCCGTTCGGAGAACGCGAGCAAGAAGGCCCCGATGCGCTCGTCTTCGCGCGCGACCTTGAAGTAGTGGGATTGCGCGGCAAATTCCGCGAGGTCGTCAGCGGATATCCGATTCACATGCGGCAGGCCGCTTTCGTTGACTTCGAGGATCTCGGGATAATCCGCGGCTGTCGGTCGTTCGATCTTCACGAATACCAAACCGCCCCATCAGTGGATGCTCCGCGCTGCATTGTCGTTTCCCCCGACCTCGCTTTCAACCTCTTCCTCTCTCAAACTCCTCATTTCCAGGGCTCGGGCTGGACGGGAATCGCTGGGATCGCGAACCGCCATACCGGCCTGGCCCCCGAGCCCGCTATAGTGCCCGCGCCGTGACAGCCTCTCCGAACGTCAATTCCAAGCGATCGCTCCTGGTGCTCTTTTCGGTCATCATCATCGACCTGGTCGGCTTCGGGATCGTGGTGCCGATCCTGCCCTACTACGCGAAGAGCCTCGACACCAGCCCGGCGACCCTCGGCTTCCTGCTCGCCATCTATCCGGCCTTCCAATTCATCTTCAGCCCGATCTGGGGCCGTCTCTCGGATCGCATCGGCCGCAAGCCCGTGATGCTCGCCACGATCCTCGGCAGCGCGGGCGCGCTCACCTTGCTCGGCGTTTCGGACACACTGCTCGGACTGTTCGCGGGCCGCATCCTCGGCGGGCATCTTCGGCGCCAACATCAGCGTCGCGACCGCCTACGTGGCAGACGTCACGCGCGAAGAAGAGCGCACGCGCTGGATGGGCATGGTCGGGGCGTGCTACGGGATCGGCTTCGTGCTCGGTCCCGCGATCGGCGGCCTGCTCGCTCCGAGCCTCGATGGGAGCTGGCCCGCTTCCGCAGTTTTCGGCGCGACCCTCTCTTCGTACATCGAGCCGTTTGGTTACGGGATCCCGATGCTGCTCGCCGCGGTGCTGGCCGCGATCAATTTCATCTTCGCGTCCTGGGCGCTCGCCGAGCCGAGCGCCATGCCGATCGGGAACCCAGCGCCGGTCGACTCGAAGTGCTGCGCAACCCCGCGGTGCGCCGATTCTGCATCCTCAACCTGATCTTCTCGCTCGCCGTGACGCAGCTCGAAACCATCTTCGCCTACTTCATGATCGATCGTTTCCGTTTCGACGCGATGCACGTCGCGTTCATCCTGGTCGGGATGGCGATACTGATGGGCGGCGTCCAGGGCGGAGCCATGCGACCTCTCGCCGCGCGCTTCGGCGAGCGCAAGCTCGCACTCACGGGCTTTGCGATCATGTCGGCCTCGCTGCTAGCGGTACCCTTCATGCCGACCGTCGGCTGGGTGCTGCTACCCCTCGCGCTCTCGTCGATCGGCCGCGGCATCGGCCAACCCCCCATCCTGAGTATGGTTTCGATGACCGCAGCACCAAGCGAGCGCGGATCGGTGATGGGCACCTTCCAATCGAGCGCATCGCTCGCGCGCGTTCTCGGCCCCACCGCCGCGGGCGCTCTGTACGCACTCGACCAGGGAGGCCCGTTCATACTCGCCGCAATCCTGATGTTCGGCGCGTGCCTGCTCGCGATCCGCTTGCCAAAGGCGCGCGAATCCGAATCGAGCTGAAATCGATTGGGATGTTCCGGTCAATCAATCATCGAACTATTGGCATTGGATCGCGCGACTCGAATCGAATCGGTATTTGAATTCAGGGTAGATCCAACCGCGCGAGCGCAGCGCGGCCCGAGCCCGAGACGGCGATGACCGCGTAGGCGCGCTCGCCCTCGCCCTGGCTGCGCCGGGCGGCCGCCTCGATCTCGAGAGCTTTTTCTTTCGGCGCGAACCAGGCTTCGATCCCGTAGCGAATCTGGAGTGGCTGCTCGTCGTGCGACCAGGCGCGGATCATGCGCCCTCGCAAGAACAGGCCTGACAGCGGTTGTTCGAGTTGAACGCGGGTGGCGTGCCAGACCTCGCCCTCGCCTTCTTCCACGAAGACGTAGACGACTTCACCCTTGCGGAGCACTTCCGCCGACCCCTCGAACAATTTCGAATCGACGCTTGCCACCGTGTAGGCGAGGCGCGCGTAATTGCCGCGGAACATGCTGCGCGGATCGACGGGTGCGATCTCGAGGCGAACTTCTTCGCCGGTCCAGAGCGGCCAGACGCTGCCGAGGTACTCCATCGCGAGAACGCCGAGCTGCAGCGCGATGGCGGCCATCAACCAGTGCAGACGGGTCATGGCGAAGTCCCCTTGCCGATGTGGGCGCGCCAGAAGCGTGCCGATCCGAAGAGCACGCCCGCAAAGAAGAGGAACAGCAGCGAGCCTCCGACGTAATCGCCCACCAGATCTCCGTAGCGCAGCAGCGCGAGGATCAGGATGACGCCGACCCCGGTGTAGAAGTAGAGGGTCACGGAATCGCGCAGCGCGCGCAGGATCAGCCAGATGCCGCTTCCCATACACGCGAAGTTGCCAAAGAGCTGAAGCCCGATGGCGAGGTTCTCGTTCTTCTCGGTCATCAGCAGCGAGACCAGCACGACCAGCACGAAGAAGAGCAGATACGCGAGCGCCGAGAGACCGTCGTCCCACCAGGCGCGCGGGCCGCGTTCGACCCAAATACGGTGCAGGAAAAACCCAGTCACGCCCGTCACGACGATCAACCAACCCCAGACCAACGCGGGGCTCTCATACTGCAGCTCCATCGCGGACTCCCAGGCTTCCGCGAACGAAAACGCCAGCAACACGATCAGGCCGAGGCGCAGCGACCAGAGGCGCAGTGCCATGCCGTATTCGGGCAGGCGCGGCCGATCGGTTCGCCCTTCCATCCACTTCCCCAACGCGTAGTAGAGGACGAAGAGGCCGAGGGTCAGCGGGATATGCTCCTCTTCGAACGCGAACAGGTGATCTTCTCCGAGGTAGCGCGCGAAGAGAACCTCGATCCAGAAGGTCGTAGCGACGAGGTTGATGAGAAAGAGCAGCAGGCTCTCCTTCTGGTAGATGCAGAACCAGAAGATTGCGGTGGCAAACAGCGGCCAGCTGACCGGGAAGAAGGTTTCAGTCGTTTCGGTCCCAAGCCAGATCAGCGCGACGGCCGCCATCAGCCAGGTGATCGCGCGGCTTCGGGTGAGAATCGCGAACGGGAGTGTCCCGACCGCCCACCACCAGATGCCGTCGGGGTAGTGCTCGCCGAGGTGATAGATCTGCGCGATCAGGAAGATCGAGGTTCCGTAACTGAAGCATCCGAGCAGGAACCAGATAGCAGCAATCTTTGGATTTGCGGCGCGCTGTTGCCGAAGGCCGAGCGCGTGAAACGCGAGGGTGAGCGCAACCAATGTGCCCATTCGCAGACCGCGCGGGATCTCGTCCCAGTTTGCGGATACGAACACGAGAATGGAGAGGCCCGCGAACACCGCTGCAAGCGAGAGCAGCACGGTGTAGCCGACCGAGCGTTCCGACCCGTCAGGGAATCGCGCCCCGTAGCGGTCGAGAATCCGGCTGGCCTGTTCTTTGGAAACGATCTTCTCGTCGACCCAGCTTCGGGCCTCCGCCGCAAGCTCGCGTTTGAGAAAGCGAAGAACCTTCACCTCTCACCCCCTGCGAAACCATAGGGTACAGAGGATCGTTTCGCCCGCATCGGTGTCATTCGAGCCAGAATGAAAAGCTTTCGAAAAACCCGGGGATGGAGTCGAGCGAATCGAGCGGCTGCGGATGTTGCACACTCACCAGATAGAGTCGGCGCTCGGCGAGAACGAATAACAACTTCCCGACGAACTTCTGATCGGGGATCTCGAAATCGACCTCACGCGCGGGTTTGCCCTGAAGGACCGTTTCCACAGAATCGACCTCACGAGCACCGATATCTTCGAGCTTACCTTCCACGGTTCGGTCTAGAATGAAGTGGCTCGTCAGCACGAGCTTGGCGAAGCGCGGGATGTCGTGGATCTCGACCGCAAACTCGGCACCATCGTGGTCCACCGAGTGATAGGCATCGTTATCAGTCATCGAAAGCTTGGATCCGTTCAGTTCCTGGACGGATGGCGACCCCGCTGGAAACGCAACGCTGAAGCGACCGGCTTCGGACCGATAGGGGTAGACGTCGCCCGCTGCATCACTCGGCTGAGAAAACGCAGACGTCGAGGCTGCGGCCACGAGTGCGACCGCGAACACAGCAGCGCGAATGCCGGCTTGGATCTTCAAGAACACGAACTCCGCTAGGCGCCGAGCAAAGTGGCGGTTTCGCGCGTCAGCGCGCTGATGTTCAGCCCGTATTCGCAGGCGCCCTGGCAAGGTTGACCGCTGCAACCCAGGCACGCGGATGCGCCCTGCCCGAGTGCCGCATAACCAGTGCGAGCGAGCGGCTGGTTGCCGTAGCGCTTCGCGTACATCCGCTGCCGCAACACGTCGGCGATTGGAGCCCCGTACGGGCATGCGGACTCACAATTCGAACAACCCGGCCGGCAGTAGTCGGTGCTGTTGTCGAGAACGTATTGCTCGAGGACGCGGGCGTCGCTCGTCCGCACGCCACGCTTGCCCGAAGCCCGGATGTAGCTGTCCGCAACCTCCACGCTTGTCATCGAAATGATTGCGGCGTCGACATTTGGATCCGACAAGACCCAGCGCAGTGATGCTTCCGGGAGCGCCGCTCCTTCGAACTCGTATGCGGAAAGGTCGTTGAGCTTGGCGCCCATCTGCGTCTTCATTGCGATCACGCCGATGCCCTTGTCGTGGGCCTTCTTGAACAGACGGCGAATCCCCGCCTGGTTGGCCACCCAGTCGAATTTCTTCATGAAGCGCTCGTAGAACTTCGGATCGGAGCCGAAGTTGTGCGAGCACAGGATCACGTCGACCAGGTCGTTGTCGATCGCATATTCGACGCACTCCTGCAGCTGGCCGCCGTGTCCGGACATCCCCGAAAAGCGGATCTTTCCCTGCTTCTTGGCGAGTTCCACGAACTCGAACCACTCGGGATTCTTCAGGCGGTCGAGATCGTTGACCGAGTGGTTGAGGTAGATGTCGACGTGATCGGTGCGCAAGCGCTGCAGGCTCTCCTCGAGTTTGGACATGATGAGCTTGCGGTCGTCCTTGGCTTCCGCGAAGTACTTGGTGGTGATCACCACCTTGTCGCGTTTGTCGTGGAGCGCTTCGCCCAAGAAATTCTCGACATATCCCCCTTCATTCCAACCCTTGGTGCCATACCCCTCGGCGGTATCGAAGTAGTTCATGCCGCGGTCGTAGCAGTGGCGCACGATGTCGGCGCTCGGGCAGCCGCTCGATCCGAAGCCGATATCCGAGATCATCAGCCCCGTCTTGCCGAGCGGCACGTATTTCTGGATGGTGGGAGCGCCCGCGGGAAGGCTCGCGGCGCGGGCCGCGTAGGCAACCCCGAATGCCCCGACGCCCAGGGCGGCCCGGCCGCCCTGCTGGAGAAACGTGCGGCGATCGATCCCCGCCCGGTCGTCGTCGAGTTCGGGCCGATCGCAATCGGCCTCGCGGTCCTTCGGTGAACCCGCCATGGCAGCCGCCCTCCCTGATCGGGGTTTCGAAGGGTCAGTGTACGATGAGAGCCTAGGCGCGCAACGGGCCAGCGGCCGTTCTGGTGCCGATCGGGCGCCTGGCGCAATGTACCGGGATCGCCTGGAGCCTCGCGGGAAGAATCGACGCTATTCTCCGCCCTCGCGGGTGCCCGCGCGGAGAGAGCGATGGCGAAGAGCGATTCGAACACAGCAGAGCCCGCGGAAGTTCGCTCGCATTTCATCCGCGAGAAGATCGAAGCGGATGTGAGCGCCGGCAAGCACGGTGGGCGCGTCGTCACGCGCTTCCCGCCGGAGCCCAACGGCTACCTGCACATCGGCCACGCGAGCTCGATCAATCTCAACTTCGGCATGGCGGCCGCGTTTCCGGGCGGCATCTGCAACCTGCGCTTCGACGACACCAACCCCGAAGCCGAAGACGTCGAGTACGTCGATGCGATCCAGCAGGACATCCGCTGGCTCGGTTTCGATTGGGGCGATCGCCGCCACTTCGCCTCCGATTATTTTCAGCAGCTCTTCGATTTCGCGGTCCTGTTGATCGAGAAGGGCCTCGCGTTCGTCGACAGCTCCAGTCTCGAAGAAATCCGCAAACAGCGCGGGAACTTCTACGAGTCCGGCACCGAGAGCCCGCACCGCGAGCGCTCGATCGAAGAAAACCTCGACCTCTTCCAGCGCATGCGCGCGGGAGAGTTCGCGGACGGCGCGCACGTCTTGCGCGCGAAGATCGACATGCAGTCGCCGGATCTGAATCTTCGGGATCCGATCATGTATCGAATCCGAAAGATTCACCACCACCGCACCGGCGACGAGTGGCCCATCTACCCAATGTACGACTTCGCCCACGGGCTATCGGATGCGATCGAGGCCGTCACCCATTCGCTTTGCTCGCTGGAGTTCGTCGACCATCGACCGCTCTACGATTGGTACCTCGAAGCCTGCGAGACCGAAGCGCGGCCGGAGCAGACCGAATTCGCTCGATTGAATCTGAGTTACACGGTGCTCAGCAAGCGCAGGCTGTTGCAGTTGGTCGAGGAGCAGCGCGTGAGCGGTTGGGACGATCCGCGGATGCCGACCCTCTGCGGAATCCGTCGGCGCGGCTACCCGGCGGAGGCCATCCTTCAGTTCTGCAACGAAGTCGGCATCACCAAGCGCGACTCCGTGGTCGACATCGGCCTGCTCGAACACTTTGTGCGCGATGCGCTCAACTTCAGCGCGCCGCGCGCGATGGGTGTGCTTCGCCCGCTCAAGGTCGTGATCGAAAACTTCCCCGAAGACCGCGTGGAAGAACTCGACGCTCCCTTTCACCCGAACGACCCGAGCTTTGGTTCGCGCAAGCTACCGCTTTCGCGCGTCGTCTACGTCGAGCGCGACGACTTCATGGAAGAACCCGTCAAGAAGTGGTTCCGCCTCACGCCCGGACGCGAAGTGCGCCTGCGTTACGCGTGCTTGATCACTTGCACCGACGTGATCAAGGACCCGAATAGCGGTGAGGTCATTGAGCTGCGCTGTACGTGGGATCCCGATTCTCTCGGTGGCGCGCCCGCAGACGGCCGCAAGGTGCGCGGAACACTGCACTGGGTTTCGGCCGAGCACGCCCTCGAAGCGGAGGTGCGGCTCTACGACCGCCTCTTCAAGGACGAAAATCCGTCGGCGGGAGACGGCGACTTCCTCGAGTCCCTGAATCCCGACTCGCTCGAAGTCCTGTCGGGTTGCCAGGTCGAACCCAGCCTCGCGAGTGCACAAAGCGGTGATCGCATGCAGTTGGAGCGACTCGGTTATTTCTGCGTCGACCCCAGTAGCGAATCTGCGGGCAAGCTCGTCCTCAACAGAACCGTGGGCTTGCGCGATGCCTGGGCGAAGGAAGCGAAAAAGAAAGCTTCGTAAGACGGGGCTGTCGCTACTCGCGCTACTGGTTCGATGACACCCGCGCCACGCGCCCCTTATAGAAATCCATCTGGCCGAAGTTCATGATGTGCGGCCGTCCGAGCTTCTCGGCCATGAAGTCCAACTCGAAGGTCGGCGTGAGCTTCTTGCCGTCCCAGTTGATAGGCCTTGAGGAATTGGGGATCCGCGCCGGGCGTACCGTCCCAATTTGCCAGCAGCGATGCCGTAAAGTACAGCCGCTTCCCGTCCCACGACTGCGAGACCATGTTCACCTGCTCGGCGATCTTGGTTTCGTAGACCATGTGGGCTTTGCGCGGCTCGGACACGTCGAATACCCGCAGCGTGCCATCCATGAAGCTGTTCACGAAGACGAATCGATCGTCGGCGGACAGCGAAATATCCACCGGAAGCGGCATCTTCGCCGGATCTCCGATATCGGCTAGTGCAACGGCCTCGAAGTTCCCGTCGTCCATCCGGAAGATCCCCCAGAGCTGCGAGGTCAGTGCCGTGCTCGTAAACGCGTAGTGGTGATCGGGGTCGAGCGCCCAGCGGACCTCCAACGGCGCACCCGGCACCTCCAGCGTCTGAAGCGGCTTTCGCGTGTGGTAGTCCCAGATGACCATCTCGTTGCCAAAGTTCTTCATCGCGTCGGCGTCTGCGATCAATTCCGAGAGCGGCCGCATGTAGTTCTTGTGCCCGGTAAACGAAGAAGTCAGCATGCGATTGAGTTCCTTCTTCACGCGGACGTCGTAACCGTAGGTGGCCCCTTCGGGCATCCAGATCGTGCGGATGTATTCGCCGCCGTTGTTGTACTCGACCATCCCGGTCTTGCCGCCCATGTCCTTGCTGTTCGACAGGCCGGTGATCAGCATCCGACCCGGCAGCGCGTAGAAGGTATGGGGGCCCACCACACCGCCGGATTTCTCGACGAAATCGTCGATCGTCTTCACGAGTGTGGGCTTGGAGGGATCCGTCGCGACGTCGAAGATGAAGATTGCACTGTCGTCGAGACCGCCCATCCAGAGCTGCCTGCGATCGTCCGTGAAGCCGCCGTGATGCGCCTCGTGGCGACCACCCACCGAGATGCTCGAAGCGACCTTGCCGTAATCGGGGCGCGCGGGATTGGCGCCGACCGTGACGAGCTTGTCGGAACCATCACCGACCCCCTCGATGCCGAGCGTCCAGACGTAAACGAAATCCTCCTGCCCGGTGATCTTCGACAGGTAGGGGGATTGGCAGGTCTCGTCAGCAATCGCCGAGCCCGCAAATCCGTGCAGCGTAAGACACACAGCGAGGCCAAAGAACGTAGAAATCCGGTGGATCGACATGGTGGGAAACTCCTCCGTCAAGAGTCGAGGGGGATCCTACCATCCCCGCGCCCGCGAATGGCGGGATTTTTGCTCGCCGATCGTGTGAGCTGTTAGGATTCACCCACGCAACGCAGGCCGACCCGGAGGCCTGGAGGAGATGGAAGGATTGGCGGGCAAGCGACTGACGTTCATCTCCTGGTTGCTGCTCATCCTGGCCGTGCCGTTTTTCGGCCTGATCGGCGTGCTGGTCTACTGGGGGGGGCGTATCGAATCCACCCTCCTGGTTTCTGGCGAACCCGTATTCGTCATGCTCGACGCCGGCCGGCCGCGAATCTGGCTGCTCTTCTCCCTCCCGCTGGCGCTCGTGGCCGGAGCGCTCGCCACCCGAAAGGTGCGCGATCCAAAGTAAGACCTCGATGATGCGCCGCGACCGCGTATTGCAGCCGAGCGACATGAATTATATTCGTGTTTGCGCATGAAGATCTCGAGACTCATCTTTGCGATCGCGATCTTCCACGGTGTTTCGTTGCTCTCGGGGTGACCACATTTGGCGCCCGACATAGAGGCGGTGATGAATGTCTGACCGACGTACAAACTATCGTTTCATGAAGAACTTCGAATTCGCGCAACGGTTCTGCGCGGCGGCGCTCACCCTCTTCCTGCTGACATCGCTAGCGGGCTGCGTGAAACCCCCAATCAAAGCGCCCACCGTCGAAGCGGGTGGGGAAAGCCTCCTCGGCGTGCACGTCGACCCAGACGGCATGTTGGCGGCATTCCGCGGGATCCCCTTCGCGGCCCCTCCGGTTGGCAGACTGCGCTGGCGCCCACCCGTGCCGCACGTGGCACGCGTTGGCCTACAAGACGCTTCGAGCTTCGGCTCCGCATGCCCGCAACTACAGGGCAATCCCGACTGGTATCGCGACGTCGCGCAGAAATTCGGTGGGTCACCGGATGAAATTCCGGACCTGACGGATATTGGGGAGGACTGCCTCTTCTTGAACGTCTGGTCGCAAAACCTCGGCGGCGAAACACCGCAACCCGTGATGGTGTGGATTCACGGGGGCGGCAACGTCAATGGATTCTCTCACGAACCCAATTACCGGGGATATAATCTCGCAAAGCGGGGCGTCGTGGTCGTCTCGATCAATTATCGACTCGGGGCGTTGGGCTTCATGGCCCACCCGCGACTCACCGCAGAATCCGCCCTCAAGTTGTCGGGAAATTACGGACTGCTCGACCAGATCGCGGCACTCGAATGGGTGCGCGACAACATCGCGAATTTCGGTGGAGACCCCGACCGGGTCACGGTATTCGGAGAATCCGCGGGAGCCGCGGACATCGGCACCCTGATCGCGTCTCCACTCGCCAGGGATCTATTCCAGCGCGCCATCATCCAGAGCGGAGGCTACCCGCTCTACAACACCACCACCGTCAGTGACGCCGAAGCGTCCGGGGTGAAGCTCATGTCGGCTCTCGGAGCCGGCGACGGCCCCGGGCAACTCGGGAAGATGCGCGCGCTGAGCTGGCAGGAAATTTTTGCCGAAGCGCAAAACGCGGAATCCGGCTCCTTCACCCGTGCACTCGTCGATGGCTGGCTCCTCCCCCAAGCCCGCCGCCGAGATTTTCGAAGCCGGACAGCAGAACCCCACCGAGATCGTGATCGGCTCGAATGCCAACGAATGGCTGATGTATTTCACGCATCCGGTAGACGAAACCATGTTGCACGCAACCTTGAAGCAGAGAATTGGGGAAGGACATCGCGCCGAAGTGCTCTCTGCATTGAACGAGGCGGTGAGCGGAGACGTTACGGCGAAGCTCGACCTGCTGACCGGCTCCCTCGACTTCCACTGCCCGTCGCTCGCGATCGCAGAAGCGCAGCGCAGGATTACCGATCACGTTTACGTCTATCGCTTTACCCGCGTCCGCCCCAAAGGCGAAAAGTTGCTCGCCTACCACGGCGCCGAAATCCCCTACGTGTTCGACACCGCAGATCATTGGTTACCTACCGACGAAGTCGATTGGGCACTCACCGACACAATGCTCGCGTATTGGAGTCAATTTGCGAAAACCGGCGACCCGAACAGAGAGGGGTTGCCGAATTGGCCGACCTTCGATCCGAAGAGTGACCGCCACCAGGATCTCGGCGATCAGGTCCGGTCGGCAACCGGACTCCAACGCGAACTCTGCGAAGCGCTCGACCGAGGCCGTATCTGACCGATCGGATCTAAATACCGGCGCCTCGCCAACCCCGGGCGTCGGGAAGAGCGTCCCAGGTTCTCGGAAAGCCGCTCGCTGAGGCCGCTGCAAACCAGACCGAACAACCGCGTCACCGTCGAGTCTTCGATGCTGTAATACGCGCGATTGCCTTCGGCCCGCCGCGAGAGGATGCCCTCACGGCGCAACACGATCAGATGCCTCGACACACAGGGCTGCTCGAGGCCGGTCGATTCGACCAGATCACCCACGCAACACTCCCCCTGCATCAGGGTGTTGAGAATCCGAAGTCGCGTGGGATCACCGAGCGCACGAAAACGCCCCGAAAGCAGTTCTAGAGCCTGACCGGACAAGATGGGATGTCGGACGCGCTTCTTCGCCATCGCAGTAGCGTATTGGCTCTTGATCTAGATATCAATATATATATGCATGAATTAACTTATATGCAATGATTGACGCCATTGCGCCATGGTGCAACTGCCCACGTTGGAGTCGTAGAACTCTTCCGCATAGGAGATGTCGTGATCTTTCGGCAGTTCATCGATCCGGAGACCTCAACCCATACCTATCTGCTTGCCGACGAGTCGACGCGCGAAGCCGTCCTGATCGACCCGGTACTCGAGCAATTCGACCGCGATCGGACACTCCTCCGCGAACTCGACCTCACCCTCCGCTACACGCTCGAAACCCACGTACACGCGGACCACATCACCGCTGCAGCCCTCTTTCGAAAGGAAGAAGGATCCGAGGTCGGCGTGAGCGCTGTGGCAGGAGTGGAAGCTGCGGATCTCGAATTCAACGAAGGAGACCTGATTCGATTTGGATCGACGACCCTCGAGGTCTGCTCGACGCCAGGGCACACCGATGGTTGCGTCACCTACATCTGCCGCGACCAGGGCATGGCGTTTACGGGGGACACGCTCTTGATACGCGGGTGCGGACGCACCGATTTCCAGCAGGGCGACGCTTCCCTTCTCTTCACATCCATTCGCAACAAGATCTTTGCGCTCCCCGACGAGACGCTTCTCTTTCCGGGGCACGACTACAAAGGTCGGATGGTGACCAGCGTGGCCGAAGAGAAGCGCAGCAACCCGCGACTCGGTCTCGAAAAAAGCGAAGCCGACTTCGTCGCAATCATGGGGCAGCTCAACCTCGCATATCCGAAGAAGATCGATGTCGCGGTGCCCGCCAATTTAAAGTGTGGTCTGCTGGCGGTTCCGAGCTCAACGCCAACTTCCCAACTCTCTCCGTCCGCGGCGAGTTCGGTCGCAAGTGTGATGGAAACGCAGGGGCGCCAGGACACAGAGAACTGGTTGGGAATGGGAATCTGATCGATGTCTACACCGTCTTCTCCTGCGCCGCTCGACCTCTACAACAACCCAGAGCTTTGGCGCTGGGCGGGCGGCATGGAGGGAATCCCCGAGTGGATGGGCCCGTCCGAAACATTCGACGAGCGCACCACCCGCGCACCGTGGCAGGCTCGCGGCAACGAACTCTTCGCATTGCTCGGCGCGCTACTGCCGGGACTTGCCATCGCATTGGGGCTGGCCGTCATCGGCCGCGCGGGGTCTGGCTGGGTCGGTGTCGAATGGTTCGGAGTCGACCGAAGTCCGGTCAGTCCAATCCTGCTCGCCATCTTGTTTGGACTCGCCGTCCGAAACACCATCGGACTCCCCTCGGTCTACGAAGCGGGTGTCCAGATCTGCCTGAAGCGACTCCTGCGCGTGGGCGTCGCACTCCTCGGGATCCGCCTGAGCCTGGTCGCCATGGGCAGCATCGGGACTCGCTGCACTGCCGATCGTGATCGGTTGCATCGCCTCGGCGTTGCTGTTCGTGAATTGGATCAGCCGCGCGGTCGGACTCCCGCCGCGACTCGGAACGCTCATCGCGGTCGGCACCGCGATCTGCGGAAACACCGCCATCGTCGCTACCGCTCCGGTGATTGGCGCGGATGAGGATGAGACCAGCTACGCGGTCGGAACGATCACGGTTTTTGGGCTCATCGCTCTCGTCACCTATCCATTTGTCGCGCATACCATCTTTGGCGGAAACCCAGACCTCTCGGGATTCTTCCTGGGGACCGCGATTCACGACACCGCGCAGGTGGTGGGGGCGGGGTTGCTCTACGCACAGCAGTACGCCGCACCCGAGACCCTCGACACCGCGACCGTCACCAAACTGGTTCGCAACCTCTTCATGGTTGCCGTGATTCCGCTCATGACGATCCTGTATCACCAGAGTGGCTCGGAGCAGAAGGCGGCACAGAAACCGAAGCTCAGCCAGATGATTCCGCTCTTTGTTTTCGGATTCGTTGCGATGGCGATGCTGCGCACGGTCGGAGACCTCGGCAACGCGCCTTTCGCGGGCCTGCTCAGCGACACACAGTGGGAATCGAGCATCGCGTTCACCACGAAGGTCTCCTCCTGGTGCCTCACCATGGCGATGGCGTCTGTCGGACTGGGCACCAACCTCAAACGGCTTCGAAGCCTCGGCCTGAAGCCGCTTGCCGCAGGCCTGGCTGCTGCATTGATCGTCGGCGCTGTCGCAGCCGGCTTGATTCACCTTCTCGCTTCAAGCTTGACGGTCACCGTTTAGACGAATTCGGGAGGACTTCACGCGAGGGATATCGGTGACGTCGGCCTCGCAGCCGTCATTTGGAAAACCACAGCGAGCACTAAGGAAAACCCTAGACATGACTTCCTGCATGCGGTGCCACCGCAAAGTGCCCTTCGCGGATCCGCGAACCATTGACTAAGGGGTGTCATTCTCCTTGACCTGACTTCCTCCGCCCTCTTTGGCCACGCGCAGCGCCGCATCTGCGGCTTGGATCAAGGGCTCGAGCTTGTTGATCGGACCAATCGCGTTGCATGCGACACCGGCGCTCAACGTGATCCCAATGCGAGCCCCCGTTGATTCCAGGGGTACCGACAAGCACGCGACAGCTTCCCGACAGCGGTCCAACACGGTCACCGCATCGGCCATTTCGGTCTCGGGAAATAGTACGCCGAAGGTTTCGCCGTCGAAACGCGTAACGACGTCGTACTGGCGCAACCTCAATTTCAGCGTCGCAGCGACCTTCTCGAGGACGCGATCTCCAACGAGTTTGCCGTGTCGATCGCAGATTTCCGAAAAGCCATCCACGTCCAGCAGTGCAAGGCTCAGCGTGGAGGTATTCCGCTCGCAGCGAGCCAGCTCTTTCTCTCCTTCCCCGAGGAAGTAGCGACGATTGGGGATGCCCGTAAGCGGATCCATGTCGGACATGTCTTGCAGGCGCGAGTTCATCTCTTCTAGATCGCGTTTGGCCTTCTCGAGCTGCTCATTGGCGCGCTCCAGCTCGAAGGCGTGCTTGACGACCTCGGCTTCCGACAGGCGCTTCGCGTAGGCGGCCAACGCACGGGCGATCGCCCTGCGAAGGATCTCGGCGTCCAGGTCGACCTTGATGATGTAATCGTCCGCACCGGCCCGCGTGAGCTCCGCGGCCGCGTATTCGTCACCCCGGCCGGTAAGCACGATGGCTGGCCGCTGGTCTCCGATGCGCCGAAGCTGTTGCAGTAGATCGATCGCGGTCATCTCGCCGAGCTGATAGTCGAGGAAAATCAGATCCGCGTTGTGATTCATGAATTCGATGAGGGCCAGATTCGGATCTGTGTACTTGTGGATCTCAATGTCGATATTCGGAATTTCTTCGAGCACCCGACTCAATAACTCGAGTTCACCCTCGTCGTCATCCACTGCGAATACGGTCAATGCGTTTGAACTCATCGTCTCACCCTTCGTTTCGGCTCAACGCCGGTGGGGGCTCTCGGCTGGCAATGTCACCAGCTCGAACCAGTAGTGCTGAAGTTCTCGAATCGTGTCGATGAAAGTATCGATCTCAACGGGCTTCTTGATGAAAGATTTACAGCCAAGGTCGTAGGAGCGAAGGACATCCTCCTCCTCATCCGAGGTCGTCAACGCGATCACAGGAATACGCGAGATATCCGGATCTTCGCGGACCTGCTCTAGCACCTGTCGGCCATCGATACGCGGCATGTTGAGATCCAATAGGATCAAATCCGGTCTCGGCGAGGTATCGGGATCGGTAAAAGCCCCTTCGCGTCGGAGATAATCCAGCGCTTCTTTTCCGTCATTGACGATGCGGAGGTCGGTGTGAACCACGTCGTCTTCGAGTGCGCGCCGGGTCAACTCCTGGTCTCCAGGATCGTCCTCCACGAGCAAGATCGTCGCGTTCTTGATTCTCTGGTTTCGAGTGCTCATTGCTGTTCCCTCCTGGATTCGTCGATCGTAAACCTGAAGTGCGAACCCTTCCCGATCTCTGATTCCACCCAGATCTTGCCCCGGTGTCGATCCACCGCCTTCTGGCAGATCGCCAGGCCGATGCCCGTGCCCTCGTACTCTCCGCGCCCGTGAAGACGCTTGAACGGCTGAAAGATCTGTTTCGCGTACACCGGCTCGATGCCGATGCCGTTGTCTCGAACGCCGATCACCAGGGCACTGGGTGTGCGGTCGACCGTGATCTGGATCTCAGGGCGATCCTCGTCGCAGAACTTGAGTGCATTGGATACGAGGTTTTGTAAAAGTTGCGTGAGCAGAGTGCGGTCGCCGTTCACCGTGGGCAACGGATTGCGGATGATCTCGGCACCGGTTTCTTCCACTTTGATTTCGAGTGCATCGAGCGCGGTATCCAGGCAAGCGTCGAGATCGACCATCTCGGTCGTCATCGCGGTTCTCCCGGCGCGAGAGAGCGTCAGCAAATCAGCAACCAGGTGTTGCATCCGCCGCGCTGCGTCGCTGATGAAGTGGAGATCGCGGCGTGCGTTTTCGGGTAGCTCTCCCTCGAAGTCTTTCTCCAACAACGCGGAGAACGAGATCACTTTGCGCGCCGGTTCCTGCAGGTCGTGGGCGGCCACATAAGCGAACTGCGCGAGTTCGGTATTGAGCCTCGCCAACTCGGTGCTCTTTAGATCCAACGCGGCCCCGATCTCTTTCTCTTCCGTGAGATCCTGGATGAATGCGAAAAATCCCGGTTGGGCTTCGGGGTCGAAGGAGCGAACGAGTTCGACCCGCGTAAAAAAGGTATGGTCGGTCTTCGTGATGATTCGAACCTGCAGCACGGAGGCCAGCCCAGAGTCGCGGAGAACGTCGAAAGCTTTCGCCATCTTCTCGAGGTCTTCGGGGTGCACGCCGGTCTTGGCCGACATGCCCTTCAGCTCCTCGGGTTCATAGCCGAGCATGGCCCCGTAGGCGGCGTTGACCCAGACGAACTGGCCCTCTTCGTCTACGCGAGCGATCCCCTCGCTACTGGCGCATATCGCCCCATCCACGTCGCACAGATGCTCGCGAAGCGCCTCGGTCTCGGTCTCGAGGTCGGTGGATGCCTGAATGAGTGGCTTCAGCTCACGGATGAGCTGGATCAAGCTGGCTGTGACTCCGGCGAGCACAACCGGAAAGACGAACTCGGCGTGGATCAGGGAGGCCAGTCCGCCCGCAAGGGCCACACTGACGAGCGCCAGGGCTGCCCGGCCTCGAAAGGCCCGAAGCATTTCCCCGGTTGAAGCCTCTGCCATCACGCGTCTCCGCTAGTGCCCCCTACCTCTTCGGAGCGCTGAAGCACGGGGTGAAGTCGGAAGCGGCGAGGACGACGCATTTAACGCACCTGTGTACCGAAACTGCACATTAGTTACGCACGAGTGATGCCCTGATACCGAAGAGCTCCGCGCTTCGATAGATCACTCGAACGGGAGTGCCATTGCGCTCGAGCAGCCACCCACTGGACGATTTCGGCGCCCAGCATGAATTCGCCTTGCACGCCGCACGGATACGCCGCCTGGCCTAAGCCGAAGCGCGTGCGGGCCTCCATTGCGAGGAATTTTCTCGCAATGACTCTATAAAGTGTCTAATGGTAGAGCTGGAATAGCGCGCGCGCCTAGGACGGCTGCGCGAGAGGGCCGGGAAGCTCTCGTCCAGATCGCACGCGCTCGGTTTCGATGCCTATGTCGCCCGATCCCAGCGTCGACGGCGCAACTGCGCGAAAATCGCGAGGCACGCCACGCCTGCCGCAAGGCCGACGATGAATCTCGGCTCCGGCAAAATGACGAGTGTCGGATCCGACAAAAAGACAAACGCGGCGCCCTTCCTTGATCTGGCCCGCATTATAGACTGGGGCGCCCACGATCACGTCGGGGGCGCCGTCGTCGTTGACGTCGCCGACCCCGGCCACGCTATAGCCCATCCACGCCCAGTCCTGGTTCGACTCGAGCTGCACGTCGGCATTCGCGGGGTTGCCGTTCGCGACAAGCCCGCTGGCACTGCCGAGGAAGAGGAAAGCAGCGCCCTCTTCGGTCTCGCCCGCGTCGTAGCGGTACGCGCCCACGATCACGTCCGCGTAGCCGTCGCTGTTGATGTCTCCGGCTCCCGCCACGCTCTGACCCATCTTTGCAGTGTCCTGGTCTGACTCGAGCTGGGTCGCGGCCGTGCTCGGGTCGCCATCGGCGATCCCCGCGGCGCTGCCGAGAAACACGAACGCCGCGCCCTCGTCGGTCTCGCCCGCGTCGTAGAGGACCGCGCCCACGATCACATCCGCATAGTCGTCGCCGTTGACGTCGCCGGCTCCCGCCACGCTCCAGCCCATGTATGCGCCCGGCTGGTTCGACTCGAGCTGGGTCGCGGCCGTGCTCGGGCCGCCATCAGCGATCCCCGCGGCGCTGCCGAGAAACACGAACGCTGCGCCCTCGTTGAGCTCGTCCGTGTCGAATTCGTAGTAAGGGGCGCCAATAATCACGTCTGCGTAGCCGTCATCGTTGACGTCGCCGGCCCCGGCCACGCTCCTGCCGAAGAGCGAGCCGGACTTGTTGGTCGGCGCCTTGAGCCGTGTGTCAGCCATTTCAGCGCTGCGGTTGGGGATCCCCCCTGCCTCGCCGAGGAAAATGAACGCGGCCCCCGAGTTCCAGACTTTCAGGGGATCCAAGCTCACGTCGTAGAATGGGGCGCCCACAATCACGTCCGCGTAGCCGTCGTCGTTGACGTCGCCGGCCCCAGCCACGCTATAGCCCAGCCACGCTTCGAGTCGCTGCGCCAGGAAGCTCGTGTTGGCATTCGAGGGGTTACCACGCGTGACGATCCCGCTGGCGCTGCCGTGGAAGATGAAGGCAGCACCCACTTCAAATACGGTGTCGGGGAAGAGGTAGCGGTACGCGCCCACAATCACGTCTGCGTAACCATCGCCGTTGATGTCGCCGGCTCCCGCCACGCTCCAGCCCAGCCATCCGTTGGCCTGGTTCGACTCGAGCTGCGCATCGGCGTTCGCGGGGCTGCCGTTCGCGACGATCCCGCTGGCACTGCCGAGGAAGACGAAAGCAGCGCCCTCTTCAGCCTCGCCCGCATCGTAGCGGTACGCACCTACGATCACGTCTGCGTAACCGTCGTCGTTGACGTCCCCAGCCGCAGCTACGCTGACACCGAGATTTGCGTTCAACTGGTCAGACTCGAGCTGCGCATCGGCGCTTGCGGTCAGCAAGGGGTCGATCACAACGGGGTAGACGGCCTCGTCGTCATCTACCACCAATCGAAGACGCGAGTGCTCCGGTAGCTCGAAGTGCGCCTCGAGCGCGCGGCCCCGCGCGTCCAGCACCACGAGCTTCGCGTAGGACAACTGCCGCCCGGTGGGTGTCGCGAAGCTCACTTGTTCCCCGCCCAGCGACGCGCGCGCGCCGCGTACCAAAAGCTCCACCACCAGCGGCCCCTCGCCTGCGGGCTGGTCTATCAGCGTAACGCCCTGCTCGAGACCGGCTGGGGAGTTCTCGTACCACTCGATGAGACCGGGTCGCTTGATCTCGACGCGCGCGCCGTCGCTCGTCACTTCACCGGGGCCGATCCGGGCGAGCGTCTCGCCACGGCCGACACCCACGAGGTTCAGCGCGAGCAACTCGGGGCTGCCCGACTGCGTTCGGTCGTGCACGCGGATTCCCGTCGGTGAAAAATAAGTGCGTAGATTGTGCACGCGGTTGGGCGCCTGGAGCCCGTGGCTGCTGGCACTCGCCCGATACTCGCGCTGCGCAATGTGGCGTTGCACCGCTGCGAGACCGCTATCCGTCAGCGCGGTGGAGGCTCGATCGGGAGCGGATGACGCGCCAGCAGACGCGGGCGCCCCGGTGACTGCCTGCCCGCTACCGGCATAGGACGGCTCGCCCAATAGGACGGGGAGAGCGGCAAGAATAAGGACAGGAATACAACCTAAGCACCGCGAAGCCATCGGCTCGCCTCCATCTCGAAGCCAAGGGCCGGCTCAGCGAGGCTCCCCCCGGGGCATATCACTCGTCGGCGCTTGCTCGTCCTTGCTGGGGACTGTTCTCGCCACTCTACACGCGGCCATTTGAAAAATCGAGCGCGGTCAGCTCGGGGCGCAGGGCAGACCCGCCCCCTCGGTTTGATTCGCCACTCAACCGCATTCTGGGTGGGTGCAATCGGTCGATGCAACATCTTCCGTTTCACCAGACAGATGGGAGATGGTGCAAATGACACGAACAGAACGACGGCGCATCTCAGCTTCGCAGGAGCGGGAAGTCTAGCTGGCGCGGTCGTTTGGGATTCGGCTCGCGATCTTCGCGCCGATCTCGCCCGTTTCGTATAGCCATCGGATTGTGTCTCGAAGCGTCTCTTCCGCGAGGTGGGCATCGGAAGACGCAGCGAGCGTCGGCCCATCAGCGATCAATCGCGACGAGCGGCGCGCCTCGCGCCTGAAGTTCGCGGGCGGGGACGTTGGTGAATACTCCCCCCATTGGAACGGGTGTCGTTACGCTTCGCATTGAGGGGGGTGCATATTCAACGTCCCCCGCCTTTCGCGCCGCAGCGCTGATCAACGAGAGGGCAGCTCCCTCGCCACCCGATGTCCATGGGGTGGGTCGAATACCCCCAATTGAAGTCAGGCGAGCTATAAAACCACCGCGGACTCGAACTCGGATGAGGCGGACACCCGCGGAGGCTCGCGATCGATGAGGCTCGACCTGCGGTTCATCCTGCTGCTGCTGTGCTTCTTCCTGTCGGGATTTGCGGCGCTGCTCTACGAGACCGCCTGGGCGCGCGAGTTCGCGTTCGTATTCGGCACGTCGGAATTCGCGGTGGTCAGCGTGCTGGCAGCCTACATGGGCGGCCTCGCCGCGGGCGCGGCCGTGGCCGCTCGCTTCGTCTCGCGCATTCGCCGGCCGATCCTCGTTTATGGGTTGCTCGAGTTGGGCATCGCGGCGAGCGCGCTCGCGGTGCCAACGGGAATCCGTGCGGCGATGTGGCTGCAGACGGTGATCGCGGGCGGTCAGAGTGCGCCACCCGACGAAGCCAACGTTGCGGGATCCTTTTTCTACGCGGCGTGTTCCTTTGCGATCTTGATGATTCCAACCGGCTTGATGGGCGCGACCCTGCCACTGCTCGCGCGTTACGCGGTGCGGCGAGAAAGCGAAATCGGCGGCCGGGTCGGCATGCTCTACTCCATCAATACCATGGGCGCCGTGGTCGGCGCAGCTGCAACGGGCTTCGTGATCCTGCCGGCGCTCGGGTTGCGGATGACGGTGTACACCGGGGCCGCCACCAACGCGCTGGTCTTTGCAGCCGCGGCCCTGCTCGCGCGCCGCTCGCCCCCACTCGCAGAACTCGCTCCGTCGACATCGGTCCCCTCGCTCCGATTCCACTGGATCCTGCCGGTGATCGCACTCTCGGGCTTCGCTTCTTTCAGCTACGAGGTGGTGTGGATTCGCCTGTTGGGCATATTGCTCGGCGGCAGCATCCAGGGCCTCGCCACGATGTTGGCGAGCTTCCTGCTCGGTATCGCGATTGGAAGCGCCGTGGCAGCGCGCTTCGCGCGCGATCCCGTCCGGGCCGCGCACGGCTTTGGGTGGGCGCAGGTCGGAACCGCGACGCTATCGGTGATCGCGTTCTCCCTCGCCAACCGGCTGCCCGAACTCGCGCAAGAACTCGGAGCGGGCCGCACGGGCTCTCTCACCGCCAACGCGCTGGTTGCAGGCCTCGGTTTGTTCCCGGGCGCGCTTTGCGTGGGAGCGACCTTCCCGTTTGCAGTGCGCCTCTACGCGAGGCACGAATCGCAGGCAGGGCCAGCAGCTGCACGCGTTTACGCGTGGAATACAGTGGGCGCAATCAGCGGAGCACTCGCGACCGGCTTCGTGCTGCTGACGTCGCTGCACTTCGCGGGGACCTTGATTCTGGCGGCTGGCCTCAACCTGCTTCTGGCACTGGCGACCGCCGGCCTGACACGCCCCAGATTGCGGATCGTCACCGGCGCAGCAATCGCATGTCTCGCGGTTCTCGCGATACACCCTCCAGCGGCGCCGCAGAAAATCTTGCGCTACGGGGGATTGAGCGGAATCCAACAGAAGGGCGAAGTCGTTTACTACGGCGTGGGCCGTTCGTCGACGGTGATGCTCTTCGATCAGGGAGATGGTTGGCGGCTCGTCACCAATGGCCAACCCGAATCGACCATCCTTCGAGCCAGCCCGGGGCCCGAACGCTTCATCACTGCGCGTTGGCTGGGAATGCTGCCCGTCTTGTTGCACCCGCACGCCCGCTCCATGTTGATGATCGGCCTGGGAGGCGGGCTCTCGCTAGAGGCGGTGCCTTCCTCGGTCGAGAACATCCACGTCATCGAACTGGAGCGCGAGGTGGTCAACGCGCATCGCGCCCTCGAGGAGCTGCGCGGTTTTTCTCCGATATCGGATCCGCGGGTAGAAGTGGTCATCAACGACGCGCGCGGTGCGCTGATGCTCACGGACGCTCGGTTCGACACGATCGTCTCCCAGCCATCGCACCCGTGGACGGCGGGCGCCTCCCACCTCTACACCCGAGAATTTTTTTCGCTCGTTTCGGAACACCTCGAACCAGGGGGCGTTTTCGTGCAGTGGATCGGAATCTCATTCGTCGACGAAGCGTTACTGCGGAGCATCGTTGCGACACTTCTGGAGGTCTTTCCGGAAGTGGCTGTATTCCGACCCATCATTGGATCCGTTCTGTTTGCGGCATCCAACGAGAGAATCGACCCCATCACGACATCAGCAATTGCGCTCGAAGCGTCTCCGACCGACTACTCTCGCTACGGACTGCGGCGGGCTGAGGATTTGATCGCAGGTTGGAATCTGAATCTGGAGGGCGCGCAGCACTTCTCCGCAGGGGCCGACATCAACACGGATGATCGCAATCAACTGGCGACGCGATCGGCGGGGCTCGGCAGCGAGGCGCTTCGCGGCAAGCCTACCAACCAGTTGTTTGCCCCATTCGATCCGCTTCCCTTGAAGGCAGCCGAATTCAAAACCACCTATCTCGTGCGACGCCTCGCATCGAGAGGTGAATCGGCGCGTGCAGTGAAGTTGGCCAAGAAGCAGCAGAATCCGATCCAGCGAATGACGAATCTGGGTTGGGCGATGGCTACCGAATCCCCCAGTCGAGCGATTGCGCAGTTTCGCGCTGCGCTCAAACGCAATCCGGCCGCACAATCGGCACGCTTCGGGCTTCTCAAGACGATGAGACGCCCCGCTCGAGCAAACGATCCGGATATGCTCGAATTGGCGGAGCCCCTAGAGGGACCGGCATCGGCGGTGGTTTCGGGTTGGCGCCTGGCGGCTGCAGACGACTGGCAGACGTTGCGCGAACTCGAGCCCGAACTCGCATCCGCCGAATGGTTCGATCCCGCCTACCAGGACGCTCAACGGCTGCGCGCCCAGTGGCGCGCAGCGAGCGACGACCCCGTGTTACACGCTGAGGCGGTAGCCATCGCCAGCGATTTCCTTCGCAACAGCGCGCTCTCAGAGGATCTACTCGTCGGCGCGCAGGCCTTCGCCGCTGCTAACCAGGGCGAAAGCGCGCTCCGGCTGCTGGACGCTCTCACTAAGCGGCGCCCGACGCAATGGATTTTGCAGGCAGCTGTCGAACTGATCGACTCACTGCCCCCAGAGGTCGACGAAGCGCCACGCGCGGCGATTCGCGATCGACTCACCCGAAGACCCAGACCCGTGAAGGCCTCAGTCGATCGCAGGTGATATTGATTCGTGTTCGTCGCGGATCTGACGGGCGCGTCGGCATAGCCACCAGACCAGCGCTCCGACCAGCAGAATCGGGAGCGCGGTCAGAAACCCCGTAGTGACGAGGAAAGCGACGCGCGTTTCATCTGTGCGCCCCGTAAAGCACACCGCACAAGCGGCGGCGAGCTGCGGCGCGAGCAGGACCGCCGTCGAGACCATCAGCGCAAGAGCGAACCTGATCGGCATCACAGATACACCATGAAATAGAGCACCGGCCACAACCCCACCACGAAATACCAGAAGACCTGCGCGGCGGTGAACGTGCTCGGGGCCAGCAGTCCCTTCGAGAGCTTGAGGCCCGCTCGTCCGAGCACCGTCAAGCCGGCGACCGCGTGAAGACCGTGCATCCCGACGATCAGGAAGAAGAAGCTGCCGTGAATGCTGGAAGTGAGCGTGAGACCCTGGCGGATCAGCATCGCCCACTCGTAGCCCTGAAACACGACGAAGAACGCGCCGAGCCCCATCGCGGTAAAGAGTGGCCGCTTCGCGAGATTGCGGTTGCGCGCGTAGGCGCGGTTGGCGAAGAAGAGAAAGATCGCGCTCGCGAGCAGCACGGCGGTATTGAACGCGGTGGCCTCGACGGGGAGCCTGGGCTGGCCGGGAGGCGGCCACCCGAGCGCGCCGGCTCTCACGATCGTGTATGCGCTCATCAACCCGGCGAACATCATCATCTCCGCGATCACGAAGATCAGCATTCCCAGGACCGCACTCGGCAGTACCGGGCGCGGATCGGAGATGACTCGGAGTGACGCGATGGATCGCGGCGTCATGGGGCTCCTCGGATCAGTGGTGCGCGGGAGCCTGGGCTTCCACGTGGATTTCCGGCTTGATCCCAGTTTCGGCCCTCCTGCTTCATGACGTCGGGCGCGCTCCCGGAAAAGAGGAGCAGCATGAAGACCAGCATCGTCATGAGCAGGTAGACCGCGTAGCGCGGTTCGATGTTCAGGTGCATGAAGTTCTTGGCGACCAGGTAGGCCTTGACGATCGCGATACCGAAGGCCGTGATCAACGTGACGATCTTGACGCCCAGGAAGGGGCCGAGAATGCTGACCACCAACAAGGTGAGCAGGATTGCCCAGATCTTGACGTAATTGACTTCGTGCTCGGCGTGCTCAGCGTGTTCGGACATGCTTTTACCTTCTTCCTACTTCGCGATGTAAAGCAGGGGAAAGAGAAAGATCCAGACGATATCGACGAAGTGCCAGTAGATCCCGATCAACTCGACGCGGTGCAGCTCGAGATTCTTCTTGGCGGTCTCGGCGATGATCAGCATGATGATCGCGCCCGCGATCACGTGGAGCCCGTGCAGACCCGCAGCCGTGTAGTAGAACGACCAGAAGGTGTTCGACGAGATCGTGAAACCGTGGCTGATCTCCATGTTCCACTCGAGGGCCTTGACGACCACGAAGGTGCAAGCGCCAAAGCACGTCGCATAGAGCAGCTTGGCGGCCTTGGGTCCGTCACCGTTGACCGCGGCCTTGTGGGCCAACACCGCAGAAAGGCTCGAGGTCAGCAGCACGAATGTGTTGAAGCCGCCAATCCAGACGTTGGTGTTTCGCAGCGTGGTCGCCCCATTCGGGCTTCGCCAGGCGGTGCATGATGTAGGAGACCAGCAGTCCGCCAAAGATGACGATTTCAGACGCGACCACCCACCAGATGGCCAGGCGGCCCGTCGGGATCCCCGCGGCCATTCGTGTCGTTGCGATCGGTCTCATCACTTTCCTTTCGCGGAATCAGTCAGGAACATTCTGCGGGAAATAGTCTTCTTCGCGACCCGGTACCGAGTACTCGTAGGGACCGCGGTAGACGGTCGGCAACTCGGGCCAGTTCCCGTGGGGCGGCGGCGAGTCGGTCGTCCACTCGAGCGTGTTGGCCTTCCAGGGATTCTTCCCGGCATCCTTCTGCTTCTTCCTCCAGCTGATGAAGCAGTTGTAGAAGAACACCAGTTGGAAGACGAGCATGACGAGCAGCGACACCGTCGCCAAGACCCGCATGTCCTGCATCTCGACGCCCGCCAACTCCGGGAAATGCTCGTAGTTGTAGATCCGGCGATGTTGGCCGGCAGCGCCGAGCACGAAGAGCGGGATGAAGATGAAGTTGAATGGGGATGATCGTGCCCCAGAAGTGAATCTTGCCCAGCGTGTCGTTCATCATCTTGCCCGAACATCTTCGGGAACCAGAAAGTAAAGCCCGCGAAGGATCCGATGATGGCGATCGGGAAGAACGTGTAGTGGAAATGTGCGAGCACGAAGTAGGTGTCGTGGAAATAGATGTCGGCCCCACTCGCGCCCAGGAAGATCCCCGTAACGCCGCCGACCAGAAACTCCGCGACGAACGCCAGCGCCCAGAGCATCGGAGTCGTCAGGCGAATCGATCCGCCGTAGAGGGTCGCGATGTAGATGAAGCACATCTCCGCGATTGGAATCGAGATCAACAGTGTCGTGACCGTGAAGATGTTCGCCATCCGCGGGTCGATGCCCGCGACGAACTGGTGGTGGGCCCAGACGGTGAAGCTGAGGATCCCGGTCGCGAAGGTCGTGTAGAGGAAGGTCTTGTAGGCGAACATCTTCTTGCGCGCGAAGACGCACATGATTTCAGCCGTGATCCCCATCGCGGGAAGCAGAACGACGTAGACCTCGGGGTGACCGAAGAACCAGAAGAGGTGCTGCCAGAGGATCGGATCGCCTCCCTTGTCGGGATCGAAGAAGGCCGTGCCGATGTTCTGATCCATGAAGAGCATGACCGCACCCGCAATCAGCGGGCCGACCGAAGACATGAACAAGATGCTCGCGACGACGATCATCCAGACCACGATCGGGATGTCGAAGATCTTCATCCCCGGCGCGCGCGCGTTCATGGCCGTGGTGACGAAGTTGATCCCTCCCAACAGGAAGGCGATGAACTCGAGTGCGACTGCGACCAGCCAGAACGACGATCCAAGAGCGGTGAGGCTGTACTGGGATTTTGCGGACAGCGGCGGATACGCGGTCCAGGCGCCGCCGAAGCCACCCCCCGGAACGAAGAACGAGGCGATCAGCACGATCGCGCTGAGCAAGAAGATCTGATAGGAGAGCCGATTGAGCCTCGGAAATACCATGTCGTCGCAGCCCGACCATCAGCGGGATGAGGTAGTTGCCGAAGGCTGCGATCAACACGGGCATCGCGACCCAGAAGATCATGATGGTGCCGTGGTTGGTGACGAGCGCATTGTAGTCGGACGCCGTCACCGTCCCGTAACCGGGAACATCGATTCCCGGAAAGGCGAGTTGCATCCGGAACGCGTAGGCCATGAAGCCGCCGATCAACGCCATCGCCATGCCGGTGAACATGTACTGCATGGCGATCATCTTGTGATCGGTCGAGAAGACGTACTTGCTCCAGATGCTCTGCTCGGTGTGGTGGTGGTCGTCGTGCGCGTGCATCGCGTCTGCGGGAATGGACTCAGCCATGGTACTCCTCGTCGGCAGCCGGCTAGGGTTGGTTCGCAGATGCGAGGGTGACCGGGCTCTGTTCCGCCACCCATGCGGCGTGCCGCTCGGGCGATTCAATGAAGATCTGGGCGGGCATGAGCGCGTGACCGATGCCGCAGATTTCGGCGCACTGGATGTCGTGCGTGCCCGTTCCGTTCGCCTCGAACCAGCCCGTGATCACACGGCCCGGAACGGCGTCCTGCTTCAGCCGGAATACCGGCACCGAGAAGCTGTGGAGCACGTCGCGCGATTCGAGTTTGAAGTGGTAGACCTTGCCGACTTCGATGTGGAGTTCGTCGACCGTCTTGATGTCGTCGGCGGTGCCGAGTTCGTGATCCGCACCCGGGTGCACGAAGCTCCACGCCCACTGCTGGCCGACGATCCGAACCGTCTCGTAGGGTTCCGGCAACTGCTGCTTGACGTCGTACCACACCTTGATGGCGAAGAATACGATGAAGACGTCGCAGACCAGCACGAGCATGTGCGGGTAGCTGATCCAGCGCTTGTGGCTCTTCTCCTCGCCGGTGATGTACTCGGCGCGTCGTCCGTCCTTCGCGCGGAAGCGAATGATGAAGTAGAAGAAGACCAGCTCACAGAGGATGAGCCAGAAACCGACGAGGACACCGATCAACAAGATGAGATTGTCGATGTCATTCGCGTAGGTGGAAAGCGCCTCGACGTATCGGTCAATCATCGTTCGTTCCTAGAGGATGAAGAGGAAAACAGCTGCGATGAACAGGCCTACGCCAACCATCGTGATGAGGAACGTCTTACCAACCAACTCTTCCGCGGTGTATTCCTTACCCATTGCGATATTCCCGACCCCTAGTTTCCGAGTGTCATGATGTAGGCGACGACATTCTTGATGTCCTGGTCATCCTTCAGTTGCAGCATCATGGGGCGCATCAGCGCTCCGCCCTGATCGCCCGGTCGGGACCCGCGGATGCCGCTCTTGAAGTTCCTGACCTGTCTGAACATGTACCAATCGCTCGAACGGTTGAGCGGAGCGGCGCCCATCATGTCCTTGTTCCCCGCCGCTTCGGGGCCGTGGCAGGTGATGCAGATCGTGGAAAAGATCGCCTTGCCGGCTTCGACGTCGCCGCCGGTCAGTGTGGGCGCTGGATCGACGGGCGGCATGGCGGCGACGTGAGCGGAAACCGCCTCGACGTCCCCTTCGTGCGTGAGCGTCCGCGCCATGGGCCTCATCCGCATGCCCATGAGGTCGTCGAAGTGGGTTCCGCGGTTTCCGTTGCGAAATTGTTTCAGCTGGGCTTCCAGGTACCACTGCGGCATGCCCGCGATCGCCGGAGCGCCGATGGCCTGCTCACCCCCTGCATCTTCGCCGTGGCAGACCGCGCAAAGTCGGAATAGATCCGCACCACGTTCGTTCTCTTCGGCCCAGGCGCTGCCGCCCGCGACGAAGCAGGCGATCGCGGCCCACGCGAGGATTGCGGCGCAATTTTGATTGAGTGCCATCGCCATCCCTACCAGTAGCTAGAGGACAAGAGGAATTCCGAGCGGAGTCGGGGCATCCTGGAAAAACCAGCAAATCTGAGGAAAATCGCCCCTTTCTGCAGTTCCACGAAGCCCCACCATGTGAGGCGAGAACACCCGCGGTGCCGAGAATTAGCCAATCCCTCGCGGATCCTCAAGCCAGAACCGCGGAATCGAGCGAATCGAGCAAAGCCGACAGAGACGGTCCGCAATGATGAATGGGGAATTATGCCCCACTCTACTCTCGGGCCGCCCGATCAAGGCTCTCGGACGGGCCGTCCGGCCCTGAATTGCTCGAGATGGGCCTTCGACTCTTCGATCAGCTTGGGATCACCCGTGGCTTCTTGCAGTGCGAGCGCCCGCTCTCCGGCCCGGGCCGCGCTCTCGAAATCGCCGACCTCCGCATACGCACAGGCGAGGGTGTCGAGGAAGTCGGGGCGCTCGCCCTTCTCTCCCTCGCTGATCTGCCTGGCGATCCGCAGCGCCTCCTCGCCATCTCGATCCTTCTCATCGGGATTGGTGGCGAGCGCGTACGCGTAGTTGTTGAGGATGCCGTCTTCGCGGGGGCACTGATCAATGCCGTCCTCGAGCAATTGCAGTTGCCGGCCGCGGTCTTTTCGCTGCGCGGCGAGGTAGGCGAGCGTCGCTCTCGGGCTCGCCGTGCACGGATCGATGCTCAGCGAAGCAGAGAGGAGCCGCTCGGCCTCCGCGGGGTCGCCCCGTTTGAACATGACGTGGGCGAGATTGGCGTAGGCGGGCGCCGTCTCAGGCGCGAGCTCGATCACCCTCGTCAGGATTTCGAAACGCTCGTCGTCTTCATCCAGTTGCTTGAGCACGTAATCCAACTTCATCAAGAGTGGAACGCTGTCGGGGTTTCGCTCGATCGCCGCTCGAAACTTCTCTGCGGATTCCTCGTATCGATGAGCCAGCTTGAATCCCGATGCGGCGGAAACCAGATCCATGTCGTCGGTTAGCGCGGCGGGGTCGACGCCCGAAACTTCGAGCAGCGCCATCTCATCACCAAGGGCCTTGGTCGGCGCTGCGGCCATGTATCCCAACGCCTCGAGCTGTGCGGCGGTCGCCGGATCGATCGCCGTTCGCGCACCAGAGACCTTCTCGGGCGCTTCTTCGACCAGGGTCGACAGTTCCGCCCGCAGCTGCTCGACCCTTTCGGGATGGGCGCTCGACAGGTTTTTCAATTCGCCGGGATCAGCCGCCAGATCGAAGAGTTCCGGCTCGACCTTGTGGATGTATTTCCACTGGCCCTTGCGAACGAATCGAAGCACCGACGTACCAAAGATGGTGTGCGGTTCGATCGATTCGCCGTAGCCCACGAGTTCGAGGTCGAGCGATTCTCCTTTCATCAAGGGAAGCAGCGAGGTGCCCTGAATAGCCTCGAGCGGGGGTAGATTCAGCATGTCGAGAATCGTCGGGGCGACATCCACCGTGCGAACCAGGGATTCGATCTTCAGACCCTTCGGCACCGTTGCGCCCCAGAACAGCAGCGGCACGCGGATCGTGCCGTCGTAGACGAAGTACATGTGGGTCTTCTCGTCGTGCTCGCCCATCGCCTCGCCGTGATCGGCCACGACCACCACGAGGGTTCGCTTCCGAAGACCCAGACCTTCGATCTGCGCCAGGACCCGATTGATCTGCTCGTCGATGTATTGGATTTCGCCGTGGTAGGCGCTTTCAGAACTCGTCTCGTAGAAACGCCCGGGCGGTGAGTAGGGCTGGTGGGCGTCGAAATAGTGAAGCCACAGGAAGAATTTCTCATTCCGATTCTCTTTGATGAACCGAAGCCCGAAATTGGTGATGTCGTCCGCCTCGCGCTCGTCAACCTCGACCGATCGCTGCTCTTCGCCGTCTCGTACAATAATCGTCTTGCGCTTGATGTCCGGGAATTCGAGATCGTGATAACGATCGAAGCCCTGACCCAGTTGGGTGTGCCCGCCGATGACGGGAGCGGCGATCTCCGCAGAAGTCTTGTAGCCATGAGCGCTCAAGGCTTCGGCGAGCGTGGTGTTTTCATCGGAGAGCACGTAGCCGGCATTCGACCGCACACCGTGAACGAACGGCTGCCTACCGGTGAAAAGGGTCGCGTGCGAGGGCAAGGTGCTCGGAACGGAACTCACGCACTGCTGGAACTGCGTTCCCTCCGCGGCGAGTCGATCGAGATTGGGGGTGATGGGCCGTTTCTGTCCGTAGCTGCCGAGCGCATCTGCGCGGGTCGTATCCAAGGTAATCAGCACGACGTTCAGTGCGACGTCATCGGTGGGCTCCGGCGCGCTAGCCGGCGCGGGCGGTGCTTCCGATTCTCGCTGACATCCCGTGATCACGGCGCACGCAATACACCAAAGCACGCCCGCGGAAATCGCAACCAGTCGACCTGCGCCCATTGCCCCTACCCTATAGATCCACGCCGCGCGTGCAACGGCTAGACAAATTTCGCAAGCCTCCCTCAGCGAGGCAGCTTGCCGCCGCCCAGACCGCAATTCGCGGAACCGAAGACATTTTGCGGATCGACCGCTCGCTTGATGTGCCGGCTCCACTCCAACATCGGGGCCGACATGATCTCGGGGAGGAACCCCTCGCGCAACTTTCCAATGCCGTGATGATGGGATAGCGACCCCTCCCGCTGCGCAGCACTTCGTCGCGCGCGGCGTGCTCGATCTCTGCAAAGACCTCGCTCGGGCGATCGACGCCCTTGTAGTAATAGGAGAAGTAGAAGTAGATACAAACCCCGGTGTCGTATAGCTGCGTGATACGGCAACTGATGAACGGCACTCCGGGCAAGCCGCGCGCCGCGTGCTCTTCGCGAATTCTGCGATTCACGTTCTCGCAAAGTGACAGTGCCTGGCTCCAGGAGACAGAAGTCTCGAAGGACTCCGCGAGCAGGTAATAATCGATCATGAAGTCCCGGATGTAGGCGATCGCGAAGGTCAGCTCGTAGCCGCGCTTGCCGTTTTCGGCGCCCGCCTTGAATCCGCCGTGTCTGCGGGCGATCCGAAACAGCGCCGACTCCTGCGCGGCGACTTCTTCCCGGCTGCCTTCGAACAGGAGCGTGCAGGCCACCATCTCGTCGGGATCCAGCCCCTTGACGCGCGTCACATAAAATTTTTCGAGCTTCCCCTTCAATCGCTTCAGGCCGACCGAAGCGGGCTTGAGAGCTCGGCTGAACTGGAATTGAAGGTTGTCGGTCAGCCTCACACTCGCCGGCGGAGTGGCCTGCTGCTTCAGCTCGTACAGGAAGGCAAATCCCGCCTCGAAGTTTCGGAAGACGACGCTTTGGTAGCGCTGAACCTCGGGAAGCGGAAAGAGCTTTACGGTTGCGTGGGTGACGATGCCCAGGTTCCCCTCGGATCCGTAGAGACAGTGGCGCAGGTCGACACCAACCGACTCGCGGGGCGAGACACCGGATCGCTCCAGAACACCCGCCGCAGTAACCGCAGAAATGTCGAGCACCAGGTCTTCGATGTTTCCGTAGCGGTTCTTCTTCATCCCACTCGCGTGGGTCGCGATCCAACCACCGAGCGTCGAAAACTCGATGCTGTCGGGTTCGTGGCCCATCGTAAAGCCGTGCTGCGCCAGGGTGTCGACGATCTCCCGACCGACCGCCCCGGCTTCGATGCACGCCATCCGGTTCTCGGGATCGATCCAGCGAATACGATTCATCCGCGAAAGGTCGACGGAGGCGATGACGCGCTCCTCGTCCGTGGGACACATGAGCGCCTGTGTGACGTTGGTGCCTCCGCCGTAGGGGATCAGGCAAGCGCCGTGCTGGAGCGCGGCAGCGACCAACGCCTCGACCTGCTCGACTCCGTTCGGGTAGACGACGAGGTCCGGAACCCGCGCGAGCTGCGCGTGTTTGATCGCGTAGATCTCCTCCTGGGTGTGTCCGTGACCGTGCCGCAGCCGGCTTTCCGCGTCGTCGCAGATCGCATCGTCGGACAAAAACTTCCGCACTTCACCGAGAAAATCGGGATTCTCGCGAGGTTCCGGAATGGCGGGCGGGTATTGCGAGAGATGGGGTTTCGCGCGGATCGAGCGCAACGCCGATCGTTCGACTCACCCAGGGCAGCAGGTCCGGCAACTCGGTACCGGCCAGGTCGTAGCGATCGCCGCCCAGCTCGACGGCACCATTGGCGCGGACCCGAAAACCGCTATCCGCAAACCCCCAGCCGTCGAGCCGCTCACCGTCTGCTGGGCACCGCCGCGGGGGTTCGGGGAAGATCCGTCGACCGTGGTCGCCTTGACTCATCGCGTGGGTCCTCGAAAGCGACTCGCGGCGGTTTTCAGTTCGCGGTATGGCTCCGCGGCACGTATCGCCCGTCGCGCGATTCGAAGTATTCGTCCAACAGGGGGTGGCGACACGGCAATCCGGAGTCGTCGGTGAGCAGGTTCTGCTCCGACACGTAGGCCTCGTAGGTGGTCTCTTCGTTCTCGGCCAGCAGATGGTAGTAGGGCTGGTCCTTGAGAGGTCGGACCTCCTCGGGAATCGAAAGCCACCACTCTTCGGAGTTTGCGAACTCCGGATCGACGTCGAAGACCACTCCCCGGAACGGGTAGAGCCGGTGACGAACGACGTTGCCAATGGAAAATTTCGCGTTTCGATCTTGCACGATTCCTCTCCTCTCCCAGACGGTAAAGATAGGGCATCTCGACATCGACGCCGTGGTTGGACGTGCGGTGAGCGAGGTTGGACGTGCGGCGAGCGGGGTTAGACGTGCAGTGAGCGGGGTTAGACGTGCGGTGAGCGGGGTTAGACGTGCGGTGAGCGGGAATCGTTCGCACGGCTCAGCTAACGGCCCGCTCGCAGGCGCACGGGGAGCCGGCGCGAACCCCAATCGCCCGGGCTCGATTCGAAGACACCCGCGCACGGCGCCCCGCAACCCGAGCAGAGGCCGTCTGCGCTGAGACCCCAATGGGTGAGCGTGTAACCGTCGCGGCCGATCAGGCACTCGCCGCATTCGTGGCAGAGCGTGCTGCCGCCGGCCCGATCGCGAACGTTTCCCGTGTAGACGTACCGGATGCCGTAACTTCGAGCGATCTCCCGCGATCGCCGCAGGACATCGACGGGCGTGTGGTCCCGGTCGAGCATCCGGTAGTCGGGATGAAACGCCGTGAAATGCCACGGAACGTCGGGCCCGAGGTTCTCGGCGATCCAGCGGCTCGCCGCGTCGATTTCTGCCTCGGAGTCGTTTTCACCGGGGATGAGCAGCGTCGTGATCTCGAACCAGACCTCGGTCTCGTGCTTCAGGTAACGCAGCGTCTCGAGAACGGGATCGAGTCGCCCCCCGCACACCTTCTGGTAGAAATCGTCGGTGAACGCCTTGAGATCGATGTTCGCCGCATCCATCATTCCAAAAAATTCGCGACGCGGCTCGTCGCTGATGTAACCCGCGGTCACCGCGACCGACTTCAAGCCCAGTTCGCGGCACGCCTGTGCGACATCGACCGCGTATTCCAGAAAGATCACGGGATCGTTGTACGTATAGGCAACGCTGTGGCAACCGTGCGCCTGTGCGGCGCGGGCAATCTCTTCCGGAGACGCCGCGTCGGCCAATGTGTCGAACTCTCGAGACTTGGAGATGTCCCAGTTTTGACAGAAACGACACGAGAGATTGCAGCCCGCGGTCCCGAACGAAAGCACCGGTGTACCCGGCAGAAAGTGGTTGAGCGGTTTCTTTTCGATCGGGTCGATGCAGAATCCACTCGAACGCCCGTACGTGGTGAGGACGACCTCCTCGCCGCGCCGCGCCCGCACGAAACACAGGCCGCGCTGGCCATCGAGCAGGCGACAGGCCCTCGGACAGAGGTCGCACTGCAGCTGACCGTCTTCGAGCCGATGCCAATAGCGCCCGGATACCTCCGAAGCGATTTCCGCAAGGTCTCCCATGCTCTCGAAACCCTCCTCTCAGAGGATGCAATGAGCCGCGAGCGTGTCAAACTAGAGGGGTTCGCCGCAGCCGATCGGCGGACAGGCGGTGAAGCCTAAATGAGTCCGACGCGTGCGCCCGCGGTGGCGGGCTTTTTCTATCCGGAAGACAGAGCGGAACTCGAGAGCGCGCTGGCGAGCTATCTCGCCGCGGTTCCGGCGCCCCCCAGCGGCGCCCCGGCCCCGAAGGCGCTGATCGTCCCCCACGCGGGCTTGGTCTATTCCGGCGCGGTGGCCGCGAGCGGGTATGCGCGCCTCGCCGATCAGCGGCGGGCGATCCGCCGGGTCGTCCTGCTCGGGCCCTCCCATCGGATCCCGCTGCACGGACTCGCGGCTTCGGGCGTGGACGCCTTCGAAACTCCGTTGGGCGCGGTGCCGCTCGATCTCGAGGCGATCGACCAGATCCTCGATTTCCCCCAGGTGCAGATCTTCGAGGCCGCGCATCGGGAGGAACACAGCCTCGAAGTGCAGCTTCCCTTTCTTCAATACGTGCTCGAAGACTTCTCGCTCGTGCCGCTGTCCGTGGGCGAGGCCGAGCCCGAAGAGGTCGGCGAAGTGATCGAGCGATTGTGGAACGGTCCGGAAACGCTGTTCGTCGTGAGCTCGGATCTCAGCCACTATTACGACTACGAAACGGCCCGCCGCCTCGACACCGCCACCACTCGCGCGATCGAAGCCCTCGACGCCGCCGCCCTGGGACCCGAATCCGCGTGTGGCCGCGCCCCCGCGCGCGGCCTGTTGGTTGCCGCAAAGCGCCACCATCTGTCGGTGAAAACCGTCGACCTGCGCAACTCGGGTGATACCGCGGGCGACAAAGCGCGGGTCGTCGGTTACGGGTCCTATGTCTTCAGCTGATCTCTCCAAAGAACCGCCGCTTGCAAGCCCCGGCAAGGCGTTGCTGCTCGACGTCGCCCGGCAGTCGATCGAGTGGGGCCTGCGAACGGGCCAGCCCCTCGCCGTCGATCCCGACGCCTACCCACCCGAACTCGGGGAACTGCGCGCAACCTTCGTCACGCTCCGCCGCAAGGGCGAGCTTCGCGGTTGCGTCGGAGGTCTCGTGGCGAGCCGCCCGCTCGTCGCGGACGTCGCACACAGCGCGTTCGGGGCGGCATTTCGCGACAACCGCTTCCCAGCCCTCGAAGCCAGCGAGCTGGATCAAATCGAGACCCACATCTCGATCCTCAGTCCCCTCGAACCCCTTTCCGCCCCCGACGAGAAGGCGCTACTCGATGCGATCCGCCCGGGAATCGACGGTCTCGTCGTGCGAGACGGCGCCCGGCAGGGGACTTTTCTGCCCGCGGTCTGGGAGAGCCTTCCCGAGCCGGCGGAGTTCTGGCGTGAGCTCAAGCGCAAGGCGGGAATTTCGCTGGACGCCTGGTCGAGCCGCTGGGAGATCTTCCGCTACACCGTAGAGTCCCTCCCGTGATGCTCCGCGACTCGCCACGGAAATCGCGATCCAACGTCTTCCGGTTCGCGATCACGTCGGTTAGGATCGGCCGCCTGCACGTCGCGAAACACCGTCTCTCTCATCTGGGATGACCACCGATGACGACCCCCACCAAGATTACCGATGGCAACTTCTTTGAAGATTTTTCGCGAGGCCAGATCTTCCACCACGCGATTCCGCGGACCGTTACCGAGGGCGACCTCGCGGTCTACATCGCGCTGACCGGCGACCGCCGGCCGCTGAACTGCTCGAGCGAATTCGGGCGCACACTCGGCTTCGAGCGAGAGGTCGCTCACGACCTGCTGGTCTTCCACATCGTCTTCGGCAGAGCGGTTCCGGACGTGTCGCTGAATTCACCCGCCAACCTCGGCTACGCAGATGTGCGTTTTGGCGTACCCGTGTTCCCCGGTGACACGCTGCGCTCGGAAACCGAGGTCATCGCCAAGCGCGAGACCTCGAAGGGCGACGTCGGCATCGTCTGGGTGCGCACGCGGGGTTACAACCAGCACGACGAACTCGTGCTCCACTTCTACCGCTGGGCGATGGTCAACAAACGAAAGCCCGAACAGCGCACGGGCGACAAGGACTCGCCGGATCTACCCGAGCAGGTCGCGGTCGAGGACTTCTCGATTCCCGGGCAACTCGACGTCTCGAAGTTCGACCCTGTGGTGACGGGCGGCAGCGCGTTCTGGGGCGACTACGAACCCGGCGAGCGCATCCTGCACCCGCAGGGCATGACGATCGAAGACGCCGAACACCAGATGGCGACGCGCCTGTATCAAAACACGGCCCGGGTGCACTTCAACCACCACACCCAGAAGGACGCTCGACTCGGCAAACGGATCATCTACGGCGGTCACATCATCTCACTCGCCCACATGATCTCCTACGACGGAATCGAAAACGCGCTGCGCATCCTGGCCTTCAATTCGGGCGCCCACGCGAATCCAACTGTGGCGGGTGACACCCTTTACGCATTCACCGATGTGATCGAACGGGTCGAACTCGGCCGGGAGGATCTCGGGGCGCTTCGCCTGAGACTGATCGGCGTCAAGAACCAGGACCCGAGCCTCGAGCACTTCGAGATCAAGACGAAGGACCCCGAGAGCGGGCGCGAACGCTACCCGTCGAACCTCGTCCTGGACCTCGACTACACGGTTTTGATTCCGAAACGGCCGTGAGTGGCTGCCAGCCGATGAGCGCGCTTCAACGGATAGAACCCACACGCCAATTTTCAACCCGAGCGAAACATCGGCGCGGCGCCCTTGCCAAAGTCGCATCTTGCAGGTGGATTTCTGCGTCGCGAACTGCCAGAGTGAGCGAGCTTCGGGAACGGCCCGTCAGCGAGGAGCGTGGCCCCAGCGGGGGCACGCGACGATGCAAGTGAATCCGAAGGATTCACCAGCGAGGAGCATGACCCCAGAATTGGGTCACGCGACGACGCAAGCGAATCCGCAGGATTCGCCAGCCAGGTGAGACCGTCAGGTCTCAGCGCCGCAAAGCGAATCCGAAGGATTCGCCGGCGAGGAGCACGAGATGCCCAAGAAGGGACCCAAGGCAGCAAGACGTCGCGGGCGCGCAGCCCGGATGACCGTGCGCGAACAGGCTCAATCCAAACGAGCCAAGGTTGTCTGGCCGGGAATCGAGGGCGGCGCGATCAAACCGCTCAGCGATCGGGAGCTCGAGCGAATCAACGAGGGCGCGCTCCAGGTGCTCGAGCGGGTCGGCATGGCCGACGCGGGCCCCGAGATCATCGAGATCGCGCGCGAAAAGGGCCTCACGATCACCGATGACGATCGCATCTTGTTTTCGCGCGCCTACATCGACGACATGGTGGCGGGCGCCGCGCGCAACTTCACCCTCTACGGGCGCGAGCGACAGCACGACATGGAGTTGACGGGATCGAAGGTGCACTTCGGAACTGCGGGTGCCGCGGTCTCCATACCGGACCCGAAGACCGGCAAATACCGTCCATCGACGCTGTGCGACGGGTACGACTTCGCGCGGCTCGCCGATCGCCTGCCGAACATCCACTGGTTCGGGCGCACCGTGGTGCCGACCGAGATGGAAGGCGGACTCGATATGGACGTGAACGTCATCTACGCGATGGCGGCCGGAACTTCGAAGCACGTGGCCGCGGGCTTCACGACCGGCGAGGGTGTCGAGGCCGCCGCGAAGATCTTCGACATGATCCTCGGCGGCGAAGGGCGCTTTGCCGAACAACCCTGCTGCACGCTGTACTGCACGGGCCTCGTACCGCCGCTGCGCTACGGCGAGCTCAGCCTCGAAGTCGCGAGCGCGGCCGTGCGCGTCGGCATGCCAGTGGACATGATCATCGCCGCGCAGGCCGGGAGCGACCGCACCCGCAGCCCTCGCGGGCACGCTCGTGCAAACCACCGCGGAGGGGCCTCGGCGGCGTCGCGTTGGTGAACCTGCTCAAGCCCGGGCACCCGACCATCTTCAGTAACTGGCCCTTTCACCTCGGACCTGCGAACCGGCGCGTTCTCGGGCGGCGGCCCCGAAGAGGCGCTGCTCAACGCGGCCTCCGCGCAGATCTCCAACTTCTACGATCTGCCGAGCGGATGTGCGGCCAGCATGTCCGACTCGAAGATTCCGGACAATCAAGCGGGCGTCGAAAAGGCCATCACCGCGCTGATGACCGGACTCTCGGGCGCGAACATGATCCACGAGTCCGCGGGTATGCAGGCGAGCTTGCTCGGCTGCTGCTTCGAGGCGATGGCGATCGACTCGGAGATGATCGGCTTCGTGCTGCGGGTGCTCCGCGGGATCGAGGTGACCGACGAAACCCTCTCGGTCGAGCTGATCGAAGAAGTGGTGAAGGGCCCCGGGCACTTTCTCGGCAGCGAGCAGACCCTGGACCTGATGGAGAGCGAGTACATCTACCCCGAACTCGGGGACCGCCTGCAACCGAACCTCTGGGAAGAGCTCGGCGGGCAGGACATCCGGGAGCGCGCCAAAGCGAGCGTCCAGCAGATCCTCGCCACCCACTACCCGAGCTACATCGACCCGGCCGTGGACGCCAAGATTCGAGACGCCTTCAACATCGTTCTCGATCCCGACGCCATGAAGCCCGGAAACGGCCGCTGGTAGGGGGCACCCGCCAGGCCCAGTTCGCCGTTCGAGAGCCCCGCAAGGAGCCACGAGCCGCTCCGAACTCGCCGAAATTGGAGCCAAGCACCGTTTCAGAGCGCCCTCAGAGCCCGATTTCGAGCTGAAACTCGCGCTAAAGGCCGATTGACGCTCTTTCGATTGGAATCTGAATGAATCGTCAATACTGACGATTCATTCAAAATAGGATACTCTGCGTGCCGGGCAGGTGAAGCAGGAGCAACGGGATGACTTCCGCGAGTCGCGCCGAATCTACAGAGTTGGTCAAGGAGCCGCGCGACGCGCGGCGCCGAAGAGAGCTCATCGAAGCGACGATCACCTCGATCGCACGCTACGGCCTCTCCGGCACCACGGTCGCGAAGGTCGCGAAGCTCGCCGGACTCTCGACCGGAATCGTCAACTTCTACTTCCACTCCAAGCAGGCCCTGCTGCTCGCGACACTCGAACACGTCGATCGCGAATTCGAACTTCGCCAACAAGAAGTGCTCGAGCGGGCGGGCGAAGACCCCGTGCAACTGCTCGAAGCGATGATCGAAGTCGACTTCGACCCCGAGGTTCGCGACCCCTCCCGGATTGCGGTGTGGGCTGCGTTCTGGGGAGAGTCCAGCGGGCGCGACGATTACATGCGCGTGTGCGGTGCCCGAGGTGCCGCAATGGAGCAACGGGTCGTCAAGCTATTCGAGAAGATCGCGAACGACGGCAACTACCCGCATCTCGACCATGCCGCACTTGGACGCGCCTTCCATCACCTGCTCTCCTCGCTCCCCGACAACATGCTCCAGAACAATCCCGCATTCGACTTCGAGAGTGCGAAGGCGACACTGCGCGGTTTTCTCGCGAGTGTCTTCCCGGCCGAGTTCTCCGCATTCGGCCCACACACGAGCGTGCTCAACGCCTACTCGCCAACTGGAACCGATCCGAAGCCCGAGTCCAAGACCCTCCCGCCCTGGGTCTACCTCGACCCCGAGTTCTACGAGCTCGAAACCGAGTACATCTTCCGACGGCACTGGCTGCTCGCGGGCCATATCAGCGAGGCACCCAACCCCGGCGATTACCTGACGCTCGACGTCGCCGGAGAGCGCGCGCTGGTCATCCGAGATGCCGATGGCAAACTCCGCGCATTCCACAATGTCTGTCGACACCGCGCATCGCGGGTGGTGACCGGCGAAGCTGGAAGCTGTAACGGAGCCCTCGTTTGCCCCTACCACGGTTGGACGTACGGCTACGACGGCAAGCTGCAGTCGGTCCCGAGCGACCAGGGCTTCGACCACCTCGATAAATCGCAGCTGAGCCTTCCGGAAGTCGAGATCGAAGAGTGGATGGGTTTCGTATTCGTACGCTTCGGAGGCGACGGCCCGGGCGTAGCCGCGACCCTGGAGCCGCTCGCGGAAGTCGCGGCACATTTCCGGTTCGCCGAAATGAAACCCTGGGGGGCTCGCGTTTCGCAGAGCTGCGATTTCAACTGGAAGATGTTCTCTGAAGACGAATCCGAGGGCTACTACATCCCGAAGGGGCTCTCGGCGATGGGTCGTCTGTTCGGCGACACCCCGACCCACAGCGAACCGCCCGCCGCAGGCCCACAGCCTTTCGCAGTGCTTCAGCAAAAAGAGTCACCCGTCTGGTGCGAGCGCGCCTATCAGCGACTGCTCCCGAAAGTCGAGCACCTGGGCAAAGCATATCAGCGGGCCTGGACCTACTACGGGATCTTTCCGACGACGGTCTTCCTGCTGACGCCCGATCTCGTGGGTGGGTATCAGGTGCTGCCCGATGGACCCGAGCGCTGTACAATCCAGCGCTTCGCGGTGGCACTCGAGGACGATCGGCGCGAGATGCGCGCGGCGCGCTACCTGAATCGGCGGATCGGCCGCAACATCATCAAGGAAGACCTCGAATTCTGCACCTGGACGGGTGCGGGCGTTCGCTCGAGCAGCTACCAGGGCGGCGTGCTCTCGGGTCAGGAGTCGGGTGTGTGGAGATTCCACGAGCATATTCGCCAGCTCATTCCGGTAGCTGGACAGCAGGACGCGCCCCCGACCGGGCGTGTCGCCGCGATAAACGACAAGGTGCGACGCGATGGTTGATCAGAATTGCAACGCTGTGATCAAGGCGCCGGCCAGGCTCGGCACCCCTATCTACAAATGCCAACCGTTCAGCATTCGTCGGCGGCCAGAAAGTCCGCTGGTGGGTACTGGAGCCTTTGAGTAGCCGACGGCTGGAAGCCCGAAGCACAGCAGTCAGGAGATAACCATGTCCAACGAAGAGATCGAAAACGAAGAAGAGTTGGTGCTCGCGGATTTGCCGGACGACGAGCTCGTCAAGCAGATGCACGACGACATGTACGACGGGCTCGCCGAAGAGATCGTAGAGGGAACGAACATTCTCCTCGGACGCGGCTGGTCGGCAAGTCGCACCCTCGACGAGGCACTCGTCGCCGGAATGACGATCGTCGGCATCGACTTTCGCGACGGCATCTTGTTCGTACCGGAAGTGCTGTTGGCCGCCAACGCGATGAAGTCCGGCATGACCATTCTCCGACCCCTGCTCGCCGAGACGGGCGCGAAGCCCGTCGGCAAGGTGGTGATCGGCACCGTGAAGGGCGACATCCACGACATCGGGAAGAACCTCGTTGGGATGATGCTGGAAGGTGCCGGTTTCGAGGTGATCAACCTCGGGATCAACACCCCGGTCGAGAAGTACCTGGCAGCCATCGAGGAGCACCAGCCGGATATTCTCGGAATGTCGGCACTGCTGACCACCACGATGCCCTACATGAAGGTCGTGATCGACACGCTGAAGAGCGAGGGGATTCGCGAAAACTACATCGTGATGGTGGGCGGTGCGCCCCTCAACGACGAGTTTGCGGTGGCGATTGGTGCTGACGCCTACTGTCGTGACGCGGCGACTGCGGTGGAGACGGCGAAGAAGCTCGTCAGCCAGCGAGCACAGGCGGCGTAGAGCCTGGGATGGGAGGAGTTGGAGGTCAGCGCAGATCCGTGCTGCTGCTCGCTTGCGGCGCACTGTCTCGAGAATTGCTGGCTCTCAAACGCCTCGGCGGTTGGGATTGCATCACGATCGAGTGCCTACCCGCCCTGCTCCACAACACACCCGAGGAAATCCCCGAAGCCGTGCGAGCGAAACTGGAGGAGGTCAAAGACGACTACGACGAGATCTTCGTCGCCTACGCAGATTGTGGAACCGGCGGGCGGCTGGACGCCGTACTCGATGATTACGGCATCAAGCGGCTTCCCGGAGCTCACTGTTACGAGTTTTTCGCGGGCGCCGAGCGCTTTGCGGAAATCCACGAAGTGGATATCGGAACCTTCTACTTGACGGACTTCATGGTCCGCCAATTCGATTCGATCGTGATCCACGGCCTCGGGCTCGATCGTCACCCGGAGCTCCGATCCGTCTACTTCGAAAACTACCGGCGCGTCGTATACCTGGCTCAGACAGACTCTCCGGAACTCACCGCCAAGGCGCGCAAGTGTGCGGAAAAACTCGGGCTAGACTTTGAAACCTGCTTCACCGGGTTGGACCCGATCAATCAGGTCCTGCCCGTCGAATCGATTCGATCGGAAAAGCTGGAGAATTCGCGTTGAACAAATTGATCACCGTTTATTGGCGCGATATCCCCGCCCAGGTCATCGCCAGGCAAGGGCGCAAGACCTCTTTCAAGAAGGAGCTACATCCGCGCTTCCAGCGCGCGATCGATCGCGCGGCGATGCGCGCACGCAAAGAATCTGAAGACGCCTACCTTTCGGACTGGCGGCGAGAAAGTGAACCCTGTGGTGATGATCTGGAAAAAACCATGAACGAAACCGTCGCGCGCCTCGAATCCGAGTGGACGGTGGAGCTCCTCGACACGGTGGCGCGCCGAGGGGGTGTTGTACCGACGGAAGAAACGAGCAAGACAACGCCGCAAACCGGCGAATAAAGGAACCCAGAAATGCTTCCCCAGACTGTACTCAGTTCAGCGACCAAAGAAGTCGTAATCGGCCCGGACCACCCGTTTGCCGTGATCGGCGAGCGCATCAACCCCACGGGACGCAAAGCGTTGGCCGCCGAGATGAAGGCAGGTGACTTCTCCCGAGTCGAAGCAGACGCGCTCGCCCAGGTGGCGGCCGGAGCCGCCATGCTCGACGTCAACGCGGGAATCCCGCTGGCCGACGAGCCCGCCATTCTCGCCAAGTCCATCGAACTGGTGCAGTCGATCACTGACGTTCCGCTCGCGATCGACTCGTCGGTCGTCGCTGCCCTCGAAGCGGGACTTTCGGTCTACAAGGGAAAGCCCCTGCTCAACTCGGTAACCGGAGAAGAAGAACGACTCGAAAGCGTGCTGCCATTGGTCAAGAAATACGGCTGTGCGGTCGTAGCGATTTCGAACGATGACAGCGGAATCTCGCAGGATCTCGAAGTGCGCTTCCAGGTCGCCAAGAAGATCGTCGAGCGGGCAGAAGATCACGGCATTCCCCGCTGCGACGTTCTCGTCGACCCCCTCGCGATGCCGGTTGGTGCGATCGGGACAGCGGGGCAACAGGTGTTGCGGCTCGTGGCACGGCTGCGCGACGAACTCGGCGTCAACAGCACCTGCGGCGCGTCCAACCTCAGCTTCGGCTTGCCGAACCGCAAGGACTTGAACACGACCTTCGTCGCCATGGCGGCCGGGGCCGGACTGACCTCGGCGATCGTGAACCCACTCCACCCGGAGATGATGACCGGCATACGGGCAGCCAACGTCATCAACGCAACCGACAAGGATTGCATGGGCTGGATCACAGCTTGCCGCGCGCAGTCGCCGGGCGATGCCAGTCCACGCCGCAATGTGCGTCGCGATCGAACCAAGACGTCCTAGTTGCCCACACAGCGGAAGGGTGTTTCGCACGTGATCAAAGAGAAGACCGACGCGCTCGTCGTATTCACCCCGTCAGGAAAGAGGGGGCGGTTCCCACTGGGAACTGCCCTGCTCGGCGCTGCCCGGGAGCTCGGCGTAGACATCGACTCGGTCTGCGGTGGACGCGGCATCTGCGGACGCTGCAAGTGTCTGGTCTCCGAAGGTGAATTTGCGAAGTTCGGCATCCGGTCCAATGCGAACCATCTCAATCCGATCACGGAACCAGAGGAACGCTTTGCGCGGCGTGAGGGATTGGAGCCTGGATTTCGACTGACCTGCCACGCGACCCTGCAGGACGATGTGGTGATCGACGTACCCGCGAGCAGTCAGGTTCACCACCAGGTGATTCGCAAGGAATACGAGAGCCACGACACCGCGGTCAATCCCGTCATCCACCCCTACTACGTGCAGGTCGAACCACCCAGACTTGAAAAGCCGCGCGGTGATCTCGAGCGGCTCTTCGATGCCCTCAAGGCGGAGTGGCAACTCGAAGACCTCCACTGCCAACCCCATGTGCTCGTGGGACTTCAGGACAACCTCCGCGAGGGCAAGTGGTATGTGACGGTCGCAGTTCGGGAAGGCCGCGAAATCGTGGGCGTGTGGCCGGGCTTCAAGGATCGCCTGCTGGGTGTCGCAGTCGACGTTGGGTCGACGACAATAGCCGCGCACTTGTGCGACCTCGCCACTGGCGAGGTGCTCGGAAGTGCGGGTCTGATGAATCCGCAGATTCGTTTCGGCGAAGACCTGATGAGCCGGGTGTCGTATGTGATGCTCAACGAGGGCGGCGACACCGCAATGACCCGCGCAGTGCGCGAAGCGCTGAATACGCTGATTGCGAAGCTCACCGCTGACGCCGATGCAGACCCCGAAGACATTTTCGAATTGACATTCGTCGGAAACCCGATCATGCACCACCTGCTGCTCGGCATCAGCCCGGTGCAACTCGGCGTGTCGCCCTTCGCGCTGGCTGTCGACTCTGCGACGAACCTACCGGCTTCGGCGCTCGACCTCTCGGTTGCAGCAGGGGCGCGGGCCTACGTCTTCCCATGTATCGCTGGCCACGTCGGTGCCGACACGGCGGCGATGCTGCTCGCCGAAGCTCCCTGGGAAAGCGATGCCATGACGCTATTGGTCGATGTCGGCACCAACGCCGAAATCGTACTCGGCAACAACAAGCGCCTGCTCGCAGCGTCGAGCCCAACGGGCCCGGCTTTCGAAGGTGCGCAAATCTCCTGCGGACAACGCGCGGCACCGGGTGCGATCGATCGCGTGCGGATCGATCGTGAAACCCTCGAACCCCGCTTCCACATCATCGGTTGTGATCTCTGGTCCGACGATCCGGGATTCGAGGAGGCACTCGAAGAGACCGGAATCACGGGGATCTGCGGAACCGGCATCATCGAGGCCGTCGCCGAACTCTTTCTCGCGGGCATCATCGACCCGGAGGGCCGGATCGTCGGTTCGTTGCGTGAGCGCACTTCGCGCGTCGTCCAGGATGAGCGCACCTTCCGTTATGTGATCCGCGAGGGCTCGCCCTCGATCAGCGTTTCGCAAGGCGACGTTAGAGCGATCCAACTCGCAAAAGGAGCGCTCTACGCGGGCGTGCGCCTCTTGATGAATTACCTCGAGATCGATCGGGTCGATCGGATCCGACTCGCGGGCGCGTTCGGCAGCCACATCGATGTGAAATACGCGATGGTGCTCGGAATGATTCCCGATTGCGTTCTTTCGAATGTTTCATCAGCCGGCAATGCCGCTGGAACCGGGGCCGTGACCGCGCTTCTCGACGGGAGCGCGCGTGAACTGATCGAATCCAGGGTTCGCACGATCGAAAAGATCGAGACCGCGGTCGAACCCGAGTTCCAGGGGCACTTCGTCAGCGCGATGGGTATCCCCAACAGCGTGGAGATTTTCACGGAGCTCGCCAAGGAAGTGACCCTCCCGGCTCTCGATACGTCTTCGGAATCGGAGTCCGGCGAGAGCGCACGCCGGAGAAATCGGCGCCGGAGCCGCAGCAGCTGAACTGACGTTCGCCGATTCCGCGCGGGCCATTTGGGACCAGGGAACGACCGATCGATGGGTTTTTCACGCCGCATACAAAATCATCCGCGGACGCTCGCCGTCGGCTACCGAGCGAACCATTGGGTCGCGATGAAGCTTCGATTCCTCACCCGCCTCCTCGGAGCGGAGCGTCTCGCCCGTTGGCTCTACGCACTGGAAGAGTTCAGCAAGCGCCGGATCTTCGATTGCAGGATGTGTGGCCAGTGCATTCTCCACTCGACGGGTATGACCTGCCCGATGACCTGCCCGAAAAACCTTCGAAACGGGCCTTGCGGAGGCGTGCGTGCAAATGGCCATTGCGAGATCAAGGCCGAGATGCGCTGCATCTGGGTGGACGCATACGATCGCTCCCAGATGATGACGACCTACAAAGATGAACTGCACGTCGTTCAACCGCCGGTCGACCATCGACTTCTGAAAAGTTCGTCGTGGGTCAATCTGATGACGGGTGCGGACAAGATCGAAGTGGCGGGTTGGGGCGACTCTCCCGAGGCGGACGCCTAAATGACGCGGCCGCCCACCAAATCCGATGGCCGTCTCGAAAAGGTCTTGCGCGCGGGCCTGTTCGCGGTCACCGCGGAACTCAACCCGCCGGATAGCGCCGACCCACACGACGTCTTCGACGCCGCACTCGTTCTCTCCCAGGTCTGCGATGCCATCAACGCGACGGACGCTTCTGGTGCACACTGCCATATGTCCAGTGTCGCGATCTGCGCGCTGCTGACCCACGCCGGCTACTCGCCGGTCATGCAGGTCTCCTGCCGCGATCGCAACCGAATCGCGATCCAGGGCGACGTGCTGGGCGCAGCCGCCATGGGAGTCCACAGCGTCCTGTGCCTGACCGGAGACGACGTAACGGCGGGCGATCAGCCCGGAGCCAAGCGCGTCTTCGACCTCGACGCTCTCCACCTGCTGCGAACGATCCGCACCATGCGCGATGAAGGCCTTTACATGAGCGGCCGCAAGATCACCGAGCGTCCGCGCCTCTTCCTGGGGGCCGCGTCGAACCCCTTCGCGCCCCCCCTCGATTGGCGGCCACATCGAATGGCCAAGAAGATCGAAGCGGGGGCGGACTTCTTTCAATCGCAGTATTGCTTCGACATTCCGCGATTCAAGACTTTCATGCAGCGCGTGCGCGATCTCGGCCTGCACGAACAGGCCTACTATCTGGTCGGTGTCGGCCCGCTGCGCTCGGATCGCGCCGCGGAATTCATGCGAACCAATGTGCCCGGCGTGCACATTCCCGACGAAATCATCGAACGCCTGCGCAAGACGCCCAAAGAGCGCAAGCGCGAGGAGGGTAAGAAAATCTGCGTCGAGATCATCCAACAGGTGCGCGAGATCGAAGGCGTCCACGGCGTTCACCTGATGGCCTATCGCCAGGAAGAGCTCGTCGCAGAAATCGTCGAGGAATCGGGCTTGATGTCGCGTCGCCGCATATCTGAAAAATCCGCTTCCAACAGTTGGCGCGCGGGTCGACGCGGATCTGCGCGGGCCGAATCCCAGGCCGATCGAACGCGCCCGGGCGAAAACGACTAAGCGCGCAGGCCCGGGCGAAAAGGAGATTTGCGATGATCGAGACGCGGGAACAGCAGGTTCTGGATCTGATCGATGCGAACCGTCAGGAGGTCATCGACTTCCTGCGCGAGCTTCTCGCCTTCAAGACGATCACGCCGGACGCGCAGCCCATCGAACACGACGAGTTCATCCGTCATCAGACATTCGTGAAACAGACCCTGACGGACCTGGGCTTCCAGGAAATCGACGTCTGGGAAGCCGACGCCGCCAAGCTCGGAGCGGTGCCGGGTTCCGGCGTCGACAAGAACCGCGACCTTCGCAACATGCCAATCCTCGTCGGACGGCTTCCCGGAGCGGGCGGAGGCAGGTCGTTGATCCTCAACGGACACTACGACGTCGTCCCGCTCGGACTATCCGAAGCCTGGACACGGGATCCATTCGCTGGCGAAGTCGCGGACGGCAAGATCTACGGTCGCGGAACGAACGACATGAAGGGCGGGATCGCCGCGATGCTGAAGGCGCTCGACTTCATCGGGCGCGCGGGCTTCGCGCTCGACGGAGACATCCTCGCACAGATCGTTCCCGACGAAGAGGCCAGCTGCATGGGAACGCTGGCCGCATGTCAGCGCGGCTACACGGCCGACGCCGCGATCATCCCCGAACCCACGAATATGCGAGTGGGCACCGCGGTGCGCGGATCGATCGGCGGAAAGCTGACCGTATTCGGCCGCGCGGGCCACGCCGAACAGCCCCATCCACACTGGACGGAAGGCGGCGCGGTCAACGCGATCTCCAAGGCGATGCGCGTCCTCGACGGGATGGCCGACGCCACCGAGCAGTGGCGCACCCAGCCCGACAAACAGCACCCGCTCGTGCCCCCGGATCACATCATTCCGACAGTCATCCACGGGGGCGATTGGTCGGTCACGATCCCGGAGAAGGTCGAGATCGAGTTCGACTGCATGTTCGTACCGGGCACGATCGACAAGCGGGCCGAGATCGAAGAGAAGCTCAAGGCTGTCACCGCCAACGATCCCTGGCTGCGCGAGAATCCCCCGGAGCTCGATCTCGGGGGCCCCGAAGAGTGGATCTATCCGGCCGAGGTGAAAGAGGACGAGCCCATCGTCCAGACCGCGCTGCAGGCCTTGGCCGATGTCGGCATCCAGCCCGAACTGATGGGCTTTGGTTCTCTGACCGACTGCGTCCATCTGATCAATCACTCCCAGATCCCAACGATCAATCTGGGCACCGACATCGAGTCGGCGCATTCGGCTGACGAATTCGTAACCGTCGAGCAGTTGATCGACCTCACCAAGACGATCGCGCTCTCGATCATGCGTTGGTCTGGAGTGCGCGAAAGCGCGGGCACATAGGCGCCGTCTGCTGCACAATGATACCGGGAGGCCCTCATGAAGAACCGAATCTGCCGGGGGGCCACACTCGCTGCTTGCGCGATCGCGGCCTGGGTGATCCTGGGATGCGGAGAGGATCCGGAACCGACGAGCGATGACTACACGCAGACCGTGATGCGTGAGATCTTCGAGGGGATCCGCGTCGCCCTACCCGCCAGCATTGATCGTGACGTATTCAGTGCGCCCAATAACCAGGGTGAGATCTTCTCAGCGCTCGACAACCTGGCGCGCAACGCCGCGTTGCTCGAAACACACGCGCAGGGCTGCAACGCCGAGATGGGCTTTCTCGCGCGCTCGGTCGAGCGCGACGCCATCGAAGCCAAGACCAGCTACCGGCACGGGCACTACAAGCGAGCCGCATTCGTGCTGCGCCAGATCGTGGAAAGCTGCGTGATCTGCCACACCCGACTTCCGGACGATTGCGGCTCCAGGGTCGCGGAAGAGTTCGTCGACGAGGGCGTGATGGCGTCACTCCCTCCGCAGCCACGGTCAACGCTGTTGATCGCAACGCGCCAGTTCGACAAGGCGCTCGATGCGCTGGAAGAGGTGCTCACCGATCCACTGACCCACCCGGCGATCATGCTCGGCCCACTCACCGACTACATGATCGTCGCAATTCGAGTCCTGGGAGACTACGAGCGGCCCATCCCGGTCTTCAAGGCCTTCGCGCAGCGCGAAGATCTCTGGCCGAGCTTGAGAGAAGACGTGAACGAATGGATCACCGCCCTGCCCTCGCTACAAGAGCGCGCCGCCAGGGGCGTCGACCGTCACCAGCGCCCGAGCCATCATCGAAGAGGGAGAAACGCTGGACGAGTACGGTGACGGCCAGGGCTCTCTGCTCCACTTCATCGTCGCGTCGAGCATTCTCGAGCGCCACATCGACGCCCACCCCATGAGGAACGCCGAACTCGGCGAGGCTTATTACCTCCGTGGCGTTCTGGAGACTCGGATCGGACGCAACTACTGGGTGACCACTGCGCCCTTTTTCCTCGAAGAATCGATCCGGATCGCTCCGACTGCACCCTCGGCCGAAGAAGCAATCATCGTACTCGAGCGCGAAATGTTCGCAGCCTACGAGGGCTCCGACATCGAAGAACTCCCCGACGAGGAAGAGGAGCACCTGGCCGAGCTACGCGCGCTGATCGAGGGAAGTTGAGATCCCCTCGAGACTCGGTTCACTTTGCATCGAGATCCCTTGCGATAGGACGATCGCGGATGACTGGCTACGAGAAGGTGGGATGGCGCCGCCGCACGCCGGCTCGAGCCGAAGCGAACTAGGCTCCCGATTCAGCAGGCCCGCCCAATCGAACGACGACGGTATGTTTCTGTCCGTCTACGGGAAGCTGTACCAACGGCTCGCTCAGCCTCTGGTCATCGACAAAGATCTCTCGCACCCCGCTCCCGAACCCGTCGGGATTCTCGATCCGAATCTCGAGTGTTCCGCCCGAGAAGCGCATCACAGCGCGACATTCTTCCCAATCGCCGGGAATGCGGGGATCGATCTCGATCTCATCCCCTGCTCGCTTGATTCCCAGAATGGCTTCGACACCCAGGCGCCACGCCCAGGCCGCGGCGCCCGTATACCAGGTCCAACCCCCGCGCCCGGTGTGGGGCGGTGCGCTGCAAATATCCGCCGCAAACACATACGGCTCCACCGCGTAGCGAACCGCATCTTCACGCGTCGCAGCGTGGGAGATGGGATTGATGTAGCGGAAGATCTCGGCGGCTCGATCTCCATTCCCCCTCTTTGCGAAAGCCCACGCAAGCCAGGTCGCAGCATGCGTGTATTGACCACCATTTTCGCGCATCCCGGGTGGATAAGATTTGATGTAACCCGGATCGCGTCGCGTGGTGTCGAACGGAGGCCAGAGTAGACGAACCAGCTTCTCTTCATCGCGCACGAGATTCCGATCCACAGCGGACAAAGCCAGATCCGCGCGATCCGACGGAGCCGCCCCAGAGAGGATCGCCCACGACTGCGAAATCGAATCGATGCGACACTCTTCAGAATCCTTCGATCCCCAGGGAAGTCCATCATCGTCGAAGGCGCGCAAGTACCACTCGCCGTCCCAGCCCTCGCGTTGAGCAGACTGCTGTAGAGAACGGGCGCGCCGACGCCAGCTGGTGGCTCGACTCTGATCCGATCGCGCCTCACAGATCTCGGCGAAACCATTCATGGCGCTGGTCGCGAACCACGCCAACCAGATGCTTTCGCCGATTCCACGATCGCCAACGCGATCCATGCCGTCGTTCCAATCGCCACCGCCAATGAGCGGAAGGCCGTGCGGCCCCCTCGTGACACCCCGTTCGAGTGCCCGCTCACAATGTTCGAAGAGCGAGTGCCTGGTCTGGCTCGTTTCGAATCGCGCATAGCGATCGCGCTCCTTCTCGCCGAGGGGGGGTGCTTCCAGGAACGGAATCTCGACGTCGAGGATTTCCCGATCTCCGGTGGCCCGCACGTACTCGGCAGTCGCGAATGGCAGCCATAGAAGATCGTCCGAGCAGCGTGTTCGCACACCTCGATTTGCCGGGCGGATGCCACCAGTGCAGAACATCACCCTCGAGAAACTGGTGTTCTGCGCAATCGAGAATGTGATCCCGCACGCCCATCGGGGTCCACGTGGATGAAGGCAAGCCAATCTTGAAGCTGATCGCGAAATCCAAAGGCCCCACTCGATTGATAGAACCCGGAGCGGGCCGAGTATCCGCGATGAAAGCGACTGATAGAGGAGCCAACGATTGACCATGAGATCGAAGCTGGGATCTGGAGTCTCCACGCGAATACCCATCGAGCAGCCGATCCCAATGTTCACGCAATTCGAGCCAGGCGTGATCTACCCGTTCGGCGTTGCTCCAGTGTTGCGCGAGCTCGCAGGCCTGGTTGCGATCGCAGCCCTGCCCCAGAGCGAAGAGAACATCCACTTCTTCATCGGGAGCGATATCGAGATGAATCTGGAGCGCCGCACACGGGTCGCTATCGGTCCCCACTCGATCGCTCAAGCCGAAACGACCCAGACCAGCGGGGACGTGCCATCTCGCCTTCGCGACCGATGAATTCGGAGCGATCGGTGGTGATCCCATGCGGGGCCCGATCAGAAACCAGAAAAGCCGTGCGATCGGCGAAGTCGGCGTTCCAACTACAGCGTGCCAGCAGAGCGCGCTGACTGGAGTCGTACTCTGTGGCGATGAAGGGTTGTGTCACACGACGACTTCTACCTAGAACCCACTCGGCATAATACGTAGAAGTGATGCGTCGGACACGATCAGTCGTATTGCGAAGCCTCAATCGCACGATCTTTACTGGAGAGCCCACGGGCACGAATACGCAGAGCTTCTGCTCGAGGCCATGGCTGTGGTGACGCCAATTGCTGTAGCCAGCGCCATGAGTCACCTGATACGGAAACCCATCTCCGGCAGGGTTGCGGCGTCGGGTGTCCAGATCTGCGCAGTTTCCTCGTCGCGCAGATACAGAGCCTCGCCGGGGCGATCGATTACCGGATCGTTGCTCCAGGGAGTGAGGCGATTTTCAGCGCTGTTGAGAGCCCAGCTATAGGACATTCCCGCCTCACTGACGAGACAGCCGAATTCGCTGTTGGCCAATACGTTGCACCAGGGAGCAGGGAGTCGCTTCTCCAGCTTCCAGATGGATCAGATACTCGCGACCGTCCGCGGAAAAGCCGCCAAATGAGTTGTCGAAAAGAAGGTCACTCGGACGTTCGAGCATCGACGCCGGATCCCCCGCGCGCTCGGGGTGGGTGGGAACGAATTCCGGTGGATTGGCTGGCACGTTGTGGCGGCCGGTCAATGCGTACTCGAGATCGTGTCCGCTTGCATCGAGAATTACCCGAGCGGAGGCCTCGAGCAGGCTTCTCTCCTCTTCCGCGATCTGATCGGCGCGAAGCAGGTGGATGCCACCGTCTCTGCCCAACCACTCATCCGAATCCAGATCACGCAAGACCCGCCGTAGATCATCGAGATCATCGCCCGCATAACTGGATGCGCTGATCGAAAGGATGACCAGATCAAATGCAACTCCACGTGATCGCCAAAACTGATTTGCGCGCACGAGCTCTCGCAAGAGCTGCGAATCATGGTCGGCGAAGAGATGCAGGAGGAGGATCGGGAGGTCTCCCGAGATACCAAAGGACCAGAGTCTCGATTGACCCAGGTGGTTGTGGGCAACTTGACCGGGCGCACAGCGATGGGTTTGGTTCGGATGAATCAGGAGAGATAGCAGCTGCTGGAATATGGGGAGTTGATCGGGGGAAATCTTGAGTCGGTGCGCCTGCCACCGGGCCTCGTTCGCCGCCTCTTCGCACACCCAATCCAGGGCTGCCAAATTGTCGAACCGCTCTGCGTTTTCCAAAAGCGATTCATGAGATCCAGCAACGAGGGTCAAAAATGCGATCCGCTCGGTGGCGTGTGGAGCGATCTCGACACCCACCTGCAAACTCATGATGGGGTCAAGGCCAGTGCCGACGGTTCCGGATAGGCGCCCACCGGCCAGGGCGGGACGACGAGCAGTCCCGGAACGCCCGATGAAGCGAGATCGATCACCTTCAACTCCAAGAAATGTCGTGGCGCTCGTATCGGACACCACCCGGTGAAGAATGTGAGGGAAGTGCTGATCTGGGTGTACGCGATCGACGGTGAAGGGCGATCGCGTCGAAATTCGGGAAGATATTCGCTTTCCACGAAGAGTTTGCTGAAAGCGAGATGCTGCTCATCTTCAATAGATGGCGCCAGAACCACTTCCGCGTAGCTGGTAAAGACCAAGCTGCGTGTTTTGTGTGTATCGTTGCGAATCGTAATCATGCGAATCTCGACGTCGTCTGAAGACGCCACTGTAATTTCGGTGGATAGCGTGATGCCGTGGTCGCGCCGATGAAATTCGACGGCGTGAGAGTGATAGATGCGTGTTGGAATTTTCTCCACAGTGGCCAACCGGTTGGCGTCCGACCGACCAGGTCGCCCCGTCCTCTTTCATCGCGAACGTAGATCCCACAGTCCATTCGCATCGAGCACGGAGTCGGGAATCCAGCGAGTCAGAGCGACACCCAGCCACGACAATCCACCTGCGCCTGAATCGGTGACCAGGCTGTTCAGACGACCGTTTCCGAGAACCTGCACTTCGGGGAGATGCGCCGGCTTGAACCGGTTGCCAGGCGTGGAGCAGCGGAGCCTCGGGGAGCTGTATCGGAGCTTCCACTTCGACTCTGGCGTCGAGCGGTGTCTCCACTGGCAATCCCATTGGCGCGCGCTCGTGAAGCAGAAGATCGGCGCTCTCCACGCGGCGATCGGAGTGGAATCGCCTCGGCAGCGGTGAATCACACAGGAAATTATCCAGGGCAGAGAGGATCATGCCCTGGTGATGCGCCATGTAGGAATGCACGATCGAATGGCGTACGGATCCGGTCAACCGCTCGGGTGTTAAGTCCACCGCTTCATAGAATCCAAAGTCTCCAATCATCGAGAGTTCGCTCAATCTCTCGAAGTTGCGTATCGCGGCGTGTGGATCGAGGGGCAGCGCGAGACCCGTCGCGTATGGAGCCACGACGAGATCCTCTGCCAACCCACGTCGAAGTCCGAGTCCGGGCACTCCAAACGCTCGATACTGATAGTGTTGATCGGCGCTGACGGCGGCAAAACCTGACTCGGAGATTCCCCACGGAACCCCTCGCTTTTCGCCGTATTCGATCTGGGCGGCGACGGCAGCATATTGACTGCCCGATAGGAGCGTCCCTTCCTGGCTTCCCATCAGCAGGGGCGGCATCAGGTACTCGAAAAGAGTCCCGCCCCATGAGAGCAGGACATCCAGGCCAGCCTGCCGCGTCAAGGGGCGCCCGAGCGCGAACCAATGTTCCACTGGAACCTGGTGGGTTGCGATGGCAATGAAACTCGCGAGCCTCGCCTCTGACGCGAGTAGATCGTAATGATGCGGATCCGACCGGTTCGAACTCAGATTGAAACCTATGAAGAAGAGCCGCTCCGCTTCATCGTAAAGCAGTCTGAAGTCCATCGACTCCACCATCGATTCTGAAGCGCGCATGAGGCTGTGCAATTCCGCATCCAGATTGGCACCGTTTGAAACTGCAGTCGTAATCGCCTGCTGAAAATTTTCGATCCAACTCTCGATGACATTTCGGTCGTCGCCCACGATGTCGAATTCGGCTATCGATTCCTTGACGGTATCGAGAAGCTCTCTGGCTTGATCACCGCATCGAGGAATATCGGTGAGCGATGAATCCGCTGGAAGTCGACGCTTGAGTTCTCGCACGGCTTCCGCGAGGTATCGTCGAGCGCCAGCGTCTTCCAGCTTTGGGAGCCGGGTGAATAGAAGGCTGTGCCATGGCAACAGCAATTCCAGATCCTGGCGAATTTCGTCCAGATGCTCGGCAACCCGGTCGATCCAGATTCGAAGCGTATGCAGGGTGGATCGACCCGTTGTTACGTCGCTCGCATCGATCGATTCCCCCAGTAGATCGCCTAGCCCACTGATCCGGCGTGGATCGAGTACGGAATCCCATCGCTCCACGCGGTTGCGAGCCTGCACGGCGTCCGCCGTCATGTCGGCAACCCAATCGCCGAGCAGCCTTCCCATCGGGTGAGCATCGTCTCGGCCCAAAGACCGCGCGGCCTCTTCGAGAAGCCCCAGAGCGTCGACCAGGCCGTCCCAACGCGCAGGCGCGATGATCGGCGCTCCGCGCATTTCGGCGCAGCCCTGGAAAAAAAGCGAGTAGCGCGCCAGCGAGATTTCCGCTGTCGACTGTCGACACATAGCGAGGCTGTAGAGGCGTTAGGCGCTGCGTGTCATACCAGTTGAGCAGGTGCCCACGATAACGCTCGAGCTTTCCGATGGTCTCAAAGCTGTTGCGAAGCCTGCTGCTGAAATTTCTGGGCCCGATGAACCCGAGATCCCAGGCTGCCAGGCTGGAGAGAAGCATCATGCCTATGTTGGTCGGAGATGTCCGATGGGCGAGATCTACCCGCGGTTCTTCCTGGTAGTTATCGGGTGGCAACCAGTGGTCGTCTGGCCCGACGAAATGTTTCGAAGAACAACCAGGTGCGTCGCGCCAGGCGACGCAAGAATGCGACCTCTCGCCGATCGAGCGGCTCCTGGCTTGGGTCTCGGCTGCTGGCCGATCCGGTATGCGATTTCTGGAGAAAGCAACCACGCCAGGAGAAGCGGTGCGGCGGCCAGCAGGGAGGTCGGCCGCCAGAGAGCGATGGCCGCGCACAGGAGCGAAGCCAATGCAGGTGCGGCCGCCATATGGCGCCAGTACTGCTGCCTTGAATCGCTCCGTCGTCAACTGACTCGCAGCGTGCGCGGACGTGGTCCATTGCAGCAGGTCGCTCCCTGTGACGTGCATTCGGAACCACGTGCGCAGCGCTGCGTCCAGACTGAGCGCGGATTCGAACGGAAGAAACGCCAGCATCAACAGCCAGCGACCCACTCTCTCCTTGAGGCCTCTGGCGACGCCCACGATCGCATCGGATATCGGGGCTCGCCGCCACTCATGGACCAGACCGCTTGCGAAGTCAGTCAAGAGATGGCCCGCGGGAGCGAGAGGAGCGAGCAACGTCCAGAAGATTGCGTTACCGGGAAGCCACAACCAGCCAGCCGTCAAGAGCAAGAGCAGTGCGGGAGCAATCATGCTGCGCCGAAGGTTGTCGGCGATCATCCAGCGATCGAACAGCGAGAGAGAACTCGCGATCCGATCACCACTCTTGCTCGGAATCCGACTCGAAAGCCAGGGCTGAAGTTGCCAATCTCCGCGAATCCAGCGATGCAGGCGATGCGTGTATGCCAGATAGTGAGGTGGATAATCCTCGTAGAGCACGATATCGGACGCCAATGCGACCCGTGCGTGGAGTCCCTCGAAGAGATCGTGACTCAGAAGTGCATCTTCGGGAACGCGCTCGCTCAGGCTGCGTCGAAATGCTTCTAGATCGTAGATCCCCTTGCCCACATAGATCCCAATTCCAAGCAGATCTTGATAGGCGTCCGAGACCGCACGACTGTAGATGTCGATTGCAGTGTCACCGCAAAACAGACGGTTGAACAGTGAGGGACGCCCACTTTTTGGCGCCATCGCGACCCGTGGCTGAATGATCGAGTAACCCCGTTCGATCTTGTCATTCAGCTCGTTGAACCGCGCCCGATTCAAGGGATGGGCCAGGGTTCCCACCAGACGCGCCGCTGAATCACGGGGAAGCTTCGTGTCGGCATCCAACGTGATCACAAAACGGACACCCTGAAGGCCATCGGTCAGGCCTTCGAACAGGGCGAGATCTGGTACTGATTCTCCTGCGAGAAATTGGTTGAATTGCTCGAGCTTTCCGCGCTTTCTCTCCCAACCCATCCAAGCGCGTTCTTTCGGGTTGTATCGCCGTTTTCGGTGGAACAGGTAGAACGGTCCGTCGTCTTCATTGACCCCGTGGATGGCATTCAAGCGCCGAATCCCGTCGATGGCGCGCACCACCAGTTCGGCGTCTTCGGGCATTGTCTCGGCAGGAGCATCGACACAATCGCTGAGCAGCACGAACCGCAGATTTGGATCCGAATTACACAGGAACCGGCACTCGATCTGATCGAGTACATGATCAATTTCGTCGTCACTTCCCAGCAGTGCCGGGACGACTACAGCAGTTGTAAATTCGGGATCGATTCCATCCGAAAAATCGATTTTTGGAAGTACGCAGGGTGAGCGAAACAACATGATCGCCCAATTGACTGCCGTCACTGCGAGCATCGAGGCGGGAAGTGCGGCCAGAAGAAGAGTCCCCATCCAACCGATGATCCCCGCGTCGACTGCGAGCAGATATCGAGCCGGCGGAATCAAGATTGCCGCGGTAGCCAGCAGTAGTGAACCGAGATACACCGCCGCGGCGTGCCGTCTGATGAGTTGATACACGTGATCGCGGAAGCGAGGCCTGAATTCGATCAATCTCTCGAATTCCTGCCTGCCCGCGTCCAGCAACCAATAGCCGACATGTGCACCCACAGAGTCGTCGGCATTTCCAGAGTGAGACTCTGAGCGACGGGAGTAGCTGACAGCGCGCTCCGCAACCTCGACTTCACTGTAATTCGTGCGCCGAGCAAGTCTTTCAACCATCGCGCGGTAGCGATTGCGGGTTTCCATATCCATGCGGGAATAGACGCCAGCCGGGTCTTCTGCGAGAACCCGCTCGACGATGCTGGTCTTGCTGACCAACTCGAACCACGAGATGTCGGAAAGGACCCTGAGCAGCCGGGTCAGGCGCGCTACGCACTCCGTGTCGTCCGGCAGCGAGTCGGCGATGGATGGCGGAGCGAGAGCGCTACGAGCCAGCGGTGATGCGAGATGTGGGTCGAGTCGCTCCAGGGCGGAAGTGAGTTCCTCGAGCGAACACAGGCGCAACAACACCGGGAGAGCCCAGAGTTCCGCTAGATCCAGCGGAGTTACTTCCTGGTAGGCGTTCAAGAACCGAACGATCAGCGCGGGTGTGAGCTGGAGGTTCGCGGCTTCGAGCATTCCACACGCAACTGCGTATATTCGCGGAGGCCCTGGGACCCTGGGCGCCGTCAAGAGCTGGCAGCTGATCGTAGAACGCGGAGGGCAGATCCTGCTGGATCTGACGGATGGCTCGCTGCACGAGGTAGCTGTTGTCGAGAAACCACTCCGCAGCCTTGGCGACCGGAGCTTCAGGCGTCGACAGACGCAGTTGCGCTTGCTCGAGCCAGTCTGGCATCTCCTTGACGCGCACGAGGGAGGCGAGTGGCTGGGGACGGCCAGAACACGTCCGATGACTTCGGGCCAACTCCTGAGCGGTACTCTCGATCATGCCGACGTGCACGCGATCTTGGATACTCACGCCATCATTGCGCTCGGCAGGCGCGCGGATTCGGTGTAGGACGGAGAGGACGCGCGATCCTCTCGAAGCCTGGGCGTCGTGCGGTGGCGTGAGAGAAGCAGCGGAACTCGAGCGTGCGCAACGAGGTGAGCCGCCACACTACCCAGCGCCCGATCCGTCGCGCCGGTCGCCCCGTGAGCGGATAGCACCACCAGGTCAATCGCCTCGTCGTGAATGAAGCGCAGCAACTCTTCGCGCGGGTTTCCGTTGCGGCCCAGGTAGGTCACTACCTCGAAACGCAGATCCGCGAGACGGTTTCGGGTTTCCGTGAGGTAATCACGCGCTACGGATTCGTTGCGCTCGATCACAGCCTGCTCGAGTGCCCGGTCCGCCGCTGTCGGCAGTCGACTTCGCATCAACTCGGGTGCTTCGACCACGTGGGCGAGCACGACTTCGGCACCGTGTGCAGCAGCGAGCTGCGCCGCGATCGGCAACGCGCTCTCTGCGTGAAGAGAACCATCGAGAGGTACCAGAATTCGCTTGTAGGAAGCCTCTGTCGTAGGTATTTCGCGCGTCTCGCCGGCGGGGACCACGAGAACCGAGCCACTGGATCCGTCGATCAACTTGTACGCCGTGCCCGACAGGCCACAATCCGTGCGCCCTTTCTCGCCGTGTGTCGAGAGGATCGTGAGATCGACTGCGTTGGATTGCTCCAGGCCTGGATTTCCTCGAACGCGCGCCCCTCCGCGAGCGCCATCTGAATCTTCAGGTCCTCGTGAACGGAGATCGACATGACCTCGGCGAGGTACTGCCTCGCCTCCTGCCGGCGCAAACACCAATCCACCGCATCAGCAGGGTGCGGAGGCCCTTCCCGCGCGACCGACTCCAGTACGTGGATGAACGTGACACGCGCTCGCCAGGCTTTGGCGAGCGCAGTCGCGTGGCGAATCAGGCATTCGGACTCGGGGGAGCGATCCAAACAGACGAGCAGGTGATGGGGGATGCCCTTGTCTAATTGAGGCGTCTCCGGATCTCCTGGCACACGCCAACCCGTTGAGCCGCTCTCCGCGTCGGTCCCAACGGTCGCTCGCCCACGCGGCGATCCATGGGGATCCGCTGTGGAGTCAATCCGCGTGTCCTCGACCATGACAAGACCCCCCCCAGAGCCTGACATTCCTCGCACGCCCCTCGGCAGACATAGAGGAGCCGGTGCATGTTCTATGCCACCGACTTACCCGCTCCGGAACCCGGGCGCGCGCCCCGTAAGCATAGCCATTGATGGCTATTTTTGAAGATGCCAAGGTAACCATCGATGAAAACAAACACCACGAGCAGTATCAGCAACGCTTTAATCGAATTCCGAGCGTGATGGCTCAAAACCACACCCAGGCTTGCCTCCAATCGGCCTTGTTCGTTCGAGCGCGGATAGACACCAAAACCACACTATTCGAGGACAGAATGCCTCGCGGTGTAGAGAACTGCCCCGCAAAGAGTCGATGAGCGCCTTGGCGTCACTTCGATTGCTACAGTCGCCATGTCGGGCGCAGGCTTCGGAGTTGGTATGAGTCGAGCGAGACACGGAACAGTTCTGGAATTTCTGGGTGCGACCCAGACCGTAACCGGCAGCCGTTTCCTGCTGAGCACCCCGCGCGCGCGGGTTCTCGTCGACTGCGGGCTCTACCAGGGAGAGAAAGAGCTGCGAGAGCGAAACTGGAAACCGCTTCCGGTCGATGCCGAGAGCATCGACTCCGTTCTGCTCACCCACGCTCACATCGACCACTCTGGATACCTGCCTCGAATCGCTCGAACCGGTTTCCAAGGGCCCGTCTTCGCAACCCCACGCACCGTGGAACTCTGCGAGATCGTCTTGCCGGACAGCGGATACCTGCACGAGGAGGAAGCCCGCTACGCGAGTGCCGCGGGTTATTCGAAACATTCCCCACCGCTCCCGCTCTACACACAGGAAGATGCGCTCACCAGCCTGAAGCAATTCCGCGCAGTGGAATTTGACGATCGGGTGGAGGTCGCCGATGGAATCTGGGCGATCTTCCGTCAAGCGGGTCACATCCTGGGCTCGGCCAGCATCACGCTCGAAGTCGAAGGCGCGCAACGCGCTGCAGTAACGTTCAGCGGCGATCTCGGCCGCCCATCACACCCCTTCCTCTGCCCACCTGCCCCACCCGCTGATGCGCATAGCATCGTGATCGAGTCGACCTACGGCGACGAGGAACACTGCGAGAGCAACCCCGAACAGCGGCTCGGGGAAGCCATCCAGAGGGTGGTCGACCGGGCGGGCGTCGCCGTGATCCCGGCGTTCGCGGTGGATCGCACGGAGGTCGTCCTATTTCACCTCAAGCGGCTCATCGAATCCGGCAAGATCCCTTCGCTTCCGATTTACGTCGACAGCCCGATGGCACTCGCTTCTCTCGAGGTCTACCGAAATGCGATTCGAGAGGGCGACCACCAGATCCGAGCCGAACTCCGAACGGATCCAGACATTCTCCGGCCGGACCAACCCACGGAGGCTCGAACGGTCGAAGCCTCCAAGGCCATCCGCAATGTTCGAGGGCCCGCGATGATCGTCTCCGCTTCGGGCATGGCCACCGGAGGGCGCGTCCTGCATCACCTCGCGCAGCGCCTCCCCGATGCGCGCAATTCGGTCATCTTCGTCGGCTTTCAGGCGGCGGGAACCCGGGGGCGCGCCCTGATCGACGGCCAGCGAAAGGCAAAACTTCTCGGCCGCCACGTTCCCGTGAGGTCGCAGATCGTCGATCTCAGCCATTTTTCCGTTCACGCCGACCAGAGCGAACTTCTCGACTGGCTGCGCGCTGCACCGAACGAGCCCGATACCGTCTATGTGGTCCACGGTGAAGCTCGCGCCGCGTCGACACTCTGCGATGCCGTGCGCGATCAACTCGGATGGTGCGCAGCCGTCCCCCGTTATCGCGAGCGGGTCCTCGCGATTCCCGCAAACTCGAATTGACTTCTGACCAGAGACACGGACGGGCTCGATGAACCTGCTCTTGTTGACAGTCGCGCTGCTCGGTCTTTGGGTCGGCACCGAAATCACGGTGCGACAAGCCCTGCGCCTGGCAGCAGCTCTTCGTCTCTCGCCGATGTTCGTGGGGTTGACGATCCTTGCGATCGGAACCGACCTGCCCGAATTGGTCCTCTCGATCGAAGTCGGACTCCAGCGTCTGACCGGCGTCGAAGCCTCTGGCCTGGCGGTCGGTAACGCAATCGGTAGCTGCCTGGGGCAAATCGGCTTCGCACTCGGAGTCACGGGGCTCTTCGGCTACGTAACGTTGGGAAGACGACGCGGCTGGAGTGACGGTGTCATGCTCCTGGGCTCGATTGCGATCTTCTTCATGCTCGGTGTAGACGGTGAATTCACACGCATTGATGGCTGCATCCTGATCACCGTCTACCTGGTCTACTTCGCGACCACGGTTCGGCGCGAGCGATACGAAAAAGCCAAGCGAAGATCCGGATCAATCGAGGGCGGGCTCAAAATCGGCGCCCTCTGCTTCCTGGGTTTTCTGATCGTCGCGGCCTCTTCCCATCTGGCAATCAAAAGTGCCGTCGCGCTGGCCGAAGAATGGGGCATCGCGCAGACCTTTGTCGGAATCGTGCTGATCGGTATCGGAACGAGCCTTCCGGAACTGGCCGTCTCGCTGAACGCGGTCTTCAAGAAGCAAGGCGCGCTTTCCGCAGGCAACATTCTCGGCAGCAATATTTTCGACATGCTCGTAGCCCCGGGGACCGCTGCCGTCATCGCTGGACTCAATGTCGATTCACCCTCGATGTTTACGATCGACCTGTTGGCCCTGCTCGCAATCAGCTTGCTCGCGCTCTACTTCTTCAAGCGACGCAAGGGGCTGCAGAAGGGCGAAGCGATCACATTGCTCATCGCCTATATCGCGTATATCGCGACGAGAACGTACTGGGCGGGAGCTTGATCGTTGGGAGTCGAGTCGCGCATGAGTGATGCCCCTGCCGTCGAACGCCGGAGGCCGGCAATCGAGAGCATCGCCGACCTTGCGGAATTGGTGGGCGCGCCCACTCGGGCCGCGACGGATGTCCGGATCCTGCGAGATGGAGAAGGTGCCTTCCCCGCAATGTTCGAACTGATCGACGCCGCGCGATCGGAAGTACTCTTCGAAAATTTCATCTTTGCGGGAGACGAGACGGGCAGGCGGTTTGCGGACGTCTTGTCCGCCGCGAAACAGCGCGGCGTGGATGTTCGCGTCTTGTACGACCCGGTCGGAACGATGATGGTGCGCGGAGGCTCCATCGCCAAGACGCTGATCGAAAAAGGCGTTGTGACACGCGCGTTCAGTCCACCCACTTTCGCTGATCCGCGTACCTGGGGCCGAATGCGCCACCGCGACCACCGGAAGACACTGACCGTCGATGGAGAAGCAACGGTCGTGGGCGGGCTTTGCATCAGCAACAACTGGGCACCGACCACTCAAGGTGGCGAGGGGTGGCGAGACACGGCACTACTCGTGCGCGGACCGATCGCCGCAGACGTCAAACGGGCGTTCGAAGCGATGTGGAAGCGAGCGGACGGAAGCGAGGTTCCGGTTCATCCGGAGACAGCCGCACCCCAGTCTCCGCCGGCGGCGCTGGTAGTCGCAGACCGGCCCGGCGTGCAACATGTCGCCAACCTCTACGCAGCGATGGCCGACCGGTCACGGCACAGCCTGGAAATCACCGACGCCTATCTGGTACTCCAAAAAAGCGCGCAGGCGAGCTTCTGCGGGGCGGCTCGCCGGGGCGTTTCGGTCCGTATGCTCCTGCCCGGCCGCAACAATCACCCGCTCGCCGGAGCTGCATCCCGAAACGGCTACGAGTCTCTTCTGCAAGCCGGCGTGGAGATCTGGGAATGGGACGGCGCGATGATCCACGCCAAGACCGCGGTCATGGACGGCGACGTGACGCTCGTCGGATCGAGCAACCTCGATCCTCTTTCGATGCACCGCAACTACGAGTTGAATCTCCTGGTGGCGGATCCGAATACGGGCGCGCGCATGCGGGACATGTTCGAGCGCGACCTCACGACCGCTACCCAGATCAAATTATCGGCCTGGCGAAGGCGCCCCGGCTGGCAACGCCTGGCAGAATCCATTGGCGGGCTATTCGGATCGAGTCTCTGACACGAACAGGTTTGAATCAGCCGTCGGATGTAGATGTCGCCACCGATCGACAGCACGCCTGCGAGCTCACCGATGAACACGCCAAGCTCGAGGCCGAAGAGGCCCCGTGCAATCGGGCTGAGGCCGCGAAGAATTCGCATCGCCGAAAATGAATCCAGATTCAACGCTCGGCGGCGAATTCTCGCTACGATGCTCTGTGGACCGCGATTGAGCACCCATCATGGGCTGTTCGCTGATTCTCGTGGCCGAAGAGCGAGTTCTCTCTGGCGCAAACGATCCATGATTCTGGAGACCGGATTTGAGCAAAGACCCGAAGCCCAATCGATCTCACTCGGAAGCCGACACCCGTTTCGATCCAGAGCAGGCACGAGAGCAGATCGCGAACGGCGAATCCCACCGACGCGCGGATCGCGATCTCGAGTTCCTCGACCAACCCGAACTGCGCTCCGTTCGCCTTCAACTCGAGTACCTGAAACCGGAACTCGCGTTCGAGAAGCTGGGCATTCGCTCGACGATCGTCGTGTTTGGCAGCGCGACACTGATCGACCCAGAGGACGCACAACAGCGGCTCGAGGAGGCCGAGCAAGCGTTTCAAATCGCACCTGGAGATGAACAAGCCAACGAGAGACTCCAACGAGCTCGCAGTGCGCTCGCGAAGAGCCACTACTACGCAGTCGCCAGAGAGTTCGGCCAACGGATCGGCCGTTATGGCGAGGGGCCGATCGACAATCGCCTCGTGGTGGCCACGGGTGGTGGACCGGGCGTGATGGAAGCTGCAAACCGGGGCGCCCACGACGTGGGGGCAGTGTCCGTGGGCCTCAACATCACGCTTCCGAGCGAGCAGCATCCCAATCCCTACATCACACCCGAGCTGAGCTTTCAGTTCCGCTATTTCGCACTGCGCAAACTACACTTCGTGATGCGCGCTCGAGCACTCGTCACCTTTCCGGGTGGATTCGGAACACTCGACGAACTCTTCGAAACCCTTTGCCTGATCCAGACCGGCAAGCGTGAACCCCTCCCCGTGATCCTGGTCGGTGCTGATTTCTGGAAGTCGGCGATCGATTTCGATTACCTGTGCAACGAGCACATGATCAAAGAACCGCACCTGAAGCTGTTTCAATACGCCGAGAGCGCCGACGAGATCATGTCGCTGATCGAAGCCTGGTACGCGGATCGGAGTCGATCGCTGATCGAGTAGCCGGCATCGCCCATTCTTCAAACAGCATCGGGACGCGACGCGGGCCTCGCTCTGAACCGGAGCGATAGTCGATCCCGGGAGCCCCTCCGCCAGAACGACTCCCCCCAGCGAATCCGCACCACCAGGGCCCTCGGCGCGCCGGCAGATCTGAAAGAGGTCCGCAGCGGCAGCAACGGAAGCGCACGTCCAACCGCTAGCTGCGTTCCGCGTGGGCCCCGCTCCATGCGCGGCGCTCGGAGGGGCCGAGAGCCCGGCTCGGGCCGGCTCGACCATCGGGCTTTTCCTAGTGTATTCTGGGGCTTGGGCCATCGTCCGTTATCGAATTTCGGCCGCTGTCGCTGCAGCATCCACGTCGGGCCTCCCCCCGCCCGCTCGTAGAATTTCGAACCAAAGGAGAACGTCCCAAACAGCCAGATGGGGCGGAAGACGATGAAGCGGTAGAGGATTGATCAAAGTATGGGCAACAGAGCGCACAAAGGAGAGGGCGAACGCGTGAGCCATCTCGCCGGATTTCGCCGCTCGCTGCTCCTCGCAGCCGCAGGCCTCGTGTTGGCGTTGGCCTGCGCATCGCAACAGTCGCCCTCATCGATTCCGACCCAGCCGCCCTCGCAGGCCCAGAAACCACCGGAGCAGGCCTCGGAGAGCGCTGGCGAGGGCCAATCGCAGGGCGAATCCGGCGCGAAATCACAGCAGGCTTCCGAAGCGGAAGCGGCTTCGGAGTCCCAGAGCGAGGCTGCAGAATCCGCTCAGGGAGAAGCCGGTCAATCGGCACAGAGCGAATCGGGTGGCAGCGAGTCCGCGCAGCAAGCGGAGTCCGCGGCCGCCGAAGCGGCGAAAAGCGCTGGCGAGACCGGAGATTCGGCGGATGCTGCCGAACAAGCGGGAACCGACGCGGGCGAGTCGGGTTCGCAACAGCAAGCCGGGGCCGAGGGCCAGGCACAGGGAGCCGAGCAGGCCGAAGCCGGCGAGGCCGGGACCCAGCAGCAAGCCGGTGCCGAAGGTCAGACCCAGGGTGGCGAACAGGCCGGTACCGAGAGCGCCGGGGATCTCGCCGGGAGCGGCAGCGAATCGGGAGCCGGCTCCTCCGAACAGGCCGGAAGAAGCCCGGGAGCACTTGCGGGCGGTGATCCCCCGGCGGGTTCAGCGGGCGAGATCGGCGAGGTTGGCGGCGCGGGCCGCGAAGGCGGGCCGGGGGATCCGAGCGAAACCGGGAGCGGTGGCGCCGGCGGCATCCCGATCGACGAAGTGCCGCCCGATTTGCTCGCGGCTTTCGGCCGCGGTGGAAGTGGGGGGGAAGCGCTGAGCGGAGAAGAACTCCAACGCGCGCTCGAACGCCTCGCCGAACACCAGAGCCAGGTCGACGAAATGATCCAGCACGAACAGTCCGCCGCCACCGCGTCGAGTGGCGATATCGGAACCGACTCGCAGGGGACCGGTGCGGCGGTGCCGCCCCTGATGGGCGGCGAGGGCAGCCAAAGCGCGGAGGCCACGGGGGGCGGCGACGCCACCCCCGTATCGTCCTCGAGTGTCGGCGCGGCAACGGATGTGGGCACGGGCTACCGACCCCCGGCGAATGTCGGCAGCGGTAGTGACGACGACACACTTGCCGCCCAATTGCGCGAACTCGCGATGAACGAAAAAGATCCCGTACTGCGCGAGCGGTACTGGGAGGAGTACCGCAAACACAAAGGGATCAAATAGAAGCTCACCGGTCGAGCACGGCTGGTCGATCTGACGGAATCCGAATGACAGCGCGAAAGAAATGAATACGTAATGAAATTCTACCTCTACGCAATCGCCATCCTATCGGCCCTCAACGGCATCGGATGCGCGACGATCAATGCGGACGCACCGGTAGCGTTCGAGGCGCCTAGCGATCTGCCGGATGCCGCGCGGCTCGACGTCGCTCTGATCGAATTCGATCCTGGCCTACCTCCTGATGGGGAAGAAATCCCCGACGACATCTACCCGGAAATTCGCGAGGCGGAGGCAAAATTGCTTCCGATTCAGCTCAAGAAAACTCTCGAAGAAACGGAGCAGTGGGGCACGGTCAGCGTTCTTCCCGTCGAGTCGACCGGGAGTGATGTGACGTTGACGGCGAAGATCTTGGACTCAGACGGCCGCGAACTCTGGATCCTCGTCCACGTGAAAGACGCATCCGGCCGTGTCTGGTTCGAGCACAAGTACCGAACAGAGGCCTATCAGGGCTCCTACGGAAGCGCCTACCGGGCGCTGGACCCCCATCAGCCGATGTACAACACGATTGCCAACGCGATGGTCGAAGCGCGGTCGGAGCTCGACGCCAAACAACTCGAGGAGATTTCGACGATCTCCGAGCTTCAATTTGCTTCGCGACTATCACCCGAGGCATTCAACGGTTATCTGACCGAGGACGAAGATGGCGAGGTCGAGATCGTCCGACTCCCGGCCCGCGACGAGCCGATGCTCGAGCGCGTTGCGGAGGTGCGCCTGCGCGACGAGATGTTCGTGGACACGATGGGGATCCACTACGAGAACTACGCCGCAAAGCTCGAATCCAACTACTGGCACTGGCGCGAGGCTTCGAGCCACGAGATCTTTGCCAAGCAGGCGCTTCGGCGCGAGCAGTGGACACGAGCCGCCGTCGGCCTCCTCACGCTGGGGATGATCGCGGCCAGCGGAGCCTTCCTGGCGGCCCCGGAGGCGATCGCTATGGGCATCGCCGGAGCAGCCATCCTTCAGCAGCAGATGCAGGTCATCCACGCGCTCAGCCAGCAACGCCAGATGCACGAAGAAGGGCTTCACGAGTTGGCGGATTCATTCCAGGCGGAAGTCCAACCCACGGTCATCGATCTCAATTCGACGACCGTGCGATTGACGGGAACGGCGACCGCCCAGTACGAGGAGTGGCAGCACCTGTTGCGCGACGTCTACCAGGCCGAGAACGCCATGATCGCCGATGTGTACATGATGCCGCGCCAACCCACCGAGGAAAGCTGGATCGGAGACAACAAGCTTCCGATGGTACCCTCTCCGCGAGACGTCGATCGCCGGTGAACCCGACTCGGAACGCGACAGCCTTGGGGGACGTGCTGCGATGATGGAAGGCCGGCACTTCGCCGACCGTTTTCGAATCCTGAAAACGATCGGCGCAGATGGCGCGACCGAAGTCAGCCTCGCCCAGGACGACCGGCTGGGTGAGTTGGTCGCGCTGCGGGTGCTCACCGCCTCGTTCGCAGGTCAATGGGAGATTCTGCGCGATGCGTGTCGCGACACCAGGAAACTCGCCCATCCCAATATCGCGCGCGTCTTCGACTTCTACCGCGGCGAAGACAGCGCCTTCATCTGCCGCGAATACATAGAAGGCGCGAGCGTCGCCGAATTCGCCGGGCGCTCGAACGCGGAGGGGCTCGTCATCTTCACCCAGGTGGCAGCCGCACTCGAGTTGGCCCACGACCTCGGCGTCGTGCACGGCGACCTGAAGGCCTCGAAGATCTTGCGAGACGTGCGCGGAAGCGTCCGGCTGATCGACTTCCGAATCGAGGCCGCACTCCGCACAGCCGTACCGGCGGCGGGAAACGACCACATCAGTCCGCAAGTTCGCATGGGAGAAGCTCCCGTGGCAGCGGACGACATCTATGCGCTCGGCGTCGTGATCGCGCAGACGATTCCGCCCGAGAGCACGACGAAGGAACTGGGCGAACTGATTGGAGCCATGAGCGCCGAACAGCCCAATGCGCGCCTAACAGACCTCCGCGAAATCAAGCAGAGATTGGCTGCGCTTTCGACTGACGCCGAGCGGATGCCCGAGGCGAGCTCTCCCATCGCCCCACCGCTGCGCCCCGCTGCGGCATCCAGTGTCGAACGCGACGCACCGCCGGCCCCGCTTGGCAATTCGGGTTCGTCACGCAACCTGCAGTACGCGATGATGGCGGGTGTCCTTGCGCTGGCGGCAGGGGTGGTCTTTGTCGCGCTCCCCCGTTGGGTCGAATCTACGGGAGCACTGGAGTCTGTGTCGGAATCGACGGAGACGGGCGGCGACGAAATATACCCGCCGACGGAAGAAGTCTCGAGCGCGAGCAAGTCCAGCGTCGAGTCCCTGCTGGCTCAACTCATCCCACTGCGCGAAGAACTCGAAGCGTCTGCGGTCGAGCGCTGGGCGAAAGCGGAATACACCAGCGCGAAGGAAATCGAGGGCCGCGGCGACAAAGCGTTTCTCGAGCGCGATTACGCGGCCGCTCAGGCGAATTACGGCGAAGCGCTCGTGACCTTGGAAGAGCTTTCCGGACAGCGCGTCAGCGCACTCGCCACGAGCCTCGAAGCCGGCGCAATCGCCCTCGAAGAGGGCGCTCAAGAGCGCGCGATCGAGGCTTTTGACCTCGCTCTCGCGATCGAGCCGAGCAATGCCACGGCGCTCGCCGGTGCGAGCAAGGCCGAAGGCCTCGGCGCGCTGATGGCCCACATGAGCGCCGGCAAGGCATTCGAAACCAATGACGAGCTGGATTCAGCACGTGGCGAATACGCGAAGGCGCTCGAAATCGATCCGCAGCATGCGCCGGCGCTCGAACGCCTCGCAAGCGTCGAGGCCGCGCAGGCCGACAACGACTACGGGTCGAATCTTTCGCTCGCGCTGGTCTCGCTGGCCAAAGACAACCTCGGCACTGCGCGCACCCACTTCGAAAGCGCGCGCGCAATTCGACCCGATTCGCCCGAAGTGGCAGATGGATTGCGGCAGTTGCAGCAAATCGAGAGCTCGCGCGCAATCGCGTCTTTGCGCAAGCGCGCCGAGTTAGCGGAAGATGCCGAGAAATGGAGCGAAGCCGCTTCCCTTTACCAGACAATCGTCAAAACCCAGGATAATCTCTCCTTCGCCGAGGAAGGGCTGAAGCGAAACCGCGAGTTGGCCCGAATTGCCGGGGGCATCGCAAAATTGCTCGATGACCCGACCCAGCTGTTTCGGCCCAAAACCCTCGAGGAGGCGCGCGACCTGATGCAACTTGGGCGGCGTTCCGCGGAGGGAAAACCCAAGCTCGCCGAGCAGGTGCGAAACCTCGAGATCGCGGTGCAACTCGCTTCGACACCGATTTCCGTAGCATTCGAATCGGACACGGTCACCGAAGTCGTCATACGCGGGGTCGGGAACGCTCGGGAACTTCGCCCGCCGCGACGTCCCACTCAAGCCCGGCCGCTACGTCGTAGTGGGCCGCAGGAACGGCTACCGCGATACGCGAAGCGAGATCCTGGTCATTCCGGGCAAGCAGCAGCCAGTCGTGGAAGTCCGGTGCACCGACGAGATCTAAATCGAGCGAGGATACGCTTCCGTGGTTGACGTGAGCCAGATCGTCCTCGCGCACGACGGCAGCGAGCAGCGCTTCAAAGCGGACGCACTTCCGCTATCGATCGGCGCGCGCGCAATCGATGAAATTCGAATTCCAGTCGAAGACACCTCGTCCGCGGTCGCTTCGATTGGTTCTCTCGATGGAAACGCATTCATTCAAAGCGCAAAGTCGACCGAACCCGTTCTGATCAATGGCGAACTCCTGAGCGGATCGCGCCGGATCGAGGATGGCGACGCGATTCGAATCGCAGGCGTCGAGATCGTCTGTTCGATCAGCGGTGACACGCTGCGACTCGACTGGAGCCGGAGCCAGGCCGCAGCCGTGTCCAATGCCGAGAGCGGCACCCGCACGGCTCGCGAAAACTCACCCAACGTCATCCCCCCGACCCCGTTCCGCCCCTCCGGTGCGGACCCCGCAACCGCCGCGCACAAGCGAGTAAGGCCCGCCGTCGTTGTGACCTGGGGGATCGGAATCCTCCTGCTGGTGCTGCTCTGGTTCAGCTTCACTGCGGTTTCGGTACGCCTGGTCGTCGAGCCCGCCCCAGACGAAATCGATCTACCGACTGCGTTGTTCGGTTTTCACATTGGCGAGCGCTATCTGCTGCGGCCCGGATCTCATGAAGTCGTCGTCGAGAAAGAGGGATACCAGCAATTGGAGGCGACGATCGAAGTCACGAGGGCGCCCAACCAACGGATCTCCCTCACGCTGACGAAGCTGCCGGGCATCGTGAAACTGATCAGCCGGCCCGTGGGCGGCGCCGTCGTCGCGGTCGATGGTATAGAGGTGGGCATCACGCCCATCGAGGCACTCCCGATTCCGCCCGGGGCGCATAGTCTGAGCGTTCGCGCTCCCCGACACCTTCCGGCCACGCTCGAAATCGAAGTCGAGGGAGCGGGGAAGGAACAGGTTTTCGAAATCGAGCTGATTCCAGCCTGGGCACCGATCTCACTGGCATCCGATCCGACTCGCGCAAGTGTTTGGATCGACGGCGTAGAGGTGGGCGAAACGCCGGGGCGTTTCGAACTCGATGCGGGAACGCGCGTAGTCGAGCTACGGCTCGAGGGGCACAATACCTGGAAACGCGAAATCGAAGTCATCTCCGATCAGCCCCAGACACTCGCGTCGATCGCGCTGACCAAAGCCGACGCTCAGCTACATATCGAAAGTGTCCCATCGGATGCCCAGATCGTCGTCGACAATGTGTCGCCGGGGCGCACCCCGATGGATCTCAGCCTGGCATCGGAAGAAATTCACGAGATTGCACTGTTCAAGATCGGCCACGAACTGGCCACGCGAACCATCGAACTCGAGCCGGGAGAGCAGAGAAACCTCGCGATCAAACTCAAACCGAGGATCGGCGTCATCGACCTGATTGCGCACCCCGCCGGCGCTACGCTTAGCGTCGATGGAAAACCCGCCGGAGATGCGAGCCAGAAGCTGCAGCTTCTGGCCTCGCCGCATACGCTCGTGATCCGGAAGGAGGGCTTCCAGGATCAACGCGTAACGGTGACACCGCGACCGGGCTTTCCGCAGCGCATCGAAGTCCGGCTCGAAAAATTGGGGGAGCCCGCGCAAAGTGGTGCAAAAGAGACCGTCACGGCAATCGGACAGGAGCTCGTATTGGTGAATCCGGGGACGTTCGCGATGGGCTCTCGCCGCGGCGAACCGGGGCGCCGTCCGAACGAGACCGAGCGACATGTGCAGCTGACGCGGGCCTTCTACATCGGCGCCAAAGAGGTGACCAACCGCGATTTCAGGCAGTTCTCGCCAGGACACGCCCCCGCCGCCTTTTCCGGATTCGAATTGAACGGCGACGAACAACCGGCGAGCCGAATCACCTGGCAGGACGCCGTTCGCTTCTGCAACTGGCTGAGCCGAAAAGAGGGATTACCGCCCGCATACGAAGAGCGCGGCGGGGATTTCGCCCTGATCGAGCCGGTCGGCACGGGCTACCGCTTGCCGACGGAGGCGGAGTGGGCCTGGGCGGCGCGTTTCGCGGCGGGCGCTTCGAATCACCGATTTCCGTGGGGCGATCAAACAGAACCGCCGCCGGGATCGGGAAATTACGCGGACGCGTCCGCAGCCGGAATCGTGTCGAGCGCACTGCTCTCCTATCGGGATGGCTTCCCGGTTTCCGCGCCGGTCGGAGCCCATGCTGCAAACGAGTTGGGGCTCTACGATGTCGGCGGAAACGTTGCCGAGTGGATCCACGACCGATACAGGATCTATTCGAACTCGAGCAAAGCGGCTCCGGCGAAGGATCCCACGGGCCCACAAACGGGTGGGCTGCGCGTGATCCGCGGCTCGAGCTGGAAACACGCTGGCGAAACGCAATTGCGTCTCAGCTATCGCGATTACGGAAAAGAAGCAAAGGAAGACATTGGATTCCGCATTGCACGCTATCAGAAATAGGCGCAATCACTCGATGACGCGCGGGATCCGCGCGATCGCATCCACAGTGCTCGCCGTAGCGCTGATCGCGGCCTCCCACTCGTGGCTTGCTGGCGCAGATGAACCCGAGCCCGAATCTCACGAGAGTGGAATAGAGGCGATCGAGGAGACGGCAAGCGATTCTCCCGAGGCGACCCCGACCGCCGCCAAGCCGAGCCCCGCCAAACGGTCGAAGAAGATTTCAAAGCCGTTCGAACCAACCGAGAGGATCGAAGCGGAGTCGGTCATCTCCTTCCCTACGAACATCTAGAGGCCGCCCATGCGATTTCGATTTCCCTTTCAACGAGAACTTCCCTTCGAGTTCGTATACGAACTCTTCTCGTTGCTGGCTGCAATCATTCTCGTGCACGCCGTCTACGTCACGCTCATTCGGCCACTTGCCGCCGCAGATCTCGAACAACAAGCGATTCGAATCGAGCAAGAAGAAAACTACGTGCCGGAGCGCTCCGTCTACGTGGTCATCCGCGATCTCGAGCAGGAAGCCTGCTTCGTCTTGATGCTCTGGGCGTTCGCAATCCTCGGCTACAAGGGAAAAACCGTGATTCGAGAGCGGATGCTGCTTCACGAGAACCTGATTCCCATAGAGGAGGGAACCAAGATCCTCTACAGCGACGCGCGTAGTTTCGATCGGCATATCCGATCACTGCCCGATAAAGTGGTTCACTCATTTCTGCCGCGCTGTTTGCTGGCCGCCTTGCACCGCTTCGAGGCGAGCCGGAGCATCTCGGACGCTTCGGCCACCGTCGAGTCACTGTGCCAATCAGAGGGCGAACGACTCGACTCCGAACTCTCGATGATCCGTTACATCGTGTGGGCGATCCCGTCGATCGGTTTCATCGGAACCGTGCGCGGCATCGGCCAGGCATTGGCGCTCGCCTACCAGGCAATGGAAGGAGACATCACGGGTGTGACCCAGAGCCTGGGCGTCGCATTCAACTCGACATTCGTCGCACTGCTGCTGAGTCTCGTTCTGATGTTCTTCGTCCACCAACTGCAACTGCTCCAGGAGCGCCTGGTGCTGGACACCCAGGATTACTGCGGAACCCGCCTGATCAGGCATATGGAGGTCGGTCCGAACGACCCGGTATGACGACCCTCGCCATCGAACTCAACGACGCATCGATCGCGGTTGCACGATCAGACCGATTGTTGGCGACCGAACCCGGCTGTGCGATCGAAACGAGAGACGGCATCGCGTTCGGCGACGCGGCGCTGCGATCGAGCCGCCTGCGACCGCGTGATGCAAACGACCGCTATTGGGCTGATCTCAGCGTCGGCCCGCTTGCGAGGCCACTCTCGAACGCGAAGAGCGCCGCGGACCTCGCACACGCACAGCTCCTTCAACTCTGGAAACGCTACGGTGAGGCGGCCGACGATGTTCTACTGGCCGTTCCCGGAAGCTTCGATCGCGAGAAGCTCGGCCTGTTGCTGGGAATTGCGGGCGCTTGCGAGATGCCCGTGGCCGGCCTGGTCGACGCGGCGGTTGCGGCTTGTAACCGCCCCTACCCCGGCTGGGACTCCATCCACGTCGAAGCCCAGCTGCACGGATTCGGGCTCACACAGATCGGCCACGCGCAACGCGGCGGCGGCGACGAAGCCGTCGCCGAAACCTTCGAAATCGTGAGCCAGATCGGAGTGGCCCAGCTTCACGAGCGCTGGGCTCGGCGGATCGCCGCAGCCTTCATCGCGCAAACCCGATTCGATCCGCTCAGCGACGGAAAGACCGAGCAGCGCCTGTTCGATGCGCTTCCGGGTTGGCTCGAGGCTTTCGGCAGCCTGCCATCCGCGACCGTGGAATTCGATCTCGATCGGGTGACCAAGAGCATTCAACTCGCAAGGCAAGACATCGTCGCCGAGGCCGCGGACGTCTACGACCGCCTCGCAGATCGCGTGTCCGCTGCGCGGCGCCCGGGTCGAGGACTCACGGTACGGATGGGTTCCGTGCTGGCCGGCCTGCCGGGAGCGAAGGAGCGCCTCAGCCAGATCGCGGGAGTGCGCGTCGTCGAACTTTCGGCGGGGGCCGGAGCACTCGGTGCGCTCGCTTGCGCGAGTGACATTCGCTCCACGCCGGGACAGACGATCCTGGCCAGATCCGTCGGTTGGCGAGCGCCCGCAGACCCACTTCCCGCGCTGCGATCCGATGAGTTGGATGGCTCGGTTTCGGAAGCGACTCACCTCCTGATCCGCGACACCGCCCACTCGATTGGCGAAGGGAGCCTGAGGCTGCGCTTCGCAGAATCCGGGCGGCTACAGATCATCGCGGAAAGCGCGGACGAGCGCGCGGACTTCGCACTTCGACGTTCCGAAGCCGGGCTGCAACTCGAGTGCGCTGAGGGTATCAGCGTGTTGGTCAACGCAAACTCTGCAGAATCCGGCACCCGACTCCACTCGGGCGATCGCATTACAGTCGCCGGCTCCGCTGAAGAAGCTCAGCTGATCGCGGTGAAAAACGATGGCCCGTAGACCGGTCAACGCATTTGCGCTCTCGTTTCTCGACTGCATCTGCTGCGGGTTTGGAGCGGTGATCCTCGTCTTCATGATCATCAGCGCGAAAATTCAAGAGGACTCCGACGAGAAACTCGAAGGTCTCGAGTCGAACCGCCTGCGCCTGGAAAGCCTGGCGATGGCCGGCGAGCGTGTGCTCGCTCAGCTGCGGGCCGATTTCGCCCAGATCTCCGACCAGCGAGCGATGGCAAGTGGAATCAAGGACCGGCTCGGCGAGGACATCCTCGCCGCCGAAGGCGAACTGGACCTCTACCTGGACGCAAAGGCCGACCTGGAGGCACGAAAGGAACGGCTCGCCAAACTCGAAAGCATCAAGAAGGCGGCGGCTGCTGAGATCCCCAAGGAAGACGGAAGCCAAACGCGAACGATCATTTCAGAGGGCAATCGACAGTACCTGACCGGCATGCGCATGGGTGGCCGGCACATCCTGATTCTCGTCGACGCATCGGCGAGCATGCTGGCGTCGACGATCGTCAACGTCGTCCGGCTTCGCTATCTGCCGGACAACGAAAAGCTTCGGTCGAAGAAGTGGCAGCAGGTGGTCGGAACCGTCGACTGGCTGACCGCCAATATTCCAGGAGACAGCCAATTCCAGATCTACACCTTCAACACGAAGGCCACCCCGCTGCTCAGCGAAAAGGGCCGCGGCTGGCTCGATGTTGGTGACGGCTCCGTGCTCGATGAGGCGGTCGATCGCCTGCGCGTAACCGTGCCCAAGGACGGGACCAGCCTCCACTCGGCGTTCTCTGTCGTCGCGACCATGCATCCTCGACCGGACAACGTCTATCTGCTCGTCGATGGCCTCCCAACCCAGGGTGCATCGCCGCCAAAGAAATCCATGGTTTCGGGCAAGCAGCGGCTGAAGCATTTCAGTCGCGCGATTCGAAATCTCCCGCGCGGCGTACCGATGAACGTGATCCTCTTTGCGATGGAAGGTGACCCCTACGCGCCCGACTCCTTCTGGAAGTTGTCGCGCAGTACCCAGGGCTCGTTCATCAGCCCGGCGTTGGATTGGCCGTGAGTCGGAGAACGCGACGCGACGCGGGAGCCGCGGGGCTTTCTTTCCTCGATTGTATCTGCTGTGGTTTCGGCGCGGTGATCCTGCTGCTCGTCATCGTCAAGGTGCACGATCCGATTTTCACCCAGGAACAGCGGGTCGAACTCATCTCCCTGATCGCCCAACTCAAGGCACAGATCATCGACGTCGAGCAGGACACCGAAATCCTTCAGTCCGAACTGGACGCAGCCCGGAGCGAAACGGAGCGCCTCGAGGCCGAAGCGAACGATCTCGCAGCGCGCCTCGCTCAACTCAGAGGGACCGAGAGCGAAGCCGATGTGGTCGCCGCCCTGCAGGCGGCGGCGAAGCGCGCGGAACAAAAGCTTTCTACAGAAGTCGAACGGCTTCGCAAATACCGGAGAGCCGCGCCAGACGGCACGGTGGCTGGTATCCCGGCCGATAGCGAATACATCATCTTCGTCATCGACACTTCTGGGAGTATGCTGAACTACAACTGGTCGAGGGTCCTGCAGAAAGTCGAGGAGACCCTCAACGTCTACCCCAAGGTCAAGGGCATTCAGGTCTTGAACGACATGGGAAACTACATGTTCAGCCAGTACGCGGGGCGCTGGATTCCGGACTCACCCAATCGGCGCCGCCTCATTCTCAAGCAGCTGTCGAGTTGGCGCGCGTTCAGCAACAGCAGCCCTGTCGAGGGAATCGAAAAGGCTATCGGCACCTACCACGACTGGGACAAGGAGATCAGCATCTACGTGCTCGGCGACGAATTCACGGGCGAGTCGGCGCAAAGGGTCATCGACCGCGTCGCGCAGCTGAATCGCCCGGATGCGCGTGGCCGGCGCCGCGTGCGCGTGCACGCGGTGGGTTTTTCGATCGATATCGATAATGCCGAATTCCAGCGCACGAGCCGCCGCTTCTCTTCGTTGATGCGTCGCCTATGTCTCGAAAATGGAGGTACCTTCGTAGGGCTATGATCACACCTCGCGCCAGATACACCGGGGAGAACTGACGATGCGAAACGCGATCTTCGCGATGGGCGAGGTCTGGTGCAGAGGGCGCCAATCGCGACTCGCGGCGCTCTGTGTTGCGCTGGGATTCGCACTCGCGCCGGCGAACGCAGCCATTGCCGATGACCTCGGTGACATGACGGTACTGGTCATTCTGGATGGCGGCCTCCGCTACGAGGGCACCCACACGCAACGGAAAGATGCACGGGGAGGGGAAGGTCGCCTTCCCCGATGGGCGGGTCTACGAGGGCGAATTCACGAAAGGCAAGATCGAAGGAGAGGGCGTCTACAGCTACCCAGATGGCCGCAGCTATGTCGGCAATTTTCGCGACGGAATGCGCAACGGCTACGGCATCCTCGAATTTTCGAACGGGGAAATCTACGAGGGAAACTGGCTCAACGACAAGAAAAGCGGACAGGGAATCGTCATCTGGCCTGACGGCGAAAAGTATGTGGGTGGTTTTCGCGCCGGCAAGATGCACGGAAAGGGCGTCTACACCTACTCGAATGGCCGCGTCCGAGAGGGGGTGTGGAAGAATGGCGAACCCCTGCAAGACGCGACCCCGTTGACACCTCGCTGAGAGACTCGCCTCAGCCGGCTACGGCAGCCAACTGATCCCAGCGCTCCGCGAACGCCTGAAAGAGCAGCGGGTCTTCGGTCGCAACAGCGATCTCGCGGTTGAACCGGTAGGACGGCTCCGACCAGTTGAAGCTGCCGAAGATCGTCGACTTCTGCTTCGAAGACTCGACGAGCGCAAATTTGTCGTGCATCGGAATCCACTCATCGGCGACCAGGCGGCGCACCGAGATCCCCGCATGAGTCAGTCGCTGCTCGACTTCGAGCGGCACGCGCCGGTGCGTCGATTCCGCGAGTATCTCGATCGCCACACCGCGTGCGGCGAGCGCGCAAAGGCCACTCAGCGAAGAAGACCCGCTGATGTGGGAAGCCGCGATGCGAACGCGAGAACCGTGCTGCAAGTCGAGCATCAATTCCATGATCGGATGACGTCGCGCGCGCGGCCAGAAATAGACCGAATAGCCGCCGTGCCGCAGGCAACGGTTGGCACTCGCCGCGAAGCGGTCGGAGCAGCCGTGCCGCGCAGTGTGAAGACCCCGCGCGTGTTCGATGAGCTCGCCGACGAGGTTGGGATCGCGCAGTTCGACGAGCAGGTTGTGGGCCCGATCGTGGTCGCCGATCACCTCGATCACCTCCGGCTCGGCTTCGGGAGAATCACCGGAAGGATTGAAGGACCCGACGAACGCGGCCGGAGACGGGTGCGAGAAGCAGTAGAGCTTCTCGTGCAGACGCGGTCGCGAGATCTTGCCGAGCGGCGTGCCATCGAGACGACCGCGCACGACGCGCAACCCATCCCCGAGTCCGGCCCTGAGCATTTCAATGACCGCATCGTTGGCGTGAGGCGTCCTCGGGTGACCGTCGAGTGTCACGCGCACATCGACACCGCGCCCGCGCGCCTCGACGAGTGCTGCGGCGAGCCGGCGATCGCGGAAGTAATAGGTCACCCAGTCGATCGACCCGCCCGCGGGAACGAGTGCGATCCGCTCGGCGAGTAGATCGCGCAGCAATCCCACCGGGCGATCGGGGCCGCCAAAATGCACCTGGCTATCGCTCATCGCCACCCCTCACGGGGACGTTGTTGAATAGTTGAGTTCTCGAATCACAGTTCGGGAATTCAACTATTCAACAACGTCCCCGCCTAGTAGTTCCAACCCAGCAGGTTCCAGTAGCCCAGGAACAAAACGAATGCGACGGAGACGCCACTGAACATCGAAGCGTACACGCGATTCTTGACCTTTCCATCACCTTTCACCCAGGAGGCCGCTGCGAGCACCACGAGCACCGCCGAAAGCAGCACTGAAAGAATCGGCAGAATCAACAGCACCGCCACACTATCCGGGAAAAGATAGGTCTCCATCACCTGCGCGATCATGACGAGGAACCAGGCCGCGAACACCAGGTTGAGGATCGAGAGTGCGCTGGCCGCCCTGTGGCTCCAGCGCTCGAGAACGGTTCTCTCGGACGAATTCTTGCGCCCCGTAAACGCTCGAACGAGTCGGATGACAAACACCAACAGACAGGCGCCGAGTAGCACCTGGTGAAAGCGAACGGTCTCGTACCATTTGATCTTTTCGAAGGCGAAAGTGGGCATCGGAAGCAAGCGGGTGATCTCTCCAGCGTCGTCTTCCTCGAAGGCGATCAGTGCGATTTCCCCCAAAAACTTCTTCCCGACCGGCCGGAAGAGCAGCGGTTCGACTTCGACGATCTCCGCCTGCTCACCCATAACCGAGATCAACAGCTTGTTGTCGCCGGTAGCAGAGACCGTTGCGTCATCGAAGCCCAAGAACATGACCTTCTCGATGGTCTCGAATGGGGCTCGACTCATCCGGTACCAGCCGGAGAATCGGCTCGCACGATCCGCGAAGTCCGGCGGCGGATCAACGCGCGCCGCATTGGGCTCCGGGAAGTACCGGTTGAGAAAGACCCTGACGAGCTCGCTCCGCGCATCCCCTCCGCTCTCGCTGTTGAAGGAAACGAAGATGCCGACACCTTCCTCCGGCAGCAGTACGAGATCACTGTGGAAGTAGGCGAGGTCGCCCCCGTGGGCGATGGCCCGGCGGCCGTTTGCATTCACCTCGTAGAAACCGTGAGCCACCGAAAGAACCCTGGGGTCCGGCGCGAAGAGCCGACTGTGCATCTTCCTCGCTGTCGCTTCTTCGAGGATGCGGTTTTCGCCGTAACGGCCGAGCTGGAGGTGGGCGAGCATGAAACGCGCCATGTCGCCCGCGCTGGCGCTCATCGCACCATCGGCCACAGCGGGATCGAACTCGAATTCCTGGACATGATGCTCACCCGAATCAAACGAGTGCCCGGCGGCGAGATCGGCTTCGAATTCGGGCGGTACCGGTTGCCGGAACGTGCTGTGGTTCATCCCCAGCGGCGCGAAGATCTTCTCCTCTATGTGAGCAGCCAACCCCGAGGAGATCCATCAAGGAAGACGCAACACATGCCTCCTTCGGCGTTTGCGGCGCGGATCCAGGGACTACAGCCCGATCCGTGTTCACGAGCCTGAGAAGAAGAGCACCAGACTGGACCAACCGAGGGGTCAGGCTCAGGCTCACTCAGTTGGCTTTTTACCACTTTCGATCTGGACCAGATATTCCGGGCGAGGTCAGTCTGAACTCTCGTGGCGCCCATCTCGTCGATTTTGCCGTAGGTGGAACGTGTATCGCTCGCTTCTCCTCGATTTCAACTTCCTGGTTCCTCTCAATCGAAACGAGGGACTCCGGACGGACTTCATCTGGAGCCTCGGTTTTGAGTACTTTTTCTAGGCAAAGCAGCGATGAACGAAGACCAATTCAACATCGAAGGGCGCAAGTTCTTGAAGGAAGTGGGTATCACTTCCCAGCGCGAGATTGAGCGCGCCATGCGTAAGGCGATCGCGTCCGACCAGATAGAGGGTAAAGAGAAGTTGAAGGTAAGCGCTCGGATCCAGATTGAGCGCATCGGCTTGGACCACAAAGTCGAGAGCGAAATCGCGCTCTCTTGAGTCCACGCGTAAGCGTGAACAAACATTTGCGTAGAGGGAGCCAGTTCTGCCCCGTAGATTCGGAGCGTGGACGCCGACACTCTCACCTGGCGCGCAGTCGAGCGATGCGATCACGACGAATACTGTCCGGACGTCTGCGAATTCTGCTACGCGCTAACCATGATGGAGGCGCTGGCTGAAGAAGGCCCAGAGATATGCCTCCGGGATCCCTTCAGGTCTGTCTTTGATTGGCTGCTGGCGTGGGGGGCAGCGGGGACCGCTGAAGCCGAACCGAGTACGGCCCGCGAATCTTTACCGGGAACGGCCGCTCGGACGAGCAGAGGGCCTGGGCGCGCGAGCTGAGGGAAGCGGCCGAGTCGCATGCTGGCTTATCACGCCGCATGGCCCCCCGCTCTCCGTTGAATTTTCTCGGCCTTCTTCTTGAGCTGCTCAGCGATCCAAGCGTTAAGGCTCTTCCCCTCCAGTTCGGCCAGTGTGCTGATATCCCGGTGAAGAGTCTTTGGAATCCGCAGCGCAACGCTCCCCGATAGCGGTTTCTGGGGCTTCTCCCCCAACTCTTCGCAGTACGCCAGATAGTCTCTTACCGCGCTCTCGAAGCACGCCTTGATTTTTTTGACAGTCTCGCCTTCATAGCTGATGAGATCGGCGATCCCGACCACCCTTCCGCAGAGGCACCCGTCTTCTGCGCTGTACTCCACGGTCCCGTGGTAACCCTTATACGTCAGATATTTCATACCGTGCTCTCCTCCTCAACCCACCGGCGGTTTATCCGCCGAAAGGGAGCACCTTCAATGATATTCATTCTGGTGTAATGCCCAGAATCTCCAATTTCCCCCTAAGTTCCCGTACCTGATACACCTTCAATACTGGCTTCGGATGCGGCTTGACGAGGATAAACTTCAATTCCCCAAGCACAATCCGCCGATGTGAGCCCGATCCCGCCGTCACCGCCCCACCCAAGGCCTTCATCAAACTCTCGAACGCTGTCCACCGGATATCGTTCCGGACGGGCTCCTCAAAAATTGCCGCCAATGTCTTCTCTTGTCGGCTGTTCATGATGATATCATAATACGATATCGAAAGTATGATATCAATCTTTGATATCCCCGGGGGGTACATCCTGAGAATCTAAGCGGAGAGCGGGCCGGGACACCCGACCCCAGCATAGAGAAGGCAGTTAGACCGCCTCGACGATCGTGACCCGCCGAAGCCCGATGCTCCCCAGGTCGCCGTCTGACAGCTGATCCAAGAGAACGCCTAGCCGCCCGATGATTTCTTCTCGGTTTCCGTCGAGCGGATTTTGCTTCGCGTGAAGATGTTTGTGTCGCCTTGCGAACATGTTCGACTCGAGGCCGAGCAGCTCCAGCGCCTTCACCGCGCCGTTCGGCTCGAACTTGTACTGGCCCGTGGCGTTACCGTGCTTATTGAGCACCGGAACAGCCTGCATACAGCGGTCGACGAGCGTAACCAGGCGGTCCGTGACGTAGGCTCGTCCCACTTGAATATCCTTCATCTCGATACTCATCCGCTGTTCGTGGTGCTCATCCATGATCACGTGGACGCGAGCTTTCACGTCCGGGCGCGAGCAGATCGCGTGCATCCCCCCGGCCGGCTGCGAGCGCTGCTTTTTGAGCCAGGCTTCCCGCTCTTCTTGGCTTAGGTGGGACTTATAGACCTCGGTGTAGGCGGCGCGTTGCGTTGATCCTCGGGCCAGTAGCTGAGCGATCTGTTCGTGGCGGGCGTTGGCCAGCGCGCCCGGCTTTTTCGGCTTCACGACAACGAGAGGTGATTTCTTACTCAAGGATTCTCCCTCCACGCGTTATCTGCAGCGGCGCTGAGCAACCAGGGGTCGCGCGTGACAGACCAGGGGTGAAGCACATCGAGCTGTGTCCAGGCGCAAATCAGCGCCACCAAGGAATAACTGAAACTGGATAATATCCAATTAAATCATATATTTACGAGATTTCACCCGCCGATCTGGTACATCTGAGACACTACCCTAATTCGCCTTGATCTTCGCGATGTTACGAACCGTGGTGGCGTTGGGTGGCGTCGTGGTGGCGTGCCACAAATCGAACTGCACGAAGAGATCTGTCGGGAGTTCACCCGGTGCCACCTGTAGCGGGTTTCGATAGCCGTCTTCGTCCACCCAGGCGGCGTAATGGCGTGCAGTCACGGCGGCGTTGCCATGACCCAATCGCTTCGAGACCCATCCAAGTGGAACTCCTGCGCTGAAGAGCTGGGAGCCGAAGGTGTCACGGAGATCCTTGGGTGTGCGCGGGCGAACCCGAGCCCTCTTGCACGCTTCCCTTAGGCGGCAGCGGAATCCCTTTGGGTCAGCGACTGAGACCACCCAGGCGGCGGGATCAGGCCGTCCGGCCCGCATCTGGCGCTCTAGGAGAATTCGTCGCAGCCTGCGGCTCATTTCCACTTTTCGACTGCGCCCCGATTTCGTCAATCCGACTTTGCGCGCCATTCTCGACCGACGAACGTGTATGCAACGTCCAGTGTCGGAGTCGTCGCGGCCGGGTTCACAGTCCCCATAGCGGACTCCAAATGCTTCACCCAAACGCATTCCGCACTCGTAGATCATGAGGAAGCAGATCAAGAAGTCCCGATGCTTAACCGCCGCGACGGCTGGAAGGAGCTTCTGAAGCTCGTCGATGGTGAAGGGATCTATATTCTGCGAATCCCGGCTTCGGTATTCTGCTGTCTTCTCGATGCCTTCCAAGATCTCGCGCTTGGCGCTGGGGACCGGATTCATCGTCCTGAAGCGCCGCCCTGCGAATTGGAACACGAGGGAAACCGCGTCCAGATAGTAGGTCCCAGTTCGGCGGTCGCGATTCCCACCCTCGACGAAAACGTCCCACCACTCCTTTAGTGCGTCCACTCCGATTCGATCGAGGCGTGTATCACCGAAGTGCTCGATGAGAGCTGACCTGCCCCAGTTTGTCGTACCAGTTCCTATGTTAGTCCAAGTAGCATTTCCTCATCCCTCGGCCAGGGCCACTGCACCGTTTCAGGGGCCGGAGGCCGATAGCCCAGGGCGCTGTGGGGCCGGAAGGTGTTGTACTCGTGGCGCCACCGCTCGATGATGACCTGGGCTTCCTGGAGGGTGTAGAAGATTTCGCCGTTGAGAAGTTCGTCCCGGAACTTCCCATTGAAGGATTCCACATATCCGTTCTCCCAGGGACTC
>PVMK01125794.1_pt1 | contig 152800 bp, 156 predicted proteins | sample 1853481 | NCBI WGS metagenome assembly PVMK01 (sample SAMN08533507, study PRJNA380276) | Marine sediment metagenome, whole genome shotgun sequencing project.
GGAACCGGGTCTAGCACTCAGGTTACCGGCACAGGAACCGGGTCTAGCACTCAGGTCACTGGAACAGGTACCGGGTCTAGCACTCAGGTCACTGGAACAGGTACCGGGTCTAGCACTCAAGTTACTGGAACAGGTACCGGGTCTAGCACTCAAGTTACTGGAACAGGCTCAACCATTTTGGTTACTGGCACTGGAACAGGCTCAGAATCAGTGACCATCACCCTTCCCAACGGCACCGGAATGAACATGGAAGTGAGCTTGGGATGTGACACAGCAAGTGTATCGGTGATTGACGACCAATCAGCAATAGTCGTTGAATTTACAAATGTACCTGTTCTTGGTAACTCAAATCTGTGTGAGAATAGCAGTGATGAAGGCTTTGGGGAAAAATTTAGAGCCAATCCTGGAAGAGACTTTCAATCAAGAGAGTGATTGAATTACATATGTTCTTTTAAATGTGAATCGCTAATTCCAACGAGCGAAATTTGCCCCTGCACCTCGCAGGGGCTTTCTTCTCATTCAGATCTGCCGATGACACTTTGGATAGGAAATTGGGAGCGAATCTTTACTCATCAACCCGGAGGCCAACCCATCTGTCTGCCACCAAGTAGATGTAGATGGATGTGATAAACCGCCTGTCCTCCCGCTGCATTACAGTTCATGACCACTCGGTATCCCTCCTCGGCTATTCCCTCGGCACTGGCTATTTCCGCTGCGGCGAGGAATAACTTCCCCACCACTTCTCCGTGCCTCGGCTCCAGATCGTTGATTGTCCTTATCTGCTCCTTGGGAATTATCAATACGTGGACAGGAGCTTTCGGGCTGATGTCCCGAAATGCGAGCACATCTTCTGTTTCGTAGATGATGTCGGCAGGAATTTCGCGATTGATGATCTTCTTGAACAGGTCGTCTGACATGTTGATCTCCTGGCTGGATAGCTTCTCCAAGTATGAGATAGATATCCATAGAACCGCAAGAATCGGGTGGCAGATGTTGCTGGTGCGTCTAAAATGATCCTATGCAACGAAATCGACAATACAAACTGGTATCTGAAACTATTCAATGGGTAGCGGAACATCAATCTGCCCAACCCGACTTACAAAGCCTGTCATCTGAAATGGGCGTCAGCCCGCACCATTTACAAAGGACCTTTCAAAAATGGGCGGGTGTCAGCCCGAAACAATTCCTGAAATCGCTAACCAGAAACGCGGCTCTCGAAAGGCTGAAAACCGGCAGTTCGGTGCTCGATGCCGCACTCGAGTCAGGTTTGTCAGGGCCCGGCCGGTTGCACGATCTGATGATCTCGACCGATGCATTAACGCCCGGCGAGATAAGGCAGCATGGCCAAGGCGTGCAACTCGACTATGGGTTCGGTGAAACCCTGTTTGGCCAGGCTTTGATAGCCTGGACTCCGCGCGGTATAAATTTCCTGGGCTTCTCCGGGGAAAACGGGGCTGAATTAACTTTGGCGACATTGCAGGAACAGTGGGCCAAGGCGAACTTCAGGGAAAGCTCCACTGCTGCACAAAAACAACTGGACACTATTTTTAGCGGCAGCAATGACAAACCCCTTGCACTCTGGCTCCGGGGCAGTCCTTTTCAACTCAAGGTCTGGGAAGCCCTGCTGGAAATCCCTGATGGCACACACTCCAGCTACGGGCAACTGGCGGCACGAATTGGTCAACCCGGTGCGGCGCGGGCGGTTGGAACGGCAGTTGGCAGCAACCCGGTTGCATGGATTATTCCGTGCCACCGTGTTATCCGGAAGATGGGAGAACTAGGAGGCTACCGCTGGGGCGGATATACGAAACAGGCCATGATCGGGTACGAGGCGGCATCAGCCGCACTGTAATTCCACGAAATTGCCATCCGGTTCGATATCCCCATTCAGAAGTTGCATGATTTGCTCTGCCGCCAGTTGCGGGCTCGGCTGAGAAGCAGGATTTTCAGCATGGTAGGCGCGTGCGCGTAGTTTGGAACGCAACGGACCCGGGTTGATTCCCAGCACCTGGATAGGCGAGGAATTGCACTCTGCCGCGAATTGACTAACCAGCGCCCTTAGTGCGTGTTTGCTGACACCGTAAGCCCCCCAGAAAGCGCCCCTTACTTTGGGCAGGTCTTCGAGCATGAAATACAAGTGCCCTGACTCTGAGTTTCTGAGCAGCCGAAGGCATTGAGCGCTCAACAGCCAGGCAGCATTAAGGTTAACCTGGATTTGCAGCAGCCATTCGGTCGGCGAAACCTGCTCCAGCGGAGTCAACCCTTCGAACCGGGCGGCACAATGCACCACTGCGTCAAGGCGACCAAATTCAGCACTGACCTTGTCCAGCAACTCATCAAAATTCTCGGGGCCTGCGGCAGACAAATCCAGCGGATAGAGTACCGGGTCGGGCAGATTAGCATCTGTAATGCTGTCATATGCCTCCTCGAGTCCGCGTTGGTTACAATCGACCATAACCGTGTTGAAGCCTTCCCTCGCTACCACCATGGACAAAGCAGACCCAAGCGCTCCGGCCGCCCCTGTTACAATAATTGTTTTTCCGTCCAATACTCGGCTCCTGGTGTGGTGCTGCGGCAGTTTAACGGGTTTGGCAGGTGAGTGAAAAGAATGCCCATTTATGAATACCAGGCAAGTGGTGACCAACACTGCGAACACTGCGCCGACGGTTTTGAGTTGCTGAGAAAAATCAGCGACCCCGATCTGGATCAGTGTCCGCAGTGCAAGGCAGCCGTCATCCGGAAAATCTCGGCCCCAAACGTCGGGGGGAGTGGTCCATCGCTGGACTCGGCCAATATTGAAAAACACGGGTTCACACAATACAAAAAATCGGCTAAAGGCGTTTATGAAAAGACTGCAGGCAAGGGCCCCCGTTTCATCAGTGACAACTGATCATTGGTGCTTTTACAGCCGCCTTGCACAGTTCCAGGCCTGAAACAGATCGGCCGCCCCCAGGCGCCCCAACTCGCTGGCGAACAGATCCGGTGCAAGTCCTCCCATTCGTTTCAGTTTTCTCGAGTAGAGGCCGTTGATCGCAAAAACATGCCGGGCTGGTGAAAAATCGACTGCCCTGCTGCCGGACCTGCCACTTGATTCCCGGCCCCATGCCTGGCCAACTTGCAAAACTTCAGCCATCAGTTCTGCTACTCCCCGGGACCGGGGATCCCGTGAAATGTCTTCCCGGCTCACGCCATGTCGGGCCAGCAAATTGAGTGGAACCCACCAGAAACTACCCGGCTCTTTGGTGTGCACGCTCTCCCGTATGAGTTGCAGCATTCCGTTACGTGCCAATAGTCCGGTCTCGAGCACCTGCACCAGGCCTTTTAATCCACTCACATCAAGTTCCAACTCAAGCTGGGGCCGCTGAACCTCAGTGCACAGTTCCCTCAATGCTTCCAAGCCAGGCGGTGCACAGGCATTCAGCCTGGACTCTGCCCCATCCAGCAGGTGTGCAACGTCTTTCCGGCTCAAATCCTCCAGGGCGCCGGTTCGATTTAGCTCTTTCATTACTGGGTGGTGGCTATCGGCCGGTTCATTTTGGAGATATTCGATGCGCCACCAGTTTAACTTGCTATGGGCAACATCCTCGTCGGAAATACTGGAACAAATGTGCTCGACCACCGAGAAAAACGCATAAACCGGCAACAGTTTTTCCACACAGTGTCGTGGAGCGAAAACCTGTGAAATACGAAATAGCCGGTTGGTCTTGGCGACTTGCTCCCTGCAGAACATCTGGTCATTGCCCATGGGGGTGGCCCAGGTGTTCATTCAGATCTCTACTGGCTGCTTCTGTCTCACCAATTCAACCAGGTCGATTGGGTGATTAACCTGCAGACTTGCCTTGGCCTCATCCCCTGTCAGTTCATTCGACCCATAGCCATAGTGAACCGCGGCAGTCTGGGTACCCGCTGCATTTCCTGCCTGGATGTCCCTGATATCGTCCCCTACAAATAGCGTCTCCTCGGGCGCCACCTTGAGGATTTTGCAAGCCAGGTTCACCGGTGCCGGATGCGGCTTGCTCTCACTCAGGGTATCGCCGCAAACAATACATGAAATGGTTTCCTGCAAGTCCGCTGATTCGATGATCGGCAACGTCAGGGATTCACTCTTGTTGGTGACGATGCCCCACGGGATTCCTGCCTGAACCATATATTCAAGTAACTCCGGGACGCCGTCATACAACCGCGAATGGCGGAAGCTATTTTTGGAATAGTGCCCCAGGAACTTGAGCCGCCAGGTTTCGAAGGTGTCTTCATCTGACTCAGGCATGCCCGCTTTGAGCAGTCCGAGCGCGCCTTTTGAAGCATGTTGACTCATTTCCGAAAGGGGTAGCGGAGAAAGGTTTTCAGTCCCACGAACCCAGTTCAATGAAGCAACCAGGTCCGGGGCGGAATCCAGAAGAGTTCCGTCCAGATCAAAAAGCACCGCCCTGATGCAGTTCATGGTCCGGGTTTCGACGCATGGACCAGGTAATTCACCTTCACATTACCGCCCAGCATGACACTTCTTGTTATCGGGTTGTAATGCAAGCCCACTATATCGCGGACAACCATGCCGGCCGCTCGCAACCATTCACTGAGTTCAGATGGCCGGATGAAGCGGTCATAACGATGCGTGCCGCGTGGCAATAGCCCCGCAATATACTCGGCTCCCACTATGCCCAGCGCAAAAGCCATCGGTGTGCGGTTCAGGGTAGAAAAAAAACCATGTCCACCCGGTTTAAGAAGCTCCTGAACAGATTGGATGACCGACGAGGGATCGGGTACATGTTCCAACATTTCCATACAGGTAACCAGGTCAAAACTCGCCTGTGATTCCTGTGCCTGGTCTTCAACTGTTTTTTCCTGGTAGTTGATATCCAGACCAGACTCTTGCAGATGCAGTTTTGCCGTCGATAAAACTCGCGGTGCCACGTCAATGCCGGTGACATGCCCTCCTTTTTTGGCCAGTGATTCTGCCAGAATTCCGCCACCGCAGCCTACATCAAGAACCTGTGCATCAGCGATACTTGCCCGTTCAGTGATGAACCTCATTCGGGCTGGATTGAGCTCGTGGAGTGGGCGAAACGGGCCTTCAGGATCCCACCAAGCGGAGGCAACAGCATCAAATTTCTCTCGCTCGGTATAATCGATATTCTGGTCTGTTTGAGAGTTCACAAGGTAGATTCCTTCACTTCGCTGGCCAATTTTTTCTCCAGACCGACGAGGCGGGACTGCCATTGCCGGGCTGATTTGATGACACTGGCCAAATCAATAGTCGTCAATTCACCACTGGCCAGCAAGCGCTTTCCAGCCACCCACACGTCGCTGACCTGCCTTCTCGAGGCTGCGTAGATAAGCTGAGAGATCACGTTGTACAGTGGCTGGGTCTCGAGTGAACTGAGATCCAGGGCACACAAATCGGCCTGTTTGCCTTGCTCGATACTCCCTATGCTCTCACCCAGGCCCAACGCCCGAGCGCCGTTGATGGTCATCATCTCCAGCGCCTGAAAAGCGTCGACCGCCCGGGCGTCACCGGAAATCCCTTTGGCCAGTAACGCTGCCGTCTGCGCCTCAGCGAGCAAATCCAGGTCGTTGTTGCTGGCGGCACCGTCTGTTCCCAGGGCCACATTGACGCCGGCTTTCAAAAGAGACGCCAGTGGGCAGATACCGCTGGCCAGCTTTAAGTTGGATTGAGGGCAGTGGATAACATGAGCGCCGACACTCTTGAGTTTGTCAATATCATCAGCAGACAACTGCGCCATATGAACGGCCTGCAAGTTCGAGTCCAGCAGGCCCAGTTGATCCAGTCGGGCAAGGGGATGCAAACCATGCTGCCGGCGCGACTGCTTTATTTCCCATTCGGTTTCCAGCAAGTGAATATGAACCGGAATGCCCCGGTCTTTTGACAGGATCGAAATTCGTCGCAGGGTTTCATCGCAAACCGTGTAAGGGGAATGGGGCGACAAAGTGAAATTGATCAACGGCTGCGATTTCCATTTCTCATGTAACTGCAAACCCTTTTCGAAGTAACTGTCGACATCCGTGGCCCAGGCCGATTCCATTTCAATAATGATTATCCCGATGCTCGCCCTCATCCCCACTTCCAGGCAGGTCTCGATCGTTGCATCGGGAAAAAAGTACATGTCGTTGAAACAGGTCGTGCCGCCCCGGAGCATTTCCGCGATCGCCAATCGCGTCCCGTCAGCAACGAATTCGGGCCCGACGAATTCACTCTCAGCCGGCCAAATGTGCTCCTTCAGCCAGACATCCAGTTCCATGTCATCGGCATAACCGCGCAGCAAGGTCATTGGCGAGTGGGTATGCGCATTGACCAATCCGGGAATCAGGAGATGATCAGGTAATTCGATCACTTCCGCCGCCGGCCAGGACGTTTTGGCATCCGCTAGCGGCAACACGCCCAGGATCACATCATTATTAATCGCAACGCAGTAGTTCTCGTAAACCACCTGCCGTGGCCGTACCGGAACCGTGTACCTGGCGTGGATCAGTTTGGTCGACAAAGAATGCTCCTCCAAGGTTGTAATCCCACGAAAGAGTACTATTCCTTCACCCTTGATACATATTCGCCGGTCCGGGTATCAACCCGGATCATCTCTTCGTTATTGACGAACAGAGGCACTCGCACGACTGCACCCGTCTGGAGAGTTGCCGGTTTACCACCACCACCAGAAGTATCTCCCCTCAATCCGGGGTCTGTTTCCACGATCCGCAACTCAGTGAAATTGGGTGGTGTCACGCTAAGCGGCACTCCGTTATACAACGTCATCTGGCACAGGTCTTCTTCCTTCAGCCATTTTGCACCCTCACCCACGGCTTCTTTTGAACAGGCATGCTGGTCGTAGGTTTTGGGGTCCATGAAGTGCCAGAATTCCCCGTCGCTATACAGATACTGCATATCCATTTCGAAAACGTCGGCCGCCTCTACGGTTTCTCCCGATTTGAAGGTGCGCTCGATAACACGGCCAGTTTTCAGGTTTCTGACACGGACTCGGCTGAACGCCTGGCCTTTGCCGGGTTTCACAAATTCATTCTCAATGATGTTGTATGGATCCCCGTCGAGGATGATCTTCAGGCCACCTCTGAATTCGCTCGTGCTGTAGCTTGCCATTAAGGCCTCCGCGGTTATCTGGTAATCCAATGTCCTGCACCGCCTGGAAGAGTTGCGGCATGATGAATCTAAAACAGAATGATAACGCGAACAGCAGCAGGACACCATGCAGGGTGTCCTGCACTGTCAATTCATGCCCTATTCAGCCATAATCATCTGAAGGTGAAGAATTATCACACTTTGTAATTAAGTTTTAATATGGACGGTAAAATATTGATTTAAAGTAGATAAATGTGTTAAAAACACCTCATAAGTAAGGGGCATGGAGGCCAGTTACGAATGCACAACGTTAATCTCTTAGTAACGGATCGATCAGCAGAGTCTGCTGAGTACATCAATTCACTGCTCCGTAATTCCGGAATTAAAATTCATGTAATTCACACACAAACAAGCGCTGATGTGAAGCGTGCGCTGGATCGGGATTCTCCGGTCCTGATTTTGTACGCCGACCCGGAAGAGAAAGATGCCTCGATCGAGGAAATAGGCGAACTTGCAGCCGCATTCAACGTGCCCCTCGCATTATTTACCAGCATGGACAATTCTGAACGGCTTTCCAGGTTATTGGCCACCACAGCGTGTTTCGTTATCAATTCCGAAGACAAAAATCTGCTAACAGAAGCGGTGAATCGTTTGGTCAGGAGCAGTGAAAACGAGCGGAACCACGAAAAGCAGGTGCAATTTATTGAGGAATTGGAACATCGCTATAACCTGTTGCTGGACAGCTCACGAGATGCCATCGCTTATGTGCATGAAGGGCTTCATCTCTACACTAACCGGGCGTATCTTGAAGCCCTGAGGGTCAAACAGGACTCGGAGATCGCCGGGATATCGTTACTTGAAATGCTGGATGCTGGTGAAACCAACGTCAAAGCTCTATTCAAAGGTTTGTCGAAAGGCAAATTCCCTGCCGATCCACTCAAAGTGAAGGTCAAGCGACCGGACAGCAGCGAATTTGATGCCAATCTGACCTTTTCCCCTGCGCGTTTCGATGGCGAGGATTGTATCCAGATGATGGTGCAGCGCAATGATGCTGCCAACGAATTGGCTGCTGAATTGGAGCGCCTGCGCAAAACTGACCCATTGACTCATCTGCATAATCGCAAGGCTTTTGCTGATGCGCTGGATGTATGCATAGCGTCCGGTCCGGTTAATAACTCCGCTGCAGTTCTCTATATCGAAACAGATGGCGTGACCGAACTGCAGGAAGACCTTAATGTCGAGACAATGGATGCTCTTATTTCCGACCTGGCCAGCGTCATCAAGCTCAATCTTGCCGATGGGGATGTGGCAGCCCGAATCAGCGACCATGGCTTCGCGGTGTTGATAGGCCGTAACACCAGCCCGGAACTGGAACAGGCGGGACAGGAACTGCTGGAGGCTTATCGTGGCCATATCATTGATATCGACGACCGTACACTCACCGCTTCCTGCAGTATCGGACTGGAACGCGTGGGGCGGACTGCCGCGAACCCACAGGAAATCATTTCCCGTGCCCGCAGGGCACAGGCTGAAGCCGCAGAGAAAGGCGATCAGCTGGTTGTTTATCGCCCGCAGTTGACTTCAGTGACCGCCGTGGAAGGCGAGCAGGAATGGCTCGACCGAATCAAGATAGCTCTCAGCAACAAAGATTTCTACAGTGTTCAACAGTCCATCGTCGACCTGGATGGAGAAGGTGAGCAGATGATGGAAAACATCACGTTCATGCGGGGTGAAGACGGCGACCACTCATCGCAGGAATTCCAGAAAACAGCAGACCGCAACGATCTCGCGGGCGCCATTGACAAGCACTTCATTCCCGGGTTGCTCAAGACATTCGTAGAAAGTGATGAACGACAGATTATCAGTTTGAGCGAAAACTCGATACTCGATTACGGGTTCCCTGGATGGTTCGCAGAGCAACTGAAACTTGCCTGCGTGGAAGGTGACAGGATTATCCTGCAAATCGCCGCAACCACTGTGCACACAAATCTCAGACCAGCCCAACGGCTTATGAAGGAACTAAAGCCACTGGGCTGCCAGTTGGCAGTCAGCATGTTCGATGCAGAAAGGCGTTCACGCCAATTACTCGAGCACCTCGATGTATCCTACATCAAGCTTCTGCCGACCCTGACTGTCGGCCTCACAGCCAACAGTAAGAATCAGGAAATCGTAAGAAAAATAGTCGAGTCCGCTGATGAACATAATGTATCTGTGATTGCCGACGAGGTCGCTGATACATCCAGCCTCGCTGTGCTGTGGCAATGTGGTGTCAAGCTTATCTCCGGCGCTTTCCTCAAAGACTCAACCCAAGTGCTGGCGCAATAATTACGTATTAGACTCTGCCAATGCAACGAATCGGCAGATTTGCGCCCTCCCCCACCGGAGATTTACATTTCGGATCGCTGGTTGCGGCTGTAGCCAGCTATTTGCAGGCGAAGTCATCGGGTGGTCAATGGCTGATCCGTGTTGAGGACATCGACCCCCCGCGGGAAATACCTGGGAGTACAGACAGGATTCTGCAAGATCTGCAACGGTTTGACATGCCCTCTGATCAGCCCGTGCTGTTACAAAGTCAAAGATCAGAAGCATACAGACTTGCCACTACTGATCTGCTGGATCGCGGGCTAGCCTACTGGTGTGGATGTAGCCGGTCGGAACTTCCCCCCTCCGGCGTGTATCCGGGCACCTGCAGAAATGGCCTGCCAAAGGAAAAATCTCCGCGTTCTGTCCGACTCCGGGTCGGTAATGAGGCTGTGGGCTTTACAGATCTGATTCAGGGCCGCATCGAAGATAACCTCATGGAAGTGGTAGGCGACTTCGTTATCAGGCGAGCTGATGGACTTGCCGCTTACCAATTGGCCGTGGTTGTTGATGACGCTTTCCAGGGAGTTACCGAAATCGTCAGGGGGGCTGATTTACTCGGTTCGACCACCCGGCAGATTCATTTGCAAAAATGCCTGGGCCTGGTAACTCCGGTCTATGCACATCACCCGGTCACCACCGGGAAAGATGGCCAGAAATTAAGCAAGCGCCTCGGCTCTGACCCTATCTCCTCGCTGCCCCCATCGCAAGTACTCGAGATGGCACTCAGTTTTCTTGGTCAACCCAGACCGGGTGGGTTGAGCTATAAGGAACTCTGGGGCTGGGCTTTCGACAACTGGCGTCTCTCCCGGATTCCCAGGTCGGTTAATGTGGTTCTCGACTCTTTTTCCGCCAAATAGCTGCCAAAAATCACGCTATAATGCAATTTCTCCCGTGTGAGCAATGCGATGAATTCCAACCACCTAGACTTTGAGCGGCCCATCGCCGAACTGCAGGCCAAGATCGACGAGCTCAAGAATGTTGGCTCGGATAACGCGATTAATCTCGACGAAGAAATTCAACGCCTCCAGGCGAAGATGCGCCAGAGGATCAAGGGAATTTTCAAAGACCTCACACCCTGGCAGATTTCGCAATTGAGCCGGCACCCTTTAAGACCCTATACGCTCGACTACATTGAAAAAATCTTCGATGAATTTCATGAATTGCACGGTGATCGCGCGTTCGCTGATGACCATGCCATAGTCGGCGGACTCGCCCGGTTCAGAGAACGCGCCATAGTATTTATCGGTCAACAAAAAGGGCGTGACACCAAGGCGAAAGTTTTCCGCAATTTCGGTATGGCCCGTCCTGAAGGCTACCGTAAGGCGCTGAGACTGATGAACATGGCGGCACGGTTTCACCTGCCGCTGATCACATTCATCGATACGCCGGGTGCTTACCCCGGGGTTGGCGCTGAGGAACGAGGCCAATCCGAAGCCATAGCCAAAAACCTGCAGGTCATGTCGCGCCTCCCGTCGCCGATCATCTGTACAATTATTGGCGAAGGCGGTTCCGGCGGTGCCCTGGCCATCGGTGTTGGTGACCGGGTCAACATTCTCGAGTACAGCACCTATTCTGTTATCTCACCTGAAGGATGCGCCGCCATCTTGTGGAAAGACGCAGCCAATGCTGAAGAGGCTGCAACGGCGCTAGGCATCACTTCGGACCGCCTGAAAAAAATGGGCCTGGTAGATGAAGTCATCCCGGAACCACTGGGCGGCGCACACAAGGCACCCGACGAAGTCGCAAAACGAATCGGCGACTGCCTGGAAAGGCAGCTGGACGAACTTGAACAAAAGACAACCGAGCAACTCGTAGAGGAACGCTACCGCCGATTGCTGAGTTTTGGTGAATTTCAGGAATAAAGCAGAAAAAGAATGTGAAATCCGAACAGCTAAATTTTAGCAGCCAGATTTTGCTGGAGAGCCTGGCGCGCCTGCCCGCGCCGAAAAAATATTGGATTGGCTTCAGTGGTGGCGCCGATTCAACCGCTCTCTTACAGGCTATCTGGGAATGCAGTGAAAACTTGCCGGTGCCGATCCACGCGGTTCACTTTCACCACGGCCTGCAGGACGCTGCCGACGCATGGCAGGATCACTGCCGTTCTTTTTGCCAGGAAAGGGACATTCCATTTCTGTCGGAAAAACTTGAAATCCAAGCGGTGACTCAAAACAGCCCAGAGGAAGAATCCCGCAATTGCCGTTACCGTTCGGTTGCCAACATACTCGGTGACCAGGAAATGTATCTGACGGCGCACCATGCCGAAGACCAGGCCGAAACCCTTTTCCTCAACTTAATGCGTGGCAGTGGTATCGAAGGCCTGGCAGGCATCCCGGTTTTGCGTAACCTGGAAAAGGGTTGGGTTGCAAGGCCGCTTCTGGACATGCACCGGGTAGACCTTGAACAATTCCTGAAAGCTCGGGGCGTGGGCTGGCTAAACGATCCTTCCAATGATGATACCGCCTTTGATCGTAACTATCTTCGCCAGGAGCTTTTTCCGCTGCTTGAACAGCGCTGGCCGGGAATCGTGCGGCGCCTCTCCCGCACCGCGCGAAATGCACGTGTCAGTGCCTCCGCCATGGCCACGTTCATTGAAAATCAATCCGGCGACCTGATTCGCGACAAATCCAAAATGCCGCTGCAGAAGCTGCTCGAACTGGAACCGGAGATGCAAACGCTGATCGTGCGTCAATGGCTTCGCAGGCACGAAGTTTCCGTCCTGCCGGAAGCCCGGCTCAGGGAGTTCCTCGATCAGTTGGCTGGTTCACAACTAACCAGCCAGGCAGAAGTTCAGTGGGAGGGCTGGATGATCAAGCGCTACCAGCGCGATTTATGGCTGCACCGCCGTAAACCCTTCCTGGCTTGTCCTGAAGTGAAATGGCAAAGCGAAATGAAAGTCGACCTTGGTCCCGATTCAGGCTTCCTGCAGCTGGTGGGAAAATCGGTATCGGTCCCCGATACCTGGCTGGTGCGGGCGCGTAAAGAAGGAGACAGGATCCGTCTGCTGCCGAACGGGCCGAGCCACAAAATAAAGCAGTTTTTCCAGTCCGCATTCGTCCCGCCCTGGTTGCGGTCCGGAGTACCCGTGCTGGAATGGGATGGCGAGCCCGTCGCGCTTGGAGACTGGGTATTAAATCAAAGGCTACAGGCCTGGCTGTTCGAAAATAATCTCGAATACCGGTGGCAGCCCGCTGACACCATACTGGCTCGTGTGAGAGCAGATTGTCAAAGGTAGAAGAAATTTATGAATAAGAAATCCGACAAACTACCCGATTTTGAAAAAGCGCTGGAAGAACTGGAAGACCTGGTTGAGCAGTTGGAATCTGCTGATCTCAGCCTCGACCAGTCTCTAAAGCAGTTCAAGCGTGGCGTCGAGCTGACCCGTCATTGCCAGGGTGTTCTTGACGAAGCCCAGCAAACCGTTCAGAAGCTGATTGACACGGATGACGAATCATCAGCCGTACCCCTCGATAGCAGTGACTGATCCTGCAACAGAAGTCGCTGCGTGGCAGCAGCGGTTTGACTCGGTACTGGAACAACGCCTTCCACCTGACTCCCGTGATCCGGGTTTGCTCCACCGCGCCATGCGCTACGCGTCTCTGGCTGGAGGAAAGAGGTTTCGACCGGTTCTTGTTTATTCAACCGGCAAGGTACTCGGCCTTGCGGCCGAAGATCTGGACCCCGTCGCCGCGGCGATTGAATTCATTCATGCTTATTCGTTAATACATGACGACCTTCCGGCCATGGATGATGATGACCTCAGGCGCGGGCGGCCCACCTGTCACAAAGCTTTTGACGAGGCCACCGCGATTCTCGCCGGCGACGCCTTGCAGGCTTTGGCGTTTGAAGTACTCGCCAGCGAGTTATCGCCCGCATCGCCGAACAGCCTGGAGGCCATCAATACGATAGCCCGGGCTTGCGGATCCACCGGAATGGCAGGCGGCCAGGTGCTGGATCTGAGTGCAGTCGGCCAGAAAATCAGTGAGCAGGCACTGACCACCATGCACCGGCTCAAGACGGGGGCACTGATAACAGCCGCGGTCACGACTCCAGGAATACTTTCCGGTGCGGATAACGAGACATTGGCCCATCTTTCGTCATTTGGGGAATCCATCGGCCTCGCTTTCCAGATTCACGACGACATTCTGGATGTGACCGGAAACAGCGATCTGACCGGCAAGAGCACACGGGCCGACGCCGCATTGAACAAGCCCACATTTCCGTCGATCCTCGGACTGGAAAATTCCCGTAAAAGAGCCCACGACTTGCGCGATGAAGCCATTTGCCACCTGCAGCAAATTAACTGTGATACAACTAGCCTGGCCTGGCTTGCCGATTATGTAATAAGTCGTGATAGATAGCATCCGGGATGCAGCACAGTTAAAATGGTAAGGATGAACGAACAGCGTTACCCTCTACTGAGTAATATCGACTCCCCTGCCGACTTGAGGCAGCTCGATGAAGAACTGTTACCGCAAGCTGCAGATGAGCTGCGGCGCTACCTGATTGAATCAGTGGCCACAAGCGGCGGGCACTTCGGCGCGGGACTCGGGTGTGTGGAGCTCACCGTGGCATTGCATTTTTTATACGATACTCCGCACGACCGGATTGTATGGGATGTGGGTCATCAGGCGTATCCACACAAAATCCTCTGCGAACGTGCCGGCAGCATAACGACTATCAAGCAGAAACAAGGCCTGGCTCCCTTTCCCAAGCGCTCTGAGAGTGAATACGATACCTTTGGTACCGGACACTCCTCTACGTCGATTAGTGCAGCGCTGGGCATGGCGGTTGCCTCGAAACTTCAGAAAGGAGGCCGCAAGTGCGTCGCCATCATCGGCGATGGCGCAATGACAGCAGGGATGGCTTATGAAGCGCTCAATCACGGCGGGGATCTCGACAACGACCTGCTGGTGGTGTTAAACGAGAACCAGATGTCAATTTCTCCCAACGTGGGCGCCATGACCAAAATGTTGGGGCGACTCATGAGCGGCCCTACGATGACAGGCATACGCGAACGCGGTAAGAGCCTGATGCACCGTGATTCACGCACCTGGCGCTTCATGAGCCGTTGGGAAGAGCATATCAAGGGCATGGTTATGCCCAGCACCTTGTTCGAGGAGCTCGGATTCAATTACCTGGGGCCGATAGACGGCCACGACATACCAACACTGGTCCGGACCATACGCACGGCACGTGATGTCCGCGGCCCGAACCTGCTGCACATCATCACTGAAAAAGGTAAGGGTTACGGGCCCGCCGAGAAAGACCCGGTCAAATATCACGCGGTTTCACCTTTTAACCCGGAAACAGGCGTAGTGCCCAAAGTGGCCGTCGACAAACCGTTGCCCAGCTACACGGATGTCTTCAGCGAGTGGATATGCGACATGGCAGAGGAAGATGAGCGGCTTCTTGCCATCACACCTGCTATGCGTGAAGGTTCAGGGTTGGTTGCGTTCCACGAACGTTTTCCCAAGCGGTATTTCGATGTGGGGATAGCTGAACAGCACAGCGTCACATTGGCTGCAGGAATGGCCTGTGAGGATACACACCCGGTGGTTGCAATCTACAGCACCTTTCTCCAGCGTGCATATGATCAGCTGATTCACGATGTAGCGTTGCAAAACCTCCCGGTGTTGTTCGCCATTGACCGTGCCGGGCTGGTGGGTCCGGACGGCCCGACCCATGCCGGAAGTTTCGATCTCAGTTTCATGCGATGCATTCCGGGCATGGTCATCATGGCTCCCGCCGACGAAAACGAATGCCGCCAGATGCTTTACACCGGTTTCCGGCACGAGGGAGCTGCCGCGGTGCGTTACCCACGCGGCCGCGGGCCGGGCGTCGAAGTCCAGAAGAAAATGACGGTTATCCCGCTGGGTAAATCCCTCCCTCTTCGACAGGGCAGCGAGCTGGCCATTCTTGCTTTTGGCAGCATGGTTGAGCCTTGCAGAAGCGTTGCGGATCAGTTGGATGCGACGCTCGTTAACATGAGGTTCGTCAAACCACTGGACCGGGAAGCGATAATTTCCCTCGCCGGCCTGCATTCTCACATTGTGACAGTGGAGGAAAATGCCATCGCCGGCGGTGCAGGCAGCGGTGTAAACGAAGTTTTGGCAGCAGCGGGCTTGCCAGCCGATATTTTAAATATCGGACTGGATGACAGCTACATCCAGCACGGCACCCGTGAGGAATGCCTGCAGCAGGCAGGACTGGACAGAGATGGCCTTCTTGCGAAAATTATCAAGCGTTTCGGCACCACAAAGCAGCGGCCGCTGAGGGAAAGCACCTTGCGTCACACAGGAGCCTGATTCCGGCTTTGACAGTCGTGCGAATTGCCAGGAAAAAAGCCGTAAGGCAGATGTTCAATTATTCCTCATCAAAGATTCTCACGGCCAGGACGTCGCAACAGGAACCGTGAAGCACCGAATTGGCCGTTGCGCCAAGCAACAGCTGAACGCCTTTCTGTCCGTGCGTACCCAAGACGATAAGGTCCATGTCATTTTCTTCAGCGAATCGATGAATTTCGCGCGCCGGCGTGCCATTCAGGAAATGACGCGCTGCCTCGGGGACGCCCGTACTTTCACCAATATTATCCAGCTTCCGCCTCAATTCTGACCGCAGGTTTTCCTCGACTTCGTCCATGCCGACGAACACCGGGCCATATGGCACGACACCCATGTAGACTGAATCCATGGGCTCCTGAATATAGATCAGGTGAATTTCACTATCCGGAGCCGCAACATCCAGCGCCCGATTCATAATCACAGAGGATTCACTGCTCAGATCAATCGCGACAGCAATTTTCTTGTAACCAGACATACAAATCTCCATTATCAAATGGTTCCCCTATTTGTATTTTAAACCAGGCCATGATTGAACCCAACGAATATATGCGCGCCATGCGTTTCCACCGGATCGGAGCCATCAGCCCCGCTAACCCGCCGTTGGATGAAGAACTCATTTCGATACCGGAGCCGGGCGATTCAGAACTTCTCATCCGGGTACACGCCTGTGGTGTTTGCCACACTGAAATTGATGAGATTGAAGGACGGACGCCACCTTCGAACCTGCCGATGACACCTGGGCACCAGGTCGTAGGTACCGTGGCAGGCCAGGGGCCAGCCTGCAAACTTGACCTGATGGACAAACGTGTCGGGATCGCCTGGATTCATTCGGCCTGCGGCTCTTGTCAATGGTGCCTTGGCGGACGGGAAAATCTTTGCCCTGACTTCATCGCCTGTGGCCGAGATGCGCCGGGCGGCTATGCGGACTACATGACGGTGCCCGAATCGTTTGCCCACAGAATTCCGGACCAAATCGGCGATCTGGAAGCCGCTCCTTTGCTCTGTGCGGGAGCAGTCGGGTTTCGGGCGCTCAGGCTTTGTCAAATAGAAAACGGGCAGAACCTGGGGCTGACAGGATTTGGCGCCTCCGGCCACCTGGTTTTGCAAATGGCGCAATACCTCTACCCGGATTCCCCAGTTTTCGTATTCGCGCGCAACAAGGAGGAGCGGGGTTTTGCCCAAAAGTTGGGTGCGACCTGGACGGGGGACACCTGTGACCGGCCGAAAACCGGGCTCGACGCCATAATCGACACCACACCCGCATGGCTGCCGGTGCTGGCCTCCATGCGGGCACTTGCGCCCGGAGGGCGATTGATTATCAATGCCATTCGAAAGGAATCCGGTGACCAGGACATCATGGCCCGGCTTAACTATGAAGAACATCTGTGGCTGGAAAAATCACTGAGTACTGTGGCGAACGTCACACGCAGTGACGTGCGTGAATGTCTGCGCCTGGCAACAGAAATCCCACTGCAGCCCCACGTGAATGTGTTTCCCCTGTCAGATGCCAACGAGGCGCTGATGGAATTAAGACAGGGCCACATCCGGGGCGCCAAGGTGTTGCAAATCATTTAGTCCGGAATCTTTTCTGAAAAAATTCTTATTGGCGCAGCATAAGGGATATCTGGCAAGATGCGCTGATGGATTTACCGCTCCTGATTCAATTCATTTTGTGCCCGCTGGTACTGGCCTCCCTGCTGTGGGTAGCGGCTCCTTATGGCCGGCATTACAAGGCGGGTTGGGGACCCAATTTGCCGAACCGCACTGCGTGGGTGTTGATGGAGTTGCCCGCGCTGCTCGTCATTACGACCCTGGTGCTGATCAGCCCCGTTCGGGGCATGCCGCAGGCCTGGGTACCCTTGTCTTTCTGGGTGATACATTACAGCTACCGAACGTTCTTTTTTCCGGCCTTGATGCACCCATCGGACAAAACATTTCCGGCTTTGCTGGTCTTGTTTGCAATTGCTTTCAATACGTTGAACGGATATAACAACGCGGCGGCCCTGATCACTGCGGGGCAGAGAAATTTACCGATGCCGTCGCTTCACTTCTTCATTGGTGCGGGTATTTTCGTCGCAGGATTTGCCATGCATTTTCATGCCGACAAAATTATCCGTGAGCTCCGCAAGCCCGGTGAGGACACGTATCGCATTCCACGGGGCGGGCTATTTCGCTGGGTCAGTTCCCCGCATTACCTGGGGGAAATCATTCAATGGGTTGGCTGGGCCGTGATGACATGGTCGTTGGCGGGCGTTGCCTTTGCCCTGTTCACATTCTGTAACCTTGCACCGCGCGCTGTATCAAATCATCGCTGGTACCGTGAGCGCTTCGCCGACTATCCGCCAGAAAGAAAAATTATTATTCCGGGATTCTTCTGACAATACGGCCCTCGAAATGACTGCCCTGCCCGGTCAGCTCAATAGCACCTCCGGCACAAACGGATCCGGAAGGTGCTCGGATCGATTCCAGATTTTTATTTCATCTGTGTCGCAACACGACACTACCAGCGAGTCCTCGCCCATCAGTTCGTGCATAACCTGCCGGCAAGCGCCACAGGGCGGGTGAGCCCTGTTTCCGGGAGTATAGATCAGCAAGGCCACCACCGAACTCCGAGCGACGCCGTCGCTCACAGCCGCTGTCAACGCTGTTCTTTCGGCACACTGGGTCAGACTGTAGGAGGCATTTTCAACATTGCAGCCAATGTAGATGTCTCCGTCTTCGCTTATCGCTGCTGCCCCTACCGGGAACTGACTGTAAGGCGAGTAAGAATTCCCTGCAGCCGTGACTGCGTGACTCTTGAGTTGAGCTATGACTGCTTCATGACGGCTCATTCAACTGTTCTCCTTCTACCCTTGCGTAAATAACCGGCCGGTTTTCAGCCCGTCCCGATCCAATGTGAAACGACTGTTTTAACAAAGCCTCAGCCTCCTCCCAGCTACTTTCGCTGGCTGCGTGAATAACCGCCAAAGGGGCATCAGAATCCACTGACTGCCCGACGCTCGCAATCTCAGTAATCCCAACCGAAGGATCAATCGTGTCTTCAGCCGTCCAGCGGCCGCCGCCCAGGTGAACAATAGTGGACCCAATTGCCTTGGTATCAATGCCATTTATGGCCCCGCTGGTTTCGGCAAACACAGGCCTGATTACAGCAGCAGATGGCAGGAATTCTTCCGGATTTTGCACCAGGCCAGAAGGCCCGCCCTGGGCGGTAACCATAAGGGCAAACTGTTCTGCCGCCCGTCCTGAATCCAGAGCAGACAGCGCCATGCTCCTGGCCTCGTTCGAATCGCCTGCCAGGCCGCCGAGCAGTAACAGCTCACCGGAAAGTGCAAGCACAACTTCCAGGAGCCTTTCGTGTCGGGCGTCTCCGCGCAAGAATCTGACGGTTTCGATGATCTCCAAAGCGTTACCTGCTGACCAGGCCAATGGTTGGTCCATATCCGTTACCAGGGCATTGCATCGCAGGCCGGCAATGTGTGCGACGTTTGAAATGCTCCTGGCAAGGTTCATGGCTTTATCTGGTTCCGGAGTAAATGCCCCCGATCCAATCTTGATATCCATCACCAGGGCATCCAGTCCTTCAGCCAGCTTCTTGGATAAAATAGACGAAATGATCAATGCTGTTGAATCAACCGTAGCGGTAACATCACGAACCGCGTAAATTCTTCGATCTGCCGGAGCAAGGTACTCCGTTTGGCCAACGATCGCGATGTGATGATCGCAAACCAACTGCTGAAACCGTTCTATTGCGGGGTGGGTATTGAAACCCGGAATACTTTCCAGTTTATCTACGGTCCCTCCTGTGTGTGCGAGCCCTCGCCCGGAAATCATGGGAACGTACGCGCCACAGGATGCTACGATAGGGCCGAGCAACAGGCTGACCATGTCGCCCACCCCGCCGGTCGAATGTTTGTCCAGAATGGGGCCGTCCAAATCGGCCCAGACCAGCACCTCACCGCTGTCCCGCATGGCCAGGGTCAGAACCATTTGTTCTTCCAGGCTCATACCGCGGAACCAGGTTGCCATCGTAAATGCCGCGATTTGCGCGTCCGAGACATGCAGGTCGGAAATTCCCTCGACAAAGAAAATAATTTCCGCGTCACTCAGCGGTAAACCATCACGTTTTTTGAGAATGAGTTCTTCGGCCAAATACATGAACAATCCTTTTAATTTGCCAAATCCTTTAGTTTTGATACAGTCTGCTTCACCCCAGAATGTATTGACTATAGGTAGGTTTTAATGAATTTATCAAAAAATAATTATATTTTACTGTTTTTATTATATATATCTTCTGCAAGTCAAGCCTTTGCCCAAGCAGATATTCCACTGGAATCGATCACCAGCCTCAGCAACGAACTCTCGGAACAAGTCGTCACCTGGCGCCGTGACTTTCACCAGAACCCTGAACTCTCCAACCGCGAATTTCGAACAGCAGCCATTGTTGCGGAGCACCTTCAGTCTCTGGGACTGGAGGTACAAACCGGCGTTGCCCATACCGGTGTAGTCGGTATTCTAAAAGGCGGGAAACCAGGACCGGTAGTTCTGCTGCGTGCCGATATGGATGGACTTCCAGTACCTGAGCGCAACGACCTTCCATTCAAATCAATGGCCCGGGGTGAATACAATGGTAAGGACGTGCCGGTAATGCACGCCTGCGGGCACGACACCCATGTCGCGATCATGATGGCCGTTGCCCAAATCCTGACAGATCTCAAAGACGACATGCCAGGCACCGTAAAATTTGTGTTTCAACCTGCAGAAGAAGGCGCGCCGAAAGGAGAAGACGGCGGCGCGGAAATGATGGTGGCTGAAGGAGTGCTACAGAATCCAGTAGTTGACGCTGCGTTCGCCCTTCATGTCAACGCGACCCTTGAGGCAGGCCATATCGGTTTTTCGTCCGGACCCCGATACGCCAGCGTTGATGATTTTAAAATTACGGTGCACGGCGTCCAGGCCCACGGTGCATCACCCTGGATGGGGATCGACAGCGTTGTCGTTTCTGCCCAGATCATCAATGCTCTACAGACCATTGTGAGCCGGAATCTCGAACTCACAGAGCAGCCCGGGATCGTTACCGTAGGCAGTATTCATGGTGGCCTGCGCTCCAACATCATTCCCGAAAAGGTGGAGATGGTCGGCACCATCCGCGCGCTGGATACCGAAATGCAGAAACAAATTCATCGACGCGTCCACGAAATAGCTGAAGGTGTGGCGTTGTCCATGGGAGCTACCGTGGATGTCGAAATCCCCTATTCCAACTCCTACCCTGTTACCTACAACGACCCGCAATTGGCAGCTGAAATGCTGCCTGTATTGCAATCGGTGGCTGGACTGGCAAATGTGGAGGAACTCAAGCCCGTTACCGGAGCCGAGGATTTCTCATTCATCGCAAATGAAGTACCAGGTTTCTATATCTCGCTGGGTGGTAAACCACCGGGTAAGCCTGCAGAAGAGGTGGCGGCCCATCACACACCGGATTTCTACATTGACGAGAGTGGCTTCGACGTGGGAGTGCAGGCCATGGCGGCCATGGCCTGGAAGTATCTTTCCAGCGAAGGATCGGACTAGAATAGTTAACGGTTTGCAGGCACAACGGTATTTTGAGTAATGGCCCGGCTGATTAAAAAAAACCATTTCATCTGGCTAACCGCCTCACTGATCGGCTTAATGATTACAGGCGCTCTCTCCCGTGACTTACCGGAAAACCTGACGCTCGAACTGATCGAATATTCGAGTCTTGCCCTTTTATTGCTTTCGCTTTTTAGCCTGAGGACGGAACGCGTCTGGGGGAAGGGATTTTTACTCATTGTCGGCGTCATGGTGGTCGTGGTGGTGGTGCGAGGGACTACGAATGTAGCGTACTTTGAATATTTCTATCTGGGCCTTTTGTTAATTTTCCTGCTGGGAGCCGCCTGGCTGGTAGGAAGCCAGGTCCTGCTGACCGGCAAAGTGGATGCCAACATCATTGTTGGATCGGTTGCACTGTATTTCTTGATTGGCATGATCTGGTCTATTTTTTACACCGTTCTCCTGGAGATTTCTCCGCATGCCTTGAAAGGAGTCGATCCAGGTATGTGGTACGACAACTACCCAACCGCAACCTACTTCAGTTTTGTAACGCTGACGACACTGGGTTACGGTGACATTAGCCCAGCCACACCGATAGCCGAAGTCATCGTCATCCTCGAGGCGGTTACCGGAATGTTTTACCTGGCAGTAATCGTGGCCAGTTTGATCGGCGCGATGCGAAACAAGAACTGAGCCGGTGGGATTATTTTTTCAGGACTGAACCGCGTTCCGCCAGGGTGCGGCATTTCGAAGGCTCGATGTTGGCCCTGACCCCGCTGGGTTCATTACAGGTGCAAATACCGCTGTCGGACGAATAAATGCAAACCAGGGAGTCTTCCCACAGTTCCTGTTCTGACTTCCTGCTACCGTCCGGACGAAATAAACCGGGCATTGACTCTTTTTGATTCTGCTCTGCCAGCTTCCTCTGAAGTTCGAGGATGTCGCCGCGAAAAGCCAGCCAGGCTCCGGCAACGAGGGCAGTGAGTAAAAACAACCGCAACAGAGTCCACTTGCTGACCTTTATACGGCCATCTGGCCTGATGCGGGCATCCTCTATCGCTTTGAGCATGCGGTCGGCCTGGTCCCCATCCAGCAGTTGGCGGGTCTTCTTGCGCAGGTAGGAAATGAGTTTTTCAGCTTGCAACAAATTTTCAGGCATCGGTGTTTTGAAACCATTTTGCCCAACCATAACGACGACGGGTTGGAGGCTCGATGCCGGAATTTTGAGCAAGCCTTTCAGGGCTTCCAACTGCAAGGCATTACGGTGCATGGGATTATCGAAACGCGTATCGCGGCGTAGATGATGTTGCTTCCATTGTTGCTGAAACTCGCCCCCGGAAACCCAACCCCGCGCGTACTGGCTGGTGATGACAAACAGGCCGAATCTGGATACAACGAGGTGATCAATTCGCACCGTACCACCACCTGAAGGGATGACCACTTCATTGAGTACGGTATAGCGGCTTTTCCGCAGGCCGGAGACCAGGATTCTCCTGACCCGGGTTTCAGCAATGTCGCCCCTGAAGCGGGGCGATCCTATAAAGATGATCAGTAGAACAAGCGGGGTAATCCAGAGCCAGTGCAGCATGAACTTGCGTCAGCCGAAACAAAAATCGTCAACCACACTTGGAATAGCCACAAGACAAACAGGTGGCACAGCTATCCATAATCACTACCGCCTTGGTGTGGCATTTGTTGCAGAGCGTGGCCGAAGCCGGATAATTTTCGAATCCGTCTGCTTCACACGATTTATGCAGTTCCGAGCTTTCTGCCTCCGCCCGCTTTTGGTCAAGAATGAGTTGTTGTTGTTCAGAGAGTTCTTCTTTCTCCATCAAGCCGATTTTTTGTAGATGGTGCTCAATAACCGCACCGATATCGGCAATGATAGATGGCATGAATTTACCGCCTGGCTTGAAGTAGCCACCCCGTGGATCGAATACAGCCTGCAATTCCTCCGCCAGGAACGTAACATCACCGCCTTTCCTGAAAACAGCCGACATGAGCCGGGTCAGCGCCACTATCCACTGGAAATGGTCCATGTTTTTCGAATTGATGAATATTTCGAAAGGTCGGCGCTGCTCATGCTCGGTACCCTGATTCAAAATCATGTCGTTGATGGTGACGTACATGGCGTGATCATCCAGGGGCGTTCTAATCTTGTAAGTGGAGCCCTCCAGCGCCTCCATGCCTTCGGGCCTCTGAATGCGTTCAGTCATACGGATGATGGTCGCTGACTGGCGATTCTGGGATTCGGCCAGGGCTTCCTCTTCTTCTTTTACGACTTCATAGCCTACAATTTTATTCGCTATCTTAATACTCATTGCAATTATCCTTGGTTCATTCCTGACGTTGGCCGCAGGACAGAAAAAGAGGTGTACGTCCTTGTACGTGACACCTCCTAGTTTTAGACGGAACCCAATAATCCCTCGCCGTCCCTTTATCCCTGATTTTATTATTATCAACGTCCGTGTACATACGTAAACTTCCTTGTCCCGGAGACAGTTCCCACTGCCTCCAATCCATCTTCTTCCCTGTCCTCTTCGACTGCATCGATAATCAAACCTCCCCAGTGCAGTCCTGATCCTGCGTTTACTAGTGCTTTCCGTAGTACCCCTCTTTTAACGCGTCGAAGAGGTTTGCTGCGGTATGTAATTCACCGTCGTATTCGATCTCTTCGTTGCCTGCGACTTCAACCACTTCTCCATCATCAAGGACAAACCGGTATGTCGTGCTCTCCAGGTCCTTGTCTTTAACCAGCACTCCCTGAAACGCCTCTGGATTGAAGCGGAAGGTCGTACATCCCTTGAGGTGCATGCTATGCGCGTATGTGTAGATATCCTTGAATTCCTCGTAAGGAAAATCTGTCGGAACATTTGCCGTCTTGGAGATGGATGAATCAATCCATTTCTGCGCGGCGGCCTGGACGTCAACGTGCTCCGACGGGGAGACGTCCTCTGCTGTGGTAAAACAATCCGGCAGTCTGGACGCGTCGTCCTGAGCGTAAGGCATCGCATTCGAATTAATCAGCGAACGATAGGCCAGCAGTTCATAACTGAAGACTTCGATCTTTTCCTTGGTTTTGCGCCCTTCCCGAATGACGTTTCGGCTGTAGTGATGTGCGAAACTGGGTTCGATCCCATTTGAAACGTTGTTAGCCAATGACAGGGAAATCGTGCCGGTGGGTGCTATGGATGTGTGGTGGGTGAAGCGCGCACCTTCGCTGGCCAGGGCATCGACCAGTTCCGGCGCTACCTCGGCTACCTGTTGCATGTATCGGCTGTACTTCGCCAACAGCACCTTGCCTGCAATCCTGTCACCAACTCTGTGGCCGTCGGACTGCATCTCCGGGCGACGGCGCAACATGGTACCTGTCACTTCAAATTGCTCTTCCATAATGGGCGCAGGGCCCTTTTCACGGGCCAATTCCAATGCTTCTTTCCAACCGGCAAGCGCCATTTCACGAGCGACTTTCTCGGTGAATTCCAGGGAGTCTGCTTTGCCGTATTTCATACCCATCATGGCCAGGGTCGACCCCAGTCCCAGAAAGCCCATTCCATGGCGGCGCTTACGGGCGATCTCGTCACGTTGCTTACCGAGCGGAAGCCCGTTAATTTCCACTACGTTATCCAGCATACGAGTGAAAACACGAACGACTTCGCGATACTCCTCCCAGTTGAAAGTGGCTTCTTTGGTAAATGGTTTTTCAACAAAGCGGGTCAGATTTATCGAACCGAGGAGACAGGCGCCGTACGGCGGCAAAGGCTGTTCTCCACACGGATTGGTCGCCCTGATGTTCTCGCAGAACCAGTTGTTGTTCATCTCGTTGATACGGTCGATCATGATGAATCCGGGCTCTGCGAAATCATAAGTCGAGGACATGATCATGTCCCACATCCTGCGAGCCGGTACGGTTTTATAGATGCGACAAGCCACCATCCCATCTTCACGACATATATAGCCCTCGCGGTCCGGCCACTCACGCCAAATCACCCGCTCCTGATCTTTCAGATCGAACTCGTCGGCCTCGTGCGCGTTGATGGGGAATGCCAGGGGCCATATTTCGTTTGCTTCAACAGCTGCCATGAATTCGTCAGTGACCAGCAAGGAGCAGTTGAACTGCCGCAATCTGCCGTCTTCACGTTTGGCGCGAATGAAGTCCATTGCATCCGGGTGGCCAACTTCGAAGGTTGCCATCTGGGCGCCGCGGCGGCCGCCGGCAGAGGATACGGTAAAACACATCTTGTCGTAGATGTCCATGAAGCTCAGCGGACCAGAGGTATGCGCACCCGCGCCGGACACGTAGGCACCCTTTGGTCGAAGGGTTGAAAACTCGTAGCCAATGCCACAACCAGCCTTGAGCGTCAGACCTGCCTCGTGCACCTTTTCCAGAATCCCGTCCATGGAATCCCTGATGGTTCCGGACACAGTACAGTTGATAGTCGAGGTTGCCGGTTTATGTTGTAACGCCCCGGCGTTGGACGTGATTCTTCCGGCCGGAATTGCACCTCGACGCAGGGCCCACAGGAAAGACTGGTTCCAGTGTTCGCGCTTTTCTTCACTCTTTTCCACGTCGGACAGGGCTTGTGCCACACGTTTGAAGGTGTCATCTATGGTTTTATCAATGATTTCACCAGTTTTGGATCTAAGGCGGTACTTTTTATCCCAAATATCCAAGGATGCGGCCTGGAATGGAATGTCTTTAGAATCAGTGCCAATGGCCTCAACCTGCACGCTACTCATTAATTTTTCCGTGTAATTAGTTGGTTTTATTAAGTTATGGGCACAACTTATTGTGCGCTTTTTTTATTTATGACACAAGATATTGTGCCTGAGGTGATAGAAGATACGCCCCTGAAACCACTCTGTCAAATGCGCCGAAAGCAGGATTGATTTTGAAGGAAAGGTCTTTTTATACTTATTTATCATATAGATATAATTATGACTGACACTTAGTGGCATACATCTCTACAATGAAATAACGCTGAAATACGCGTGATTGCACGAATTCGTTTTGTCGCAAATTCGGGTACCGGCTCTCAGCACCTGCTGAAATGGTGTTCTTCGGACTCACTGGACCACCCATGTTGCAGGTTATTTTATATCAGCCGGAAATCCCTCCCAACACCGGAAACATCATCCGCCTATGTGCCAATGCAAGGGCTCGTCTGCACCTGATCGGCCCCCTGGGATTCGTTCTCGATGACGCCAGGGTACGACGTGCTGGATTGGACTACGACGAACTGGCTGACATTAGGCACTATGTAAACTGGCAAGCTTTTAGTGAAAAAAATTCCGGGATCAGATTATGGGCGTTTTCCACGCAAGGCAGCAGGAAATACTGCGAATCAACCATCAGGGACGGCGATGGGTTACTGTTCGGCGCCGAAACGCGCGGCCTGCCAACAGACATTCTGGACAGCATCGGTGCCGGGCGGGTGCTGAGGATCCCGATGCAAAATAAAAGCCGCAGCCTCAACCTGTCGAACACGGTCGCAATCGGGCTTTACGAGGCAATGCGCCAACTGGACTTTCCGAAATTGAATTAAGAAAAAACTTCTGGGTCCGTTAACAGAAACTAAGCTGTTTCGTGTTTCTGCTCGCGTGACAACAAATCAGTGACGCTTTGATAGGGGTCCCATCCCTGGTGGATGATCCCATAGACTTGCTCTGCAATCGGCATTTCCACTGCATGCCTCCGGGCCAGCCGCCAGACTTCTTCAGCCGTATTCACACCCTCCACAACCTGGCCGATTTCCGCAACAGCCTCATCGACGGTTTTGCCGGCACCCAGCGCGAGGCCCAACCTGCGGTTGCGGGAGAGATCGCCGGTACAGGTAAGTACCAGATCACCCATGCCGGTGAGTCCTGTCAAGGTCTGCTCACGAGCACCGAGAACACGGCCAAGACGCATCATCTCCGCCAATCCACGAGTCACCAGGGCCGCTCTTGCATTGTCGCCCAGAGCCATGCCGTCACAAATGCCCGTGGCCACGGCAAGCACATTCTTAACGGATCCACCCAGTTCAGCGCCGATGATATCGTCGCTGGTGTAGGCGCGGAAATTCCCGCCGTGGAGCGCCCGCGCAACCATCGTGCAAAAGGCTGGCTCGGTGCCCGCAACGGTCACCGCGGTGGGAAGATTTGCGGCGACTTCCCGGGCGAACGAAGGCCCGGTAACGACAGCCAGCGGCCGCTTGTCACCGAACAGTTTCTGCGCAGGTTCATGCAGAAATTGCCCGGTGCCGGGCACCAGGCCCTTGCAGGCCCATGCAACACCCTGCCCCGGTTTCAACCAGGGGGCGATTTGCTCAAGCGTTTCGACAAACGCATGCGAAGGCACGACGATCAGGATTTCAGCCGCCATGCGCACGGCGCTCTCCAGGTCCGGTTCAACCACCAGGCTGTCCGGCAGCGGGTAATCCGGCAGGAACTGCTCATTGCGGCGGGCCTTCCCGATCGCTTCGATATGATTACGATCCCAGTCCCAGAGCACTGCTCCGGAACCAGAACGCAACAACTGCATGGATAGCGCTGTTCCCCAGGAACCTGCACCGAGGATGGCGAACGAGGGGTTATCGCTGTCTTGCGTGGCCCGAATGGGTTCAGCGCTCATACTGTTGGCATTCAGTCAGTCGATGTAAATTCGGCTTCTACTGTTTCATCGTCACCCTGGGCTGTGGCCTCCTGCTTTTGCTCTTCCATCATTTGCTGCATGCGCTGAGCGTACAACTGTTCGAAATTCACCGGCTGGAGTACCAGCGGCGGGAACCCGCCATCTGTCACCAGCGTGGAAATCGACTGGCGCGCATATGGAAACAATGTATTTGGGCACATGGTGTTCATCACGGCATGGGCAGCCTGCTCCTCGAAGCCGGCAAGCAAGAATATGCCAGCCTGCGCTACTTCTACCAGGTAAGCAGTTTTTTCGCCCGCTGTCGCAGTAACCGTGACCGTCAGCACGACTTCGTGGAGGTTTTCACCCAACTCTTCCACTCGTTGGGCCAGGCTCATTTTCACATCAGCCTGACCTTCTTCCTGAAATATCTGCGGTGCGCCGGGGATTTCGAAGGATACGTCCTTCGTATACAGCTTCTGTATCTGAAATTGTGCTGCGCTGCCTTCTTCCGGCGTCATTATTGGATTCGAATTCTGTTCTTCTGCCATGATTCTTTCACTCTTCTGGGTTGGGCCACCCGGGTCAAAGGGTGACAAAGAAATTATCTCATTACTTCGTAGTAACCGGGAACTGGTCGCTACGCCACTGCGCCATGCCGCCTTTCAGAACAGCCACCTCGCTGGCGCCCAACTTGCGCAGGCTGCCAGCCGCTGCAATGGCCGACTGACCGGATTTGCAAACCACGAGCAGCTTATTATCCTTGAGCTTTTGCAATTCGGCGTCGGGGCTTGAAAGCCGGGACGCCTGCAGATTCCGCGCGTTCACGATGTGTCCCTTGTTAAATTCTGCGGCCGGCGAGATGTCGATGATGACAGCGCCGGGCTCGTTGATCCATGGAACTGCCTCCGCCGGAGTCAGTTCGGTCAGCCCCTGGACCTTGCGCATCACCTCAGTCCAGGCTAGGAAGCCCAGAACCGCAACAAAACCACCCACAAGGAGTAGATTATTGCCTGCAAACTCGATTACCTGCTCCATCGTGCATTCTCTATTTGTGAAATAATAACTACATCCCTCAGCCGCCAATTGGCCTGGCAATCATTCCAAGCCAATCATCCGCGTGTGGGCCTGTCACATCTGGTGTCGATAGCCATAAATTGCAAGTGGGTAAAATTATAAATGAGACACAAAACCATGCACAAACCTCTCCTGCTCATGATCCTCGATGGCTGGGGTTTTCGCGATGAAACCGAGAATAACGCGATCGCGCTTGCAGACACGCCCTGCTGGGACTACATGTGGGAAAACGATCCCCATGTTCTTATCGACACATCAGGCGAAGCGGTTGGCTTGCCGGCCGGTCAAATGGGTAATTCCGAAGTTGGCCATATGAATATTGGGGCTGGCCGCATCGTCTACCAGGACTTCAGCCGGATAACCGAAGCGATCCGCGACGGTAGTTTCATGGAAAACTTCCAATTGTGCACAGCGATTGACGCCGCGCGTGATCAGGGCGGCACAGTTCATATCATGGGTTTGCTTTCTCCCGGGGGGGTGCACAGCCATGACGATCACTTTCTCGCAACCGTGAAACTGGCCGCACAACGCGGAGCTACGGCTATTGCCATACACGGCTTTCTGGATGGGCGCGATACGCCGCCACGCAGCGCCGAAGCTTCGATACTGCGCATGCAGGAATTACTGGATACCTTACCCGGCGCTGCATTCAGCACCGTCAGTGGCCGCTATTACGCGATGGATCGAGACACGCGGTGGAAACGTGTCGAGAGGGCCTACCAGGCCATCTCGTCGGCACAGTCTGAACTGCACGCAGCATCTGCAATTTCCGCACTGGAGCAGGCCTATGCCAGGGGGGAGAACGACGAATTTGTCCAACCCACAGTCATTGGCGGTGCGTCCGGCATGCGTGATGGCGATGTCGTCTTGTTCGTCAATTTTCGAGCGGACCGGGCGCGCGAACTCACAATGGCCTTCGTCGACGACCCGTTTGATGGCTTTGACCGAAAAAGGATCGACCTGGCAGACTTTGTTTGCATGACTGAATACAAGGCGGGATTGCCAGTATCTGTAGCTTTCCTACCTTCAATTTTACCCCGCTTGTTCGGCGCGGAACTGGCTGATTCCGGGCTTCGCCAGCTGAGAATCGCGGAAACAGAGAAATACGCTCACGTGACATTCTTCTTCAACGGCGGTGAAGAAAGCCCTTTTCCGCTCGAAGAACGGATCCTGGTCCCTTCGCCGGACGTGGCTACTTACGATCTGAAGCCCGAGATGAGCGCACCGGAATTGACAAAGCAACTTGTGAACGCCATCCATTCCCGAAATTTCGATGTCATTATTTGCAATGTCGCCAACCCGGATATGGTCGGACACACTGGCAGCCTCGAGGCGGCAATGAAGGCCGTTGTTGCTGTCGATCGCTGCCTGGCCGAAGTCAAAGCTGCGATCGACACCGTGAGCGGCGAATTACTGATCACCGCAGACCATGGCAATATAGAGCTGATGATGGATCCGCTAAGCGGGCAAAATCACACGGCCCACACAACAAACAAAGTGCCCTTCCTGTATCACGGGCGTCCGGTTACCATGAAGGGAGGCGGCTCTCTCAGGGACATCGCTCCTACCATGATGGCCCTGCTTGGCTTGCCGCAACCCGAGGAAATGACAGGGCGGCCATTGCTGGAATTTGAAGGTGAACTGGCCTGAACTTCTGAAACACACTGCAGTCAGCCTTTTAGTCTTCACTGTTCTGCTATTTACGCTGGGACTCCCTGGTGTTGCGGTCGCCGAGCAGGAGCTTGACCAGGCGGGGGCGGAATCCAGGCTGGACGAAGTGACCCGGGCCATCGTTGAACTCAAGGAGCAACTGGAGGCATCGCGGGTAGACCACCGGAAAGAGCAGGCCCAGCTGCAACAATTGGACCTCGCCATCCAGCAGGCCAATCTTGAATTCAGAGCACTGCAGCAACGAAGAAATGAGCACCTTGGGGAACTGGAAACGCTGAAGCATCAGCGCGCAGATTACCTGGCCAGTCTCGATGAGCGGCTCGAGCAGTTGTCGGAGCAAGTCCGGTCCTCGTATCGCATGGGCGGCCAGTCGAGGATGAAGCTGGTCCTGAATCAGGACGACCCCGTGCAACTGGGCCGGATGCTCGCATATTATGATTATTTGAACCGTGCCCAGGTTGAAAAGATCTCAGGACTGAGAGAGGCATTGACAACTCTGGAAGGCATGCAACAATCCATCGATCGGGAATTGTCTAGAATCAAAGGTGTTCAGAATGAGCAGCGTGTCGTGCTGGAAGCTTTGAATCAGCAACGAGAGGAGAGAAAAATCCTTCTCGCGGAGTTATCCAGCCAGATTAACAGCGAAGCAGCGCAACTGCAGGAACTGGAACGGAACCGGCGGGATCTGGAAGCACTGCTCGAGCGGCTGGGTAATGTGCTTTCCGACATCCCGGCAGACCTGGGCAGCCGGGTTGGAATGGCCAAACAGAAAGGCCGCCTGCCAATGCCCGTAAAAGGCCCGGTCAGAAACGCTTTCGGACAGCGCCGGGTGGCGGGCTTGCGCTGGCAGGGCTGGTTGATCGGCGCCGAGACTGGCACCGAGGTCAATGCAGTCGCATACGGCCGGGTTGCGTTTGCTGACTGGTTACGAGGTTACGGATTGCTGATGATCATCGAACACGGCCAGGGGTATTTGAGCCTTTATGCCCATAATGAGAGCCTGTTGCGCGAAGCTGGCGCCTGGGTGGAGCCTGGAGAGACCATAAGCGTTGTGGGCAGTAACCCGGGAAGTGGTCAAGGCCTTTATTTTGAGTTGAGAAAAAACGGAAAGGCGATAGACCCGGCCAGTTGGGTGGAAAGATAAAGGGCCGAACCAAAACGCAGGCCTCTTGATAAATGGATATTTTTTTAGCATGAAGACAAAAACTGTACTTATTTTTTCCATAGTCCTAGCTTCCCTGGCAAGTATTCCAATCGGTTTCCCCCAGGAAGGCAATGAAGCAGCAGCAACGGAAGGTCCATCCGGCCAGGCAACCCAGCTGACCCTGGACGATCTGCGTACGTTCACGGATATTTTCAATCAGGCCCGAAAAAACTATGTGGAAGAAGTTGACGACAAGACCCTGCTGGACGCTGCCATCCGGGGCATGCTGCTGGAACTGGACCCTCACTCCAGTTACCTCCCTGCGAATGAATATGAAGCACTCAACGATGTCACCCGTGGCCGTTATAGCGGCATCGGTATCGACGTGCAGGCGCGTGAAGGCAAGATTGTAGTAAACGCCATCATCAACGAAAGTCCGGCTGATCAGGCAGGCATGAATCCCGGCGACGTAATCATCTCAATCGACGGCCGCCCGGTCAAAGGCCGGCCCATCCCTGAGGCAATGGACGACCTGCTGGGAAAACCCGATACAGAAGTAGCGCTGATTGTCGTAGCCCCTGACGGGGAAGAACGTGAACTCATAATCACCAGGCGATACATCCAGGTACCTACGCTCAGCTTTCAGCTGCTTGATGAAAGTTATGGTTATTTCAAGATGATTCAGTTCCACGGAAATAGCGCAGTGGACCTGGAGCAGTCACTGGACTCCATCAAGAGCGATGAGATCGAACTGCGTGTGCTGATCATTGATCTGAGGAACAACCCGGGTGGGATATTACAACAGGCGGTGGCCGTGGCCGATGGATTCCTGGACGATGGAGTGATTGTATCGACACGAGGCCGCAATGCGACCATGCAAATGGAGTTCATGGCTCAGCCGGGACAGTGGCTTCCCGGCATACCGTTGATGCTGCTCGTCGACCGCGGCACTGCTTCTGCTTCAGAAGTACTGGCCGGTGCATTGCAGGATCACGGACGGGCGCTGGTAGTCGGGGAACGTACCTTTGGCAAGGGCTCGGTCCAGTCGGTATTACCGCTTCGAAACGGCGCCGGTATCAAGTTGACGACAGCACGTTATTACACGCCTTCTGGCCGCTCGATACAGGCTCAGGGCATTGAGCCGGACGTAGTCATCGAGTTGGAGAAGTCTGCTGACACCGGCGACAGCAGGCAGCGTGAATCCGATCTTGAGCGCCACCTCGACAAGGAAACAGAACTCGAGCGAGAGCCGACATCTGAAACGGAATCTGCACTGAAAGACTTTCCGCTGGAAGAGGTTCTGAATGCTCTAAAGAATGCTGGAATAATTTCCAGTTAGGGCTTGTTGGCACTCACGGGTTCTTAGTCCGAAACAGAGCGCCCATGCGGCTGGACCGGAAATGGTGTCACTTTCTCGCCGGATTCGCGATCACGGATCAGGCATGGGCCTCTCTTCTCCACTTCCTCAACACGCAACACGCTCTGGATGGGTAGATGAAGCACACGGGCATTTTTGAATTCGTCGCGCATCTTTTCTTCAGTAGGGTCAACAACAAGGCCCTCTGCTGTATCAAATACCAGGTCGGAAACCTCGATAAATCCCCACAGGCCGCTCGAAGTCACGCCTTCACTGAACAGCTCATATACCTTACCGTTGTTCAGAAAAATTATTTTATAGAGTCGTTTTTGTGCCATCTCGTATCGATTTAATCCTTGCTGCGATTATAGCCTGATCTGCGCCAGTGCCCTGGCTATCAAGGCAAAGCTCAGACCCAGTGCAAATCCGGCCAGGTGGGTCCACCATGCTACCGCACCATTTATGGGGCCAAACACGGTGTAAAGCAACTGTAGGGTAAACCAGGATCCAATCACCAGCAGCGCAGGAACGCGCGCAAATTGCAAATACAGCCCAAGTGGAAGAAAAAGTCCGATTCTGCGTCCTGGGAACAGCCCAAGGTAAGCGCCGACCACAGCCGAAACTCCACCGCTTGCACCGATGATCGGCGTTTCCAGCTGCGGCAGGCGCAAAGCCACAATTACATTCGCCAGGGCGCCGCCCAGCAGGAAAATCAACGTGATCCCGACCGAACCCAGGCGTTGTTCGACCTTAATGCCGAAAACCCATAAGTAACCCAGATTTCCCAAAAGGTGTACCCAACTTGCATGGACAAACAGGGACGTCACGACACCGAGTGCAGAAATATTCCACCAGGAGGCCGGGCTTTCATGCAGTAAGGCAGAGATCGAATATGGCTGCATGCCGCCCACTTCAATCATCGCCTGTTGCATAACGGGGCTTAAACTGATGTAAATGAACAGGGCAAAAATACACAGCAGACTGATGCTTATCGTGACAAAAGGAGAATTTTGAGGGGTCTCCGACCAGTTGGTGACAATCCCGTTGCTCACGCAATCATCCCTTCACGAAAAAACGATATTTCCTGTACAGAAAAACGGCCCCATCCCGTTGTATCTTATCCAGCACAAGGCCGTCTCCCATATCATCTTTTTCAACCATTCTCTGACCGTTGGTCAACAGAAACCGGTCTTTCGAATTTTTTGCGTAAACCAATACCGAAATCTTGATTTCCGGCAAATCGTCTCTAACTGACTGTGGCAACTCCCAGTAGCTGATCGGTTCCGAAACATGTGGCTTGATCCTCGATGGCCTGGAGCGGGATTTATTTTCATCGGATTTGGCTATTGGTCTTGGGGGAGGTTCATCGGCTTCCACCAGGTTGCTCGCGGGCGCCTCAGTATCCGGCCTGTCAGCATCCGCTGTGAACTCACTGAAAGACTGGTTTAACCTCGCCTTGTCAGCTTCTTTTTGGTTCTCGTTCGAAGCGACCGACGGGGCTTCTGCAGGCTCCTCCGGAAGTCCTTCATTTGGCTGGAAAGACTCGGTCATAGTACGGGCTTGCGGTTCCACGATATTTTGCGTTACAACAGTCGGAACGACAGGAGAGTCCGCGGGCACCACCTGGCGAAATTGCTGTAATCCAAACCATCCCATGACGCCTACACTCAGAGCCATCATTGAAAGAGGGATCCAGTGGTTCAGCGTTACCGGTGAATTCAACTGGCCTTCTACACTGGTGTGAAGAGTGGGTGTTTGACCCAACTGCCGCTGTTTTTCTGACTTTTTCAATGCTTCCAGTAAAATTGACATGATTATGACTTTTCCGCGGCGGTCAGAATTAAGCGGGGCCGGTTAATGGTGGGGGCCATCAGGTGTATAAGTGTGTTTGGACCGACAATTCCGTCCGCTTCCAGGCCGTGTTGGCGCTGGAAAGTCATCAACCAGGCCTCGAAGCCCGAATCGAAAATACCGGCGCCACTCCAAGCCGGGTCAGCCATTCCTGCCATTTCCATCACGATGTCGACGGCTGCACCTGACTCGCCACGACCAATCTGCCGGGGCCAGTCCGGGGCCTGGGGCCAGGCAACGATGTATTCTCCCAACCAGCGTGCTTCGACTGCATCACGTGATACTTCATTAACATCATCGCTGGAACCCACCAGCAAGCCGTGCTGCGAAAACCCCCTGAATAACAGCAATCTGGAGCTGTTGTCCTGGAGAACCAAAATCACCGGCAAACCCAACTTCCGAATCCTGGACCAGCTTCCCCGGTCGCGCAGACAGGCATATCCCGTGCCGCTAACACCATCGCAGGCCAGAGCTATTGCATTTGCACTACCGTCATCCTGCCATAATTCCGCGAACGATCGCCACACAGTCCGGTGCTGGTCTTCCAGCCAACCGGGTTCGATGCGTAGTAATGGCGCTTGCGCGATTATCAAATCTCCGGGGTAGGCTCCAACCGCTACGTGGTCTGCTACGGGCTCGGATTGTCCCGCTTGTTCAGCCACTTCCGTAGCCGGGACTACGGACTCGGGAAGTGGGGCTGATTGGGCAACATCCAACGATTTTTCCACTGCAGAGGAGCGTATCCTGTCCAGCAACGGGGACCCCCACATCAGCAAGCTCACCAGCACCAGCGTGGTGGCCGACGCCGTGGCCACCGCCAGCGGCCAGCGGCTCGAATGCACCCGGGTTTCACTGGGTTGAACTTCATTGGCTGCGGCGTGCACCAGGGCAGACGTGACATTTCCTGATTCCCTGGCGTAGGCGCCAGAGAGCGAACGATCCGCGATGATGTTGATCAGGCGGGGGACTCCTCCCGATCGCTGATATAACGCGCGCATGGCAGCGGGCCGAAACGGATTACTCTGTGCGCCCGCCACCTGCATACGGTGTTTCACATAAGCCAGTGTTTCTTCCTGGTTCAAGGGAGCCAGGTGATAACGGGCGGTAATTCGCTGCGACAGTTGCCGAAGATTTTGCCTTTGCAGCAACTGTCTGAGTTCAGGTTGTCCAAGCAGCACCATTTGCAGCAACTTTTCCTTTGTCGTTTCAAGGTTCGTCAGAAGCCGCACCTGTTCCAGAGCCTCGGGGCTCAGGTTTTGCGCCTCGTCGATCACCACCACCACGTGCCGCCCTTTGGCGTGCTGTTTCAGCAAATAATCGTTCAAAGCATCGACCATCAGCTTGTTGCTGTCAGTGATTCCTTCAGTTTCAACGCCTACTTCTTCACAGATTGTTGCAAGCAACTCCCTTGGAGTCATCAACGGATTCAAGACCAGCGCAACCTGGGTGTCTTCAGGCACCTGTTCCAACAGACACCGGCAAATCGTTGTTTTGCCGGTCCCGACTTCACCCGTCAACTGGACGAAACCACCCGCGCCCCCCTGACCCACTCCATATAGAAGGTGCGCAAGAGCATCACGATGTGCTGCGCTGAGGTAGACGAATGCCGGATCCGGCGTTATCGAAAACGGAGTCTCATTTAATCCAAAAAATTGCAGATACAAATCGTTCTCTCTTCAGGGTCTGTAACCCTAGTCGTCCAATTCGAGCAGGATTGCATTGCCACCGACGGCGGCGGTATTCACGGTCAGGGTACGCTCTGTTGCAAAACGGAACATGTAATGTGGACCCCCAGCTTTGGGCCCGGTTCCGGAAAGCCTCTCACCCCCAAAGGGTTGAACCCCGACCACTGCACCGATCATGTTCCGGTTTATGTAGCAATTCCCCGTCAAAGCACGTTTTACAATGTGCTTCTGGGTGCGGTCGATACGGCTGTGAACACCCAGTGTGAGACCGTAACCGGTGCCATTAATTTCATCGATTATACGATCAAGGTCTTTGGATCGGTACCTGACTACGTGCAGTATGGGTCCGAAAACCTCCTGCTCCAACGTGTTGATCGAATCAATCTCGAACGCATACGGGGCCATGTAATAACCCGAGAGATTCGAATCGAGCGGCGCCTTCGCGATTAATTTGAATCCTTTTTCCATTTTTTCGGCATGCGCCCGAAGTTCCTCAAGCGCGCCACCATCAATAACCGGACCAATATCCGTTGACAAAAACCTGGGGTCGCCAATGACCAGTTCCTGCATTGCCCCCGCCAACAACTCGATGATTCGTTCGGCCACGTCATCCTGGATGAACAATACCCGCAGAGCAGAACAACGTTGCCCGGCACTATGAAAAGCGCTGCGAATAACATCCTGAACAACTTGTTCCGGCAGAGCGGAGCTGTCGACCAGCATGGCGTTCTGCCCGCCGGTTTCGGCAATCATGGCAGCCAGCGGCGCATCACGCGCTGCCAGACTGCGGTTGATCAGGTGCGCTGTATCCATTGAGCCGGTTAGCGCCACACCGCCGATACGGGAATCCGAGGTCAATTTTGCACCAACTACCGACCCCCGGCCGGGCACCAATTGCAAGGCTGCCCTGGGAATTCCAGCGCGGTGCAGTGTACGGACCGCGAGGGCAGCGATTGCCGGAGTCTGGTTCGCTGGTTTGGCAAGGACTGTGTTTCCTGCAGCCAGGGCAGCACAGACCTGGCCGATGAAGATAGCCAGGGGAAAATTCCATGGGCTGATGCAGACGAAAACCCCTCTCCCATGCAGGCTCAATTCATTGCGCTCTCCAGTCGGGCCTGGCAACACGATGGGGGCGTCGAAATTTCTCCTGGCCTGCAGAGCGTAGTAGCGCAGGAAATCAGCCGCCTCCCGATGCTCCGAGATCGCATCGTGGATAGTCTTTCCCGCCTCCCTCGCGCTCAGCGCCAAAAACTCTGCCAGGTTCTCTTCCATCAGGTCAGCAGCAGTTTCCAGCATGGCTGCCCGTTCGCCCCCGGGTGTTTGGTCCCATTCGGCTGTGAAAGAACATGCGTCTTCTATTGCACCTTCCAATTCCTCCAGGCTGGTCTCGCGCACCATCCCTATCTTGTCATCTAACCTGCCAGGATTAACATTGTCTTTGCTCTGCCCGCCGCTTTGGCTTAATGCTCGTGCCAGGATTGGCTCCACATCCCAACGGGATTGTGCGAATGGTTGCATTTTTTTCGACAGCTGAGCCAGGTCGGCCTCATTCGCTATATTCACGCCTGCCGAATTGACTCTTTCTTCGCCGTATAGATTACGCGGTAAACTGATAGCCGGGTGCGCGACGGGTTCGGTCGCAGCAACCTTTTGAATTGGATCCTCGACTACTTTCTCAAGCGGAAGCGTCTCGTCGACAATCCGGTTTACGAATGAAGTATTGGACCCGTTTTCAAGCAAGCGTCTCACCAGGTAAGGTAAAAGCTCTTCATGGCTACCCACGGGGGCGTAAACCCTGCAGGCGTGACGATAGCCTTTTTCACTCATCACAATTCCGTAAAGGTCCTCGCCCATACCGTGAAGACGCTGGAATTCGTAATCCAGGCGGTCTTTCGCCAATTCTGTGATTGAGGCAATCGTTTGGGCGTTGTGAGTGGCAAACTGCGGATAAAAAGCCGCCCGTTCGGCAAGAACTTTTTTTGCGCAAGCTATGTATGAAACATCTGTGTTTGCTTTGCGGGTAAACACAGGGTAACCCTTGAAACCTTCAACCTGCGCATGCTTGATTTCCGCATCCCAGTACGCGCCCTTTACCAGGCGGATGGGAATCCGTTGACCCGTCTTCGCCGACAGGCCGGCCAGCATGTCGATTACTGTCAATGCCCGCTTTTGATAGGTCTGGAGGGCCAGGCCAAAACCATTCCAACCCGCCAGCGACGGGTCCTGGATAACGGCACAGAACACATCCAGCGTCAGCATCAGGCGGTCAGCTTCCTCGGTATCCACCGTCAGGGCCATCTGATTCGCCATGGCTAGTTGCGCCAGCTCGAGCAATCTGGGCGTCAATTCGTGCAGCACACGTTCCCTTTGACCAAACTCGAACCGTGGGTGTAGTGCAGAAAGTTTTACCGAAATGCTCGGCACGGCGAAAATATCATCCGGCTTTTCCCTTGCGCCAATCGAGCGTATCCCCGAGCGATATGCGTCCATGTAACGTTCGGAATCCTCACGGGTTAATGCAGCCTCGCCCAGCATGTCGAATGAGTGCCGGTAGATCCTGTTCTTTTTCTGTTCAGAACGGTCCAGTGCTTCCTCAATGGTCCGCCCCATCACATACTGGTGCCCCATGATACGCATTGCCTGTCGAATGGCCGTTCGGACCACTGGCTCACCACTGCGGTTGACCAGTCTTTTCAATGCTGATATGAAATTTGATCGCGTTGATTCAGACAAAGCGACGAGTTTTCCGGTCAACATCAAGCCCCAGGTGGAAGCGTTCACCATTACGGAGGAGCTTTTCCCCAGGTGTGACTCCCAGTTCGCATCTCCCAACTTGTCGGCGATCAGCTTTTCCGCGGTATCAGAGTCCGGAATGCGTAACAACGCTTCAGCAAGACACATCAGGATCACGCCCTCCTCGGATGAAAGATCGTATTCCTGCATGAACGCGTCGAGCAAGCCCTGCTCTGAACGTCGGGCGCGGACCGCGCTAACCAATGATCGGGCCCGTTGTTGTACACGGTCTTGCGCATCCGGCTCAAGTCGCGCTTTTGCCAACAGCAATCTCACGGTCTCTGTTTCATCTGCAAGGTAGGCACGGTTTATCGCCTCCCTCACGGGATCTGTTGGGGTCTGGACGGGTGTAAAAAAGCCGCAGGCATGACGGTCATTCACTGCAGATTCTCCCTGAACTGATAAAGGCTGTGGCAAGTTTACTCTCCGCGCGCAATCATGAAAACACAGCGCGAAAAATATTAAGCTTTTCTTGCCCGTGACTTGGGTGCGCAGATACAATTAACGGTTAGGCGTGGGAACGAGAGTATTCCATGATCGTTTCATGGCAGAGTTCTGGCAGTGGCAGTGATCGAGTTAAAAAAGCCCATAATCGCAAAGCACCAACTGGTACGGCAGTTACGCAGTGCGATTGAAAAACACAGCGCCATGAAGGGTGCATTTAATTTCTGAGGCCTTAAATTCCAATGAAGAAACAAAACACTTTCATTGTTGCAGCAGCGGTAACCGCGGCAGTAATCGCCGCTTTCTGGTTGCTCCTGGCTGCGCCCGGTTATTCCGGAAATGAAATCAACTTGCCGCGTGGCGTCACCTACCAGTCAATGCTCAGCTACCAGCTTCACATGATCATTCTCTGGATTTGCGTAGTTATCGGCATCATCGTCTTCAGCGCCATGTTCATTTCAATTGCATTGCACCGTAAATCCAGGGGGTACGAAGCCGCCCAGTTCACACACAGCGCAAAGGCTGAAATCGTCTGGACCATCATTCCGGTCCTGATCCTGGTCGCAATGGCTGTGCCGGCCACCAAGGCGCTGGTTAACATGGAAGTGGCTCCGGAAACCGAAATGACCATAAAAATAACGGGCTTTCAGTGGCGCTGGAAATATGAATATGTGGAAGATGACATTCAGTTCATTTCTTCGCTTGATGCTGACTCCAATGCCGCCAGACGCCTGTCTTCAGGTACTGACCCACTCACTATCGAAAATTACCTTTTGGAAGTGGATAAGCCACTGGTACTTCCAGCCAACACGAAGATCAAATTCCTGATAACGGCCGACGATGTTATTCACTCATGGTGGGTCCCGGCTCTGGGCTGGAAACGCGATGCCGTGCCCGGCTTTATCAATGAAGCGTGGACCGAAATCATGGAACCCGGCATATACCGCGGCCAGTGCGCAGAACTGTGTGGCAAAGACCATGGATTCATGCCCATCGTTCTTAAAGTGTTGCCCAAAGCTGAATACAAAACCTGGGCACAAAAACAACGTCAAGGCATGGCTCACGAGCAGGCTGAAATCGAACGCCTGTGGACTCGTAACGAACTGATGAAACGGGGTGAACAGGTTTATGCAACGCAATGCGCCACTTGCCACCAGGCGGATGGCCGAGGACTTGCGCCCGCCTTCCCTGCACTGGCAGGAAGTGACATTGCGACCGGACCTGTCATCAACACCATCGAGATGGTCCTCCACGGTCGTGAAGGGAGTGCCATGCAAGGCTGGAGTAATATGCTGTCCGAATCGGATATCGCCGCCGCAGTCACCTACACGAGAAATGCCTTTGGCAATGAAACCGGTGACGTGGTTCAACCAAAGACCATCGCCCGAATCAAGAACGGATAACAGAGCAGGAATCAATTAATGAGTATCGAGCACACTCATAGCCACGACAACGACGCGCACGACGATCACCACGATCACAAGCCCAGCGGGTTTCTGGACCGATGGCTGTTCACCACTAACCACAAGGACATTGGAACCCTCTACCTGGTGTTTTCTTTGCTGATGTTCTTCATCGGCGGCAGCATGGCAATGGTGATACGCGCTGAACTGTTCATGCCGGGACTGCAACTGGTCGAGCCGGATTTCTTCAACCAGATGACCACCATGCATGCGCTGATTATGGTTTTTGGCGCAGTCATGCCAGCCTGGGTAGGGTTGGCCAACTGGATGATACCCCTGATGATCGGTGCGCCGGACATGGCACTGCCGCGATTGAACAACTGGAGTTTCTGGATCTTGCCGTTCGCCTTCGCCATGCTGCTGAGCACGCTGTTCATGGACTCCGGAGGCCCTGCTGCCGGCTGGACCCTGTATCCGCCGCTCAGCCTCCAGGGCGGCCAGAGCTTTGCCTTCGTGGTATTTTCGATTCACATGATGGGAATTTCGTCCATCATGGGCTCAATCAATATCATTGCTACCATCCTGAACATGCGAGCACCTGGCCTGACCTTGTTGAAAATGCCACTGTTTGTCTGGACCTGGTTGATCACAGCCTTCCTGTTGATCGCTGTTATGCCGGTATTGGCTGGTGCCGTAACGATGCTGCTGACTGACCACTTCTTCGGCACAAGTTTCTTTAACGCTGCCGGTGGCGGTGATCCCGTGATGTTTCAGCACATTTTCTGGTTCTTTGGGCATCCCGAGGTCTACATATTGGTTCTGCCGGCGTTTGGTGTGGTATCCGAAATCATCCCGACTTTTTCACGCAAACCTTTGTTCGGATATGCAGCCATGGTGTATGCAACGGCCAGTATCGCGTTTCTTTCCTTCATCGTCTGGGCCCATCACATGTTTACGGTGGGCATGCCGCTGACGGGGGAACTGTTTTTCATGTACGCAACCATGTTGATTGCGGTGCCCACCGGGGTGAAGGTGTTTAACTGGGTCAGCACCATGTGGAGGGGCTCGATGACTTTCGAAACACCGATGCTATTTGCTATCGGATTCGTCGTGCTGTTCACCATCGGTGGCCTGTCCGGCCTGATGCTCGCCATCGCCGCAGTTGACCTGCAATATCACGATACGTATTTCGTAGTCGCACACTTCCACTATGTGTTGGTGCCCGGCTCGGTGTTTGCACTGATGGCCGGCGCGTATTACTGGCTGCCAAAATGGACCGGGCGGATGTATTCTCAAAAGTGGGGCAAGATTCACTTTTGGCTATCAGCCATTTCAGTCAATATCCTGTTCTTTCCGCAGCATTATCTTGGACTGGCTGGCATGCCGCGGAGGATTCCCGATTATTCAACCCAGTTCGCTGATTTCAACATGATTTCGTCGCTTGGAGGATTCATCTTCGGAGCGTCACAGCTGATTTTTGTGGCTGTGATCGTTCACTGTGTGTACAAAAGCCGCCAGGCCGTGGCAGGCCGGGTATGGGAAGGGGCCAGGGGCCTGGAGTGGACTCTTTCATCTCCGCCTCCTTATCATTCCTTCAATACCCCTCCAGTCATCGACTCGACTACTGTCGCCCACGCCAGAGAGGCCCATTGATCCGGATAATGGAATGGTAATGCATGACGAAATAGAAGGCCGGCGCAAACGGGTTTTAAAAACGGCCTGGTTGCTTGCAGTTGTCGCCATGATGATTTTCTTTGTATTCATCCTCTCCGGAGTGCTGGGCACTTGAACAAGCCTTCGCATCACAAACTGGTGCGTAAACTCGTATTGCTTGCAGTTGGGATGTTCGGGTTCGGGTTCGCAATGTGGCCGTTGTATAACGTGTTTTGTGACCTTACAGGCTTGGGAGGGCGCTCGATCAAAATAGCAGAAGACACGGGGGAGTGGCAGAAAACTGAGCGGCAGGTCAAGATCCGTTTTGACGCGACTGTCAATTCTGGCTTGCCCTGGATTTTCAAGGCAAAAGAGCATTCAACCCGGGTTTTTCTCGGGGAAATGAGCGAGGCTTTTTACTTTGCCAGCAACTCTAGTGACAAGACCGTGGCGGGCCGGGCAATCTATAACGTTACGCCGCCTGAAGCGAGCCTGTATTTTGTAAAAACAGAGTGCTTTTGCTTTACCGTACAGGTTTTGCAGGGGAATGAAAGCAGGGAGATGCCGGTTTACTATTTTATTCAGCCGGATCTGCCTGAACACATAAAGGAAATTACGCTGTCCTATACTTTTTTCCGCGATGAAAACTACAGCGCAGTGGCGCTGGTGTCCGGACCGGAATCAACATCAGACTGAGTTGCACACAGCAATTGAGTTGACGAGGCTTAGAAATGACACCTCACGCTGACGACACTTATTACGTACCACACGGAACCAAGTGGCCGATCATCGGCTCCCTGGGAATGATTACCCTGATGTCCAGCGCGGCTTTCTGGGTAAACGATTCCGAAATTGCCCCCTGGACTGCGCTAATTGGTGCATTGATCCTGATTTACATGATGTTTGGCTGGTTCGGAGACGTGATCCGGGAAAGCGAAGCGGGCATGTACAACGAACAGGTGGATGGCTCTTTCCGGATGGGAATGATGTGGTTCATCTTCTCCGAAGTGATGTTTTTTGCGTGCTTCTTTGGCGCATTGTTCTATGTCAGGATGTTCGCTGTTCCGTGGCTTGGCGGAGAAGGGAGCGGTGCCTTTACCAACGAAATCCTTTGGCAGGGTTATGACTCTGTTTGGCCAACCGCCGGCCCGGAACAACTCGGAGGACCTTTCGCAACCGTCCCCGCTTTCGGCGTGCCCTTCGTCAACACCCTGATCCTGCTCACTTCAGGCTTTACGGTAACCATGGCGCACCATGCCTTGAGAAAAGACCAACGCCCCATGCTGATTGCGTGGTTGCTGGCTACGGTTGTACTTGGATTTCTCTTCGTTTACCTGCAGATCGAAGAATACAAAGAAGCCTATCAACATCTCGGGCTGACACTGGGGTCAGGAATCTATGGTTCGACCTTTTTCATGCTCACCGGTTTCCACGGCATGCACGTGACTCTTGGGGCGATCATGTTGACCGTGATAGCCATTCGAAGCATGTGTGGTCATTTCACTGCAAATCACCACTTCGGATTTGAGGCGGTTGCCTGGTATTGGCATTTCGTTGACGTCGTCTGGCTGGGTTTGTTTATATTTGTGTACGTGTACTAAGAAGGCCCCCGGTTCAAAGGAGCTCAGTCCTGCGGCATTTCGGATAGCTTAAAGAAGTCCGTCTATTTGGCGGGCTTCTTACTAATCGGAGTCAGCCCCCTGCGCAGCGACCGGCACACGGATCGGGCCGCTATTAGGTTCGATCCAGCCCAATTGGTAGGCACCCCAGAGGATCAGAAACAAAACGAGCGAGAGGCCTATTCGCCAGGTCAGGCGTTTAACGGTGCGGTCTCCTTCGCCGTGGTCCCTCACCAGGAAAAACAAGGAAGAAGCAAGGCTGTAAATTATGGTAATCAAGAAAACGATGATCAGGATTTTTATGGCCATGTCAGCCTCGACTGAGCGCAATAGTGTATGCAATTATAGCCAATTCGCCGCAGACACCGCGAATCAATAAAATGCGCTTCAGGACATCCGTCAAACTGACCCTGGCGTTGCTGGCCCTTACCCTTGTATTTACACGGTTGGGTTGGTGGCAGTTGGAGCGAAAAACCGAGAAACAATTATTATTCGAGCGCTTCGACAACGCGCCTGTTCTGCTTATCGGCGAGGCGCTTGAACTCGGCGAAAAATTTGCGCGCGTTGCGGCGTATGGCCGTTATGATCCTTTGCGTCATGTCCTGCTGGATAACAAGGTACTGGATGGCCGTGCCGGAGTACATGTGCTGACCCCATTCATACTGGCAAACGGAACGGAAATACTCGTTAACCGGGGTTGGCTCCCGCTTCCCCCCGATCGCCGCTCTTTGCCAAAAGTTAAAACCGATGACTCCCAGAGAACGATCAAGGGAATTCTGAATGACCCGCCAACCGGCGGCCCGCGGATCGGCCTGCCGGACATCCTGGAAGCAGATCGTTGGCCCCAAATGGTGACTTATCTCGACATCGACGCCATCAGTGCTGTGCTGGGCTCATCATTGGAGCCATGGCTGCTGCAACTGGATCAGACAGACTCAAGTGGATTTGAAGGCAGGCGGTGGCAGGCGGCCGTGATGACGCCTGAAGTTCATGGCGCCTACGCTCTGCAATGGTTTTCACTGGCCCTCGCCAGCTTAATCATCTGGATGACTCTGGGTATACGCAAATGAGGAAGCGACTTTCGCCGCGGACAACCCTCATTGCTATTACAGCCTTGTTCCTGCTGCCACTTTTGTTGGCCTGGTTCATGTATAGCGGAGCCATTGAGTACAAGCCGTCATCAACCCGAAATTTTGGACGGCTGGTGGAGCCTCCCATACCGGTGGCGTGGGAAGAAACCGTGTTGATTCCTGATGCCGACGAGGCTTCATCCGGCTCGGGGCAAGCCTTCAGCGAACACTGGGTGGTTCTATATTGGTTGCCAGACTCGTGTCTGGAGGCTTGTTTCCTGGAGGCTTCTGCACTACGACAAATTCACCTCGCTTCCGGGCGCCACCAGCCTCGAATCCGCATTGCCCTCCTGATACGAGATTCCGTCTCCCTCGAAGTACAGGCTACTCTACGTAAGATCTATCCGAAGTTTCAACTTGTCGGTGACCCATCTGGCATGCTCTCAGCCGCGCTGAAACAGGCCGCAAAGGGAAAAGGCCGCGTCTACCTAATTGACCCGCTTGGTAATATAATGATGGCTTACGAATCCGGGGCCGACCCAAATCACATCAGGCAAGATCTGAAACGGCTCCTCACCTGGTCAAAACTGGACGAACAGTAATGAACCCTGTCTTGCACCGCCTGGCGCTGATCGCCGCCATAGTTGCTTTTGCTGTCATCGTTCTGGGAGCTTTTGTGCGCCTGTCTGATGCCGGCCTGGGTTGTCCCGACTGGCCAGGATGCTACGGCCAGCTAAGCTGGCCGGCCGAATCCGGCGAGGTCCGGCAAGCCAACCAGGCGTTTCCGGAACGGCCTGTTGAAACGGCCAAGGCCTGGAAGGAAATGGTCCACCGATACCTCGCCGGCACACTGGTGTTGCTGGTGCTCGCAATCAATTTTCTTGCCTGGAAAGCAGGTGTACAAAGCCGAATCCGAATGCTTGCGGCCTTACTTCTTGTACTGATCCTGTTCCAGGCGGCACTGGGTATGTGGACGGTGACACTCAAACTGCTGCCGGTAATGGTAATGGGGCATCTCATGGGGGGACTGGCCACTTTCAGCATGCTGCTGTGGTTAGCCTGGAAAAGCAGAACCCATGAGCCATCATCTGATGAGGCTTTCAGGCCAATGCGGAACATGATTCTTGTAGCACTGGCCATCCTGGTGGTACAACTCGCGCTCGGAGGCTGGACCAGCGCCAACTACTCGGCCCTGGCCTGCCCTGATTTTCCAGGCTGTCAAGGCCAAATGTGGCCAGATGCAAATTATGCAGAAGGTTTCGTTCTGTGGCGCGAAGTCGGGGTCGACTACGAAGGCGGAATACTGGATCTTCGTTCACGCGTCGCCATTCATATGACTCACAGAATCGGGGCTCTGATTACCTTCATCTTCCTGGGCGTGCTGGCCATCCGGCTGATGCTGCAACCGCCGGCAAGACGGGATGGATTGGTGTTGGGCATCCTGTTACTGGCACAAGTCTTACTGGGGATTCAAAATATTCTTTTGCAACTGCCGCTGGTAAACGCCGTGGCGCATAACGGGGTGGGCGCGCTGTTGCTGGCCACCCTGCTCTGGCTGTCGTACCGCTCAACCGCCCATTCTGCCTGATCAGATGTACGCACACGCAAGACAGTACTTCGAGTTATGTAAACCCAGGGTGGTCATCCTGATTGTATTCACTGCGGTGGTGGGAATGATCCTGGCTGTACCTGACTGGCCGCCCTTCGGCGCTGTAATACTTGGAACTGTCGGTATCGCCCTTGCAGCCTCTTCCGCAGCAGCTATCAACCACCTCCTGGATCGGCGGATAGATGCAGTGATGGCCAGGACACGTAACCGGCCGCTCCCAAGCGGGCAACTGGGCACCGGCCAGGTGCTGACCTTCGCCCTGGTCCTGGGGCTGATATCGATGACTGTGCTGGTCGTTTGGGTCAATACCCTGACCGCTGTTCTGACATTTTCGTCTCTGATTGGATATGCCGTCATCTATACGGTCTGGTTGAAACGCGCCACTCCTCAAAACATTGTCATTGGCGGCGCGGCCGGGGCAGCCCCGCCCGTGCTGGGATGGACCGCAGTTACCGCCTCGGTAGATCCCAATGCACTGATCCTGTTCCTGATCATTTACGTCTGGACACCACCACACTTCTGGGCGCTCGCCATTCATCGCCGCGATGATTACGCTGCAGCAGACATCCCCATGCTACCGGTGACTCATGGCTTGCGCTTCACCCGTTGGCATATCCTGTTCTACACCGTACTGCTGGTTATCGTGACCACTCTGCCCTACTTGACGCGTATGAGCGGCCTGCTCTATCTCGCGGGTGTGACGGTGCTGAACCTGGGATTCCTCTGGTATGCACTTCGCTTGTTGAGCGACAATGACGAACGCCTGCCAATGCAAACATTCGGCTACTCCGTGATTTATCTCATGGTGCTGTTTGTTTTTCTTCTCGCCGATCATTTTCTGCTCATGATCTTGAGCTAGACAGGTATCAAGCCGACTGGTCTTTGCTTAAAATGTACAGCCAGCGTCACCCATGCAGGGAACCGGAACCATGAGCAAGCACACGCCACCCCTTTTCGATGAGTCACCATTGTATGAACTGGAAGATCATGGTGAATTCGTCATGCGACATATCGGGCCACGGGACGAGCACGTCGAAACGATGCTGAAAGAAATTGGTGTTTCGTCCCTGGACGAGCTCTTAAGCAGCACCCTGCCGCCATCGATTCGGACCAGCGCAGCACTGGATTTGCCGGCGGCAAAAACAGAGATGGAGACGCTGGCAAGATTACACGAAATGGCTTCACTCAATCGAGTTCAGCACAGCATGATTGGCATGGGCTATCACGAAACCATCCTGCCGCCGGTGATCCAGAGAAACGTATTGGAAACCCGGGTTGGTATACAGCCTACACTCCGTACCAGGCTGAAATTTCGCAGGGCCGTCTCGAGGCCTTGTTGAATTTCCAGCAGATGGTCTGCGACCTCACCGGAATGCCGATCGCCAATGCCTCGTTGCTGGATGAAGCAACTGCGGCGGCTGAAGCCATGACCATGCTTCAGCGCATGAACCGGAAATCAAAATCCATTCGATTCCTGGTGGACGGGAAGGTCTTGCCCCAAACTCTTGACGTGATTGTAAACCGCGCTCGTTATTTTGGAATCGAAGTTGTGGTTGGTGATCCCGCGACAGCCATTATGGACGGCGAGTATTTTGGCGTCCTGCTGCAGTACCCTGGTCTTGACGGCAGCTTGTGCGATTACCGGCCCGTGATTTCAGCCGCACATGAAAAAGGTGCGCTTGTGACCGTGGCTGCAGACCTGATGAGCCTGGTTCTGCTCACCCCTCCTGGTGAAATGGATGCGGACGTAGTGGTCGGTTCAGCTCAGCGCTTTGGCGTCCCCATGAGCTACGGTGGTCCTCATGCGGCCTTTTTCGCCACGCGAGAAGCCTACAAACGGTCCATCCCCGGGCGCATCATCGGCGTGTCGCAGGACAGCAAAGGGCGGACCGCATTGAGGATGGCTCTACAAACCCGTGAGCAGCACATACGCAGAGACAAGGCCACCAGCAACATCTGCACGGCTCAAGCCCTGCTTGCCGTCATCAGCGGGCTCTACTGCGTTTGGCACGGCCGCGAACGGCTGAAAAAAATCGCCCTGCGAATTCATCGCCTCAGTGGATTGCTGGCGAGTGGACTGCACGATCTGGGTTATAGCCCCAACTCGGCATCCTGGTTCGATACATTGACCTTTGAACTCGATGAAGCAGAAGCCGACGCGATATACGAAAGGGCGCTTGACGGTGGCATCAACCTCCGCCGGGAGGGGGGAAATAAACTGGGCATGAGCGTCAACGAAAAAACCTCGCGTACTCATGTCGATATTCTGCTGAAGGCTTTTGCTGGTGCGGACGCCATCCGGACGATCACTGAAATTGACGCGGAACTGGATGAAAACTGGTCCGCCGTACCGCCGTCATTACAAAGGGAGAGCGATTTCCTTCAACACCCGGTTTTTTATTCCTATCACTCTGAAACCGAGATGCTTCGTTACTTGAAACGTCTCGAAAACAAGGATCTGTCACTGGCCCACGCGATGATTTCGCTGGGTTCCTGCACGATGAAGTTAAATGCCACGACAGAAATGATCCCAATCACCTGGCCGGGATTCAGCGATATTCATCCTTTCGCGCCCCTGAACCAGGTCGAAGGTTACCGGCAAATGATCAGTGAGCTGGAGAGAATGCTGGTCGTGTGTACTGGCTACGATGCGGTGTCATTGCAACCTAATGCCGGTTCACAGGGTGAATACGCCGGACTCCTGGCGATCAAGAATTACCACGAATCACGGAGTGAAAAAGGTCGGGACATCTGCCTTATCCCTTCCTCCGCCCACGGCACGAATCCGGCCAGCGCCGCAATGGCCGGCATGAAAATTATTGTCGTTAAATGTGATGAAAACGGAAATGTAGACCTGGCGGATTTGCAGGCAAAAGCTTCAGAGCACGAAGACCGGCTCGGCGCCTTGATGATCACCTATCCATCTACCCATGGCGTGTTCGAGGAAGACATCCGGGAAATCTGCGAGGTAATCCACCAGCATGGCGGACAGGTTTACCTGGATGGCGCCAACCTGAATGCGCTGGTCGGCTGCGCTGCACCCGGGGAATTCGGTGCCGATGTGTCTCATCTGAACCTGCACAAGACATTTTGCATTCCCCACGGCGGCGGCGGGCCGGGAGTGGGCCCAATTTGCGTGGGCAAACATCTCGAACCGTTTCTTCCTGGGCATTCCATCGTTCGCATGGACGGGGAATTCGAAAAAAACCGCGCCATTGCGGCCGCCCCCTGGGGCAGTGCCGGCATATTGCCCATTTCCTGGGCCTACATCACGATGATGGGCCGGGACGGGATGAAAAAGGCCACCCAAATCGCAATTCTCAGCGCGAACTACATTGCCAGCAGGCTATCGGATGCCTACCCGGTGCTGTATACAGGGCGAAACGGGCGTGTTGCTCACGAGTGCATCATCGACATCCGGCCGTTCAAAGAGTCTTGCGGTATCACCGAGGAAGATGTTGCGAAGCGGCTGATCGATTTCAGCTTTCACTCTCCGACAATGTCATTTCCGGTACCCGGCACCCTGATGATAGAGCCTACTGAAAGCGAGTCGCTTGCTGAAATTGACCGCTTTTGCGAGGCCATGCTAACCATCCGTGAAGAGATTCACGCCGTCGAACAAGGGCAACAGGATGCGCTCGACAACGCACTGAAAAACGCTCCTCACACCGCTGCCGATCTGGCTGCGGACTGGCATCACGCTTATGGCCGTGAGCAAGCTGCGTACCCTGTCCGTGGATTATATATGGACAAGTTCTGGGCCCAGGTCAGCCGTATAGATAACGTTTACGGCGACCGCAACCTGATCTGTTCCTGTCCCGCCTCCGGAAGCCTGGGTATCAGATCCCGGCGAGGACAGTGACCACCAGTGTGAATTCCAGCAACGCTGCATACACGCGTTGCTCTATTCGTTTGCGTTGTAGTTCAATTCGGTGCGCCGGCTGAGAGCGACCGTACTCCTTCCAGGACACGCCGCAAGTACATCCCTGTAGGCTCGGATGCGTCATCCCTGACGCATACGGTCCTGGAAGGAGTACGGTCACTCTTTCCGGCTTATCGCAATACTGAATCTCTGTGTGGCACAAGCCAGTTCGGAGTAAGGGGTCTGCTTCCTAGACCCTTTGAAACAGGATGTTTCAAGAGGAGGCCCCAGGGACGGGTTCATGACGTGTCCTGGAAGCAGACCCCTTGCTTCGGACAGGCGCCTCAAATATCAGTAGAGGCCAGTCAAAACGAAAACGGCCTCCGCATGGGAGGCCGTTTGTTTTTCATTGGCACGCTGCAGAATCAGGCGGTAATTGACGTCCTCATCTTGCGCAGTGCATTGGCCTCCAGCTGGCGAATGCGCTCAGCTGAAATACCGTAGCGGTTTGCCAGTTCCTGCAAGGTCATCTTGTCATCCTGCAGCCAGCGGCTACGAATGATGTCCTGGCTACGCTCATCCAGTTCATCCAGACCAGCATACAATAACGTGTTGTTGTGATCCGTCCAGTCCGAGGATTCGGCTTCCATTTCCGGATTCTGTGAAATGTTTTGCAGGTAGGCAACGGGTGCCACGTAGGGCTTTTCATCATCCGCATTGGGCGGTAGATCAAATCCGACGTCCTGCCCGGATAGCCTGGACTCCATTTCAAGAACAACTTCGGGTTTTACTCCCAGGTCCTTGGCCACGGCGTTCACTTCTTCATAGTTTAACCAGCCAAGCCGCTTCTTGGATTTTCTGAGGTTGAAAAACAGTTTCCGCTGCGCCTTGGTGGTGGCAACTTTTACGATACGCCAGTTTCTCAGGATAAACTCGTGCATTTCTGCGCGAATCCAGTGTACGGCGAATGAAACCAGGCGCACACCATGATCCGGGTCGAATCGTTTGACGGCTTTCATCAGTCCGATATTGCCTTCCTGGATCAGATCACCTAGCGCCAACCCGTAACCCGTATAACCCTTGGCAACGTGTACCACGAAACGAAGGTGCGCCAGCACCATTCTGCGGGCGGCTTCAATTTCATCATCGTCACGAAAACGGCGTGCAAGCTCCTGCTCGAACTCGAAAGAAAGCACGGGAATCTTGTTTACCTCCTGGATATAGGAATCCAGACTGCCGGTCCCCGCGGGAACCAACAAATGGCATGGTACGAGGTCTTTACTCATTCGATCCTCCTGGGCAACGGGAAAGTTTAGCACATCTGCACGAAAATTAAATCATAACAGCCCCCTCGGGGTCTGCATGATGCATGCCTCAACTGCACTGTCGCCTTATTTATCAACTGTAAATTTGGACAAGCCCTGAACGGTTATGTTCCCTGGCTGGCGCCCTGTTTTTCAAAGCCGGCCGAGCATGCCGCCCGCTCTGATCTGCCGTAGATAGCGCTGCACAGAGACCCATGCGCCGAAAAGACCCAACAAGCCACCCGCCAACACCGTAAGGACGACCCCCGTTCCATCCAGATTCTGTACGACGAAACTGTTTCCATATGCATCCAGCAACCGCTCCAGCGGTTGGCGCATGTAATACAGGCTGAGATTGAACAGCAACAGGGCCAGCAATGCACCAAGCAGGCCGTACCAAAACCCGGAATACAAAAACGGCTGCCTGATAAAACTGTTGCCCGCCCCGACCAGGCTGAGCACGTGTATCTCTTCGGCGCGGCTTGACACATCCAGACGTATGGTATTTGCCACGACCACGATGACTGCCATTGAAAACATGATAGTGAGCACCGAAACGAGTGCATCCCCCAATTCAAGCAGTCCAGCCAGGCGTTGCAACCACTTGAAATCCACTTGTACCAGGTCGACTTCAGGCTGGCTTTGTAGCCAGCTGTCGAGAGCAGCGACAAGCTCATCCAACTTCTCATTCTCCGCCGGTTCCGGCAACACGAGAAGCACCCACGGCAATGGGTTGCCGTCAAAGATATCGAGCGCCTGGCCGAATCCAGAAACCTGGAGAAACTCTTCCATACCCTGGTCGGGTGAGACGGTTTGGGCGCTTGCGTTGAGATCCTGACCAATAAGCCGGACCAGCGCCATCGCCTGTTCCTCCCCGGCGTCACTCTGCAGAAATACCGTAATGGTGCCCCACTGGTCCTGCTGCAGGTCGAGTGCACGAAGGTTCTTAACGATTACATACAAGCCCAGGGGCAGAGCCATGGCAATGCCCAGAACCATTACGGTCATCAAGGTTCCGATACGGTGATTGAACAGGGCGCCCAGGCTGGAGAAAAAACTGTACAACTGCCGCCTTCCCCAGGCTCGCGTCTTTCTGCGCAATTGGGCGTTACTCATGGAGCCGACCCCGCTATCTCCGCGCCGGGAATGTCGTCGACCAGGCTACCCTGTGACAATACCACCACTCTTTGGCCCATTGACCGGATCAGCGTCAGATCATGGCTGGCGATCATGACGGTCACACCCTGGGCATTCAATTGTCTGAATAGTTCAAACAGCTCCCGAGACAATTCAGGATCCAGGTTACCGGTTGGCTCGTCAGCCAGCAAGATGGGGGGCATGCCGACAATGGCGCGCGCAATTCCCACTCGCTGCTGTTCTCCCCCGGACAGGGTCATCGGCCAGGATTTCTCTTTGCTCAGCAAGCCGACCTTGTCCAAAGCGGCGCGGACTTTTTTACGGATATCCCGGTAGCGCATGCCGGCGATCATGAGAGGCAGCGATACGTTATCGAAGACCGTCTTGTCGCTGAGCAGCTTGTGGTCCTGAAAAATCATCCCGACCTGTTGGCGTACCTGAGGCGCCAGGCGGGAAGCCGTCTTACTCAGATTTCTGCCATTTACAAACACCTGGCCGCGGGTCGCTTTCTCCAGCATCAGGGTGAGTCGAAGCAAAGTACTTTTTCCCGCGCCAGAGTGGCCAGTAAGAAAAACCAGTTCTCCCTGATCCAGGTGAAAACTGATATCCCTCAGGGCGACCGCACCCTCCGGGTAGCGCTTGGTCACATGTTCAAAGGTGATCATCTCGGTGCACGGTCAATATCTGGATCAATTCGGATCTGTTAACACCTGTCTGGGTTATCGGCGGCGACGGCGCTGTCCGTCATTATTATGTCTTCGCGAGGAACCTTTGCCCCCCGACTTTCGATGATCATGTCGTCTTGGCCGGGGAGGGGGTCGCTTAAATTCCGGCAATTGCGCCTCGTCGACCTGCTCCATCGCAATCGGGTATCCAATAAAGTCCTCAATTTCGGGTAAATGAAATGCATAGTTCTCACAGGCGAAACTGATCGCCTCGCCCTTCGCTCCAAGCCTGGCTGTGCGACCGATCCGATGGACATAGTCCTCGGCATCCTGCGGCAGATCGTAATTAATGACATGCGTTACATCGGGAATGTGCAGGCCGCGGGCGGCAACATCGGTCGCAACCAGCACCGGGAGTTCGCCGTCGTGAAATCGCTTCAAAAGGGTCTGGCGCTTTTTCTGAGGCACTTGCCCGGACATCGCCGCCGCGACAATACCATTGGCATTAAGCGTTCGCTCAACCCAATCCGTGGCGGCCCGCGTATTGGCAAACACCAAGACGCGTCCGTCTTTGATCCCTCGCAGCAGGCTGATCAACAATGGAAGTTTATGCTCGTTGGCCGGATAGTACACCGACTGTTCAACAGTGTTTACTGTGACCTGCTCGGCCTCAACTTTTAGCAGTTCGGGCTCATTCATGTGCTCATAAGCCAGTTCCAGCACCCGTTGCGATAAGGTGGCGGAGAACATCAGGCATTGCCGCTTATCACGCGGAGGCAATTGCCTGAGCACATAACGGATATCCTTTATGAACCCCAGATCGAACATCCTGTCTGCTTCGTCAAGCACCATGACGTCAATTTGTTTCAGGTTGAATACGTGTTGCTTGAAATAGTCGATGATACGACCTGGCGTCCCGATCAGTACGTCAACGCCATCCTGCAGAGTTTTACGTTGTTTCTCGTAATCAATGCCTCCGTACGCCAAGCCGAACTTCAAGCCCGTATCGGCACCCAGCAACAAGGCATCCTTATGGATCTGCAGCGCAAGTTCCCGCGTCGGCGCAATCACCAATGAACGCGGGTGGTGACTGACTTTATCAGAACGTTTTTCCAGAAGGGTTTGTAAAATAACCAGCAGGAAAGCTGCGGTTTTTCCGGTACCGGTCTGCGCCTGACCCGCCACGTCCTTTCCCTCAAGTGCTGGCGGCAGTGTCAATGCCTGGATCGGGGTGCAATGAGTGAAACCCGCCCGGTTCAGACCCTCCTGAACTGTAGGTAACAGATCCAGCGAAGAGAATTTTATGTCTGTCAGGGGATTACTTGTATTGTTGTCGGACATATTGGGATCACTTTAATGTTGCAACTGCATTTTCCGCGCATGGGTCAACTATTTTGTATTTCAGGTAGCAGGGGGCTTGAAATTTGCCGCCGGTGCCTTGAAATCGTTGAGCAGTTCAGTTGAAATGATGGTCCCGATACCAGATTTTTCCGGGTCCTTGAATTAACCATATTAACCGCGCGGCTTTACATGTTCCATAAGAAAGTCGCGTGAATTCTGGAGAAGTAGTGTGAGCGATAAGATAAAACACGTGACTGACGGTAGTTTTGACCAGGATGTCCTGAGTGCCGATGGCCCTGTGCTGGTCGATTATTGGGCTGAGTGGTGCGGACCCTGCAAGATGATCGCACCTATCATTGAGGAAATTGCCGATGAGTATGGCGACCGACTCACCGTGACAAAAATGGACATTGACAGCAACATGATGACCCCCCAGCAGTACAGCATCAGGGGAATCCCTACCCTGATGATTTTCCGTGATGGAAAGGTACAGGCAACCAAGGTAGGTGCCATGACCAAAGGACAATTGAAAGCCTTCGTTGACGAAGTAGTTTAACGATCAAACAGGGTTTAGTCCGGTTTCGACTGGCCCTGTCATTTTCAAATTGTCGCGAAGCACTGGACGCAATACCGCAATCGTGCTAATTTTACTGAATCTGTAGCCGGGTCTCCCCGTCCGGTTTGTACGCTTCCCATTTTAAATGCCGGCCCACAGTCCGGAATAAATCTCGTATTGATAATTCAACAGTCATCATTTTGCTACTGAACAGGCACAGCCCTCTAATTATAATCCCGCTATGAATCTTACAGAACTCAAACAAAAACCAATTTCCAAATTACAGGAACTCGCTGACGAAATGGGCCTGGAAGGCGTTGCACGCTCCAGGAAACAGGACATGATCTTCTCCATTCTCAAGGCACATGCCAAGAGTGGCGAAAGTATTTTCGGGAACGGCGTTCTTGAAATCCTGCAGGACGGCTTCGGCTTCCTGCGCTCTGCCGACTTCTCCTACCTTGCCGGCCCGGACGACATCTATGTATCACCGAGCCAGATAAGGCGTTTCGCCCTGCGCACGGGCGATATGCTCGCGGGTAAAATCAGGCCGCCCAAGGACAGCGAGCGCTATTTTGCCTTACTCAAAGTAGAGGAACTCAACTACGAATCTCCGGATGCAGCCAAGCGCAAGATCCTGTTTGAAAACCTGACGCCGGAATTCCCGACACAACAGTACATTCTGGAACGGGGCAGCGGCAGTACCGAAGACATCACGGCGCGTATTATCGATCTGGTCTCGCCCATCGGCAGGGGGCAACGCGGACTGGTGGTTTCTCCGCCCAAGGCCGGCAAGACCATCATGCTGCAGAATATCGCGACCAGCATTCGAGCCAACCATGAAGACTGTAAGATGATCATACTTTTGATCGACGAGCGGCCTGAAGAAGTAACCGAAATGAAGCGTTCGGTCGACGCTGAAGTAATTTCCAGCACCTTCGATGAGCCGGCTTCACGGCATGTGCAGGTTGCCGAGATGGTGATCGAGCGCGCCAAACGCCTGGTCGAGCACAAGCACGACGTAGTCATTCTGCTCGATTCCATAACCCGTCTTGCGCGCGCCTACAACACGGTGGCTCCTTCCTCCGGCAAGGTACTAACCGGCGGCGTAGACGCCAATGCATTGCAGCGTCCCAAGCGGTTTTTCGGCGCCGCCAGAAACGTCACCGAGGGCGGCTCGCTAACCATCATCGCCACGGCCCTGGTCGAGACCGGTTCGAAGATGGACGAAGTAATTTACGAAGAGTTCAAAGGCACGGGTAACATGGAAGTCCATCTGAACCGCCGAATCGCGGAACGCCGGACCTACCCTGCCATCGACATCAACCGCTCGGGCACCCGCCGGGAAGAGTTGATGATCGAAAAAACCCAGCTGCAGAAGATGTGGATTCTGAGGAAGCTGCTGCACCCGATGGACGAAGCTCAGGCCATTGAGTTCATGCTGGACAAGCTCAAAGCCACCAAGACCAATGCAGAGTTTTTCAATTTCATGAAGCGGTGATATTCTCCTGCGGAAATCCGTTGAGGCTTCTGGCCGCTCTTTTTCTCTGCCTGTTGTCAGCGCAACTTATCGCTGCAGACACCGGCCTGCTAAACCTTACTGTTGAACCGGATTCCGGTAAGGTTTTTCTGGACTTAAACGAATTTCCCGCTGACTTCCTGTACGTTGCTGCACTGCAGTCAGGTGTGGGTTCCAACGACCTGGGACTCGACCGGGGGCAACTTAGCCGTACCCGGTGGATTCGTTTTGAACGTTATGGAAATCGGGTGTTGTTGCTTGAGCCAAACCTGAATTTCAGGGCTGAAACTGAAAACCTTTTCGAGCGCAGAGCCGCGGGGGAAGCATTTGCACAGTCTGTACTGGCTGGATTTGCGATCGAAAAAACGGACAGCGCCTCGACCAGGATCGAGCTCAGCCCTTTGCTTCTTTCGGACGTAACGCGAATCTCCGCGAAAATCGCCGACCTTGAACAAGGCACATTCGAAATCGACCCCGAGCGTTCGGCGGTTGATACGTCAGCTATTCGTAACTTTCAACAAAACACCCTGATCCCGGTCATGCTGACTTTTAAGGGATCCGACCCGGGCAAATTTATCAGTGAAGTCACGCCAACGCCCGATTCATTGACGATCCGTGTGACCCACCAGTTTATCCGGCTTCCCGGCACCGAGTACAAACCCCGCCGCTTTCACCCAAGGTCCGGCTACTTCGATCTGAGCTATCGCGACTATGCCTCCCCACTGGGTGAGCCGATGGATCAACGCCTGATCTACCGGCACCAACTCGATCCCGGCGAAACCTTGAAGTACTACGTCGACAATGGCACTCCCGAGCCGGTCCGCAGTGCGTTGCTGGAAGGCGCATCCTGGTGGAATGAAGCGTTCGCGCAAGCCGGGATTGAAAACGGATTCAGTGTTGAAGTTCTACCGGAAGAAGCGGATCCACTCGATATTCGTTACAACGTCATTCAGTGGGTACACCGGTCGACCAGAGGCTGGTCATATGGCTACAGTGTCTCAGACCCGCGCACCGGTCAGATCATCAAGGGACACGTCAGTCTCGGTTCGCTCCGGGTCCGCCAGGATCAGCTCATAGCCGAAGCACTGACGGCGCCGTTCACTGCACCGGGAGAGCAGGCACCTGCAGCTCGTGAAATGGCCCTCGCTCGTTTGCGCCAGCTGGCGGCACACGAAGTGGGCCATACGCTGGGTTTAGACCACAATTTTGCGGCATCGTATTCGGGCGATGCATCGGTGATGGACTACCCTCACCCGAATCTCTATCTGGATGAAAATGGGCGAGTTCGACTCGACCGTGCTTACCGGCGCGGTGTCAGTCCCTGGGACAAACTGACCATCCGGTACGGCTACAGCCGCTTTGCTCCCGGGCAGGAATCCAACGGTCTCGCCGCTATCCTGAATGAGGCGAACAAACAGGGAATTGCATTTATTACAGATCGTGATGCCCGCAGACCGGGTAGCGCCCACCCTGGCGCCCACCTCTGGGATAATGGAGATAATGCCCTGCAGAGGCTGAATGAACTCCTCTCGATCAGGCAAAGCGGTCTGAATAATTTCTCAACTGCGGTCATTGCCGATGGAACGCCACTGTTTGAGATGGAACGGCGACTGGTGCCGGTTTACCTGTTACACCGCTACCAGTTGGAAGCGACCGCGAAACTGCTGGGCGGACTGTATTACGGTTATGATCTGAAAGATGGTGCAGCCGTTGTCCTGGCACCGGTAGAGGCCCGCCTTCAGCAACAAGCACTTGATGCATTGGTAAGCATGCTTTCCCCCGAGCGCCTTGCTCTCCCGGAACACCTGCGATACCTGGTACCTCCTCCTGTAAACGGCTATAAACGGGACCGGGAGTTTTTCCCCGGGCAAACAGGCGTGACATTCGATCACTTTCTCACCGGTTCGGGCAGGCGCTGATCTTGTCATTAATGAGTTGTTGCAGCCACATCGGCTGGCCAGAATGGCCGAACAACATGCGTTGAATCCACAATTGCCCGGAGTCACTGATGTCCTGGATGCGTTACTTGAAGTCAGCTGGAATGCTGATACGCCCAGAGACAGCTACCTGGAAGCCATCCAGGCCGAGGTGGAATGGCGGCTGTTGCGCGCCCTGATGGCTTTGTCTGCTGATCAATCTGCCGGTGACATCACACGCGAAAGCGGAACCGCTACCCTGATCTCACTGGCTGCCAGGTTGCAGTCAAGCGCGCGCAAGGGTGACGCGCATGCCAGTGCCGCGCGGCATGAAATATTGAAATTTCTCGACCGGCAACCAGCGGACCAGAAAGCGCCACCCGACCTTGTGCCGCCGGGTGCGCCCATCGGTTAAGCCCGGTAGCGTGCAGCGACTAAAGCAAGTCTTTGACTGCGGCGCGTTCTTCCCTCAATTCCGTTTCGGTGGCGTCCATGCGACTGCGGCTAAACTCATCGATTTCCAGGCCTTGAACGATTTGGTAGTCCCCGTTCTGGCAAACGCATGGGAATGAATAAATGATACCGGGCTCGATGCCGTAACTTCCATCAGCTGGAACGGCCATGGACACCCAGTCACCCTGGGGTGTACCCAATGCCCAGTTTCTGATGTGATCAATGGCAGCAGATGCGGCAGAAGCTGCACTGGAAGCGCCTCGCGCCTTGATGATCGCTGCGCCGCGTTGCTGCACATCCGGAATGAAGCTATCCCGGTACCAACCCTGGTCGACCCCGCCAGCAACTGTTTCACCCCCTACTTCAGCAAAACGTATATCTGGATACTGGGTGGATGAGTGGTTCCCCCAGATGACCATCTTCGCGATATTCGAATGATGAGTGCCAATCTTTCCTGACAACTGCGCCAGGGCGCGGTTGTGGTCCAGGCGGGTCATGGCAGTGAAATTACGGGGATCAAGATCCGGGGCGGCGGCCCGGGCAATCAGCGCGTTGGTGTTTGCCGGGTTGCCCACTACCAGCACTTTGATGTCGCGGCTCGACACCTTGTTCATAGCCGCGCCCTGCGGACCAAATATCTGACCGTTGGCTGACAACAGGTCCGCACGCTCCATACCCGGACCACGTGGGCGTGCGCCGACGAGCAGTGCGTAATCGGTGTCCTGAAACGCTTCTTCCGCATTATCGGTGGCAACAATTTCCACCAGCAAGGGGAACGCTGCATCCCCAAGCTCCATCACGACACCTTCGAGCGCCCCGAGCGCGGGGGTGATCTCCAGCAATTGGAGAATGACAGGCTGATCCGGACCCAGCATGTCTCCGGCTGCGATTCTAAAGCATAGCTGGTAGCCTATCTGGCCAGCAGCGCCGCTAATGGCGACTCGAACGGGACGGTTCATTACTATGACTCCTTCAGATTGATGAATATGCCTTGTGGCCACTTCAGATCTGTCTACAGACCCTCAATAAATCTGTATTATTGTAGCCAATAATGTCGCTGCACCTACATGTTTCAATCGTTAATAATTTACATTTCCCAGAGTAACAATGAAGCGATGCCATACCTGAATATTATCCTTGCATTTGCTCGCTCTGATCACGATAACGCTGGCCGCGATGGCCGCTGATCGCGTTACAGGCAAACCATTTGCCACCCGTTCTGATGTCATGGCTCCCCATGCCATGGCGGCGACCAGCCATCCTCTGGCGACACAAATCGCCCTGGATATTCTCAGGCAGGGAGGCAACGCCATTGATGCGGCCATTGCCGCCAATGCGGCATTGGGCCTGATGGAGCCAACTGGTAACGGGATTGGGGGCGACTTGTTCGCCATTGTCTGGGATGCCGGGACAGAATCGCTACTCGGCCTGAATGCTTCCGGCCGGTCGCCAATGTCCCTGTCGCGCAGTTGGTTTGCGCAGAGCGGAATCGAAAAAATTCCTCCGTACGGGCCCTTGCCCGTTTCTGTTCCCGGGGCAGTCGATGGCTGGTTCGAGTTACACGAAAAGTTTGGCAAACTACCCATGACGGCAATTCTGCAACCGACCATCGACTATGCACGAAACGGGCACCCGGTTCACGAAACAATCCAGCACCACTGGGACGTCTGTGCCGACCGACTCTCGGAATTTCCCGGATTCGTAGAACAAATGACGATAGACGGCAGGGCCCCTAGAGTGGGTGAAATCTGGAAGAATCCCAACCTGGCCAGAACCCTGGAGTGCATTTCAAACGAAGGCCGTGACGCATTTTACAAGGGTTCTATCGCTCGTGTGATCGGCGATTTCATGGAGGCCAATGGTGGTTTCCTGAGCTACCAGGATCTCGCTTCCCATCAGAGTAGCTGGGTCAAACCCGTTTCGGTTAACTACCGAGGCTACGACGTTTGGGAGCTGCCACCAAACGGTCAGGGTATCTCCGCATTGCAGATTCTCAACATTCTGGGACTTCACGATGTTGCAGCGATGGGATTCGGCACGTCCGCATACATCCACCTGTTCCTGGAGGCAAAAAACTGGCGTACGAGGACCGCGCGAAATTCTATGCCGATCCGGCCTACATGGATGTTTCGGTAGAAAGATTGTTATCCAGCGAATACGCGACCCGACGCAATGCGTTGATTGACCATGAAAAAGCAGCAATTGAGTTCCCTCATGGTGATCCGGAAGTACTCAGTGATGGCGACACCATATACCTGGCCACTGCTGATAATGAAGGCAATATGGTCTCTCTGATTCAGAGCAATTACCGCGGCATGGGTTCTGGAATGGCGCCTCCGGGATTGGGCTTTACCCTGCAGAATCGTGGCGAGCTGTTCAATTTGCAGGCAGGCCATGCCAATTCCTTTGAACCTGGAAAGCTGCCTTTCCACACCATCATTCCTTCTTTCATCACCAGAGATGGCCAGCCACTGATCAGTTACGGCCTGATGGGCGGGGGAATGCAGCCGCAGGGACACGCCCAGATCGTGGTTAATCTGATCGATTTCGGAATGGGCCTGCAGGAAGCCGGCGATGCCCCAAGAATCCATCATTCCGGCTCAAGTGAACCCACTGGGGAAGCCATGCGGGATGGTGGCGTTGTCAACCTGGAGAGCGGCTTCGGCTGCGAGGTTATTGAAGAACTGAAGAGCCGTGGTCACAACATCCAGCAGGCTCAGGGAGTTTACGGCGGCTACCAGGCCATCATGAAACATCCGCTATACCCGGTTTATGTCGGAGCATCCGAATCACGAAAGGACGGACAGGCGGCCGGATACTGATTGAATGAGAATCATCGTTGACCAGAACATCAGGGCTGCCGGCGGCACCTTTGGCAGGAACGCTGAGTTGATCGTACTGGATGGTCGCAAAATTCGTGCAAATCACCTGGTGGATGCCGATGCGCTGATCATTCGAACCACCACCCGTGTTGACAAACAACTGTTGAAAGACAGCCCTGTCGGTTTTGTTGGCACCACGAGTGCAGGTACCGATCATCTCGATATCGACTGGCTGGAGCAACAGGGTATTACCTGGGCCAGCGCCCCTGGTTGTAATGCCGATTCAGCGGCCCAGTACACGCTGGCAATGATGTGGCTCGCCTGTGAGCGGCAGGGGCTCAGACTGGCCAACCAGCGCGTCGGAATCATCGGGCGCGGCAATGTCGGTTCACGGCTTCAGCGCCTGCTGGCTGGGTTGGGAGTTGAATCAGTTGCCAACGATCCACCGCTGGCAGACCGTGGAGAACCGGGCCTGGTCTCGCTGGATGAGGCGCTGACGCAGGATATTGTCAGTCTGCACGTACCGCTCAACCACGGCGGCATCCACCCGACCTACCGGTTTATAGCTGCGGAGCAACTGGCCCGGATGTCCGATCGGGCCCTGTTGGTTAATACAGCTCGCGGTGGCGTTGTCGATGGCAATGCACTTATGGCGGAGCTCGGGAATGGCCGGCTTTACGCCGCCCTGGATGTGTGGCCGGGTGAACCTTTCTTCGACAGTGAATTGCTCGAATCGACAACCGTGGCTACGCCGCACGTTGCCGGTTACAGCGACGATGGTAAAAGAAACGGTACGCATATTGTTTACCGGGCATTCTGTGCATGGGCAGGAGCACAGCTGCCCGAACCAGACAAACCCTCCATCAGCCCTTTGAAACTGGACATTACCAGCGCTGGGGGCGCCGTCTCCAAAGCGCTGAATGCCGCCTGTTTCGTCCGCTGTCACGATGGCGAAATGCGTGCCCTCTCTTCCCTGGCACCCGCGCAGCGAGCGATTGAATTTGACCGCTTACGACGGGAATATCCACCCCGGCGGGACTTTCATGCCTGGAACATCCACTGTCCGGATTCTGAACCGGCACGAGTTCTGAGTAGACTTGGCTTTTTGGTGAACCCCACAGAGTGATTGATTTCGCAGGATAAACCCTGTAACGTGCGCGCGCCTGCCTGATAGGATTGGACCGTGATTGAAAATCTTCGAAACATCGCCATCGTTGCCCATGTAGACCATGGCAAGACCACCCTGGTGGACCAGCTGCTACAGCAATCGGGCACTCTGGGTGACCGCGCCGCCAAGCCCGAACGTGTGATGGATTCAAACGAGCTCGAACGCGAGCGTGGAATCACCATTCTTTCCAAGAATACTGCGATCACCTGGAATGACGGCGATCTGGCTTACCACATCAACATTGTCGATACCCCGGGACACGCCGACTTTGGCGGCGAAGTTGAACGCATTCTGAGCATGGTGGACTCTGTCCTGCTGTTGGTAGACGCCGTGGATGGTCCGATGCCCCAGACGCGGTATGTCACCCAGAAAGCATTTGAAATGGGCTTTAAGCCTATAGTGGTGATCAATAAGATCGATCGCGACGGGGCACGCCCGGACTGGGTGCTGGATCAAACATTTGATTTGTTCGATAAACTCGGAGCCAGCGACGAGCAGTTGGATTTCCCTGTCGTTTATGCCTCAGCCCTGCACGGTTACGCCGGTCTCGAAGAAGACGTCAGTGAGGGCGATATGGGTCCATTGTTCGAAACAATCGTGCACCAGGTCGCCCCCCCGCTGGTCAACATTGACGGACCTTTCCAGATGCGCATTACAACGCTTGATTACAGCGCCTACGTCGGAGTTATCGGCATTGGGCGCGTGCAGAGGGGTAGCGTCAAGCCAAACCAGCAAATCTGCGTGATCGACTGTGACGGCCGCCAGCGAAATGCAAAAATTCTGCAGGTACTCGGTTTCCACGGACTGAAACGGGTCGAAGTTCCTTCAGCGCAGGCAGGCGACATCGTAGCGATCACCGGCGTGGAGAATCTACAGATTTCCGACACGCTTTGCGACCGGGACGCAGCCGAAGCGCTGCCGGCACTAACCGTCGATGAACCGACAATCAGCATGACTTTCCGTGTCAATAACTCACCTTTTGCGGGCCGTGAGGGCAAATACCTGACCAGCCGGCAATTGCGTGAACGCTTGCTGCGTGAGGCCAGCCATAATGTGGCGCTGCGTGTAGAAGATACAGCGAATTCGGAACGGTTCAAGATTTCCGGACGCGGTGAATTGCACCTGTCCATCCTGATCGAAACCATGCGCAGGGAAGGCTACGAATTGGCTATTTCCCGACCGGAAGTCATCATCCACGAAACCGAACACGGGCGGGAAGAACCCTTCGAGCAGCTGGTCGTGGACCTGGTCAGCGACTACCAGGGCCCGGTGATGGAACGCCTCGGCGAACGCCGCGGCGAACTGCAAAATATGCAACTGGACGGAAAAGGCCGGGTTCGGCTGGACTACCTGATCCCGGCTCGTGGCCTGATCGGCTTCCAGTCAGAGTTCAGGACTCTGACAGCAGGAACCGGCTTGATGTTTCACGTATTTGACCACTATGGCCCTTATCATTCGGGAGACATTTCCCGAAGAAATAATGGAGTCCTGGTTTCGAACGGAACCGGAAAAGCGTTGGCTTATGCCTTGTTCAACCTGCGGGAACGCGGACGGATGATCATCGAGCCAGGCGTGGAAGTCTACCAGGGACAGGTGATAGGGATCCACAGCCGCGCCAATGACTTGACGGTCAACCCCCTGAAAGGAAAGCAGCTGACCAATATTCGCACGGTACTCAAAGACGATGCCATCCAACTGGCGTCACCACAGAAAATGACACTGGAACAGGCCCTGGAGTTTATTGAAGACGACGAACTGGTGGAAGTTACACCCAAGGCCATACGTATTCGAAAAACTCATTTGCTGGAACACGAGCGCAAACGAGCCAGTCGCCAAAAAGCCCAAGAGTAGAATAAGGAGTCTCTGAAATCAGCTCATTTGAGAAACTTTAGCTCTCTGCCCAACCAGGCCTCCAGGCGCTTTTTCTCACGTTTGTTGATTGTTGGTTTCGCCACAATTGAATAACTGGCCGGAATCTCTCTTCCTGTAAGCAAACGCAGATTGATAAGTTGCTCATGACGCACCAGCGTAAGTTCAATCTGCTCGTTAGGGCGCAGTTTTTGCAGAATCACTTGATAATTCCCCGGCGTCACTCTCAAGCCGTCGATCGCCAGTAGCTCATCTCCTGGCAACACGCCGGCAGCCGCGCCCTGGTAACCCAGCAAAACCTGTTCCGCCAGCAATGAAGCACCCGAAACCGTCCACGTCACACCGATTCCAGCAGGTGTTTGCGCTTTTGCAGAGAGTCCTGGTGTCCGCTCCAATACCAGGCCATACCAATCCAGTGCTTCGTCAATTTTCGGATTATCGGTGGTTTTTATCATGTTTTCGACGATTTTACGGACATCTACACCGGAGGTCGATTCTACGATATCTTCAAACGCGCCCGGCGGATAACTGCCGTGAACTGTCCCTTTTTGGCCAAAACGTGAATACATTTCACGCATCACAGTGTCGAGACTTACCCGGCCGTTGGTTTTACGGCGAATTTCCATGTCCGTGACGAAACCGATCAGCGTACCTTTTCGGTAATAGGAAATGGTGCTGTTCACCTTGTTGTTATCTGGCTTGTATTGTTTGATCCACGTATCAAATGACGACAGTTCAGCCGAGCGGATCTCGCGGCCGGGTGTCATCTCATATTGGAGGAATTCTTCGGCCAGCAAGTCGAAATAATCACCCACATCGATCAGCCCGCCGCGAAACAGCAAAAGGTTATCGTAGTAACTGGTCAGCCCTTCAGCCAACCAGAGTTCGCGCGTGTACATTTCCTCGTCGTAGTCATATCTAGCCAGGGCTGCCGGCCGCATTCGCCGGACGTTCCAGGAGTGAAAGAATTCATGTGACACCAGGCCTAACCACTTGACATAATCTTTCCGGCCCCTCATTTGCCAGGGGCTGCACATCATAACCGTGCTGTGATCGTGTTCGAGGCCACCGAATTTATCCATGAACAGATTCAGGAAAAGATATTTACGGTCAAATGGGCTAACACCCCAGAAATCCTGTTGCGCCTTGACGATCCTGGCCACGTCATCCGCCGAAACGTCGCCGTCCCACAAATTATTTTCTCTGGATAAAACGAGGGAAAACATCTGGTCGTTGACTTCAAACTCATACTCAACCGTGTTACCCAGGAGGATTGGACTGTCAATCAACTCGTCGTAATCTCGAGCAAGAAAAAGCCGCCCGCCTTCCATTGCCTTGAGCGAGGTATGAATGGCAGACCAGGAGGCAGGTAAAATTACCCTGACGCTTTGCGGCAAATCTCTCGTCTCCTCGTTGTAGAGAAACACCCCTGCCCCGTTCAACAAGCCAAAGTCTGATTCGACCCAGCTTTCAGCCACGTTTATCCGTCCTGCCCAGATGTTGTAATCCAGGGTCAACTCAGCCGCGCCACCGGTATCGATTCGCCATCGATTCTTGGCGATTTTAGTAACGGCTAGCTGTTGTCCAGCAGAATTCACAGCCTCGAGACGCTCCAGGTTTGCCGCGAAATCGCGAACCTGGTAGGAACCCGGATTCCAGGATGGCAGCAAAAGGTCGACGGAGTCAGAGGCGACTACAAATTTTGAGTTGACGTGCACGTATTGGTTGTTTTTCTGGGGGAAACTCAGGGTGTGACTGACCTGCACTCCCTCGACTGCGAACGCAGGCATTGGGTAATGGAGTGCCAAAAAGACCAGCGCGGTCAGCGTCCATTTGAGCATGAAGAGTCCTCAGCTGCTTTGTGCGTGCTTCCTTACCATCAACATTGCCATTTCCAGCGATTGCTCATAGTTCAGTCTCGGATCAACGGTGGACTTGTAATCCCGTTTCAGATCTTCGTCAGAAAGATCACGCGCCCCGCCTGTACACTCAGTCACGTTTTCTCCCGTGAGTTCAAGGTGAACTCCACCCAGGCGTGAATTGTTATCCTTGTGGATTTCGAACGCCAGTTCCATTTCGCGCAGAATTTTTCGGAAACGGCGTGTCTTGATTCCATCACTCGTGGATTCTGTATTGCCATGCATCGGGTCAGAAATCCACAGCACCGGGCTTCCAGTATCCTGCACAGCCTGGATAAGCGGGGGTAGCTTTTGCTCGATATCTGACTCACCCATGCGGTGAATGAGAACAATGCGGCCATATTCCCGGCCCGGATTCAATTTCTCAAGCAGGTTCGCCAGCCAGTCCCGGTCCATGCCGGGCCCGACCTTGATGCCCACCGGGTTCCTGATCCCGCGAAAATATTCAACATGAGCACCGTCCAGGTCGGCGGTGCGCATACCAATCCAGGGAAAATGAGTTCCCAGATTGAACCACCCCCACTGCCTTGGAACCTGCCTGGTCTGTGCCTGCTCGTAAGGCAGGTGAAGAGCTTCATGTGAGGTGAAAAAATCAACCCGCCTCAGGCTACCGACGTCCCGGCCTGTGATGGTCTCCATGAATTTCAGGGATTGCCCGATGCTTTCAGTCAATTTATGAAATTCATCGGCGAGCGGTGAGTGGTCCAGCCAACCAAGATCCCAATACTCCGTATGATGTACATCCGCGAATCCACCATCTACCAGTGAACGTACGAAATTCATCGTCATTGCGGAATAAGCGTGAGCCTGGAGCAGGCGCTGCGGGTCGGGCGTGCGTGATTGTTCATTGAATTCGAAAGCGTTAACCAGGTCACCACGGTAGCTCGGTAAAGTGACGCCATCGCGGGTCTCCGTATTGGACGAACGGGGTTTCGCGTACTGGCCCGCGAACCGACCGATACGTACAACCGGCATTTGCAGGCCATGAACCAGGGCCAGGCTCATTTGCAACAATACCTTCAGCCGATTGGTGATTACTGGCGAGCAGCATTCCTCAAAGCTCTCGGCGCAGTCACCGCCTTGTAACAAGAAGCGCTTGCCCGCCTGGGCTTCCGAAATCTGCTCACGCAGGGACAGAATTTCCCAGGAGGTCACGAGAGGTGGCAGGTCAGCCAGCTTTTTCAGGGTGCTGGCCAGCGCATCCTGGTCGGGATAGTCCACTTGCTGAATCGCCGGGTAATTCTGCCAGGAATCCGGCGCCCAGTCGGCGGCAAGACTGACCTCCTGAACAGGCCCGGACGGACCTGAGTTTGCTGCAATATTCATAATATTTTCAGGCCCTTGCCTTTTTCGACATGATCAAAATAGTGATAGTACCGAGTGTGAATGCCATGTACCAGAGAAATGTCCAGCCGGGCATGCTGAGTCCCAGCAAGTTCCAGTGGACTTCGGCACACTCACCCGAACCATAGAACACTTCCGAGAGTACCTGGCCAAATGGCATGGTATCCAGCATGTAATTCAATCCCATGCCGCAATCAGGCACCTGGTCTGGCGGCAGAGACTGCAACCACAGGTGGCGGCCCGCGATGCCGGCGCCGACAATTCCTCCGAAGGAAACCAGCCCGCCGTATACCCACTTGCCGACAGCTTGGGGGTTGTGGACAAAAGCCACCAATGACACTGTGCCTATCCAGATGAAAGCAATGCGTTGAAATACACAAAGCGGGCATGGGTCCAAAAAGTCAACATGCTGCACGTATATTGCGTAGGACAACATTCCGGCGCAGGCCAGGGTGACAAAAAGAAACCATATTCTTGGTTTGAATATTAACATCATATTTAAAGACCCGGCTGGTGATGCCAGGTTCCTTTATAATTAAGAGTCCTTCAAACGATGGACGAGACAAGCACGATAATGGATGCAAATTCCAAAGATTACAAGACTCGGTCGAGAGCCTCAATTCATGCTCCGACCGGTACTGCGTTAAGCTGTCGCGGCTGGCACCAGGAAGCGGCCATGCGAATGCTCATGAATAATCTGGACCCTGATGTGGCTGAGAAGCCTGATGAGCTGATCGTCTACGGCGGGACCGGCAAGGCGGCCCGCAACTGGGACTGCTACGAAAGAATCATCCAGACACTCAAAAGGCTGGAAAATAACGAAACCCTGCTGATCCAGAGTGGCAAGCCTACCGGCGTATTTCGCACACATGAAGAGGCGCCTCGTGTATTGATCGCAAACTCAAACCTGGTGCCTCGTTGGGGCAATTGGGATGTGTTTCGGGACCTGGAAGAAAAAGGCCTGACCATGTATGGCCAGATGACGGCCGGATCCTGGATTTACATCGGCTCGCAGGGAATTATCCAGGGCGCCTATGAGACGTTCGCCGAATGCGCAAAGCAGCATTTCGGGGGCAACCTGGCGGGTAAGCTGGTGGTCACGGCCGGGCTCGGCGGCATGGGAGGTGCGCAGCCTCTGGCTGTTACCATGAATGACGGCCTTTGCCTGGCAGTTGAAGTCGATCCCTGGCGCATCCAGAGACGCGTAGAAACCGGTTACTGCGATATCATGTCTGAAAGCCTGGATGAAGCGCTGGACCTGCTCGAAAAGGCACAGGACGGACTTTCGGTCGGCCTGTTGGGCAATATAGCGGACGTCCTGCCCGAACTCGAACGGCGCGGCATAGTTCCGGATGTGATCACTGATCAGACATCCGCACACGATCTTCGTTTCGGTTACATTCCTTGCGGCTACAATCTGGGTGAAGCCGACGAGTTGCGGGAGTCAGACCCGAAAAAATATGACAACGAAGTACTGGACTCCATGGTGGTGCATGTGCAGGCCATTCTCGACCTGAAGAAGAAAGGCTCCGTGTGCTTCGATTATGGCAATAACCTGAGAGGACAGGTGGCTGATCATCGGGACATGCCTCAGGCTTTCAACTACCCGGGGTTCGTGCCCGCCTACATCCGGCCCCTGTTTTGTAAAGGCGCCGGACCGTTCCGCTGGGCCGCACTCAGCGGCAATCCGGCAGATATCAAAGCAACCGATGACGCCATCCTCGAACTGTTCCCCGCCAAGGAAGCGCTGCACCGGTGGATCCACAAGGCTCGGGAGAAAGTGCAATTTCAGGGCCTGCCCTCGAGAATTTGCTGGCTGGAATATGGTGAGCGCGCTGAAGCCGGGCTTAAATTCAACTGGCTGGTCAACAAGGGCAAGGTAGAGGCACCCCTGGTGATTGGCCGCGATCATCTGGATACAGGATCGGTCGCCTCACCCAACCGCGAAACCGAGGCCATGAAGGACGGCTCTGACGCAATTGCCGATTGGCCATTACTCAATGCGATGCTGAATACTGCCTGTGGCGCCAGTTGGGTGTCTATCCATCATGGAGGTGGCGTTGGAATTGGTTATTCGCTGCACGCTGGGATGGTTTGCGTTGCAGACGGAACAGAAATGGCGGACCGGCGGCTGGAACGCGTACTGACGGCAGATCCTGGTACAGGTGTCATGCGGCATGCCGACGCGGGTTATGACATTGCGGTGGAAACCGCTAACGATCGTGGTGTAGACCTTCCAATGGTTAATGGCGCAACAACATGATCCATGTGAAGACGTTGTATTCCGACCTGGCTTCCAGTATGAAAGCCCTGCGGTCCAGCCATGACGCACTGGATCGCAGCCGGAATATCGTCAAAAGAGCATTGCAGGACGGGTCCGCTCATTACGGCATCAATACCGGCTTTGGAATACTTGCAAGCAAACGTATCGATGACGATATGCTGGTTCAGCTGCAACACAACATTTTGTTGAGCCACGCCTGTGGCGTGGGTGATCCGGTACCAGTCGAAATTACCCGGCTGATGCTGCAGTTGAAAATTCACGCGCTCGGACTGGGCCAGTCCGGTATTTCCCGATCGACATTCGAACAATTGCTGAAATTTGAAAAGCTGGGGCTGACCGCGTGGGTCCCAAGCCGCGGCAGCGTCGGTGCATCTGGAGACCTGGCCCCGCTGGCGCATCTCTGTCTCCCTCTGATCGGCCGCGGAGAGGTCTGGGACGAATCAAAAAATGGCAAGGGGAATGCAGCGGAGGCAATGAAGCTGCTCGGGATCGAGCCTATTCAGCTGAAGGCGAAAGACGGATTGGCGCTGCTTAACGGCACTCAATTGATGGCCGCGTACGGTGCTTTTGTTCTTGAGCGCGCACTTGTGCTGCAGAAAGAGGCCGATATACTGGCAGCCATGAGCCTGGAAGCCCTGCAGGGCAGCGCCACGCCATTCGATGAACGCATTCACCGTATCAGGCCCCACCCTGGACAAATGAAAGTGGCGCAGAATATCCGAAAATTGCTGGAGCAAAGTGAAATCGTAGATTCCCACCGCGACTGCGGCAAGGTCCAGGACCCTTACTCCCTGCGATGCGTTCCCCAGGTACATGGCGCCAGCCGTGATGCCCTGGCCTTTGCGTCAAAAACCGTGGAAATTGAATTGAATTCGGTAACGGATAATCCTCTGGTATTTGACAACGGGGATATCATTTCCGGCGGAAATTTCCATGGCCAACCCCTTGCCCTGGCCCTGGATTTCGCCGCGATCGCCCTGGCAGAACTGGGCAGCATCTCGGAGCGCCGCACTTACCTGCTGCTCGGAGGCCATGACGGACTACCCAAGTTACTGATGAAGGACACCGGGGTTAATTCCGGATTCATGATGCCGCAGTATACGGCCGCAGCATTGGTTTCAGAAAACAAGATCCTGTGTCACCCGGCCAGCGTGGATTCCATACCGACCAGCCTCGGCCAGGAAGACCATGTCAGCATGGGCTCGATCAGCGCGCTGAAATTGTTCTCAGTACTAAGAAACGTCGAGCGGGTTCTCGCTGTTGAATTTTTGAGTGCGGCCCAGGCGCTGGATTTTCGTGCACCGATGAAGCCCGGTAAAGGCGTTCAAGTCGCGCACGTGCTGCTGCGTGATCAGATTGGCCATGCCCAACAGGATTACGAGGTCCGCAACGACCTTGATCTTTGTGCACACATCCTGCGCCGTGGTGATTTGGCGGCCGGGGTCGAGGCAGAAATTGGCAGACTCGCCTGATGCCGGTATTGCGCAATATCTCGCAGCTGGCAACCTGCCCTCCCGGTAACCCACAGCAGGATGCCGGCCTGATAGACAATGCGGCAATCGCCTGGAGCGGCGACACGGTCAGTTGGGTAGGCTCCGACCGGGACCTGCCTTCAGAGTTTGACGCAGAACCACTGATTGACTGCCAGGGCCGGCTCGTCACTCCTGGCCTGATCGACTGTCACACCCACCTGTGCTTTGGTGGCTGGCGTGCAGATGAGTTCGAATTGCGGCTCAAAGGCGCCAGTTACCAGCAAATTGCCGCAGCGGGTGGTGGGATTTCCAGCACCGTGGCGGCAACGAGGTCAGCCAGCTCCGGAGAGCTTCAGAGCAAGGCGAATGCAATACTTGACTCCATGCTGGCACTCGGTGTTACCACCGTGGAATGCAAAAGTGGATACGGACTGGACGCGGCGAACGAACTGAAACAACTGGAAGTATATCAGCTGCTTGACAAGTCACATTCAGTGGATCTGGTCCCGACCTTTCTGGGCGCCCATATCGTTCCTCCGGAATACCAGGATGAGCGACAACAGTATGTCGACCTGCTCTGCGAAGAACTGATTCCTGCAATTGCAAGCAAGGGCCTGGCACGATTTTGTGATGCATTTGTCGAGGAAGGCGCTTTCACAACGGGCGAGGCAAGGCAGATATTCACCACGGCGGCTGCGCATGGCTTGAAAATCAAGGTTCATGCAGACCAGTTGTCTGATAACGGAGGTGCTGCGCTGGCAGCCGAAATGGGTGCTGTTTCCGCTGAGCACCTGGAATATATCAGCAGTGATGGCATCCAGGCTCTGGCGGAAAGTGGCACGGTGGCCGTCAGCCTGCCGCTGGCTTCACTTTACCTGGGAGAGCCCTTTCTCCCAGCCCGAAATCTGCTTTCTGCTGGTGTTCCGGTTGCAGTCGCAACTGATTTCAACCCCGGATCCGCTCCGAGCTATCACCTGCCACTGGCCATGACCCTGGCCTGCCTGAGCCAGCATATGACGCCCCAGGAAGTACTCAATGGCGTCACGACGGTCGCAGCCCGGGCAATTTGTGCTGAAAACCAAACAGGTTCCCTGCTACCAGGCTTCAGCGCAGATCTGAATATAATCGACATGCCGTCTCTGAATCAGTGGCTCTATCACTTCGTGCCAAATGCCTGCACAGGTGTCCTGAAGAATGGACAGTGGTCAATCCTGTAGTAATTGCACTCCATATTACGAATATTGATTCCAGCCTTGATCACCAATAAATTTGCTCCTACTTGATCTGGGTCTATATACGGGCGGTTCTTTTTCCACTAAACTTACTTCTAAATGACAATCATTCTCAATTAGAAGCAGCACCATGACACTTAAGGAATTAAGTCTGGGTCAGTCGGCCCGCATCGATGAAGTTGACGCAAGGCAGCCCGGTGTCGTACGCCTGATGGTACTTGGCCTTATTGAGGGTGCAGAAGTGCAGTACGAAAATTCGGCGATTGGCGGTGACCCCATGGAAGTTTCAGTTCATGGCACTGCAATCTCGATACGAAAACAACAGGCTGGCTGCTTCCGGATTTCCCCGATCATCCCGAATGTCTGAAGTCAAAACGACCTATGTCCCGGTCGACAAAGTTAGTGTTCGCTATCGCGCAACTGCCTCAATAGCGGTAATTGGTAACCCCAATTCCGGGAAAAGCACCTTATTCAACCGCCTGACCGGCCTTCGCCAGACCACGGGGAACTATCCGGGCGTCACCGTTGAAAAGCACTCAGGCACGGTTCAATTGAATGGTAATGCCCTGGAACTGGTCGACCTGCCCGGAATTTACTGCCTTGGTGGTTTCTCTGCCGACGAGAGAATCGCAGTCGATGTGGTTCTTGGCAGGATTGAAGGCACACCCCGCCCCGATGGTTTACTCATCGTTCTTGATGCCACGCATTTATACCAGGGCCTTTACCTGCTCCAGCAATTGATGGAAATGCAGCTGCCAATAGTAGTGGCCATGACAATGACCGACGTCGCGATTGCCAGCGGTATCATCATCTCGATAGAGGTCTTGCAACGGCACCTGGGAGGCATCCAGATTTACCCTGTTGCCGCTACTACCGGACGCGGTCTGGGTGCACTCAAAGAGGCCCTGGAGACCATCACGGACGCCAGGGTGCCGGCAATCCCCGAATCCTGGCCCGAACTCAGCAACACTGCGGACGAAATTGTCAAAAACATCGCCGCTGCCCTGCCGCGAATTGATGTGATCCAGGCATTGCTCCATCCGGACAGTAAACGTGCAGCCGTCCTTGATCAGCGGCTGGGTAGCAAAACAGTTGGCGAAGTACGAGAAAGGCTGTTTGATAAAGAGCCTCCACAGGCTTGCGAGGCAAGGCGTCGTTACCGCTGGATCCATGGCGTTCTTAAGGAAGCACAACACCAGGCACCACTGATAAATCAATTCGGTGCCCGCACCCGGCGATGGCTGAACCGCCCATGGCCAGCAACCGTCATGTTTTTTGCTGTCATGGCGCTTGTGTTCCAGGCCGTCTTTTCCTGGGCCACTCCCTTGATGGATGGAATTGATGCCGGGGCGGCGCTGCTGGCGAACAGCGTCAGTTCTGCACTACCCCAAAACGCGCTGTCCAGCTTCATTACGGACGGTGTAATAGCCGGCGTCGGCAGTGTGATCGTGTTCCTGCCGCAGATCCTGATCCTCTTCCTGTTCATTATCGTTCTGGAAGATTCCGGTTTCCTGGCGCGAGCGGCATTTCTGATGGATCGCATCATGCGTGGCGTGGGTCTTTCCGGACAGTCTGTTATCCCGATGCTCTCCAGTTTCGCCTGCGCGGTTCCCGCGATTATGGCCACGCGAGTAATTCCTGACCGGCGTGACAGGATCGCTACTATCCTGGCCGCACCATTCATGACCTGCTCCGCCCGCCTGCCAATTTATGCGTTATTGATCGCAGCATTCGTTCCTGATGAATCGATTGGCTGGTTTAGTTTACAGGGCCTGGTGCTTCTGGGTTTGTACCTGTTGGGTATTGTGGGAGGCCTGACAACGGCGTGGATTCTCAAGCGGTCTGCTCTAAGAGGGCCCAAGCCGCAATTTGCACTTGCCCTGCCGGAATTTCGCCGGCCCAACCTTCAGACCGTGCTGATCAAATTGCTTGACCGGGCCCGCGTCTTTCTGAAGCGAGCCGGCACGGTAATCTTTGTTGTCGCGATTATTGTTTGGGGTCTGGCTTATTATCCCCGATCCGCCGCGATCTATTCGGAGCTGGAATCTTCAGTGTCACGAGCGGAATCCTCCTACAGCGGGGTGCGGCTTGAGAAGAAATTAATTAACCTTGAGAACCGCGCCGCCGCAGACCAACTGGCGCAAAGCTATCTGGGTCGCGCGGGGCGCTTCATTGAACCGGTATTCACACCACTGGGGTGGGACTGGCGGGTATCGGCTGCAGTAATCGCCGGTTTCCCGGCCCGAGAAGTCGTGGTTGCCGTCATGGGCACGATATATGCGGTTGGGGAAGAGGCTGAAGATGCGAGCTTGACGGAGAAACTAAGGTCGGCCACCTGGCCGGATGGCCGCCCGATATTTACCGTACCCATGGTACTGGGTCTGCTCTTATTTTACGCCTGGTGCCTGCAATGTGCTGCCACGATTGCCATCATCCGGCGCGAAACCAACAGTTGGCGTTGGCCGCTATTTGCATGGACGTACATGACAGTCATCGGCTACGTGGGAGCGTTATTGGTTTACCAACTGGGCAGCATGGCCTGAGAAAGGAATGAAGTAACAATAAGCCCGGCATGCCGGGCTTATTGTTATTCAGTATCGAAAACTTATTCCGCGTCGAATGACTCTTCCTCGCGAGGGCGGTCAACCAGTTCAACGTAAGCCATGGGCGCACTATCGCCCGCACGGTGGCCACATTTCATAATCCGGAGATACCCACCCGGGCGATCAACATAACGCGGCCCCAGCTCATTGAACAGCTTGGTCACTGCATCGCGGTCACGTAAACGGTCGAACGCAAGGCGCCGGTGCGCCACACTGTCTTCTTTCGCCAGCGTGATCAGCGGTTCGGCAACTCGACGAAGCTCCTTTGCCTTGGGAACCGTAGTCTTGATGATTTCGTGTTCGAACAGCGATGTTGCCATGTTACGGAACATAGCCTTACGGTGTGAGCTGTTGCGATTTAGTTTTCTTCCAGATTTCAGGTGACGCATGATCTTGTCCTTTGTCTATCTATTCTGAACTACTTGGCGGCTCAGGCACTAACCAGGCTTTCAGGCGGCCAGTTTTCCAATTTCATACCCAGCGACAGGTCATGTGATGCGAGGACGTCTTTGATTTCTGTCAGGGATTTCTTGCCAAGGTTTGGCGTTTTCAACAATTCGACTTCTGTGCGCTGCACCAAGTCGCCGATGTACAGGATGCTCTCTGCCTTGAGGCAGTTTGCAGACCGTACGGTCAACTCCAGGTCATCGATCGGGCGTAACAACACAGGGTCGATTTCGTGTTCTCTCTCTTCGACCTCAACAGCCTGGCGGGCTTTGAAGTCCACAAACACAGACAATTGGTCAGCGAGAATGTTGGCGGCCAATTTAACAGCAGCTTCGCAATCCATTGTGCCATTGGTCTCGATTTCGAAAATCAGCTTGTCAAGGTTGGTCCGCTGTTCTACACGAGCGGCATCAACCGAATATGCCACTTTCCTGACCGGGCAGAATGAAGCGTCCAGTTGCAGCCGGCCAATGGGACGGCTTTCCAGGTCACCGATGTTGAGTTGCACTGCCGGCTGATAGCCCACACCCCGACCCACTTTCAAACGCATGTTAATGCTGCCGTTTTTAGTCAGGTTGCAGATCACGTGCTCTGGATTGACAATTTCGATCGTGTGATCGACCTGGATATCCGCAGCAGTAACGGTGCCTGCCCCTGATTTACTCAAGGTCAGCACAGCCTCTTCACGCTCGAACATCAAAAGCGCGATACCTTTTATATTCAGCAACACCTCGATGATGTCTTCCTGCAGTCCCTCCACAGCAGTGTATTCGTGCAACACGCCGTCCATTTCGACTTCGACAATTGCACAACCGGGAATAGAAGACAGCAAAACACGTCGCAGGGCATTACCCAGCGTATGCCCGAATCCCCTTTCCAGCGGTTCCAGTGTGATTCGCGCACAGTTCGGGTTGACTTCGTCAACGCCCACCGAGCTGGGCTTCAGCATTTGATCAATAACACCCATCATAGGGATCGCCCTCTTAGACTGTAATTCTGATGAAATTTTCTAAAGCTGCGGTAGTATCCGCAGCACTAAGCCGTAATTTGTTTGTTTCCTGATCGCCTTACTTGGAGTAGAGCTCCACGATCAGGTTTTCGTTAATGTTGGCAGACAACTCGTCACGATCAGGATAGGCTTTAAAAACACCTTCCATTTTCGTGGGGTCGACCTCGACCCAGCCCGGAACCAAATCCATTTCCTGGCTCAGAGTGATGGCTTCTTTCAGCCGTAACTGGTTCTTAGCTTTTTCGTGAATCGTGATGATGTCCTCAGGTTTCACCCGGTAGGAAGGAATGTTCACTCCCTTGCCGTTTACCATAATCGCTTTGTGCGAAACCAGTTGGCGTGCCTGTGCTCGCGTCACGGCAAACCCCATCCGGTACACGACGTTATCCAATCGGCTTTCCAGCAAACGCAGCAGATTTTGGCCTGTAGCGCCCTTTTGCTGGGCTGCGGATTTATAGTAATTACGAAACTGCCGCTCCAGAACACCGTAAATACGGCGGACTTTCTGCTTTTCACGCAACTGTACAGCGTAATCCGACAGTCGCATGCGACGCGATGAGCCGTGTTGGCCTGGAGGCTGGTTCAGCTTGCACTTGGACTCCAGTCCACGAGCCGGGCTTTTCAGCTCCAGGTCAACGCCTTCACGGCGTGCCAGTTTGCAGGTTGGTCCAGTATATCTTGCCATTGTGTATGCTCCGCTCAGACGCGACGTTTTTTGGGCGGCCGACATCCGTTGTGCGGAATCGGCGTCACGTCAGTAATGTTTGTAATCTTGTATCCCACGGCGTGCAATGCACGAACCGAAGATTCACGACCTGGCCCGGGGCCCTTGACGCGAACGTCCAGGTTTTTCAAACCGTAGTCCAGTGCGGCCCGGCCGGCTGTCTCAGCAGCTACCTGTGCAGCAAAAGGCGTGCTTTTTCTGGATCCACGAAAGCCGGCTCCGCCTGCTGTCGCCCAGGAGAGCGCATTACCCTGACGGTCAGTAATCGTAATTATCGTATTGTTGAAGGAAGCATGTATGTGGGCGATACCGTCCACGACTGTCTTTTTAATCTTCCTTTTTTTGCTTGGCTTTGCCATATGCTTTCCGTTTTTTAACGCTTAATTGGACGTCGCGGACCTTTACGGGTACGCGCATTTGTCTTTGTTTGCTGACCACGAACCGGCAGGCCGCGGCGGTGCCGCAGTCCCCGGTAGCAACCGAGGTCCATCAAACGCTTGATGTTCATTGCCACTTCGCGGCGCAGGTCGCCTTCGACCGATAATTTACCGATCGCTGTGCGAATTCCTTCGATTTCCGATTCCGTCAGATCACGGATCTTGGTCTCGGGAGCGACGCCAGCTGCCTCACATATCTGGAAGGCGCGAGTTTTTCCAACGCCATAAATATGGGTCAAGCCCACCCATGTGTGCTTCTGAACCGGTATATTGACTCCTGCTATACGAGCCATGTTGTTAACTCCTGTCAGCTAAGTGCCGCGAACGTAAACAGCACATTATATCTAATCCAAAGTGTCGGTAAAAGCCTGAATTCTCTTGCTTTCATACCGGCATAAATATTTCGTCAGCCCTGTCTCTGCTTGTGCTTTTTCTCACTGCAAATAACGAATAAAACGCCTTTGCGCCTCACAATCTTGCAGTTCCTGCAGATCTTTTTAACCGATGCCTGCACTTTCATCACTCTTCTCCCAAGCAAGCGGGCTGGCCATAGTTCGGCTACCCGTAATTACCCGCTCATGCGGAATAAAACAAAACTACCGCCGGACCACTCCGGAACGACCGTAGGATTTCAGATTCGCCTTTTTCATCAGGCTGTCGTATTGGTGCGAAATCAGGTGTGCCTGAACCTGTGCAATAAAGTCCATGATGACGACCACAACGATCAACACCGATGTTCCGCCAAAATAGAACGGCACTGCCCAAAGCACCCTGAAAATATCCGGTAACAGGCAAACCGTCACCAGGTATAGCGAACCAACCATGGTCAGTCGCGTGAGCACAAAATCAATGTAATCCGCTGTTTGACGCCCCGGGCGGATGCCGGGAATGAACGCACCGGACTTTTTCAGGTTATCAGCAGTTTCCTTTGAATTAAATACCATGGCGGTATAAAAGAAACAGAAGAAAATGATCAAGCTCGAATACAATATGGTGTACGCCAGATTCCCCGGCGTAAGCGCAGCGGATACATCCGTCAGCCATGACAATCCCTGTGACCCGCTGAACCAGGTGGCCAGCGTGGAAGGGAAAATCACGATACTGGATGCGAAGATAGCCGGGATCACACCAGACATATTCACTTTCAGCGGAAGGTGTGTCGCCTGATTCTGGTAGGCAACGCGCCCCTGGCGCTGTGCGTAGTTGACCGTGATTCTGCGCTGGCCGCGCTCAACACGGACAATAAAGTAAATCACGGCAAGAACCAGCGCCAGAATGATCAACATCGCCGGAATGCTCAATTGTCCTGTATTGACCAATTCCAGCGTTCCGGCTACTGCCCTGGGTAACCCAGCGACAATACCGGCAAAGATGATTAGCGAAATACCGTTGCCTACGCCACGTTCCGTGATCTGCTCACCCAGCCACATAAGGAATACGGTACCGGCAGTCAATGTAACCATCGCGGTAAACAGGAAACCGAAACCCGGCTGCACTACAACCGCTGCTTGCCCCTGTAGTGCGAAAGCAACGCCCCCCGCCTGGACACCTGCGAGAATAACCGTGAAATTACGTGTGTATTGCGTGATTTTTTGCCGGCCGCTAGAACCTTCTTTCTTAAGTTGCGCCAAATGCGGAATGGCACTGGTCATCAACTGCATAATGATGGATGCGGAAATATACGGCATCACACCCAGCGCAAATAGCGAGAAACGCTCGAGTGCGCCACCGGTGAACAGGTTAAACACATCCACGATCGTACCCTGCTGCGAATTCATGAATTGCAGCAGCGCCTGGGGGTTTACGCCAGGAACCGGGATGAATGTACCGATGCGATATATAATTAACGCAACGACTACGAACAGCAAACGCTGGCGCAGCTCGGTCAGCCGACCCAGGCCACTCAGCGTTTCCGCCATCTGTGACGGGGATCGGGTCATTATTCTACCTTGCCTCCAGCAGCTTCAATTGCGGCCTGCGCACCCTTGGTGACAGCCAGACCCTTGATGGTGATCGCACGGCTAAGCTCGCCCGTGTTGATGACTTTCACCTTGCGCACATCGTGTCCGATTATTTTTTCAGCCCTCAATGTTTCCAGGTCAATGACATCAACCTTCATGACCTGCAGCTGGTAAAGCCGCACTTCATCGTTGTAACGCGCCGTGCGTGAGGCGAAGCCGCGCTTTGGCAAGCGACGCTGCAAAGGCATTTGGCCACCCTCGAATCCCACTTTGTGGAATCCTCCGGAACGAGACTTCTGTCCTTTATGTCCCCGGCCTGCGGTTTTTCCAATACCGGAACCAACCCCGCGCCCAACTCGCTTGCGGTCTTTTTTGCTGCCCACTGCGGGGCTAAGTTCATTCAGTTTCATTTCTGTACTTTCCCAAATAATTTACAATTTGCGGTTCGCAGATTCGCCAAGCCGGTCAACAGCTTCAGGCTTCCTCCACTCGTACCATGTAGTCGATCTTATTGACCATGCCCCGTACGGATGGCGTATCCTCAAGCACCACCGTTTGATGCATGCGTTTGAGGCCAAGCCCACGGACACATTCCCGGTGTTTCGGCTGGTATCCGATCGGTGAACGGACCAGAGTCACTTTTATCTGTTTCTTTTTTTTAGCCATTGTGCTTACCCAACATTCGCCATAATGTCATCGACTGACTTACCGCGCTTTATGGCGACAGAGTCCGGACTCTGCATAGCCTGCAAGCCCTTGATTGTCGCGCGCACCAGGTTGATGGGGTTGTTGGAACCCACACTCTTCGCCAGAACATTACGCACACCCACGGTTTCCAGCACGGCGCGCATTGCACCGCCGGCAATAACGCCAGTACCTTCCGAGGCGGGCTGCATATATATGTTGGAGCCGGCATGACGGCTTTTCACTGCGTGCCACAAAGTTCCTTCACGCAGGGTAATGTTGACCATGTTGCGACGGGCTTTCTCCATCGATTTCTGGATGGCCACAGGCACTTCGCGCGCCTTGCCGTAACCAAACCCGATTTTTCCGTTGCCATCGCCAACCACGCTCAAAGCTGTGAAGCCGAAAACCCGGCCACCTTTGACCACCTTGGCCACACGGTTGACGGCTACCAGCTTTTCAAGCAGGCCGTCGCCTGTGTCTCTATCCATATTCGCCATGTTGCTTACCTGTCTCTAGGGGCCAGATCCTGTCCCTGATTCGATTGAGCCTTGTTAAAATTTCAAACCAACTTCACGTGCCGCATCAGCCAATTCCTTGACACGCCCGTGATATCGATAGCCAGAACGATCAAAAGCGACTTCCTTGATTCCAGCCTTTACCGCGCGTTCAGCTATAGCTTTTCCGACTGCGGCCGCGGCTTCCCTGTTGGAAGTTCCCTTCAGTTCAGCAGAAACTTCTTTCTGCAGCGTGGACGCTGCAGCAATTACGTTGCTATCTTCCGAGTTGATAACCTGGGCATATATATGCCGGCCGCTACGAAAAATAGTCAACCGGGGTTTGCCGAGGCGACGGATGTGAGCGCGATTCTTTTTCGCTCTACGCAAACGTGCGGCCTTTTTCTTGTCCATCTCTAGTTCCTCGTTCTCTTAAGCTTTCTTGGCTTCTTTGCGCACTACACGTTCGTCCGAATAACGAACGCCTTTGCCCTTATAAGGCTCGGGTGGACGGAACGCCCTGATTTCCGAAGCGACCTGGCCTACTTTCTGCTTGTCACAACCCTTGACGATGATCTCTGTCTGGGTGGGAGCCTCGATGGTTATACCTTTGGGAGCACGGTACTCGACAGGGTGTGAAAATCCCAGCGCGAGGGTCAGCTTGTCGCCCTGAACCTGTGCACGGTAACCCACGCCAACCAGGGTCAGCTTCTTTTCAAACCCGTTTGTAACACCGATCACCATATTGTTGACCAGGGAACGAAACGTTCCGGCCATGGGAATATCGGAATTACTCGCCGGCATCACCACAAAATTTTCTTTGTCCTTTTTCACGCTGACATTCGCATGCAATTGGAGTTCCAGGTTGCCTTTCGGACCCTTCACTTTGACTTCATTGCCCTGGACCTTGAGTTCAACGCCTGAGGGCAACTCGATCGGGGCTTTTGCTATACGTGACATATTTTTCTCCCAAACCTCTGCGTCATTACGTTACGACGCACAGGATTTCGCCACCCTGCCCGGCAGCACGTGCTGCTGTGTCAGTCATGATGCCTTTCGAAGTGCTGATTACAGCTATACCCAATCCGTTCAGGATCTTCGGCAGGTCATCTTTGCCGCGATAAATACGCAGACCGGGACGGCTGGCCCGTTTCAGTGTTTCAATAACGCCTCTGCCCTCCATGTATCTGAGGGTGACTTCAAGGGCGGGCTTGCCGTCAAGTTCAGCATCACTGAAATCAGTGATATAACCTTCGTCTTTAAGGACCTTTGCAATGCCTGTCTTCACTTTTGAAGCGGGCATTTTAACTGTCGTCTTCTGCACCGCCTGGGCGTTACGAATCCGCGTCAGCATGTCCGAAATTGGATCGCTCATGCTCATAATATTCTTCCTCTTTACCAGCTGGCCTTACGCAGGCCGGGCACGTCACCACGCATCGCGGCTTCACGCAATTTATTACGGCCCAGTCCAAATTTCCGGTAAAAACCCCGGGGGCGGCCGGAAATAGCACAGCGGTTACGCTGTCGAACCGGGCTCGAGTCGCGAGGTAGTTTCTGCAGTCTGAACATCGCGTCCTGCTGTTCTTCGAAACTTACGTCCGGATTTATAATGATCGCTTTGAGTTCAGCGCGTTTCTTGGTGTACTTAGCCACCAGTTTCGTGCGGCGCTTCTCGCGATTAATCATTGATACTTTTGCCATCGTGATTCCTTCGCTTATTTCTCTTTGAACGGAAAGTTGAACGCCTGGAGCAGCGCCAATGCTTCCTCATCGTTCTTGGCCGAGGTTGTAATGGTGATGTCCATGCCACGGATCACGTCAATTTGATCGTAATCGATCTCGGGGAACATGATCTGCTCTTTAACCCCCATGCTGAAGTTGCCGCGGCCGTCAAATGACTTGCGGTTGAGTCCACGGAAGTCACGAACACGCGGAATCGCAACGTTCACCAGGCGATCCAGGAATTCAAACATTCTTTCCCGGCGCAATGTGACTTTGCAACCGACCGGCCAGCCGTCACGAATTTTGAAACTCGCAACTGAGCGGCGCGCATTGTTGACAATCGGCTTCTGCCCCGCGATCGCAGTCATGTCGCCTACGGCGCGAACCATGACTTTCTTATCAGTCACGGCCTCACCCACACCCATATTCAGAGTGATCTTGGTGACCTTGGGAACTTCCATGACGTTGGCATAGCTGAATTTTTCCAGCATTTCCGGCACCACGGTCTCTTTGTAATATGTCTGTAGTCTGGACATCTGACAATCCTTAAATATCCACTGCTTCGCCGGTGGAATTGAAAATACGCACCTTACGGCCATCATCCAGTGTCTTGAATGACACGCGGTCACCTTTTCCGGTTCCCGGGTTGTACAGTGCGACGTTGGACACGTGGATTGGTGACTCTTTGTCCACGATACCGCCACCCTGATTCATTGCCGGGTTGGGTTTCTGGTGTTTTTTCACCATGTTTACGTTTTCGACCAGCAGTTTGTTTTCATTGAAGACACGCAGAACGTGACCTCGCTGACCCTTGCTGCGGCCGGTGGTTACGATGACTTCGTCACCTTTGTGAATTCGTTTCATTTTCCTGTTCTCCCCGCCTACAGCACTTCTGGTGCCAGCGAAACGATCTTCATGAACTGCTCGGAACGCAATTCGCGGGTCACTGGGCCAAAAATTCGGGTGCCGATAGGCTCATTCTTGGCATCGAGTAATACGGCCGCATTGCCATCAAAACGGATCAGCGAACCATCACTCCTGCGAACACCTGACCGGGTCCGCACGACAACGGCGTTATAAACCTCTCCTTTCTTGACCTTCCCGCGCGGGATGGCTTCCTTGACTGTGACCTTGATCACGTCACCTATCCGCGCATAACGGCGCTTCGAGCCGCCCAGTACTTTAATGCACATAACCCGGCGCGCCCCGCTATTGTCGGCGGCTGAAAGCATGCTTTGCATCTGAATCATCGTTGATGTCCTCTGCTACGCTCTTCTTCAGGCCTGGGGCCCTACTCAGCGCGCTCCAAAATTTCCACTACCCGCCAACTCTTGGTTTTCGAGAGTGGACGGCATTCTGAAATTTTCACCAGATCGCCCTCGCCACAGCTGTTATCTTCATCATGCGCATGTACCTTGGTAGAGCGTTTGATGTACTTGCCGTACAGCGGGTGTTTAACCTGGCGTTCCAGCATGACGGTAACTGTTTTGTCAGCCTTGCTGCTGGTTACGCGACCCATTTTTGTACGTTTTGCTGCTTCGGTGGTGCTCATGATGCTTCAATACCTTTCTTTTTCTCGTTCAGTACCGTATTGATACGGGCAATGTCCTTGCGTACCCGACGAAGGTCGTGAGGAGTAGCCAGTTGGCCAATTCCGCGCTGCATTCTCAGGTTGAACCGCTCCCGCCGAAGACCGGAAAGCTCTTCGCGGAGTTCAATTTCATTCTTTTCTCTCATCTCTTGCGCATTCATCACAGCACAGTCCTCTTAACAAAGGAGGTGCCGACTGCCAGCTTGGCCGCCGCGAGCCGGAACGCTTCCCGGGCCTGCTCTTCAGTCACACCCTGAATTTCATACAGTACGCGGCCAGGCTGGATCGGAGCTACCCAATACTCGACGTTACCCTTGCCTTTACCCATTCGGACTTCTACCGGTTTCTTGGTAACCGGTTTGTCAGGAAAGACTCGAATCCATAGCTTTCCACTGCGTTTTACATAACGCGTAATCGCGCGACGGGCGGCTTCAATTTGACGCGCAGTAATGAAACCGCGGGTCGTAGCCTTCAGGCCATACTCACCAAAGCTGACGCGATTACCGACCTGCGCCAGACCACGGTTGCGGCCCTTTTGCTGCTTTCTGAATTTTGTTCGCTTTGGCTGCAGCATTACTCTATCTCCTAGCTCGCAACCGCCGGGTTGCGCTTATTCTCACCGTCGGAACTGTACAGGTCGAAAACTTCACCCTTGTAGATCCAGACCTTCACGCCCAGAACGCCATAGGTGGTCTTCGCCTCGACAAAGCCATAATCCACGTCGGCTCGCAATGTGTGCAGAGGTACGCGGCCTTCTCGATACCACTCACTGCGAGCAATATCAGCGCCATTGAGGCGGCCGGAAACACATACCTTGATACCCAGCGCACCCAGGCGCATCGAGTTTCCTACTGCACGCTTCATGGCGCGGCGAAACATAATACGCCGTTCCAATTGCTGCGCAACGCCTTCGGCAACCAGCTGTGCATCCAGTTCGGGCTTACGAATTTCCGCCACTGTAATATGTGTCGGAACGCCCATCAGCTGACTGACATCACGGCGCAGGCGTTCTATGTCTTCACCTTTCTTACCGATAACAATGCCTGGGCGCGCAGAGTGGATCGTGATACGCGCGGACTTGGCCGGGCGCTCGATCTGTATTCTGCTGACCGCGGCTTGTGCAAGCCGCTTCTGCAGATATGCGCGAACCTTCAGATCCGAATTCAAGAGCTCGGAATATTCGCGTTTTTCAGCGAACCAGGTTGAATTCCAGTCCTTGGCAATACCCAGGCGAAATCCAATTGGATGTACCTTCTGACCCATTATGCTTGTCCCGTATTTTCGTCGGCCACGGTCACAGTGATGTGACTGTTCCGTTTAAGAATTCGAGTTCCACGACCCTTTGCCCTGGCGCGACCGCGCTTGAACGTAGGACCTTCGTCAACCATGATCGTGCTCACCTTCAGCTCGTCAATATCGGCGCCTTCGTTATGCTCCGCATTGGCAATTGCCGAAAGCAGTACTTTCTTGACAATGTGCGCCGCCTTCTTGGTGCTGAAGGCCAGGAGTTGCTCGGCCTTATCAACCGGCATTCCGCGAACCTGGTCAGCTACGAGGCGAACCTTTTGCGCAGAAATTCGCGCGTTTTTCAGTCGTGCAGTCGCTTGCATGGCAACACCTACTTCGTTTTACGGTCACCCGAATGACCCCTGAAGGTCCGGGTTGCCGCGAATTCGCCCAGTTTGTGGCCAATCATCTGATCGCTGATCAGGATTGGTACGTGCTGGCGTCCGTTGTGAACCGCTATCGTCAAGCCAACCATCTCCGGAAGGATCATGGAACGGCGTGACCAGGGCTTGATCGGTCGCTTGTTGTTCGTTGCAATGGAATCACCTACCTTTTTCATCAGGTGATGGTCAACGAATGGTCCTTTTTTAATCGAACGTGGCATAACTGTACCTATTATTTGCCTGAACGCTTACGAACGATAAACTTGTCCGTATTTCTGTTCTTGCGGGTCTTGTATCCCTTGGTCGGGACACCCCAGGGGCTTACCGGGTGACGTCCACCGGACGTACGCCCTTCACCACCACCGTGTGGGTGGTCTACCGGGTTCATGGCAACGCCGCGAACGGTTGGGCGTACGCCTCTCCACCTCTTGGCGCCGGCTTTACCCAGCTTTTCCAGATTGTGCTCGGAGTTGGATACCTCGCCGATGGTTGCGCGGCAACGGGAAGGTACTTTGCGCATTTCACCGGAACGCAACCTTAACGTAGCGTACTGACCTTCACGTGCGACCAGCTGCACCGCGGCACCGGCGCTACGCGCCAGTTGAGCACCTTTTCCTGGTTTCATTTCCACGCAGTGAACGACAGATCCCATCGGAATGTTCCGCAGCGGCAGGCAATTACCTGCCTTGATCGCTGCTTCACGGCCGCTGACTATCTTTTCGCCTGCGCGTACGCCTTTCGGTGCGATGATGTAGCGCCGCTCGCCGTCGCTGTAAAGCACCAGCGCAATATGAGCCGTGCGGTTGGGATCATATTCGATCCGTTCGACACTGCCGACGATACCATCCTTGTCACGCTTGAAATCAATGACGCGATAGTGTTGTTTGTGCCCACCACCACGGTGGCGCGTGGTAATCCTGCCGGTGTTATTACGACCACCGGTTTTGGATTTTTTCTCCACCAGGCCGGAATACGGCGCACCCTTGTGTAAATGCGGATGCTTGACCTGAACGACACCTCGGCGCCCTGGCGATGTTGGTTTTGCCTTAACAATTGCCATGACTATTTGTCCTTAAACTGATTCACCGCCCAGGAAGTCGATAACCTGACCTTCCTGCACGCGAACGTAAGCCTTTTTCCAATCGCTGCGCTTACCCGGGCGCTGGCGGAATGACTTGGTTTTACCCTTGACGTTTACCATGCGGACCGACTCCACGCTGACCTCGAACAGCAGCTCCACTGCGCCTTTGACTTCAGCTTTCCTGGCGTCATTGACTACATGAAACACATACTGGTTACTGTGCTCTCCCACGCGCGTCGTTTTCTCCGTGACGCGCGGTGAAAGCAATACCTGGTACAAACGATCGTTGCTCATCCCAGCCACTCCTGAATCTTTTCAACTGCCTCAACCGTCATGATTACTTTATCGGCAGCCACCAGGCTTACCGGATCGATTCCGGCGACGTCCACCGTGTAAACACCCGGTACGTTGCGAGAGGCCAGGTATAGGTTTTCGTCCAATTCATTGGTCACGATCAGGCCGGTTTCGAAATCGAGCTCAGACAACTTGCCAAGCAATGCTCCGGTCTGGGGCTCTGAAATATCCAAGGAGCCAACTACAACGAGTCGCTCCAGTCGCACGAGCTCCGAAAGAATCGCCTGAATCGCGCCGCGATACATTTTCCGGTTTACTTTCTGCGAATGGTCCCGTGGGGTGGCTGCAAAAGTTCTGCCGCCACCACGCCATATCGGACTGCGAATCGTACCCGCGCGGGCCCGTCCGGTACCTTTCTGGCGCCAGGGTTTCTTCCCTCCGCCCCTGGCGGTCGAACGGCTTTTCTGGGCCTTGGTTCCGGCGCGTCCACCTGCAAGATAGGCGGTAACGACCTGGTGAACCAACGCTTCGGAAAATTCCCGGCCAAAGGTAGCTTCAGACACCTTAATGTTTTTGCCGCCTGTTACTGTGAGTTGCATGGTCATTTCTCCATAAATCCTTACTGACAAGCCTTCACAGAAGGACGGACCATCACGGCTCCACCGGCCGCGCCGGGGACCGCACCCTTGATCAATAGCAGGTTCCGCTCTGCATCGACGCGAACCACTTCCAGGTTTTGTGTCGTCACGCGTGCATCACCCATGTGACCGGCCATTTTCTTGCCCTTGAATACACGGCCAGGCGTTTGGCACTGACCGATTGAACCCGGAGCACGGTGAGCCAGGGAGTTGCCATGAGTGGCGTCCTGCATGGCGAAATTGTGACGCTTCACCACACCGGCGAAACCCTTACCTTTACTGGTTCCGGTTACGTCGACCAATTCACCCGCTGCAAACATGTCCGCTTTCAGTTCCGCTCCGGCCTCTACCTCTTCGCCTTCGGGCAAACGCAATTCCCACAAGCCCTCGCCAGCTTCGACTCCGGCCTTGGCATAGTGCCCGGCAATCGGCTTGTTAACCAGGTTGGCCCTGCGATTGCCAATAGTTACCTGGATCGACCTGTATCCATCGGTATCCTGATCTTTCACCTGGGTTACACGGTTCGGACTGACCTCGATCACCGTAACAGGCACACTATTGCCTTCTTCGGTAAAGACCCGGGTCATGCCACGCTTGCGTCCAATTAATCCAATCTTCATCGTTTTGCCTTCTGTCCGGTATGCCCTGGTTATCAGTACAACTTGATCTGTACGTCTACACCTGCAGCCAAATCCAGCTTCATCAATGCATCCACAGTCTTGTCGTTGGGATTCACGATATCCATCAGGCGCTTGTGCGTACGGGTTTCGTACTGATCACGCGCGTCCTTGTTTACGTGAGGCGAGATCAGGATGGTGTGTCGCTCGATCCTCGTGGGCAAGGGAATGGGGCCCAGCACCTGTGCGCCAGTCCGTTTCGCGGTCTCCACGATCTCAGTTGCTGAACGATCAATCAGTCGATGATCGAATGCTTTCAACCGTATGCGGATTCTCTGCTCTGCCATGATCTATACTCGCTTAAGCTCTCTGTTTCAATTGACTGCTTCGCAGCCCGTCGCGGCTAAAGCCGCTCCTACAATCTACTCGTGAATCTTGGCTACAACACCGGCGCCAACCGTACGGCCGCCTTCGCGTATCGCAAATCGCAAGCCTTCTTCCATCGCGATCGGCGCAATCAGTGATACCTGCATTTGCACGTTGTCACCCGGCATCACCATCTCTACACCTTCCGGTAACTCACACGCTCCCGTTACATCGGTCGTGCGGAAATAAAACTGTGGACGGTATCCCTTGAAAAACGGTGTGTGACGCCCTCCCTCGCTCTTCGACAGAATATATACTTCTGCCTCAAACTTGGTGTGTGGGTTAATCGTCCCCGGATGCGCCAATACCTGGCCCCGCTCCACTTCGTCGCGCTTGGTTCCACGCAGCAACACACCAACGTTGTCACCCGCACGGCCTTCGTCCAGCAACTTGCGAAACATCTCAACACCCGTACACACCGACTTGGTCGTTTCCTTGATGCCGACAATCTCAACTTCCTCACCCACCTTGATGATCCCGCGATCAATACGCCCGGTCACCACCGTGCCGCGGCCCGATATCGAAAACACATCCTCGATCGGCAGCAAAAACGGCTTTTCGGTGTCACGCTCCGGCAGCGGAATATACGCATCCATCTCGTCGATCAGCTTCTGCACCGACTGCGTGCCCATCTCCGTATCCTCGCCTTCCAGCGCCTGCAACGCAGATCCCGTTATCACCGGCGTATCGTCGCCCGGAAAATCATATGAACTCAACAGCTCACGGATTTCCATCTCAACCAGTTCCAGCAACTCTTCGTCGTCGACCTGGTCGGCCTTGTTCATGTATACCAGGATGTACGGTACTCCCACCTGGCGCGCCAGCAGAATGTGCTCACGCGTCTGTGGCATCGGGCCATCAGCCGCTGATACCACCAGGATCGCTCCATCCATCTGTGCCGCACCCGTGATCATGTTTTTTACATAGTCAGCATGGCCCGGGCAATCCACGTGCGCGTAATGACGCGCATCCGATTCGTATTCCACATGCGCCGTGGCAATCGTGATTCCGCGCTCACGCTCTTCAGGCGCATTGTCGATCTGGTCAAAGGCCTTGACTTCACCGCCTCGCGCTTCAGAACAAACTTTCGTCATCGCCGCCGTCAACGTCGTCTTGCCATGATCCACGTGACCAATCGTTCCCACGTTTACATGGGGCTTTGTTCGTTCAAATTTTTCTTTTGCCATCAGTCAATCCTCTGCAATCTGCCAGTTTGCTAAATATTGTTGCTCAGGCAGTTTTCTTAACGATTTCTTCGGCGACACTCGCCGGCGCTACGGCGTAGTGGTCGAACTCCATGGTGTAAGTCGCACGGCCCTGTGTTTGAGAACGCAAATCGGTCGCGTAGCCGAACATTTCGGACAACGGCACATGCGCGTTGATAACCTTGCCTGCCGGACCATCTTCCATCCCCTGGACAATGCCCCGACGACGATTGAGGTCACCCATAACGTCGCCCATGTAATCTTCCGGGGTTACCACTTCCACTTTCATCAGCGGCTCGAGCAAGACAGGATTGGCGATAGCGGCCGCATTTTTGAAGGCAATCGAACCGGCGATCTTGAAGGCCATTTCCGATGAATCCACCTCGTGATAGGAGCCATCGAACAGTGTGACCTTGACATCAACGACCGGGTAGCCGGCGATGACACCATTGCCTACCTGCTCCTTGATGCCCTTATCCACCGAGTTGATATATTCACGCGGAACTACACCACCAACAATGGCGTTTTCGAATTCATAGCCACCACCCTGTTCCAACGGCTCAAGCCTGATCTTGACGTGACCGTACTGTCCTCGACCACCGGACTGGCGTACAAACTTGCCTTCAGCTTCCACACTCTTGCGAATTGTCTCCCGATAAGCCACCTGGGGTCGTCCAACGTTGGCCTCGACCTTGAACTCGCGCCTCATGCGGTCGACAATGATATCGAGATGTAACTCGCCCATGCCGGAGATGATGGTCTGACCTGACTCTTCATCTGTGTGAACACGGAAAGAAGGGTCTTCCTGGGCCAGTTTGCCCAACGCAATCCCCATTTTTTCCTGGTCAGCCTTGGTCTTGGGCTCGACGGCAACAGAGATCACGGGATCCGGGAAATCCATGCGTTCCAGCGTAATTCTTTCGTTCAGAGCACAAAGGGTATCACCGGTTGTCATATCCTTTAGCCCGACGGCTGCCGCGATATCGCCGGCGCGAACCTCCTTGATTTCTTCACGGGTGTTCGCGTGCATTTGCAGAATTCGCCCGACTCGTTCTTTTTTACCCTTGCCCGGGTTGAAGATCGTATCGCCGGAGTTCAAAACGCCCGAATACACCCGAAAAAATGTCAGTGTTCCAACATAAGGATCGGTGGCAATTTTGAATGCCAAAGCCGAGAACGATTCTTCATCTGAGCTTTTACGGACAGCTTCAGATTCGTCCTCGTTGATGCCCTTGATCGCAGGAACATCCAGCGGTGACGGCATCAACTGGACGACCATATCCAGCAGGGCCTGCACGCCTTTGTTTTTGAAAGCCGTACCGCACAGACAGGGCACGATCTCATTGGCCACAGTTCCGGCGCGCAATCCCTCGATTATCTGTGCTTCACTGAGCACACCATCTTCCAGGTAAGCTTCCAACAATTCTTCGGTCGCCTCGGCAGCCGTTTCGACCATGACTTCCCGGGCGGCAGCGGCCTCATCCTGAAGTTCAGCAGGAATTTCACGAGCTTCATAGGTTGTGCCCTGGCTTGTTGAATCCCAGTAAATTGCCTTCATGCGAACCAGGTCGATTACACCTTCGAAGTCTTCCTCGGCACCAATCGGCAACTGGACCGGTACTGCGCGTGCACCGAGCCGATCCTTGATCTGCTCTACGACACGTAAAAAATCCGCCCCGGTGCGATCCATCTTATTGATGAACGCCACGCGCGGTACGCCGTAACGTGCGGCCTGACGCCATACTGTTTCTGACTGGGGCTGGACCCCGCCGACCGCGCAGAAAATTGCTACCGTGCCGTCGAGAACACGCAATGAACGCTCGACCTCAATCGTAAAGTCAACGTGCCCCGGGGTATCGATGATGTTGATACGATGCTCCGGAAACTGATTATCCATACCGCTCCAGAAACAGGTGGTCGCAGCGGAGGTGATGGTAATTCCACGCTCCTGCTCCTGCTCCATCCAGTCCATCGTGGCATTGCCATCGTGCACTTCACCAAGCTTGTGTGAAACACCGGTATAGAACAGGATACGTTCAGTGGTCGTCGTTTTACCTGCATCGATGTGTGCCGTGATGCCGATATTTCGATACCGCTCAATAGGTGTAGTACGGGGCACTGTCTTAACCTCAATAAATTCTGTTTATGAACACGCGCTTACCAGCGGTAATGCGCAAACGCCTTGTTGGCTTCGGCCATGCGATGCGTATCTTCACGCTTTTTCACAGCCGTTCCGCGCTGCTCTACCGCGTCCAGCAGTTCACCAGCCAGGCGGTTGGGCATGCTCTTTTCACCACGCTTACGCGCAGCTTCAATAATCCAGCGCATGGCCAGCGTCTGGCGTCGTTTCGGACGAACTTCGACCGGAACCTGATAAGTAGCACCACCAACGCGACGTGATTTCACCTCAACCATCGGGCTGACGTGTTCCAGGGCTTTTTCTACCAGCTCCACTGCGTCGGCCGTTTTGTTCTTTTCACTGATCGTGTCAATGGCGCCGTAGACAATCCTCTCAGCCACGGACTTCTTGCCGCTCGTCATCACCATGTTGACGAACCGGGTGATCATTTCACTGCCAAACTTGGGGTCAGGCAGAATATCTCGCGTGAAATTGGAGTGCTTTCTGGACATTTTCGCTTTCCGTTAATTTGTTTTGTCAGTGAATATCAATTCTTTGGCCGCTTGGCGCCGTACTTTGAACGCCCTTGCCGGCGATCACTCACTCCGGCTGTGTCGAGGCTTCCGCGAACTGTGTGGTAACGCACACCGGGCAGATCCTTCACACGGCCGCCCCGGATCAGGACCACGCTGTGCTCCTGCAGGTTGTGACCTTCGCCGCCAATGTAACTGGTAACTTCGAAGCCATTCGTCAGACGCACACGCGCAACCTTGCGAAGAGCCGAATTTGGCTTCTTTGGTGTGGTCGTGTAAACACGGGTACACACACCTCGCTTTTGCGGGCATCCTTCCAGCGCCGGGACATTACTCTTATAGACCTTGTCCTTGCGCGGCTTGCGTACGAGTTGATTGATCGTCGCCATAATTTCCTTCGTCCTGACAAATTAAAAGGCAGTCGGGAACACCCCGGCCGCCAAATCTTGATGTTAAAAACACCCGCTGCAAATAATGCCAAACGCCCAACCCCCTGGTTCTAAGTTCGGGATTGGGCGCCGTTGAGTCCGGCCCACGCGCCGGCGACATCGGCTTTCCGTAACGGTCTTAGTACCGCACGGCCCTTCTTGTGGAAGGGGTTACATCTGTTAGCCGGAGAATTATGACAGCGGTTTGTTTGGAATGCAAGAGAAAACGGCAGGAAAATTTAATGGAGTTAAACAGGCCGCTACAGTAGCGGGAGAGCATGCGATTGACGCATTTTTGCATTTGCTTAAAAGAGAGGCCGCTTACCTGTTTTCGGTACCTTCATTTGTCAGGAACAAATGAGGCGTGCACAGGGACGTCTTGAACGTGCCCTGAAAACAGGTAAGCGGCCTCTCTTTACGGCACCGCACTCAATCGATGAGTTTAGGCGCCGCCGCTTTTGGTGATGCGTCCTTTTCGGCCGCGCTGTCCAGGTTAGCAAACTCTTCAGCTGCAATGGCCGTAGCCAGTGCCGCGAGATCGATTTCCGACTCCTCTTCCGCCTGAAGTTTCCGCGTTTTGTGGTAAGCCATGCCGGTTCCCGCCGGGATCAGCCGACCTACAATCACGTTTTCCTTCAAGCCACGCAAGTGATCCGTCGTTCCGCGAACAGCGGCCTCGGTTAGCACCCTGGTGGTTTCCTGGAAAGAAGCTGCTGAAATGAAGGACTCAGTCGCCAAGGATGCCTTCGTTATGCCCAGCAGAACACGTTGGTATTCCGCAGGGCGCACTTTGTCTTTTTTGGCAATGGCATTTTCTTCGAGTACGCGAACCACGTCGAGTTGCTCCCCACGCAACAGACGCGTCTCACCGCCATCCATGATTTCAGCCTTGCGCAACATCTGGCGTACGATAACTTCGATATGCTTGTCGTTGATCTTCACACCTTGCAGGCGGTAGACGTCCTGAATTTCCTTTACCAGGTATTCATCCAGGGCTTCTACTCCCAGCAAGCGCAGAATGTCATGAGGATTCGGCTCGCCATCAACAACCGTTTCACCCTTTGCGACACGTTCACCTTCAAATACGATGACGTGGCGCCATTTGGGTATCAACTCTTCGTAAGTTTCGCCGTCGTCCATTGTGATTACCAGGCGCTGCTTGCCCTTGGTATCCTTACCGAAGCTCACAATACCGGAGACTTCCGCCAGAATTGACGGCTCTTTTGGCCTGCGAGCTTCGAACAGGTCGGCTACGCGGGGCAGACCACCTGTAATATCACGGGTCTTCGACGATTCCTGCGGAATTCTTGCCAGCACATCGCCAACCTTTACGTCCTGACCATCCTGCATCTGCACGATGGAACCAGACTGCAGAAAGTAGTGGGCGGGGATTTCAGTTCCAGCCAGGAACAGTTCCTGCCCCTTCTTGCCCGTCAGGCTAATCATTGGCCGCACTTCCTTACCAGCACTACCGCGTTGCTTCGGATCGGTCACGATCAGACTGGTCAGCCCGGTAATGTCATCCAGGTGTTCATTGACAGTAACGCCATTAATGAATTCGTGGAAGTTCACTTTACCCGCCACTTCAGTCACGATTGGATGCGTGTGCGGATCCCAGGTCGCGGTGACATCTCCGGCGGTGACAGATTCCTCATCACGCGCGGAAATGATCGCACCATAGGGAACTTTGTAACGTTCGCGTTCACGACCATGATCGTCGATAACTGACAATTCACCAGAGCGTGAAACCGCCACCAGTTTCTTGTCGACATTTACGACCGTCTTCATGTTGTGCAACCTGATCTTGCCACTGGATTTCACTTGAATGTGATCCACGGCCGCAGCTCTGGAGGCAGCGCCACCAATGTGGAACGTACGCATTGTCAGCTGCGTACCCGGCTCACCGATGGATTGGGCTGCGATAACGCCTACAGCTTCACCGATGTTAACGATGTGTCCACGCGCCAGATCACGACCGTAACAGCTAGCGCAGACACCATGCCTGGTTTCGCAGGTGATGGTAGAGCGCACGTACATCTGGTCCACGCCGTTTTCTTCCATGGTCTCAACCAGCTGCTCGTCGAGCAGGGTATTGCGCGGGCAGATCACCTCGTCGGTTCCGGGTTTCACTACGTCTTCAGCCACCATCCGGCCGAGCACACGTTCGCTCAAAGGCTCGACCACATCACCGCCTTCAACAATCGGCTGCATGGTGACACCGTTTTCGGTCTTGCAATCGACTTCCGTGATGACAAGGTCCTGGGCAACATCCACCAGGCGACGTGTCAAGTAACCGGAATTGGCCGTCTTCAACGCCGTATCGGCCAAGCCTTTACGGGCTCCGTGAGTGGATATAAAGTACTGCAACACGTCAAGCCCTTCACGGAAATTCGCCGTAATTGGTGTTTCGATGATCGAACCGTCCGGCTTTGCCATCAGGCCGCGCATTCCGGCCAGCTGCCTGATCTGGGCTGCTGAACCACGAGCCCCCGAATCGGCCATAATGAAGATCGAGTTCATGGAATCCTGCTCCACGTCCTTCCCTTCTGAGTTCTTGACGAAGGTTTTACCCATACGCTTCATCATTGCCCGCGCCACCAATTCATTGGTCCTCGACCAAATATCGACAACCTTGTTGTAGCGCTCACCTGAAGTGACCAGGCCGGATATGTACTGGTTCTGAATCTCCACAACTTCGGCTTCTGCAGTCTCGAGGATCTGCTCCTTTTCATCCGGCACTATCAGGTCATCAATTCCGATGGAGACTCCCGCCGTGGTCGCGTAGTGGAAGCCCGTGTACATCAGCTTGTCTGCGAAAACGACGGACTTTTTCAACCCCAGGCGGCGATAGCACGAGTTGATGAGCCCAGAAATCTGCTTCTTCTTCAATGTCTCGTTCAACAAGTGGAAGGGCATCCCTGAAGGCCGTATTTCAGCCAACAGAGCCCGGCCAACGGTGGTATCTACGAGATTGGTTTCGTGACGTTCCTCGCCGTGCTCGGAAATAATGGTTTCATCGATCCGAACTTTGATACGCGCATGCAAACCGATTGCCTTGTTCTCAAACGCCCGGTGCACTTCATCTATGTCGCTGAAGTACATACCTTGTCCCTTGGCCCCTTCCAGTTCCCGGGTCATGTAATACAAACCCAGAACCACGTCCTGGGTGGGGACAATAATGGGCTCACCATTTGCGGGAGAAAGGATATTGTTGGTGGACATCATCAATGCACGGGATTCCAATTGCGCTTCCACCGACAAAGGGACATGGACGGCCATTTGATCGCCGTCAAAGTCAGCATTGAACGCGGTACACACCAATGGATGCAACTGAATCGCCTTGCCTTCAATCAATACCGGCTCGAATGCCTGGATACCCAGCCTGTGCAGGGTCGGTGCGCGGTTGAGCAGGACCGGGTGCTCGCGGATAACCTCCGACAGGATATCCCAGACTTCAGCACGCTCTGCTTCCACCAATTTTTTTGCCGCCTTGATGGTGGCCGCCATACCGCGCCGTTGCAGTTTGCTGAATATAAACGGCTTGAACAATTCCAACGCCATTTTCTTCGGCAGCCCGCACTGATGCAACATCAACTTGGGACCGACCACAATGACGGAACGACCGGAGTAGTCGACTCGTTTGCCCAACAGGTTCTGACGGAAACGACCCTGCTTGCCCTTGATCATGTCGGCCAGGGACTTGAGCGGGCGCTTGTTCGTGCCGGTTATGGCACGGCCGCGACGTCCATTGTCCAGCAGTGCATCGACTGCCTCCTGCAACATGCGCTTCTCGTTGCGTACAATGATGTCGGGCGCGTTGAGTTCAAGCAGGCGTTTCAGACGGTTGTTACGGTTGATCGTACGCCGGTAGAGATCATTCAGATCTGAGGTTGCGAAACGTCCGCCGTCCAAAGGAACCAGAGGGCGAAGGTCCGGGGGCAGTACCGGCAAGACGGTCAATATCATGAATTCCGGTCGATTACCTGAATCAATAAAAGCCTCCACAAGCTTTACCCGCTTGGACAGGCGCTTCAGTTTGGTAACCGATCTCGTTGCGCCAATTTCTTCGCGCAACCTGACTTCTTCCTCGCTAAGGACAATGCTACGAAGCAAGTTATAAATCGCCTCGGCACCCATTTTCGCCTCAAATTCGTCACCCCATTGCTCCAGGGTATCAAGGTACTGCTCGTCGGTGAGCAACTGCCCACGCTCGAGGTCGGTCAGGCCGCCGTCAAGCACAACGTAAGACTCAAAGTAGAGAATACGTTCGATATCACGCAGAGTCATATCCAGCATCAAACCAATCCGCGAGGGCAGCGATTTGAGGAACCAGATATGCGCGACCGGGCTAGCCAGCTCGATGTGTGCCATGCGCTCACGCCGCACCTTGGTCAGAGTGACTTCGGTACCGCATTTTTCGCAGACCACGCCACGGTGCTTCATGCGCTTATACTTGCCACACAGGCACTCGTAATCCTTGACCGGGCCGAATACTGCGGCACAGAACAGGCCATCCCGTTCCGGTTTGAAGGTACGATAATTGATGGTTTCCGGCTTCTTAACTTCACCGTATGACCAAGAGCGGATCAAGTCCGGTGGTGCAAGGCCAATCCGAATCGCGTCAAAATCCAGCGGCTGCCGCTGTCTTCCATAGAGATTGAGTAAGTCTCTCATTTCTCATCCCCTCCTAATCAAGTTTCTTCGAGTTCAATGTTGATACCCAGAGAACGGATTTCCTTCACGAGAACGTTGAAGGATTCAGGCATGCCTGCCGCCATCTGATGATTTCCATCGACGATGTTTTTGTACATCTGGTTACGACCGCTGACGTCGTCCGACTTCACGGTCAACATTTCCTGCAGAGTATAAGCCGCACCATAAGCTTCAAGGGCCCAGACCTCCATCTCGCCGAAGCGTTGGCCACCAAACTGGGCCTTACCGCCCAACGGCTGTTGAGTAACCAGGCTGTATGGACCGGTAGAGCGTGCGTGCATCTTGTCGTCAACCAGGTGATTGAGTTTCATCATGTACATGTAGCCAACGGTAACAGGGCGCTCGAAGGGATCGCCTGTACGGCCATCATAAAGAGTCGTCTGACCACTCCTGGGCAATTGCGCAAGCTCCAACAAGTGCTTGATCTCCTGCTCATTCGCACCGTCGAATACCGGTGTAGCCATCGGGACGCCTGCTTTCAGGTTCCCGGCCATGGTCATGATTTCCTCGTCCGAAAATTCCTTCATGTCAACGCGGCCTTTTCGGTCGCTGTTGTAAATCTCGCCCAGATACTTACGAATTTCAGGCACCTTGGCCTTGCGATTCAGCATCTCGCCAATTCGTTGGCCCAGACCTTTGGCTGCCCAGCCCAGGTGGGTTTCAAGCACCTGCCCAATGTTCATACGGGACGGCACGCCAAGCGGATTTAAAACGATATCTACAGGTGTTCCATCCTCCATGTATGGCATATCTTCCACCGGCACGATCATGGAAATCACACCTTTGTTACCGTGACGCCCGGCCATCTTGTCACCCGGCTGGATACGGCGTTTAACTGCCATGTAAACCTTAACCATCTTGAGCACACCCGGGGCCAGGTCATCACCCTGGGTGATCTTGCCTTTCTTCTCTTCGAATCGGGCATCGAAATTCTTGCGCTGTTCTTTCAACTGGTCGGCCATGTGCTCGAGCAGTTCATTGAGCGCAGCAGAGCGCATGCGAAGCTTGAACCAGTCTTCCTGCTCCAGGCCGGCAAGGTACGATACCGTGACTTTGCTGCCTTTCTTCAGGCCGGACGGTCCTTTGTCCGCCACTTTGCCACTGATCGCAGTTTCGATCCGGTGGAATATGGTGTCTTCCACAATTCGCAACTGGTCGTCGAGATCCTTACGGACCTGGCGTAGCTGTTCCTTTTCGATAGACATGGCCCGCTCGTCTTTCTCTACGCCGTCGCGGGTGAACACCTGCACATCAATGACTGTTCCGTCCATACCGCTGGGGACGCGCAACGAAGTGTCCTTAACGTCTGAAGCCTTCTCACCAAAAATTGCACGCAACAGTTTCTCTTCCGGTGTTAACTGGGTTTCGCCTTTTGGCGTCACTTTGCCGACCAGGATGTCCCCGGCGCTCACTTCGGCGCCAATGTAGACAATGCCAGCCTGGTCCAGCTTGTTCAGATTGTGTTCGCCAACGTTTGGAATATCTGCCGAGATCTCCTCCGAACCCAACTTGGTGTCGCGAGCAACACAGGTCAGTTCCTCGATGTGGATCGTCGTGTAACGGTCTTCTTCGACGACACGCTCCGAAATAAGGATCGAATCCTCGAAGTTGTATCCGTTCCAGGGCATGAAAGCCACGAGCATGTTCTGACCCAATGCCAGTTCCCCGAGATCCGTGGACGGGCCGTCGGCCAGCACATCCCGGCGGGATACCCGATCACCAACCCGTACCAACGGGCGCTGATTCATGCAGGTGTTCTGGTTTGAGCGTTGATACTTGGTCAGGTTGTAAATATCCACACCGGGATCACCCACCGGCACTTCGTCTTCGTTGGCCCGGACTACGATACGGCCGGCGTCAACCTGGTCGACGATACCCCCGCGCCTGGCCACTGCAGTTACACCCGAGTCGGTTGCAACACAGCGCTCCATACCCGTGCCAACCAGTGGCTTTTCAGCTTTCAGGGTCGGTACCGCCTGGCGCTGCATATTCGATCCCATCAGGGCGCGGTTGGCGTCATCGTGCTCCAGGAACGGCACCAACGATGCAGCCACAGATACGATTTGCTTCGGCGAAACATCCATGTAGCTGATGTCTGCAGGGCCCATCAAGGTGAACTCGCCCTGATGTCGACAGGGAGTGAAGTCGTCTACGAACTTGCCTGACTTGTCCACTTCTGCATTCGCCTGGGCGATAACATAATCCCCCTCCTCGATGGCGGACAGGTACTCCACGTCCGGCGTCACTTTTCCTTTGGATACTTTCCGGTACGGAGTTTCAAGGAAGCCATAGTCATTGGTCCTGGCGTAAACCGCCAGTGAGTTGATCAATCCGATGTTCGGGCCTTCAGGAGTTTCGATCGGACAAACACGTCCGTAATGCGTCGGATGTACGTCACGAACCTCGAAGCCAGCACGCTCGCGCGTCAAGCCGCCTGGGCCAAGAGCTGATACACGGCGCTTATGTGTCACTTCTGACAGGGGATTATTCTGATCCATGAACTGGCTGAGCTGTGAGGAACCAAAGAATTCCTTCACTGCCGCTGCTACCGGTTTGGCGTTAATCAGCTCCTGTGGTGACAGGCCTTCGCTCTCGGCGACTGACAGGCGTTCGCGAACCGCACGTTCCACGCGAACCAGGCCTACCCTGAACACGTTCTCAGCCATCTCACCCACGCTGCGCACGCGGCGGTTTCCAAGGTGGTCGATGTCATCAACGTTGCCCTTGCCATTGCGGATATCGATCAATACGCGAAGCACGTCAAGGATATCCCGGCGATCCAGCACACCCGGGCCTGTGACTGCGCTGCGCCCAACCCGTCTATTGAATTTCATGCGCCCGACACCTGACAGGTCATAACGCTCTTCTGAAAAGAAAAGGTTTTTAAACAGGTTCTGAGCTGCATCCTTGGTAGGTGGCTCGCCGGGGCGCATCATCCGGTAAATTTCGACCAGGGCTTCAAGCTCGTTCTTGGTAGGGTCGATATTCAGCGTACTGGAAATATAGGGCCCCTGGTCCAGATCGTTGACATAGAGAACATTCAGTTTCTTGACGCCCGCCTCACGCAAGCTCTCCAACAATTCCTCCGTCATCTCGGCATTGGCCTCGGCCAGTACCTCCCCGGATTCTTTGTCGATAATCGCTTTTGCAATGACCTTTCCGATGAGGTAGTCATCAGGCACTTCCAGTGCCTTCATGCCCGATTCCTCAATCATTTTCACATGCCGCGCAGTGATTCGTTTGCCATTCGGAACAAGTACTTTTCCGGTCTTGCTGCGAATGTCGAAGAAGGCGTTTTCACCTCGCAAGCGCTCGGGAATCAGGTCGAGTTTTGCCCCGGATTTTTTCAGAGTAATCGTGCTGGTTTCGAAAAACGTTTCGAGGATTTCCTCGTTATTCATTCCAAGTGCGCGTAAAAGGATTGTTACCGGCAGCTTCCGGCGACGATCGATTCGGGTAAAAACGCAGTCTTTTGGATCAAACTCGAAATCCAGCCAAGAACCACGGTATGGAATAACCCGTGCCGAGAACAGCAACTTACCACTGGAATGCGTCTTGCCCCGGTCATGATCATAAAATACGCCCGGAGAACGATGCAGCTGAGACACGATAACGCGCTCGGTTCCGTTGACGATAAAGGTCCCCGTTTCCGTCATCAACGGCAGGTCACCCATGTAGACTTCCTGTTCCTTGACGTACTTGACGGGCTTCACCTTGGCAGAACTCTCCTTGTCATAAATGACCAGGCGAACCTTTACACGCAGCGGAGCTCCGTAGGACATGCCCCGAAGCTTGCACTCTTTCACGTCAAACACCGGGACGCCCAACTTGTAGCTTACATATTCAAGCGCAGCGTTACCTGAATAAGCCACAATGGGAAATACTGACTTTAATGCGCCATGCAGGCCGCGCTCGCGCCTGTCATCCAGAGGCGTGTCAGTTTGCAAAAATTCCTGGTAGGAATGAATCTGTGTTTGCAGCAAGTAAGGCACATCCAGGATCGACTTACTTTTACCGAAATCCTTGCGGATGCGCTTTTTTTCCGTGAAAGAATAACTCATGTTTATATACCGCCCGTGCAATCGCGTCTTACGAAATACAAGCAGAAACAGACCGGAGACGTTCGTCCCCAGCCCACTTCAATTCAGCCCCGACAATCAGGGAAGAAGATTTACTTAACCTCGACAGAAGCGCCAGCTTCTTCGAGCTTCTTCATGATTTCGTCAGCTTCATCTTTAGGAACACCTTCCTTGATATTGGCAGGCACGCCTTCAACCAGGTCCTTGGCTTCTTTCAGGCCGAGCCCTGTGATCTCACGTACTGTCTTGATCACGGGAACCTTCTGGCCACCGAATGAAGTCATTACCACGTCAAATTCAGTCTGTTCTTCTGCAGCAGCAGCCTCGCCAGCAGCAGGGCCGGCAGCAACAGCTACCGGAGCCGCTGCAGAAACACCAAACTTTTCTTCCATTGCGCTGATGAGGTCTACGACGTCCATCACGCTCATGTTCGAGATTGTTTCAAGAATATCTTCTTTTGAAACGGCCATTGTCGTCTCCATTAATAGTTAAATATCAGGGGTCAGTAACCCGCTAATTGGTTAAATAGAATTCAAGCAGCTTGCTTCATGTCACGCACAGCGGCCACGGTCCGAACCATCTTGGTATGCGGTTCAGCAAAGGTACGAACGAATTTCTCGATCGGCGCCTTCATCACACCCATCAACATCGCGATGGCCTGGTCGTAGGTCGGAAGACTGGCCAGACGTTCCAATTCGGACGCGTCGTACAGTTCACCGCCCACCACGACAAGTTTCGCAATGAGTTTTTCATGGTCTTTGGAATAATCCTTGACCAGGCGTGCGGCAGCACCGGGATCTTCCATGCTGAAAGCGAACAGGAGAGGCCCTGTTAACGATTCCTGCATGCATTCGTAATCGGTACCCTCAACAGCTCTGCGTACCAGCGTGTTCTTGGCGATTTTGAGGAATACACCGTCCTCGCGTGCTTTTACACGAAGTTCCGTCATTTCCTCAACTGTCAGTCCACGATACTCTGCAGCGACAGCAGCTAGCGCCTTATTGGCCGCATCGGCCATTTCAGCAACTACTGCCTTCTTTTGCTCAATATTGAGCGCCATTGATTACCTCCTGGAGCCTTATGTCCGGTCACCCGGCCAATCGACTCGTCTTCAGTGGTGACCCCGCTACGGGATTGAACGCTATTTCAAAAACACTGCATTCAATCCAGTAGCGGGGCTGCCACCATCTGCGCAGGCTGCGGCCGGTCACCCGGCTTACCCTTAAACAGCGCTCCTCCAAACATCCGGGAGGCGCACCGTACCTACGGTCTCTGACGGTCTAACCCGGTCAACAAGTGACCGCAGCAGCCCGTCCATCCATCACCCGCCATACCGGCCAGGTGAAAAAACCCATAATGTCTGCGGTTGGCGCGCAGCGCCAGAAGCAGACTCCTATTCGTCGTTTCGAGGGGACGGTTTTCATCGCATCGCGATGAAAGAAGAACCCGAGAAACTCATTAAATATCCAGTGACGCCTGGTCCACCGGGATGCCAGGCCCCATCGTGGTCGATATGGCCACTTTCTGCAGAAACACCCCCTTTGACGAGGGCGGTTTCAGCTTGACCAGGTCTCCCAGCAGAGCCTGCAGGTTACCCTTCAGTGCATCCGACTCGAAATCCACTTTGCCAATCGTGCTGTGAATAATGCCAGCCTTGTCGGTGCGGTAGCGCACCTGGCCGGCCTTCGCGTTTTTGACCGCTGTTTCCACGTCTGTCGTCACCGTGCCCACTTTCGGGTTAGGCATCAGGCCGCGAGGACCCAGCACTTGTCCCAACTTGCCGACCACGCGCATCGCGTCCGGTGTAGCGATTACGACGTCAAAGGCCAGGTCTCCGCCCTTGATCTGATCGTGCAAATCTTCCATACCCACAACATCAGCGCCGGCCGCCTCAGCTTTTTCGGCGTTTTCACTCTGCGCAAACACCGCAACACGCACTTGCTTACCGGTGCCATTGGGCAACACGGTCGAACCACGAACGTTCTGGTCTGATTTGCGTGGATCGACGCCAAGGCGAATGGCAACGTCTACCGATTCGGTAAATTTGACCTTACTCGCACCCTTGAGGATATCCAGCGCTTCGCTGATGTTGTAAGCCTTTCCGGGCTCTATCTGTTCCCGGATGGCTTTTAATCTCTTGCCTGGCTGTGCCATCACTCGACTCCTGTTACGTTTATGCCCATGCTTCGGGCTGACCCGGCGATGGTCCTGACAGCTGCATCCATATCAGCTGCGGTCAAGTCGGGCTCCTTCGCCTTCGCAATTTCCTCAAGCTGCGCCCGGTTTACCGTTCCCACTTTGTTGGTATTCGGTTCGCCACTGCCCTTGGGAATGCCAGCCGCCTTTCTCAGTAACACACTGGCGGGGGGGGTCTTGGTGATAAACGAAAAGCTGCGATCAGCGTAGACCGTGATAACCACGGGGATCGGCATGCCGTTTTCCATGGTCTGCGTCTTGGCATTGAATGCCTTGCAGAATTCCATGATATTTACGCCGTGCTGACCCAGCGCCGGGCCCACAGGTGGGCTCGGGTTTGCCTGGCCGGCAGGTACCTGCAGCTTGATATAAGCCGAGACTTTCTTAGCCATGTTTTATCTCCCCGGGTTCAAACGCCCGGCAACAAGTGCCCAGGCTCCCCGTCGGTTAAACCATCAAGACTTTTCGACTTGATGAAAATCGAGCTCCACCGGAGTGGAACGACCAAAAATCAATACAGCCACTTTAAGGCGGCTCTTGTCGTAATCGACTTCCTCGACTACGCCGTTGAAATCGTTAAACGGCCCGTCCACTACACGGACCATTTCGCCTGGCTCGAAAAGTACTTTCGGCCGCGGCTTGTCAACACCCTCCTGAACGCGATCCAGAATGGCATCAGCCTCTTTCTGGCTGATTGGCGCTGGCCGGTCTGCCGTTCCGCCAATGAACCCCATCACTTTCGGCACGCCTTTTACGAGATGCCAGGTTTCATCGGTCATTTCCATTTCTATCAGCACGTAACCAGGGAAAAACTTTCTGTCGGAACGGCGTTTCTGGCCGCCTTTCATTTCCACGACTTCTTCTGTCGGAACCAAAACGTCGCCAAACAATTTTTCCATTTCGGCCTGTTGAATCCGGTCTTCCAGCGAGCGCTTGACCTGCTTTTCAAAACCCGAGTAGGCATGCACTACGTACCAGCGCTTAGCCATCCGTCAGCCTCCGACCAGGGAACGAACAACCGCACCCAGGACCCAATCGACAGCCGCCAGGAACAGTGAAATCAGGATGGTCACAATAATAACCATCAATGCCGTTTGCAGGGTCTCCTGGTGTGTTGGCCAGACTACCTTGCGCCGCTCAATGTCCGATTCCTTAAGAAACCGGAAAAATGTCGAGCCGGAATCGGACTGCGCTGCAATAAAAGAGGCAACTACAGCAATGACAATAAGGCTCACGACGCGGACTGGCGTAATGGCCAGGTCCTGGAACCAGTAATAGCCGCCAACCCCGGCAATCAGCAACGCGGTAGCGATTGCCAGCAACAAAGTGTTGACGATAACTGGCTTGCTTGTTTCTGCTTTACTGCTCATATTCCGGTATTCATTTTCCTGGCCGATCTGTTTATGGCAGGCCAGGAGGGACTCGAACCCCCAACCTGCGGTTTTGGAGACCGCTGCTCTGCCAAATTGAGCTACTGGCCTAAACACATCCGCGTAATTTTCTGTAAAAACCAACAGGCTGGCGGTCAATTCTGGCTGCCAGCCCATCGCGGCTAAAGCCGCTCCTACAATCTACTCGTGAATCTTGGCTACAACACCGGCGCCAACCGTACGGCCGCCTTCGCGTATCGCAAATCGCAATCCTTCTTCCATCGCGATCGGCGCAATCAGTGACACCTGCATCTGCACGTTGTCACCCGGCATCACCATCTCTACACCTTCCGGTAACTCACACGCTCCCGTTACATCGGTCGTGCGGAAATAAAACTGTGGACGGTATCCCTTGAAAAACGGTGTGTGACGCCCTCCCTCGCTCTTCGACAGAATATATACTTCTGCCTCAAACTTGGTGTGTGGGTTAATCGTCCCCGGATGCGCCAATACCTGGCCCCGCTCCACTTCGTCGCGCTTGGTTCCACGCAGCAACACACCAACGTTGTCACCCGCACGGCCTTCGTCCAGCAACTTGCGAAACATCTCAACACCCGTACACACCGACTTGGTCGTTTCCTTGATGCCGACAATCTCAACTTCCTCACCCACCTTGATGATCCCGCGATCAATACGCCCGGTCACCACCGTGCCGCGGCCCGATATCGAAAACACATCCTCGATCGGCAGCAAAAACGGCTTTTCGGTGTCACGCTCCGGCAGCGGAATATACGCATCCATCTCGTCGATCAGCTTCTGCACCGACTGCGTGCCCATCTCCGTATCCTCGCCTTCCAGCGCCTGCAACGCAGATCCCGTTATCACCGGCGTATCGTCGCCCGGAAAATCATATGAACTCAACAGCTCACGGATTTCCATCTCAACCAGTTCCAGCAACTCTTCGTCGTCGACCTGGTCGGCCTTGTTCATGTATACCAGGATGTACGGTACTCCCACCTGGCGCGCCAGCAGAATGTGCTCACGCGTCTGTGGCATCGGGCCATCAGCCGCTGATACCACCAGGATCGCTCCATCCATCTGTGCCGCACCCGTGATCATGTTTTTTACATAGTCAGCATGGCCCGGGCAATCCACGTGCGCGTAATGACGCGCATCCGATTCGTATTCCACATGCGCCGTGGCAATCGTGATTCCGCGCTCACGCTCTTCAGGCGCATTGTCGATCTGGTCAAAGGCCTTGACTTCACCGCCTCGCGCTTCAGAACAAACTTTCGTCATCGCCGCCGTCAACGTCGTCTTGCCATGATCCACGTGACCAATCGTTCCCACGTTTACATGGGGCTTTGTTCGTTCAAATTTTTCTTTTGACATGCCGGCCTCCGAATAATGCAGTCACACCCAAACCAAATTTTTTATACTAATTTTCAACAACAAATTCAATGGTGCCCACAACTGGACTCGAACCAGTGACCTCTCCCTTACCAAGGGAGTGCTCTACCGCCTGAGCTATGCGGGCCTGCCTTTTCCGCCCACGAGCCCCAACCATTCAAAGTGGAGCGGGTGATGGGAATCGAACCCACATCATCAGCTTGGAAGGCTGAGGTTCTGCCCTTGAACTACACCCGCCCTGAATGGCAAAGTGCCTCAAGGACTCATTTAACCTTTTATTAGTTCCACTCATCTGAAAAGTGGTGGAGGGGGTAGGATTCGAACCTACGTAGGCGTAGCCAGCAGATTTACAGTCTGCCCTCGTTGACCGCTTGAGTACCCCTCCGGTACATCACACCAATTTTCCAATTGGGCTGTAATTAAGTGTGCCGCCAAGGGCAAACCTGCCAGCGAAATCACCATTTAACAAACATTCACAAGCAAGCCGCTTATTTTCGCCCACCGGGCCTCGCCTGTCAATAAAGCAAGTAAGGAACCGGCGCGGAATTTTACACGCTTACGTATGTCGGGGCAAGAGTGATTATTGGGCCGTGTGGATTGTAGGCCAGCGGCAGTCAAACCTGGTCATCCTCCAGTAATTTATCGCCTTCGTTATCCTCGTCAAATACCTTTTCCCCTGCCACCTCAATCCCTAGACGTTAAATCTGAAATGCATGATATCGCCTTCCGCCAGCAGGTAGCTCTTGCCTTCCAGTCTAAGCTTTCCCGCATCTTTTGCGGCCTGCTCACCACCCAGCGAGACGAACTCGTCGTACGCGGCCACTTCTGCTCGAATAAATCCGCGCTCGAAATCCGTGTGGATACGGCCGGCAGCCTGTGATGCGGTGGAGCCGGATTTGACCGTCCAGGCACGGACCTCGCGCTTACCAACGGTGAAAAACGTGAGCAATTCCAGCAGCGTATACCCCGCCCTGATCACCTGCTCGAGTCCGGACTCTTCCAACCCCAGTTCGTCGAGAAACTCCTTTCCCTCAAACTCGTCCAATTGTGCGATTTCCGCCTCGATTCCAGCGCATACGGGTATGACCCCGGCATTTTCGGATTCTGCCTTTTCACGCACAACCTGCAGATAGGGGTTATTTTTGAATCCATCTTCGGCAACGTTCGCCACATACATCACCGGTTTGGTTGTGATCAAATGCAGATCAGTAATCAACCGGCTTTCTTCATTCGATAATTCCACATTCCTGGCCCGACGGCCTGCATCCAGGCACAGCTTGAGCTTTTCAAGCACAGCCATTCGCCCTTTAGCTTCTTTTTCATTTGCCTTCAGACGCTTTTCAGTGCGCTCGATCGCACGTTCCACGGATTCCAGATCAGCCAGCGCCAACTCGGTATTAATGATTTCAATATCTGACAACGGATCCAGGCGGCCGGCAACATGCACGATGTCATCATTGTCAAAACAGCGAACGACATGTGCAATCGCGTCAGTTTCTCGTATATGTGCCAAGAACTTGTTGCCGAGGCCTTCACCTTTTGAAGCACCCTCCACCAGGCCGGCTATATCTACGAATTCCATCGTTGTCGGGATAATCTTTTCCGGTTTCGCAATAGCTGCCAGCGCGTTCAGGCGGAGATCCGGCACTTCCACCACCCCAACGTTGGGATCGATTGTGCAGAAGGGATAATTTTCTGCCGCGATTTCAGCGCGTGTCAAAGAATTGAACAGGGTCGACTTCCCCACGTTAGGAAGGCCGACAATTCCGCACTTAAAGCCCATTTTCTTTCACCGTATGTAATTTTTTCATGGCACCAGCCATATCTCCGTCGAGCAATCGCGGCATCACATCCAATGCGCCGGATATGGAATCGCGCATCAGGCGCTCCTGAGCCGCAGTCGCTCGACTGAGAACATAAGCGGTTACGGCATCACGATCCCCGGGATGTCCAATACCGATCCGTAACCTTGAGAAATCATGATCCACTGTATGCCGGAAAATATCTCGCAAGCCGTTGTGGCCGCCGTGGCCACCGCCTTGTTTCAGCCTTGCCACTCCCGCTGGCAAATCCAATTCGTCATAGGCGACAACGAGCTGGTTTGCGCCGGTTTTGTAATAATCCATGACTGCACGGACGGCCAGGCCGCTGTGATTCATGAATGTTGTTGGTTTCGCGAGAATGCAGTCCCGGCCATTCAGGCTGGCCCGCGCGATTTCACAATGCAGTTTCGACTGCACCCTGAACTTCACACCGGCAGTCTGCGCTAACCGGTCCAAAAACCAAAACCCGGCATTGTGCCGGGTTTCTGCATATCGGGAACCGGGGTTACCGAGCCCGAAAATCACCAAAGGCATAATTCACCTGCCTGCAAATAAGATTTCGAAAAGCCTATTCGCCGTCCTCTTGCTTGTCTTCGCCCTTATCTGCAACTTCCAGATCCTCGGACGGCTCTTCGCCTTCGCCCAATTCGTCTTCATCGAGCTCGCCTTCACCAAGCTCGCCTTCCGCCAGTGCTGCTTCGGCGTCGGCTGCTGCAGCGGCTCCTGTGCCCTGGCTCTCCTTGACATGGACTGCATTGGCAACCGGAGTGTCGTAATCCTCGTCTTCAGTTTGCAGTGCCAGGATGGTCACGCCCTCGGGCAACTCAATACTGGAAAGCATTACGGCATCACCTGAATCCATATTGGAGAGATCCACAGACAGGAATTCCGGAATATCTTTCGGCAGCGCGGTGATTTCAACTTCCGTTAACTGGTGTTGAATAACCACACCCGATGCTTTGCCAGCCGGAGACTCTTCTTCACCGATAAAATGGATTGGTACAGAAATCTTGAGAACTTCTTCAGCGGAAACACGCATGAAATCAATGTGCATGATAAGCGGCTTGAATGGATGCCGATGCATATCCCTGACGACTGCCTGTTGAGTACGGTCCTTACCGACGGTGATCTCCAGGATACTGGCAAAAAATGATTCGTTTTCTACCGCATGCATCAGTTCTACCTGTTGCACTGTCAGAGACACCGGGTCGGCGTGGCCCCCATAAATTACTGCAGGAACTTTCCCTTCACGACGCAGGCGGCGGCTCGCACCTTTCCCCACATCTTCACGGATTTCCGCGACGATCGTTGTTGTATCAGACATGATTGACCTCTTTAAAATGTGTTGCTGTTTTCCTGGACCGCGACCAGACCAGGCGCCAAAAATCAAGCCGGCTATTGTAACCCAGAAATATGTGAAAAAATAGATGCTGATGAACTCGGGCTGCCGGGCTCTGCTTTCCTGCTTTCTCAGGAAGCGAGACTCCGCTATTGCTGACCCGGTTGGCGCAGCCAGAGGGACAGCCCGATTAACCCGTCGAGCGCAGCCGGTTTTTGCCGCAGGCAAAAGAAGGGAAGCGAGACTCCTTAGTCGACGTACATGGAAGAGACGGACTCACCGTGGGCCATTCGGCGAATCGTTTCGGCCAACATCTGGGCGATGGACAACTGCCTGATTTTGCCACAGGCCTGGGCGGCTTCACTGAGCGGGATGGTATCGGTAACAACCAGTTCATCCAATTCTGAACTCTTGATGTTATCCACCGCTGGACCAGACAGGACCGGGTGCACACAGTATGCAACCACGCGCTTGGCCCCCTTTTCTTTCAGAGCGCCAGCAGCGGAACACAGTGTGCCCGCAGTATCGACCATGTCATCCACCAGCACACAGCACTTATCTTCGATGTCACCGATGATATTCATCACCTTGGATACATTGGCTCGCGGGCGACGTTTGTCGATGATGGCCAGATCTGCATCCAGGCGCTTGGCGATGGCGCGTGCCCTGACAACCCCGCCTACATCCGGCGAGACCACGACGATGTCGTGTACGGCTTGCTGTTGCCAGATGTCGGCAAGCGTTATGGGAGAAGCGTAAACATTGTCGACAGGAATATCAAAGAAACCCTGAATCTGATCCGCGTGAAGGTCGACGGTAACCACGCGATCGGTTCCCACCGCGCAAATCATGGTAGCAGCCACCTTCGCCGTGATAGGAACGCGGGCGGAACGAGGTCGGCGATCTTGCCTTGCATATCCAAAATACGGGATAACCGCGGTGACCCGGGATGCCGATGCCCGTTTCATGGCATCGATCATGACCAGCAGTTCCATGAAATTGTCTGCTGCGGGTGCGCAGGTCGGCTGAATGACGTAAACATCCCCCCCACGAACGTTGTCCTGGATCTCGATCATGACTTCCCCGTCACTGAACCGTCCCACCACGGCCCTGCCCATCGGTACATTGAGCTCGTGAGCAATACTGCTCGCCAGCCTCAGGTTTGCGTTACCTGAGAAAACCATTAATGATGAATTCGACAAGCTCCTGCCTCGCTCTGCTAACTCTCCAACGGAAATGAATGGCTGGGACGGCAGGACTCGAACCTGCGAATGCGGGGATCAAAACCCCGTGCCTTAACCGGACTTGGCGACGTCCCAGTAGTTTTGAAATCATCAGCTATCCAGTTTCTTATGTACAGGGGACCTCTCAACCCCGCGGACAGCGCGCACATTATATAAAGTTTTCATTGTTTTTGCCGCGCTCATTGCGCTCTTTTTGTCGTTCATGGGTATAAAAATTCCGCTGCCCGTTCCCGTCATCACCGGGGAGCCCCATTCCTTCAAGGCTTCCAGCAGATGAGCGAATGCGGGAAACCGTTTCATGACAACCGCTTCACAGTCATTCCGGCCCCCACCCGCCAATGCCTCCGACAAGCTGATCGGATTCGAATCCCTGACCAGCATGGCATCCGAAAACACTTCCCGGGTTGAAACTGAAAAATCAGGAAAAACCAACACATAGTAACGCCTGCCCAGGGTGACCGGCTCCAGCCGTTCACCAATTCCCTCGGCCATTGCGCTTCGCCCAAGGACGAAAACCGGCACATCAGCACCCAGGGCTGCGCCAAGGCAAGCCAGTTCATCCAGTTCAAGGCCACAGTCCCAAAGCCGATTCAATACAAGCAATACGGTGGCCGCATCAGAACTGCCCCCACCCATTCCGGAACCGGGCGGTATGTACTTTCTTACTCCGATTTCGGCACCCTGGTGGCAGCCAGTCTCTGATTGCAGTAACCGCGCAGCCTTCATCGCGATATCTTCGGATTCCGGAACGTCATAGGTCACTGGCAGGCGAGAAATAATTGGCCTGCTGAGTGGGCGAATATGAACTTCGTCCCCCCAGTCCAGCAATTGGAAAATTGTCTGGATGTCATGGTATCCGTCCTGCCGGCGCCCCATGACATGGAGAAAAAGATTGATCTTGGCCGGTGCCGGCCACGAACAAGTAGAGCCGTCACTCACTTGAGCCACTCTCTTCATCCAGCACCCAATCCCGAACAACCAGCTTTACTTTCCAGTCGGCCTTGCGGGCGGTCAACCTGGCCGGCAGATGTATGCCTTCGACAGTACTATACCTGCCATACTCAATATGCCAGCCGTGTTGCAGCAGTTCGACCAGATTTCCCTCATTGTCTATCTTTCGTTCCCGGTATTCGCCTGGCGCGACCAGCCCCCGCACCCACCAGGATAGACTGCTCACCGGGATTTCCCAGCCCACCTGTAACCGGACCAACTCATCAATCGAATCCGCTTTGTAGTTCGTGCCATCGGCAAGTTCAAGCTTTGCTCCAGCCGCATCAGCCGCCAATCGCCAGGCGCCTCGACCCAACGCGCCGTGGAAATCCATTTGGCTGTCTCCCGTGTTGTTCTTCCATTTGAAATTTCCGCTACCGCCTTCTTCGCTGTTGCTGACGGCCAGCCGCCCTATAAGGGCCCAGTTACTGAACGTAAGCAGCTGACTGGATTTCATCTCATACAGGCGCGCCCGCCCCGGTTCATCCACCACAATTGGCTGTATCGAACTGCAAGCCGGCAATAAAACGAGCAGTAACAGCAATGCCGTGCTCGAATAAAATCGTAGCTTCAAAGGATCACACCCAACCGTTCAAGCGTTTCAACGAGTACTGCGTTCTGACTGTCAATATCATGACCTTCACCCCAGACTGCCATTGCTCTTTCCCTATTGCCACCGACCCATAAAACCTCTCCCAGATGGGCAGCAATTTCTGGATTTTTGGTCATTTGCCATGCTTTCTGCAGGAACTTAACCGCTTCCTGCAGGCGGCCAAGGCGAAAGGCGACCCAGCCCATGCTGTCTATTATTGAAGCCTCCTCGGGCTGCAGAATGTACGCCTGCCGAATAAGAGCCTCCGCCTCCTCGAACCTTTCGGTTTGGTCCGCCAGCGTATACCCGAGTGCATTGAGCGCAGCTGCATTTTCAGGCTGCTTGGCAATCACGACCCGCAGGTCCTTCTCTGCAATGTCCACGTGCCCGAGTTCAGCAGCGAGCAACGCATGCGTGTACAGAATGGTGATGGATCTTGGCATGTCGGTCATTGCTTCTGCGAGAACCGCGAACGATTCCTCCCTAAGGCCGGCTTCGCGCAGTATCCGGGCTTCGGCCAGCCAGCTCTCCTCGACAATGGCAGGGCTGGTCTGTTCCCGAAGTCGGGCCAACTCGCGCCTTGCGGCCGGAATATCGCCGTCCAGTGCCCTTAATTCCGCGATGCGGATTACTGCAGCCAATGCACGGTCCCCGGACTTCACTTCACTGTACAATGCAATTGCCTGTTGCGTGTGGCCAAGGGCTTCTGCGGACTGGGCCTGGTAGAATATTTTTTCCTCCTGGTCGGGGAAATCCATCTGCTGAAATTCTGCAAATAATTTTTCAGCTGCAACCCGATTTTCCGCGGCCAGTTCAAACAAAATTCTGGACAACATCACATCGGGAGCTTGCGGCATTTCTTCCATGACTGTGCGCGCTTCGCTTTTATGGCCATTACGCGCAAGCAGGTCCGCATAGGCAAGAGCCAGATCATGATTCCCCGGATCAAGCCGCCAGGCCCTCCTGATGTACTCCAGTCCGGTTTCTACGAGTTTCAGATTCAGTGCGAGTCTGCCCGCCCAGGTCAAAAACTCGATACGCCCGGGATTCAGTTCGACCGCCTGTCTGGCCAACTCGAATGCTCGCCGCAGATCTTTTGAGCGAACGGCCAGATGGCTGCGGGCGTAAAGCACTTCTGCGCTATCTACTGTTCCCCTGGCTTCCAGAATCTCCTCCAGCATGGCATCTGCCTGCTCTGGGCTTCTAGCCTGCGACAACAGGCTCGAGACCAGCAGCCAGGCTTCGGTCGAGTCTCCCATCAAGTTCAGAATTTCCAGGATCTGGAACTCAGCGCCCATGTAGTCACCGATAAGAAGCATCGCTACGGCTGCGGATTCATGCGCAGCAATGTCGGCCGGGGCCAGCAAAGCCCAGCGGTCTGACGCCATTGCAGCCTGTTGCCATGCCTCCGCTGCATACGCGACCTGGGTTGCGCGACGCGCAATTTCCGGGTCCTCGGACTTCATCGCAGCCTCGAGATACTCACCAACGGCATTTTCCAGGTCTCCTTCAGAACCGAGATACTCTGCCGCAAAGACCCGGTACATCACCTCTTCATCTATGGGTTGCAGATCCAAGTCGGACTTGGCTTGCCGGGCCTGTTCGTCTATCGTTTCGGCAGGGACAGGTTGATTCGGTTCTGATGCACGTTGCGCATTACTCGTGCAGGCTGAGAGCAGCAGTGCAGCCGCACACCACACGTATACTTGTTGTACGCTGATTTTCATGGGAACAAAGGATACTCGTTTGCTGCGGTTGAACCAATCCCATATAAACAAATACTGTCCATTCCTTCTTGATAAACAGGATGTAGACCCGCAGAATCAGCGCGCGATGTGGAACAATTAGCCCATGCCTCTTTTTACGATTGGAATCAGCCACCATACCGCCCCGATCGAGATCCGGGAGAAGGTAGCCATTGCCCGATCAGAATATTCTGACCGCGTCAGTCAGCTGCGTGCACTGTCCGGTGTGGAAGAAATCGTCATCCTGAGCACCTGCAACCGTACGGAAATTTACTGTTTATCATCCGAAACCGGGAAAAATGAACTCCTCGATTGGTTCCACCGGGTTAATGACATTCCTATTGGCGAACTTGAGAGCCATTTTTATAGCTACCAGGGTGAAGACGCAGCCAGGCACCTGATTCGCGTGGCCAGCGGTCTCGATTCACTGGTTCTGGGAGAAACTCAAATCCTGGGACAGCTGAAAGATGCATGGCAGCAGGCGCACGACGCAGGAGGTCTGGGCAAGGTCCTTGACCGACTGTTCCAACACACCTTTAACGCTGCGAAATCCATCAGGACCAACTCCGGCATCAGCGATCACACGGTGTCGGTTGCTTATACCGCAGTGGTCTTGGCCCGGCAGATTTTCGGCAACCTCGATGCACAAACAGTCGTTCTTGTTGGGGCCGGTGAAATGGTTCAACTGTGCGGTCGCTATTTGCGCGATCACGGTATTGCCAACCTTTTGATCGTCAACCGAAGTCAGAAGAAAGCGGAGGAGCTTGCGGCGGAACTGGGCGCAACTGCCATGACACTGGACAGACTCGGCGAAGCTTTGCCCAGGGCAGACATCCTGATTAGTTCCACCGCCAGCCCGGAACCGGTAATCAGGAAGGCCGACGTCAAATCCGCGTTACGCAAGCGCAGATACCGCCCAATGTTCCTGGTTGACATCGCCGTCCCGCGTGATATCGAACCTGGAATCTCGAAACTCAAAAATGTATACCTTTACACCATTGATGACTTGCAACAGGTAGTGGATGACAACATGCAGGAGAGGAGCGCAGCGGCAATATCAGCGACCGCCGAGGTAGACGAAGCCGTGAAGGGTTTCATGCGCTGGCTTTCCGGCATGCGGGCCGCACGCACGCTAAAAAGAATTCGCGAACAATCTCACGAATTCGAAAAAGATCTCACGGAACGGGCATTGAGACGGCTGGACGCAGGCCAGGATCCGGCAGAAGTGCTGACGCAATTGGCAAGCACGCTGACCAACAAGATTCTGCACATGCCCAGCAAGCGCTTGCGCGAAGCTGCTGAAACCCAGGATTACGAAGTCCTGAAAGCTGCTGACAGGATATTCAGGAAAGAGGGTCAGGAGGAGGAGGAATGAATCCGACGATTCATGACAGGCTTGACCGGGTTTCATCCCGCCACGAGGAAATTGGCCTGTTACTTTCTCAGCCCGAAATATTTTCCGACCAGAATCGATTCCGGGAATTATCCGTGGAATATGCCCAACTCGAGCCCATAGTACGGTCCTGGCGCATCTGGCAGGAGACGCAGGAAGCAATAGACGAAGCCCGCCAGATGTTAACCGAAGCGGATCCCGACGTGCGGGAACTGGCCGCGGATGAGCTACAGCAGGCCAGTGAACGTCTCGATTTGCTGGAAGAAGAGATTCAGCTGTTGCTGCTCCCCAAGGACCCAAATGACGACAACAACATTTTTCTGGAAATCCGAGCTGGAACCGGAGGGGACGAGGCTGCCATTTTTTCCGGCGATTTGTTCCGGATGTACCAAAAATATGCCGAGATTCGAAACTGGCCGCTGGAAATCCTGAGTCAAAACCGGGGCGAACACGGTGGTTTCAAGGAGATAATCATTCGCATCATCGGACAGGGGGCGTATTCACGCTTTAAGTTCGAATCCGGCACACACCGGGTGCAAAGAGTACCGGACACCGAATCACAAGGCCGGATTCACACCTCCGCCTGCACCGTTGCGATCCTGCCGGAAGTTGATGCTGTAGAGGAAATTGACATCAGTCCGGCCGACCTTCGTGTAGACACCTTCCGCGCATCCGGTGCGGGTGGCCAGCACGTCAACAAGACCGATTCCGCCATTCGCCTGACTCATCTCCCCAGCGGAATCGTGGTGGAATGCCAGGACGAACGCTCACAACACAAGAACCGTGCACGGGCGATGTCGCTGCTGCAGTCGCGTCTACTCGAACAGGAACAATTACGTCAGGACAGCGAAATCGCAGAATCCCGTCGTGTTCAGGTCGGAAGCGGCGATCGCTCCCAGCGCATTCGCACTTATAATTTTCCCCAGGGCAGAGTCACTGACCATCGAATCAACCTGACACTGTATAAACTTGACGACATCATGGAAGGCAATCTGGACATGGTCATCGATCCGTTGATGCAGGAACACCAGGCCGATCTGCTAGCGGAGACCGCGGCCTGAAAAGCCCCAGTGCAGCGGCGAGGTTCACCGGCAAAAATGCAGCAAGAACATCCAGGTTGTACTGCCCAGGCGGTAAGCTGGTCATGGCGAGCGCGCTAACAGAGACCCCGACGATTATCAGCAAAACAGTTTTTTCACGACCTTTCCAGAACGCCAGAAAAATCCACAGCGGGCAAAAAACGAGCAGGTTAAGGTTCGGGCGGGTAACCCAATGGTCCGTACCGAACCAGAGAAACAGCAGGACCAGGCCCACAAACCCGGAAAAAACAAGCCAGGAACGTGAAAGTACCGGCATCAGTCCGGGAAACGCAAAGTGGCATAGCAGCCAGGCCGCGAACAGCACCCCGAGCGATGCTAACAGGTATCGCGGCCACCAACTATGCGCGGAAGAAGGTGGCGCATCGAGCGAAGATTCGTTCAACAGTACATCTTCAAGAACCAACGGCAGAACCATGCCGTTGCCAGTATATTCTACGGATTCCAGGGCGGCAGCCAGCACAGCGGGAATGAACATTTCATCCCAACGGCTGACGGGACGGTCAACCGGGGCACCAAGCCCGACTTCGAGTCCGAGGTAGAGCCAGAAATCACCGGAGGTCATTCTGCGGGTATGGTCACGCCAGTTCTGCGGAGCGGATGCCGGCCGGAACTCTGCTTCGAGAAGACCGTCCAGCGCCAGATCGATTGCATCGCGGACGCGAGTTGAACAGTTGTTGGCGTAATAATCATAAAGATAATCACGGTTTTCCAGCTTGATTTCTTCCAGCAGGTGATCAATCAGTCGAAATTTTTGTTGTGGGGATAGATCGAGTCGTTGAGCCCGGATGGAACGATCCTCATTGATATAGTCTGCGAACTCTTCCCGCGCCGGCCGGGCAGCTGCAAAATACAGCATTCTGCCTTGCAGGAAGCGCAAAAAGAAATCCTGCTGATCAAAGTTGAAAAAACCGAAATTGAAGACGTGGTCCAGTCCCAGTCCGGGGTCACGAATCCAGATCGCGTTATGTCCGAATCGCTGCCAGTAGACCTCACCCGGGCCGTAGGTGACCAGCCAAACCTCTGGTTCGTCAGCTGGCAGACCATCGGCCGAAAATGTGGGAATACTACAGAAAATGACCAGCAGGATACATGCCAACCGGAACAGAAGTTTTCGTGAAACATTAAGGCTCGAGGACATTCATCTCAAGTGTGATAATGCGACGGCTGTCGGCCTTGATAACGCGGAATTCAAACTTATCAGCCAGTGTGACGACTTCGTCACATTCAGGCACTCTTCCGAACTCGGCCAATAACAAGCCCCCGACCGTACCATAGTCATCATCACTCAGGGCACTATCGAACTGGTTGTTCAGGTCATCAATAGGTGTGAGCGCCTGTACCTGGTAACGGCTTTCACCGGTCCGCAAAATCAAGGCTTCCTCTTCTTCGTCATACTCATCATCGATTTCTCCGACGATTTCCTCCAGTACGTCCTCAATGGTGATCAAGCCGGAAACCCCGCCATATTCATCGACTACAATGGCCATATGGTTACGACTTACTCGAAAATCACGCAGCAGCACATTTAACCGTTTACTCTCCGGTATAACCACCGCAGACCGGATAGCACCTGCCAGGTCAAATTCCTCGCCGCCTGACGCCAGGTACGGCAACAGGTCCTTGGCTATCAGAATCCCCACCACTTCATCCTTGTCTTCTCCGATAACCGGGAAGCGAGAATGCCCGGACTCCAGGATTCTCGGCAGAAATTCTTCGAGGTCTGAGTCGATATTGACGACCACCATCTGCGAGCGTGGAATCATGGCGTCGCGCACCTGGGTTTCGGAAACTTCAACTGCGCCTTCCATCATGGCCAACGCATCGGTGTCGACTATCCCCTGTTCGCAGGCTTCGTTAAGGGTCTCCAGTAACTGCTCACGGTCCTGAGGCTGGTTTGAAAAAGCTGCGCCGATTTTCTCAAACCAGGTCTTTTTCCCGAAACCATTGCTCGATTGGTCTTCGCTCATGTTGCTGATGTTGGCGACGCCATTCGCGTCACCCCGAATATATGGCCGTAATCGTCTCTAATCCAGTGTTTTTTTGAGAAAATCCCTTTTTCAACTAAAAAACCTCAGGCGTAAGGGTTTCTGAACCCCAGGGAAGCAAGCAGATCAACCTCGATGGTTTCCATCTTCACGGCCTCCTGCTCCTCCTGGTGATCATGACCGAGTAAGTGAAGGACACCATGAATTACCAGGTGCGCCCAGTGTGACTGCAATGATTTTTTCTGTGCTTCTGCTTCTTCGCAAACCAGCGGTGCGCAAATGACGATATCACCCAGAAGGTGAAGACCGAGTCCGGGCGGAAGATTGGCCGGGAACGACAGGACATTGGTAGGCTTGTCCTTGCCGCGGTACCGCAAATTGAGTTCCTGGCTCTCTTCCCTGTCTACCAGTCTCAGGGTCAATTCAGTATCACCCTTTCCTCCCAATGCTGTTTCCACCCAAAGACTGAACTGCGCATCGCCAGGTAACGGATCAAACAACGTAGCTTTCTGAACATCGACCTCAATCGTCATTGGAGTTGCCGGATTCCTTCTCATAGGCTTCTACAATGTGTTGCACCATCGGATGGCGAACCACGTCCCGCGCTGAAAAATAGCTGAAACTTACACCGTTCACATTGGCGAGAATTCGCAGAGCATGCTTCAGGCCGGACATCGACTTACTTGGCAAGTCGATTTGGGTTATGTCGCCGGTTACGACGGCCGTGGAACCAAAACCAATTCGTGTCAGGAACATTTTCATCTGTTCCCGGGTTGTGTTCTGGGCCTCGTCCAGGATTACGAAGGCATCGTTGAGCGTGCGGCCGCGCATGAATGCCAGCGGTGCAACTTCAATAACATTGCGATCTATCAGTGCTGCAACACGCTCGAAGCCCTGCATCTCATACAGTGCGTCGTAGAGCGGGCGCAGGTACGGGTCCACTTTCTGGGCCATGTCGCCTGGCAGAAACCCAAGACGCTCCCCTGCTTCGACCGCCGGTCTGACCAGTACAATTCGCTGCACCTGGTCCTCCTGAAGGGCGGCTACTGCGCAGGCAACAGCGAGATAGGTCTTGCCTGTACCGGCCGGACCAACGCCAAAATTTATTGCGTGACGCATGATGTTTTTCAGGTAGTTTCTCTGGGTGGGGCCGCGGCCGCGGATGATGCCCCGCTTGGTCTTGACACTCACTTCTTCCGCAGTATCCGATAAATCCTCCTCGCCGCCCAGTTCCGCAATTCCAGATTCCTGTAAATGAAGGTTAATCAGTTCAGGCGTCAATACCTCTGTGGCGGACAGCTGATATAGCCCCTGCAACAAGCGGCGGGTGGCACGGCATGACCGGTCAGAACCCTGGATGGTGAACAGGCTACCGCGGCAAAAAATTTCCACACCGAGACGGGATTCGATCTGCTTCAAATGCTCATCGAACTGTCCACAAAGATTTGCCAGCCTCAGTGTCTCCGCTGGTTCCAAGTTCAGTGCCAGTCGATCACTCATGCCGCATCTGCTGCGTCATGGTGGCTCTGACCTGTTAACACTCGCCCGCGGAGTGAGTTGTTTAACGCTTCAGTGATAAGGACATCTACGAATTCACCGATCAGGCGAGCCTGACCATCGAAATTGACAACGCGATTGTTTTCTGTTCGACCTGCCAATTGCTTTGAACTCCTTTTGCTAAACCCTTCCACCAGGATCCTTTGCGTACCTCCAACCATGCCAATGCTGATCCGTGCAGCTTGTTGGTTCACCAGACTCTGTAAGCGCAACAGGCGCTCCTTCTTCACTTCCAGTGGCACATCATCGGGCAAACTGGCTGCAGGCGTCCCTGGACGCGCTGAGAAAATAAAGCTGAAACTCTGGTCGAAATCAAGTTCCCCGATCAATTTAAGCGTTTCTTCGAAATCCCGTTCCGTTTCACCCGGAAAGCCAACGATAAAATCAGAAGACAGACTGATATCAGGGCGCTTCTCGCGCAATCGCCTGATTTTCTGCTTGTATTCCAACACCGTGTGTCCTCGTTTCATAAGGGCTAACACCCGGTCTGATCCCGACTGAACCGGCAAGTGCACATAATTGGCCAGCTTCGGAACCTCCCCAAATGCATCGATCAGGCTATTGGAAAATTCCACCGGATGCGATGTAGTAAATCGGATCCGTTCAATGGCATCGATAGCAGCAACGTAATGGACGAGTAGCGCCAAATCCGCCTGCGTGCCATCGTGCATGAGGCCGCGGTAGGCGTTAACGTTCTGTCCCAGCAGGTTGATTTCTCTAGCCCCTTTTGCGGCCAACATGGCACATTCCGAGATCACATCATCGAATGGCCGGTTGAATTCTTCACCACGGGTGTATGGCACTACGCAGAAGGTGCAATATTTGCTGCATCCTTCCATGACGGACACAAATGCGGTCGGCCCCTGTGCCCCGGGTTCCGGCAGATTGTCGAATTTTTCCACTTCCGGGAACGAAACATCAACAGACGGCGTTCCGTTACGCCTGACCGAGTCGAGCATAGCAGGCAGGCGATGTAGTGTTTGCGGCCCGAAAACCATGTCGACAATGGGCGCGCGATCAATTATCGCCCTGCCTTCCTGGCTGGCGACGCAACCACCCACGCCGATCACAACCGCAGGATTGTTCTTTTTCAGTTGTTTCCAACGGCCAAGTTGGGAGAATACTTTTTCCTGAGCTTTCTCTCGAATGGAGCACGTGTTGATCAGAATGACGTCTGCATCGTCCTCGTGGTCCGTTAATTCGAGATCATGAGATTCCGCCAGAACGTCGGCCATCTTGCCGGAATCATACTCGTTCATCTGGCATCCATGCGTTTTGATATAGAGCTTGCCTTTCATTGAATCATCAGTCTTCAAAGTGAACCGCGTAGAATACACTCATGGCCTTTTTTCTGCCACGATAACCGGATTGTTTCATTGGGCGATAGGACAGTTCAAATGTTGGCCGATTACCTTCTAAAGCGGCTTGGCGAGGCGCGCCACGTGATGGTGCTGACAGGCGCAGGAATGTCTGCGGAAAGCGGAATACCCACCTTTCGCGATACGGAGAAAGGAATGTGTGCGGAGTTTCGCGCGGAAGATCTGGCCACTCCGGAAGCGTTTCAAACCAATCCCGCACGGGTCTGGAGGTGGTATGAGGAGCGGCGCGCAAAAATCCGCTCGGCCAGGCCTCACGCCGGGCATCAGGCGCTTGTTGTGCTTGAATCACTGGTTCCGGAACTGAGCGTAATCACGCAGAATGTAGATGGACTGCATCAGCTCGCTGGCTCTCGAAACGTGACGGAACTTCATGGAAATATCATGCGCTCTAAATGCCACATAACGGGGCGTTCCATCAGCGCGGATTGGCTGGCAGGTTCTTCACAGGGTGCACCTCAGTCGCCTTATGTCAGCCATGGTTTTGCCAGACCGGATGTCGTGTGGTTCGGTGAAATGCTACCCAGGGAGGCACTCCAGCAAGCTATGGACGCCGCTGTGCATTGTGATTTCTGTATTTCAGCCGGAACAACTTCGTTGGTTCAGCCTGCGGCCAGCCTGCCTCTCATGGCGCAGGAGCACGGCGCATCGCTGATAGAGATCAACCCTCTGGAAACACCGCTGAGCCCACACGCCGATCAGTGTTTGCGTGGAGCAGCATCGGAAATTCTGAGAACAATCGTCGGCCAGTTGGAATCGTGGAAACGCGACGCAGATCACGGTCCTCAGCTATAATTTACCTGATAATTTTTGCTGTCTGCCATTTCCCGGGCTGACAAAAAATTCAGGAGAGATGATGAGCCAGACCATGCGTGCGCTGGTGAAGCGCGAAGCCGCCGAAGGCATTTGGATGGAACAAGTTCCAATCCCCTCACCCGGCACGAACGAAGTATTGATAAAGCTGGAAAAAACCGCAATTTGCGGCACTGACCTGCACATTTACCTTTGGGATGACTGGGCAAAGCGAACCATCAAACCCGGTCTCATAATCGGGCATGAATTTGTTGGGCAGGTTCGGGAATTGGGTGATGGTGTCACCGGATACCAGGTCGGGGACCGGGTATCCGCCGAGGGACATATCGTATGCGGACATTGCCGGAACTGCCGTGCCGGCCACCCTCACGTCTGCGCCAACACAGTGGGCATTGGCGTTAACCGCAATGGCGCCTTCGCAGAATACATGGTCGTACCGGCCAGTAACCTCTGGCCGATTCCGGAGGAGATAGCACCTGAGTTGGCCGCATTTTTCGACCCGTTCGGTAATGCCGCGCATTGCGCCCTCCAATTCGATCTGGTCGGTGAAGACGTGTTGATAACCGGGGCCGGCCCGATCGGTATCATTGCCGCCGGCATTTGTCGCCATGTTGGCGCTCGACACGTTGTCGTTACAGATGTGAATGACTACCGCCTGAATCTGGCGCGCAACATGGGCGCGACTCGCACAATCAATGTCAAAAGGGAATCCATTGCCGACATCGTGGACGAACTGGGCATTGATGGTTTCGATGTCGGGCTTGAGATGTCGGGTAATGCCGTGGCTTTTAATGACCTGCTGCACCACATGTACCACGGTGGAAAAGTAGCGCTGCTTGGACTCCTCCCCGAAGGCACGGGTTGCGACTGGGACCAGATCATTTTCAAAGGCCTGGAACTGCATGGCATATTTGGCAGGCGCATGTATGAGACCTGGTACAAAATAACCCAGATGGTCCTTTCGGGCTTCCCATTGCGTCGCGCATTGACCCACCATATCCCCATCGAAAACTATGAGCATGGCTTCGAACTCATGCGAAGCGGCGAATGCGGCAAGGTCGTGTGCGACTGGACCGGTGAAATTTGACGGACATCCCTACAGGAATGGTGAATGTGATGAGCACGCTGGATAGATATCAGCAGACCCTCGAGGAAATCCGGGAAGCCGGACTGTATAAAAACGAACGCGTGATCACGACGCCGCAAAGCGTCGAAATAAGAGTGCTGGACGGCAGTGAAGTGCTAAATTTTTGCGCCAATAATTACCTGGGCCTGGCGGACAACCCCGAAGTCATTGCGGCAGCACACAAAGCTCTCGACGACCACGGCTTCGGGCTTGCTTCGGTACGCTTTATCTGTGGAACCCAGGACCTCCACAAGCAGTTGGAACAATCAGTTTCCGGCTTTTTTGGCACCGACGACAGCATCCTCTACACGTCCTGTTTCGATGCCAATGGCGGTCTGTTCGAGACCATCCTCGGGCCGCAAGACGCCGTCATATCAGACGCATTGAACCACGCCTCGATCATCGATGGAATCCGCTTATGCAAGGCCCAGCGCCATCGTTACCCAAACAGTGACATGGCTGCATTGGAAGAAATACTAAAATCGACGCAGGATTGCCGAAGCCGCCTGATTGCAACCGACGGCACCTTCAGCATGGACGGCTACATCGCGAAACTGGATGAGATCACCGGACTGGCTGAGCGCTACGACGCCATGTTGATGGTGGACGACAGCCACGCCACCGGTTTTCTCGGCCCCACCGGGAGAGGTTCGGCCGAGCACCATGGCGTGATGGACAAGGTTGATATCTTTACCTCGACGCTCGGCAAGGCTCTGGGCGGTGGTTCCGGTGGTTTCACCACCGGCCGGCAAGAGATCATTGACCTGTTGCGCCAACGTTCAAGGCCCTACCTGTTCTCAAATACATTACCGCCACCGCTGGTTGCCGCAGGAATACGCGTATTTGAAATGCTCTCCTCCACCACCGCTCTGCGTGATCGACTGGCAGAAAACACGCACTATTTCCGCTCCGCGATGAGCGCTACCGGTTTTGACATCAAGCCCGGAATACACCCCATTGTGCCAGTCATGCTCTACGATGCGCCCCTGGCGCAGGAATTCGCCGCCAGGTTGCTTGCAGAGGGCATTTACGTAATCGGATTCTTTTTCCCGGTGGTGCCACAGGGTGAAGCCCGCATTCGGGTTCAGATCTCAGCTGCTCACAAAAAAGCACATCTGGACCGCGCAATCGAAGCATTCACAAAAGTGGGTAAAGACCTCGGCATTTTGTAAGAGCGAAATCATCGGCGATTCGGACGGGCTCCAGCAGGTGGCAGATAATTTGGTTCGCTGGCTCAATGGTCCCTGCGGGACTACCCTCGCAATCCGGATGCCCTGACGGGCCGGATAAGAAAGCTCTAAGAGTAACGCCCCGTATGCCTGACCCCGGTTATGATTGTGGATGTACTCGGTGCTGCTCAGCCGCCAAATTCGGCACGAACCGTTTCGGCCAGTTGATTGGCCAGGCGTTCGACAAGTGTGGAGTCGGCGCCTTCCAGTGTGACGCGTATCAGCGACTCGGTCCCGGACGGACGGAGGATGACACGGCCCTGTCCGTTCAATTCTTCCTCTATCTCCCGCACAGCACGGTTAACGATTTCCGAAGTCCCAAACTGTTGCCTTGCGTGCGCCGAAACCGGCACATTTATCATCGTTTGCGGGAATTTCTGCATACCCTGCCGGAGTTCCCGCAAGCTCTTGCCACTTCGCACCATCACTTCAAGAACCTGGAGAGCGCTAACGATACCGTCACCGGTACTGGTTCGATCCAGCGATAACAGGTGACCCGATGTCTCACCACCCAGGGTCCAGCCGTTTTCGATGAGGGCGCGGTGGACATGCCGATCGCCAACAGCGGTGCGAATAAACGGGATGCCGAGATCCGCAAACGCCAGTTCGAGGCCGAAATTAGTCATCACGGTTCCCACCACACCCCCTCTCAGCGTACCCTCGGCCTTGCGTGCACTGGCGATGATGTACAGAAGTTCATCACCATCTACCAGTTCACCATCCTGATCCGCAAAAACGACCCGGTCGCCATCTCCATCCAGCGCAATACCCAGGTCTGCGCCGCACTGGACGACGTGTTCCTGCATAGCCTGTGGTTCAGTGGAGCCGCAGCCCTCATTGATGTTCATGCCATCTGGGCGGTTGCCGATCACATGGACTTTAGCCCCCAGTTCCATCAGGACATTAGGGGCAACCTTGTAGGTGGAACCATGGGCGCAATCCAGAGCGATTCGCATCCCGCTCAGCAAGGTGCTGAAAGGCATCGTGCCCTTACAGAATTCGATATAACGCCCCGCCGCATCATCGACTCGGACGGCTTTCCCTATTTGGGCTGAATCGACCGTCTCGAATGGATGGTCCAGCTCGTCCTCAATGGCCTGCTCGATATCGTCCGGCAGCTTTTCCCCATTTTCCGAGAAAAACTTGATGCCGTTATCTTCGTAAGGGTTGTGTGAGGCAGAAATCACGATTCCTGCACAGGCATAGAGTGTGCGGGTAAGGTATGCGACTGCGGGTGTTGGCATCGGGCCAAGAAGGAGAACATTGGCACCGGCCGCGGCGAGACCGGCTTCCAGAGCCGACTCGAACATGTAGCCGGAAATCCGCGTATCCTTGCCGATCACGACACCCCGTTTGTCGTTTCCGGCCAGTACAACTCCTGCTGCACGGCCCAATTTCAATATCCAGTCAGCGGTAATCGGGTGATCACCAACCCGTCCACGCACACCGTCGGTTCCAAAATACTTGCGGCTCATAATCGGATTTTAACCGTTGTACGGCCATCCTGTCTCTATGGTTCTTGTTTTAAGGTATCGGCGCCAATGCGCGGGCCACCTTCAGGGCATCGATTGTTGCAGCAACATCGTGTACCCGGACGATTGCAGCGCCCGCCTGCGCCGCCAGCACTGCAGCCACTACTGATGCAGCCCCTCTGTTCTCCACAGTTCTGGAGGTCAGATCGCCGAGCATGGCCTTGCGTGAAATACCCACCAGCACCGGATAGCCTGTTATACAAAACCGGGGGATCCCTCGAAAAAGCTCCAGGTTATGATCGAAGGACTTGCCAAACCCGAACCCGGGATCGATCACGATTCGCCTTTTCGCGATTCCGGCGGCCTCGCAAGTGCTGGCCCGTTCCAACAGGAATTCGCTTACCTCATCCACCACGTCATCATATTGGGGGGGCATGCTGCATATCCCGCGGCTTGCCCTGCATGTGCATGATGCAAACCGGAACGTCCAGCCGTGCCGCCATTTCAAGTGCGCCCTTGCGCCGCAATGCATAGACATCGTTCACCATACCGGCGCCTGCCAGCACAGCTGCTTCCATGATTTCCGGCTTGCTGGTGTCTACCGAAACCAGGACATCGGTTTCCCTTACGACGGACTCCACGACAGGGATCACCCGTTCCATCTCTTGTTGAACTGGCACTTCATCTGCGCCGGGCCGGGTTGACTCTCCGCCAATGTCGATGATGTCAGCTCCGGCTTTGGCCATCGTAACCGCGCGCCTGAGCGCTCGGTCATGATCGGGCCACAGGCCGCCATCGGAAAATGAATCCGGGGTGGTGTTAAGAATGCCCATCACCCCGGTACGTTCCAGGGCGAAAAGCGCAGAGAGATTCATTCAGACCTGTTCTGCGGGGCCGCCAATAATGGTACGGTTTTCGGCGTCCTTGACGTCATCCGTGTCTTTATGGGCATCGGGCTCGTTATCGCCATCCTGCCAACCATCCGGTGGGTCCGGTTCGTGGCCTTCCATGATCTGATCGATCTGGCTCCCATCCACGGTTTCGTACTTCATGAGTGCATCCGCCAACATATGAAGCTGATCCGAGTGCGATTCCAGCAAGCTTTTTGCCTTGCTGTGCGCTGCATCAATGATTTCACGCACTTCAATATCAATCAGGCGAGCTGTATCGTCCGAGACGTGCTTATGTTGCGTAATCGAGCGGCCGAGGAACACCTCGTCCTCGTCTTCGCTGTACGTCAGCGGCCCAAGCTTTTCGGTCAAGCCCCACTTGGTTACCATGTTGCGGGCGATCGAAGTTGCACGTTCAATGTCGTTTGACGCTCCCGTAGTGACATGCTCTGAACCAAAAACAAGTTCTTCTGCTACCCGGCCGCCGAACAAACTTGCCAACTGGCTATCGAGTTGCAACTTGGAAATACTATATTTGTCTTGCTCAGGCAGAAACATCGTCACTCCCAGTGAGCGCCCGCGGGGAATAATACTCACCTTGTAAACGGGGTCATGCTCGGGAACCAGGCGCCCTACAATGGCGTGGCCGGCCTCGTGAAACGCAGTCAGTTTCTTTTCTTCTTCAGACATCTTCATGGATCGCCTTTCGGTGCCCATCATGATCTTGTCCTTGGCACGGTCAAAATGATCCTGAGCGACCAGCTTGGCGTCATCCTTGGCAGCAAACAGCGCCGCTTCGTTCACAAGATTGGCCAGGTCCGCGCCAGAAAATCCAGGTGTGCCCCGGGCGATGACCATTGCATTCACGTTTTCATCAATCGGAACCTTGCGCATGTGTACTTTTAATATGGCTTCACGGCCGCGAATATCCGGTAACGGAACCACAACCTGCCGATCGAAACGGCCGGGGCGCAACAAAGCAGGATCCAGCACGTCAGGACGGTTGGTTGCTGCAATGACAATCACGCCTTCACCTCCTTCGAAACCGTCCATTTCTACCAGCAGTTGGTTCAATGTCTGTTCACGTTCATCATGTCCGCCGCCCAGTCCGGCGCCGCGGTGCCGTCCTACGGCATCAATTTCGTCGATGAAAATAATACAGGGGGCGTGTTTCTTTGCCTGGTCAAACATGTCCCTTACCCGGGAAGCCCCCACGCCGACAAACATTTCAACAAAATCGGATCCGGAAATTGAAAAGAACGGCACTTTCGCCTCACCGGCGATGGCCCTGGCGAGCAAGGTTTTACCTGTACCCGGAGCACCAACCATGAGTACGCCACGAGGAATATGCCCACCGAGTTTCTGGAACTTACCCGGGTTTCGAAGGAATTCGACCAACTCACCAACTTCTTCCTTGGCTTCTTCAATCCCCGCTACATCGTCTAACGTGACCTTGACCTGATCCTCGCCCTGGAGCTTTGCGCGGCTCTTTCCAAACGACATGGCGCCTCGTCCGGTTCCACCACCCTGCATCTGACGCATGAAATAGACCCACACGCCAATCAACAGTAGAATCGGGGCAACCCCAAGGATAAGGTCAACGAACACAGACCTTTCTGCCGGCGGCTCCGCAGTGATTTCTACTTTGTTATCAACCAGGTCATCGATCAGTTTTGGGTCAGGAGGGCCGAAAGTATTAAATTCGTTGCCGTCAACGCTGCTGCCGCTAATATTATTGCCAGCGTCATTACTTTGAATGTGAACCTGGGCAACCTGCCCGTTTTTGACTTTGCTCAGAAATTCAGAATAGGACAGGGAATCCGGCACAGTTCCGACACTCGCGTAATGATTGAATATCGAAACGAGCACGATGGCAATGATCGCCCAGGTCAACAGATTTTTTGCTAGGTCGTTCAAATTATTTCCTCTTTAATCAACTGCAACCATTCGTTCCAAAAGTCTCACGGGTTTCGGTACTCAAGTTCCAATCTCATACCCGGAGCAAAAGCGCGCACTCTCATTGCGTGCTTCACACCACCAATTTACTTGACTTGGCGGCCGCGGGCCAGCAAATAGACTTCCCTGCTCCTGGGCCGGGAAGCTTTTGGCTTCCTTACCTGCACCTTGCTGAACACAGACCGGACTTCACGGACATATCCATCAAAATCCGTTCCCTGGAATAATTTGACCACGTAATCACCACCTGGTTTCAGGTGAGTCTTGGTAAATTCCAGAGCCAGTTCAGCCAAATACATCGCCTTGGCCTGGTCAATCGTGGCCACTCCACTCATATTGGGGGCCAGATCAGACAACACAAGATCAACTGCCCGGTTGCCGATCGCCGCCTCCAGGGCTTGCAAAGGTTCATCTTCGGTGAAGTCGCCCTGTATGATTTCAACGCCATGTACCGGCTCGATATCAAGGATGTCAAGGGCCAGTACCCGGCCGGAGTCCCCAACAATGGGTTGTACCACCTGGCACCATCCACCGGGAGCGGCGCCAAGGTCTACCACGATCATCCCGGATTTGACCAACTGATACTTTTCCTGCAGTTCAAGCAGCTTGAAAGCAGACCGTGAACGCAAACCCTTCTGCTGGGCCATTTTGACGTATTCGTCGTCGAAGTGTTCCGACAGCCATCTTTTGCTACTTTTACTTTTCGCCATCCCTGCATTTCCCCTGCGTGATAGAATGCGCGCCTCGATTTATGACCCAGTTTACGACATCAGGATGCGCCACATGTCTCTTAGCAACCGCCAACTCCGACACCTCCGGGGCTTGACCCATCATCTCAAGCCCGTTGTGATTGTCGCAGACAAGGGACTGAGCGAAAACGTATTGAGCGAGATTGATACGGCGTTGGATCACCACGAACTGGTGAAAATAAAACTACGGAGCGACCGGGAAACCCGCTCTGCCTGGGCGGATGAAATTGTACGCGGTTTCGGAGCTGAGCCTGTACATTCGATTGGCCAGGTAGCCTGCTTCTTCCGGCGAAACCGGAAAAAGCCGGTCATTGAGCTTCCGGGTGAACCTGCGAAGGATTGAATAAAAGCAAACATCAATCATGGACCTGACACTGGAAAAACCAGGCGATCATCTTTTCATCCGCTCTGTATCAGCTCAAGGCATCCAGGTGGTGAATGAATTCTACAACTCATCAATCATTGTGTCCGCGAACCGGATCATTCCGGATTGGCCGGTTAAGTCGATTGAAGATATTTCGGAACGACGGCTGGAAAAAGTGCTGGAACTTCAGCCAGAAGTCGTCCTTATCGGCACCGGAGCCAGGCAGGTATTTTTGCCACCGCGGCAAATGATGTTTTTCTACAGTCGGAATATTGGCGTGGAAGTGATGACCACCGCGGCAGCCTGCCGTACTTTCAATGTGCTCGTTTCCGAATCACGAAACGCAGTGGCGGCCCTGATACCAGCTTAGAGTCTGTTAACGTCCGTCCTAGTTTCCGAAGGGTAATTCCCGGAAGCCCTCTCGGCTGGAAATGTCTCTTAGTCGGGACAGTGCAGTCAATTGAACCTGACGCACCCGCTCGCGCGTAACGCCCATTAGATTCCCAACCTCTTCCAGTGTTTTCCTGCCATGTCCGTGCAGACCGTAGCGGTGTTCGACAACGTCCCGTTGTTGAGCTGGCAGTTGATCCAGCCAGCTGCCCAGCAAGCGTTCTGCAGCTACGTCAGCGTACCTGGTCTCGGGACTGCTGCCGCTTTCATCCGCGATGGATTCCAGAGTAGTACGGCTCGCACGGGAACCCGTTGGCACTTGAGCTGGAGACATCGGTTCATTCAAGCCAAACAAGCGCTCCACATTCGCGGGTGCTTTGTCGAGTTTACGGGCCACATCTTCAGCCGAAGACCGGCGCCCGAGTTTCTGCTCGAGTTCACGCGAGGTACGCAAATAAAGGGTCAGTTCACGGATGACGTGAATGGGAAGCCGTACGGTGCGGCACTGATTCATGATCGCCCGTTCTACGGATTGGCGGATCCACCACGTCGCATAGGTTGAGAAGCGACAGCCCCGATCCGGGTCAAACTTCTCAACGGCACGAATCAAGCCGAGGTTCCCCTCCTCAACGAGATCAAGTAAGGGCAGTCCGCGTTTTAAGTAAGCGCGCGCTATATTGACAACCAGGCGTAGGTTGGACTCGATCATGCGTTGCCGACTGGCTATGCAACCGTTCCTGGCTGCCCGGCTCAGAGATTTCTCCTGGTCTGCTGTTAACAGACAGGCTTTACCGATCTCACTTAGATATATCCGGGTAGCGTCCTGACAATGTGAGGGCTTCCCATTGGCAGTATTCAATGAGCGCTTTGACTGCTTCAGAGCAACAGCCGAAGGTCGACTTGAGTTGGAAACGTCCTTATGTCCTGTTCGGACTTCGTACACCCCCGCTCCTTACGCCAGAAAAGCGCTGGATCACCGGCCCCACCCCGCAGAACATCCAATCCCGGCCATCCTCAGAAGAAATATATTTGACAGCGTGGACCGCTGAAACTAGCACGTTTGGATAAAAATGTCTTTAATAACAAGATTTAATTGATGGCGCTCGACGCATAAAAAGCATAGCAGCTTCAGCGCCCAGGGAGGTATTTCAGTGGGTCCTGTGGATTACCGTTCAGCCTTATTTCAAAGTGCAGCATGGCCTGGTTGCGATCAGTCTTTCCCATTTCTGCAATTCGCTCGCCCCCAGCCACCTTCTGGCCTTCTGCCACCAGGCGCCTGCGATTGTGTGCATAAGCACTGAGCAGGCGTTCGCTGTGCTTGATGATGATCAGTTCACCATATCCGATCAATCCACTACCACTATAAACAACTTCGCCTGAAGCAGAAGCAATGACTGCCTGCCCTTCCTTACCCCCTATATCGATCCCCTTGCGGGCAGGGTCATTGGACCTGAAATTGCTTATCACCCGCCCTTCTGCCGGCCACAACCAACTACCCGGATCAATCGTACCCGCAGCCGTGCCAGCTACAGGCTTGGGTGAAGGTTCATAAGTGGTACTTGTAGAGCCTTTTGCGGGCGCGGCGGTGACGACCGTTTTGTTGGAAGAGGATTTTCCTTTTGCAGCGGAATTCTCAGTGGTTATTGCAACGGATGATGTAGCAGGCCTGGTTGCCGGTTTTGTACTGTGCCGGGCTTTTGGACCTGTCAGCCGCAGTTCCTGATCAGGATAAATGGTGTACGGTGAACGAATGTTGTTCCATCTGGCGATATCCCGCCAGTCCATTCCAAAATTGAAAGCGATGGCATGCAGTGTGTCACCCCGTCGTACGCTGTAATGACCGTCAGCCGTCAGCTTGTAGGAGCTATTGTAGACAGGTTTATCCTCGGTTGGCTTCCAACCGGAACAGCCCGCCAGCAATGCGAGACAGAGCAGCAAAACCATCACCGTCATACGGCTCTGGAATAAAAAAAGAAAACTCATGAAAGACCGCTCAGCATCGGCACGAATATCACGCCTCCGAGGTCTTCTTCATCAAAGCCCTCCTCTGTTCGACGGATTGACAGCAAGCGCTGCCTTCCGCTTTTTTCGACAGGCGCAACAAGCACACCTCCGATTCGGAGTTGCAGGATTAGTTCCGACGGAATCCCGGTTGCTGCTGCGGTCACGATGATGCCGTCGAACGGCACCTGGCTTGGCCAACCCAGGTGGCCGTCCGCATAACGCGTGTAGATATTGTGCAACCCCAACTTATGAAACCGGCGCCGGGCCAGCTTGAGTAACTCTTCAATCCGCTCCACTGTGAATACTTTCGGAACCAGGCAAGCCATTATGGCAGCCTGGTAGCCGGAACCCGTGCCCACCTCCAGAACCTTTTGAGGCGCCCCGCCATCCAGTATGGCTTCCGTCATTTTTGCAACCACCCAGGGTTGTGAAATGGTCTGGCTCAGGCCAATGGGTAGCGCCGTGTCTTCGTAAGCCCTGCTGGAAAGCGCTTCGTCGACAAATTCATGCCGGGGTATCGTCGCAATCGCTTTAAGTACTTTCTCGTCGTGAATGCCGTGGCTGCGTAGCCGCTCGACCAGCCGGTTGCGCGTACCCTGGGAGGTCATCCCGATTCCTTGCGGAATGGCTTTGAGTTTTCGCCGGTGGATCATGCAATATTATCCGGCTTCACAAGCTGATCAAGTGATATTTCAGAAACCCAACCCGCTATCTGTTCCAGGGCCTGGTAGCGGGTCAGATCCACATGGATCGGGGTGATCGATATGTAGCCCCGGCGAATAGCGTCAAAATCGGTGCCGGGACCGGCATCCTGTTCCGGGCCGGCAGGGCCGATCCAATACATGGGTTTGCCCCGGGGGTCAGTGGATTTAACGACCGGCTCTGCACGGTGACGATGACCCAGCCGTGTCACTTCAAATCCCTTGATTTCCTGTAAAGGCTTATCCGGAACATTGATATTCAGAATGGTATCGGCTGGCAGTGGATCTTTTCTCAATCGCTCTATAAACACTGCCACGGCTTCAGCCGCCGTGGAGAAGTGCTCCGGACGTTCGCTGAACACCAGCGATACAGCAATCGCAGGAAAGCCCAGAAATCGTCCTTCCATGGCCGCTGCAACGGTCCCGGAGTAAATCACGTCATCTCCAAGATTGGCTCCGGCGTTGATACCGGAAACAACCATATCAGGATCCTTTTCAAGCAAGCCAGTCAGGGCGATATGTACGCAATCCGTGGGCGTTCCACTCACACTGTAAGTCCTCTCTCCCGTCTCCCGAATTCGTACCGGTGAATCCAGCGTCAGTGAATTGCTGGCGCCGCTACGATTTTGATCCGGCGCCACAATAGTCACTTTTCCAAGTTTACTCATCCGGCCCGACAGGACTTGAATACCCGGCGCTGTGATCCCATCGTCATTACTGATCAGTAAATGCATGCCAATTCCGAAATTGAAGTTGCTATTGTAAGGCCTTGACCGGTTGACTGAAATGAATTCAGAAAAGAAAAATACTGAAGACAGAATTTTCCGCCGGGCAATGGTGGACGTGACACCGCTGCGAGCGCCCGACAGGATAGAACCGGTAGCTAAAATGACTCCGGCTGTAGCGGTGCAAGAAGCCAGGGATGAGCGCGCGGTACTGCAGGAAATGCTTGAATGCGATGATCAGTCGATTGAGCTTGAAACCGGGGAGGAACTGCTTTTTCTGAGGGCTGGATACCAAAAGCGCATCCTCAGGCGTCTCCGGCGGGGCCATTACAGCGCCGCCGACAGCATCGATCTCCATCACATGGGTGTGGAAACTGCAAAGCAGGTCTTGTTGGATTTTCTGGACCAGATACTCGAACGCCAACTGGGTTGCGTGCGGATCATTCACGGCAAGGGGCTGCGATCCAGAAACCTCCCGCAGCTCAAGATAATGACTAACCGGGTGCTTCGAAAACACCCGCGCGTAATTGCCTACGCATCCTGCCGGCCGGTTGACGGGGGCACCGGCGCCACCGATGTACTGCTCTCTACCAAGCCAGGAGGCTCCCGGTGACCGGGCTGCTGGTCCTGCTGATTTTCGGCTTCACGGCAATTGGTTGGTGGCGTTTGCTAAAAGGCAAAGAGCTGGCCCGCCAGGCGGCCGCATTCACTTGCCGGGAGCACGGGCTTGTTCTCATCGATGACACCGTTATGCTTGAATCTATTCAGTTAAAGAAAGAGGACCCGGCGCGGGCATGGGGGCTCAAGTATCGATTCGAGTTCGCCAGGAACGGTATTCTGCGTAAGGGCGGCATTGTCCTGATCGCACCCGGTCGCCGACCCACCGTCATTATCCAAACAGACAGTGGGCAATTGATCGATCAAGTTTAAATTCATCAGGCAATATGCCGTTGCAAGTGCTCACGGAATGCCGTTGCACGTGCCCCTGGATACCGTTGGGAACTCGCCTATTTGACGATCGATAAATGCGGGCGTTTACCCGGTGTGCCGTCCGGATCCGAATCGGAATCCGTCGGGGGCATGATTTCCTCGTCCTGCGCAAACATCATTCCCTGGCCGTTTTCCTTCGCATAAATGGCCAATACAGCACTAACGGGTACTGCAACATTATGCTCATTTCCGGAAAAACGTGCCTTGAACGTCACCCATTCATTACCCAGGTCGAGTTCACGGACTGCTGAGTTATCAACGTTCAGAATAACTTTCCCCTTTTGAACTGCCTGATCGGGAACGTCAACACCGTCTGCACCGGCTTCAACCAGGATATGCGGAGTCATTTGGTTGTCGGTAATCCATTCATACAGAGCCCTCAACAAATAGGGCCTGTTGGATGTCATATCCGCACTCATGCGAAAGCGCTGGTCAAGATGCCAGCACCAGTTCCCGTTCTGCCTGGGTCAGACTACTCTTGAAGGATTCCCTGGAAAAAATTCTGTGGGCATAGGCTTCTACTGACGCACCCGGTTTGCCCAGCCTGACGCCATAGTGTGACAGGCGCCACATGAGCGGCCCCAATGTACAATCAACCAAGCTCAGTTCGTCGCTCAGAACATATTCCGACACCCTGAACAAGTCGTTGGCGGCGATAATTCCTTCTTTCAGTTGCTTGGCCGCCTGCTCCGCTTTCTTGCCGGTAGAACTTTCTATTTCACTGGCCAGGGAAAACCAGTCTTTCAAAACCCGGTAATGCACCAGCCTCAGCTGTGCGCGGGAAACCGGATCAACCGGCATCAAGGGAGGGTGAGGATATCTTTCGTCCAGATAATCATTGATCACGCCAGCGTCATAAAGTACAAGATCTCGATCCACCAGGGTTGGTGCCCGGTTATAAGGGCTCAACTCGGCCATGTCGGCAGCGGCAGATTCATCCGCTGACACATTGACGATGTCGACGTTGATGCCTTTTTCGGCAAGAACAAACCTTACCCTGTGACAATCCAGGGAAGCCTCTGCTGAATACAACGCCATGATCGAACGACCTCGAACTGAAACTGCCACATTATTCTCCTAAATTTCTTTGTGCCCGATGTTGATTTGTTGAGTGCGCTTACCCGGCACACTCAGTCTATGTCCCGCCAGTATTCTGCCTTAAGCGCATAAGCGACAAGTGAAAACAGCGCCAGGAACAGTAACACCCAGACACCGATATTTTTCCTCTTGACCTTCGTCGGTTCGCCGAGGTAATCCAGGAACGTCACCAGGTCGCGCACCGAATCTTCGTATTCTTCAGGAGATTGCAGCCCCGGTTCGGCTAACACCAGGTGGTCAATCGCCTCATGACCGTTGTTTGTGACGTAGACCGGTTTCTGGATGCCTTGCAATTGCCATAGTACGTGTGGCATGGAGGCATTGGGTAAAATCTGGTTATTCCAGCCGCCTGATTCATCCTGGTAAAAAGTCAGCAGGTAAGTGTACAACCAATCGGTGCCGCGCGATCGAGAAATCACCGAAAGATCAGGCGGTGCTTTGCCGAACCACCTTTTTGCATCTTCGGCTTTCATTGCGGTTTCCATTGTGTCACCAATTTTCACATCAGCGAAAACCAGGTTTTTCATTACCAGTTCTTCATCCAGATCCAGGTCTGTAGCGAGGCGCTTGTAGCGCATGTAACTGGCGCTATGGCAAGACAGGCAGTAATTGACGAACAGACGAGCACCCCGCTGAATGGCCACCGTGTCGCGTATGTTCACATTGGCATGCTGCAGAGCACTTCCGCCGGCACCTGAGGCTGGAGTGGTGATTGCAAGTAGCGCTACCAGGCCAAACAGCAATGAGAAAGGCTTATTGTTCATCAGTGCGTCAACCTCTCTGGTAGTGGCTTGGTCTTGCCCCCGGGGCTCAGGAAATACAGCAGGATAAAAAATGCAAAATAGACAAAGGTCCAGACTCTCATTTCCAAGGTCTGTTCCGGCGTACCTTCAGCCATGCCAAGCATGCCCAAACGCACAAAGGCAATCGCGAATACTGTCACCATGATCTTGTACCAGAGTCCCTTGTACCTGATCGACTTGACTGGAGACCGGTCCAGCCAGGGAAGGAAGAAGAGGATGACAACCGACAAGCCCATCAGGATCACACCCATCAGTTTGTCCGGCACCGCTTTGAGAATCGCGTAGTAAGGCGTGAAATACCACACCGGCTTAATGTGTTCTGGTGTCACCATCGGATTGGCAGGGATGAAATTATCGTGCTCAAGAAACAAACCACCTGCTTCTGGCCAGAAGAACAGGATAAATGCGAATAATATCAGTAACATGGCAACACCAAAAATATCCTTGACGGTATAATATGGGTGGAAAGGAATGCCGTCCTTCGGAATACCGTTCTCGTCTTTGTTTGCTTTGATTTCGATGCCATCAGGGTTGTTGGAACCACTCTCGCGCAAGGCGACCAGGTGCATCAACACCAATCCAAATATCGCCAGAGGCAGAGCGATCACGTGCAATGCAAAAAAGCGGTTCAGGGTGGCGTCGGAGAGGAAATAGTCTCCCCTGATCCACTCCGTCAATGGCTCCCCGATAGTCGGGATCGCTCCAAACAGATTGATAATCACCTGCGCACCCCAGTAGGACATCTGGCCCCAGGGCAATACGTAGCCCATGAATGCTTCCGCCATCAATGCGAGGTAAATCAGCATGCCAAAAATCCATACCAGTTCGCGGGGCGACCGGTGGGATCCGTAAAGAAGGCTGCGGAACATATGCAGATATACCACTATGAAGAAAAAAGAAGCTCCGGTGGAGTGCAGGTAGCGGATAAACCAGCCCCACTCCACGTCACGCATGATGTATTCCACGGATGCAAAAGCCAACTCTGCAGAAGGCTTGTAGTGCATGGTAAGGAAGATTCCGGACAGTATCTGGATGACCAGAATCATCAAGGCCAGCGAGCCCATGTAATACCAGAAGTTGAAGTTTTTCGGAGCGTAATAACCCGTCATGGTAGCGTTCCAGAACGCCGAAACAGGTAAGCGCGTATCAATCCAGTTCCAGAGTGCGTCAGCGCGCTTGGCAATATTGCTGGCTGGCTTGGCCATCATACGACTCCTTCCGGATTCACACCAATGACCAGCGTGCTGTCATCGATGAAGCTATAGGGGGGGGATTCTCAGGTTCGTCGGCGCCGGTACGCCTTTGTATACCCGGCCGGCCATGTCGAATTTTGACTTGTGGCAAGGACAAAAGAAACCACCTTTCCAGTTTTCTTCAAATGGCTGTGGGCCGACCTGCGGCAAAATTTGCGGCACGCAGCCCAGATGGGTGCAATGCATGTTGACGACCAGGTATTCATCGCGCAGTGCACGGGACTCATTTTGTGCAAATGGCGGCTGCTCTGACTCCAGCGACTGAGGATCTCTCAGATCGTTGTCGATTTCGGGAAGCAGGCTAAGGGTCTCTTGGGTTCTGCGCAGCACCCCAATGGTCTGACCTCGCCACAGCACCTTCAGCAACTGTCCCGGATCGAGTCCGTCCAGGGAGACCTGGACCGGCACACCCACGGCCTGAGCCTTGGCGCTGGGATTCCAGGATTTGAAGAATGGTACGGCGGCAAAACCTGTACCCACCGCACCTACGACAGAGGTTGTAGCGACGAGAAACCGGCGCCGTTTTTTGTTCACACCATCAGTTGGCATCTGCTTCTCCAGCTGGATAAGATCCCTGCAGGGTCTGTCTTTTGTTAGAGTTATCTGAAATTGTGGCCGGATTAATGATTTGCCTGTTGCAGACAATCCATCGTGTCCTGTCACCTGTACATTACAAAAGAGTCATTTTATCCGAAACAGGCCATGTGTAACAATGAATTTACCGATAGAATGAGCAAATGGCACAAGTTAACAAGCTACTGGGCTTCGTAGTACGCGCAGCGATCGCGGGCCTCGCACTCGCATTTTTGGTCGTTTACCTGTGGCCATCACTGGCAATACGCCTGGCCAACAAAGGTGAGCCGCTTTCAGAACCAATCGCCCCGGCCCCGGCTTCATACGCTGATGCGGTCAACCGGACCGCCCCGGCAGTCGTTAGTATTTATACCAGGTCACTGCAGCCGCAAGCAGTGAACGATGAAACCCAAAAGTTTCTTGGCGGCAGGGCCCTGTACCGCATACAGCGAGGCGAGGGGTCGGGCGTCCTGATGAGTGAGGACGGTTTTGTGCTGACCAACCACCACGTGATCAACCGGGCCCGAGGCATATATATAACGCTTTGGGACGGCCGGCAGGTGCCGGGTCGGGTCGTTGGTTCGGACCCGGCGAGTGATCTGGCGGTACTCAAGATCAACCTCACCGGACTGCCGACTGCGCCCGTAGCCGAGAACCCGGAAGTACGTGTTGGCGACGTCGTTCTGGCCATCGGCAACGCCCTGGGGTTGAGCCACACCGTAACCATGGGGATTGTGAGTGCGACCGGCAGAAACGATCTTAATGCATCGTTATTTGAGGATTTCATCCAGACCGATGCGGCCATCAACGACGGCAACAGCGGCGGCGCTCTGATCAATGCGCACGGTGAACTGGTCGGAATCAACACACGGAAACTGGATTCAATACAAGGAGTCGAGAACATCGGGTTTGCCATACCCATCGGGCTTGCGCTGAACGTAATGAACCACATCATAGATTACGGCTCGGTCCGACGCGGATGGCTGGGGGCAGTTTTCAGCGACATTCGCCCCTCGACCCTGTTCGATGGCAGCAAGATCCGGCGCGGTATCGGCGTTCGGGCCGTTTCGAAGGATGGCCCTGCCTGGAACGCCGGCATCCGCCAGGGTGATGTTATCCTGACACTCGACGGAGAGCCCCTGATTGATGCCAGCCAATTCCTGTTGGCGATCTCACAACGCGAGCCCGGTAGCCAGGTGGAACTGAGCGTGGAGCGCGGTGCAGAGTCGTTCGAAACTTATGCAACGCTTTTGCAACAACCGCCTTTATAGAACGCCGCGCTAAAAAACCGTGCGCACTTCTTTCGGCTTTGCCGAAAACCGCTCCCACGGTTTTTTAGCGCTTGGCAGTTGCTGGCTTTTAGGCTTTTGGGAGCGTTACTCCGGTTTGGCCCTGGTATTTTCCGGCCCGGTCAGCGTAGGACTGTTCGCAAACTTCGTCGGATTCGAAGAACAGGAATTGGGCAACGCCTTCATTAGCGTAAATCTTCGCTGGCAGTGGCGTGGTATTGGAGAATTCGAGGGTGACGTGCCCCTCCCATTCCGGTTCCAGTGGCGTTACGTTCACGATGATGCCGCAGCGCGCATAGGTCGATTTCCCCAAGCAAATAGTCAGGACATTACGGGGAATACGAAAATACTCCACCGTGCGGGCCAGCGCGAATGAGTTCGGTGGAATAATACAAACGTCACCACTGAAATCGACAAAACTGTTTGCATCGAAGCGCTTGGGGTCGACGATGGCCGAATTGATATTTGTGAAAATCTTGAAATCCCGGGCACAGCGAACATCATAGCCATAGCTGGATGTCCCGTATGAAATGCAGCGCTCTCCGTTAACTGCTGCGCGTACCTGGCCCGACTCGAAGGGTTCGATCATGTTTTCAGACTCGGCCATCCGTCGTATCCAGGTATCAGGTTTGATGCTCATTTACTGTTCCTGTTTCTTATTGTGTGTTCAGGTGTTTAGTATATTGATCTGCGGCAAGTTCAACGCCAGGTTTCGCGGTGTCAAAGAAAGCCGGGCAGATGTTCTGCGCGCCAGATCCCTGTAACGTTCGGTCAACTCCGATTCCGGCCCGGCAACGACGGTGGGTATTCCCTGATCCAGGTCTTCACGAATTTGCAAAGCAAGCGGCAACTGCCCCAGTAATGGAACGTCATATTCTTCTGCCATCCGGTCACCGCCGCCTGATCCAAATATCGGCTCTTCGTGTCCACACTCGCTGCAAATATGTGTACTCATATTTTCCACGATCCCCAGCACAGACATATTGACCTTACGGAACATCTGCACAGCTTTGCGGGCATCAAGTAAGGCGATATCCTGTGGAGTGGTGACGATCACCGACCCACTGACCGGAACTTTCTGCGCCAGCGTCAACTGGATATCCCCGGTTCCAGGCGGCAGATCGACGATCAGGTAATCTAACCCCTCCCAGTTTGTTTCTGTCAGAAGTTGCTGCAATGCCGAAGTGACCATCGGGCCGCGCCAGATCATTGGCGTGTCTTCTTCCACCATGAAACCGATCGACATAACCTGCAATCCGTGCGCCCGCTGCGGCAAAATCCGGTTTCCCTTGGTTTGCGGGTTACCTGACACTCCCAGCATGCGGGGCATGCTGGGGCCGTAAATATCTGCGTCCAGCACACCGACCCGGGCGCCGTCAGCCTGCAAAGCCAAAGCGAGATTGACCGCAATGGTCGATTTTCCGACGCCGCCCTTGCCCGAAGCCACGGCAATAATGTTCTTGATTTGTTCCTGGGGTTTCAATTCACCCTGAACTGCATGAGACATGACTTTCCAGTCCAGGCTTACCGATGCTTTATCAATGGCCTCGTCAGACTCCAGTGACTGACTGATATGCGCGACCAGGGAATCTTTGACTCCATCGATCGGATATCCCGCACGCAAATCCACTGAAATTCGATTGCCGTCGATCCCGACCCCCCGGAACCAGCCAAGGCTGAGCAAGTCTGACCCGGAATAGGGGTCACTGACGCCCGTGAGCAGGTCTTTTACCAGTTGTTCTGAAATATTGGTCATAAACTTAGCGCTCATTTACCTTACCGGGAGAGTGTAACCGCACATTGTATATTTATTCTCTCTCGATCGGGAACCACGGTCGTGACATAATTTGCGATTCAGCTAAAATCCTGGCTGGAGCCACTTCAGCAGGTGGCAGATAACACATTGCGGCAGGAAATTATGACAAAAGAAGAAAGACGTATTCTCGTAACCAGCGCCCTTCCTTACGCAAATGGGGCCATTCACATTGGCCACATGCTGGAATACATACAAACTGACATCTGGGTACGTTTCCAGCGGGCGCAGGGCCATGAATGTTACTTCGCCTGGGCGGATGATGCCCACGGTACGCCGGTGATGTTGTGGGCGCGCGCCGAGGGTAAAACTCCCGAAGAACTCATCGACCTGGCGAATGAACAACACAAATCCGACTTCCGCGAATTCGGCATCAGTTTCGATAATTATTCAACCACCCACAGTGAGTGCAACCGCGAACTGGTGGCACTCATTTACAATCGCCTGGACAAAAACGGTTATATCGAGCGTCGCAATATCCATCAATTTTATGATGAAGAGGAGGAAATGTTTCTTCCGGACAGATTCATTCGTGGTACTTGCCCCAAGTGCCATACGCAAGACCAATACGGTGACAGCTGTGAATCCTGCGGCAGTACTTATTTGCCGACCGATCTGATCGACCCGCTTTCTGCCGTAACCGGCAGCAAGCCGGTGATGAAAGAGTCGGAACATTACTTCGTTCGGCTGGCTGAGTTCGAAGAGCCGCTGAAAGCCTGGATTGCCTCGGGTGCGCTCCAGCCCGAAATCGCCAATAAGCTTCAGGAATGGTTTACGGATGGCTTGCGTGACTGGGACATTTCCCGTGACGAACCCTATTTCGGCTTCCCCATTCCGGGAACGACTGACAAATACTTTTACGTCTGGGTTGATGCACTTGTTGGTTACATGGCCAGTTTCAAAGAGCTTTGCGACCGGGAAGGACTGAATTTTGACGAATGGTGGAATCAGGATTCAACCGCGGAGGTTCACCATTTCATTGGCAAGGACATTGTCTATTTCCATACACTGTTTTGGCCGGCAATGTTGATGGGGGCCGAGTTGAGAACGCCCACCGCTGTATATGCCCACGGTTTCCTAACCGTAGGTGGCTCCAAAATGTCCAAATCACGGGGTACGTTCATTAACGCACGAACCTACCTCGAGCACCTGCACCCGGACTATCTGCGGTACTACTTCGCGGCCAAACTCGGACCAGGGACCGGAGACCTTGACCTGAACATCGAGGATTTCGTGCAACGTGTAAATTCCGATGTGGTTGGAAAAGTTGTCAACATCGCCAGCCGCTGTGCAGGCTTTATCCAGCGCCGTTTTGACGGGAAGCTCTCGGATTCCCTGCCGCGACCGGAGCTCTATCAACAGTTTGTCGCTGCCGGCGAGTTGATCGCAGCTGATTTCGAGGGGCGCAACTACCAGGCTGCCATCCGGCGGATAATGGGTCTGGCAGACGAAGCAAACCGTTATATCGACGAAGAAAAACCATGGGTCCAGATTAAGGAAGAAGGCAAGGAGAAGCACGTACAGGCCACTTGCACGCAGGGCATCAACCTGTTCAAGGTCCTGATGAGCTACCTCTCACCTGTGTTGCCTTTCACTGCAGAGCGTGCGCAGGCATTCCTCGGCCGGGATGTCAGCGACTGGCAGAGCATTGGTGAACCAATGCTCGGTGTCCAGATTAATGCTTTCCAGCCTTTACTTACCCGCATCGATCCTTTAAAAGTAGATGCGGTAATTGAAGCCTCCAAAGAGTCCCTGCAACCCGCTGCATCGGAAGCCACAGCGAGTCCCGGGGTCGTTATCGAGGAACTGGCCGCGGAAATCACTATCGAGGAATTCAATAAAGTGGATCTGCGTGTCGCCCTGATCAAAAGTGCAGAATCCATCCCTGAAGCAGACAAGTTACTCAAGTTGACGCTGGATATCGGCAGCGAAACCCGGACCGTGTTCGCGGGCATCAAATCAGCATACGATCCAGCACAGCTCGAAGGCCGGCTCACTGTCATGGTCGCCAATCTGAAACCCAGGAAAATGCGCTTCGGAACCTCTGAAGGCATGGTCCTTGCGGCAGGTCCAGGCGGCAATGATCTCTATATTCTGGAACCGGATGAGGGCGCGTATCCAGGCATGCGGGTCACTTAGCCCCGGGGCCGATTAATGAGCGAGTATTTCCTGATCCTGGTCAGTACCGTGCTAGCGAACAATTTCGTCCTCGTTCGGTTTCTGGGCCTGTGCCCTTTTATGGGCGTCTCTAACAAGCTTGAGGGCGCCATTGGAATGTCAGTTGCAACAATGTTCGTTCTGACACTTTCATCGGTCACGAGTTATCTGCTCAGTGTTTATTTGCTGCGGCCCCTGGGACTGGAGTACTTGTCCACTCTCAGTTTTATCCTCGTGATCGCTACTGTCGTGCAACTCACCGAGATGGTTATGCGAAAAACGAGTCCGCTTTTGTACCGGATTCTCGGAATATTTCTACCGCTGATCACGAGCAATTGCGCTGTGCTTGGCGTTGCCTTGTTGAACATGCAGGAGCATCACAACCTGTTGCAGTCAGCGCTCTACGGTTTCGGCGCTGCAGCCGGGTTCGGGCTCGTGCTGGTGATGTTTTCCGCCATGCGTGAACGAATCGCCCATGCTGATGTTCCACTCCACTTCAAAGGGGCTCCTATCGGATTAATCACAGCAGGATTAATGGCACTGGCCTTCATGGGCTTCACCGGACTGGCGAAGCTCTGAGGCCGATCGAATCATGCTCACGGCAATCATAGCGATAACGGTACTCGGCGGACTGTTCGGGCTTGGGTTGGGCTGGGCTGCCGGAAAATTCAGAGTTGATTCAGACCCCGTGGTTGATCAAATTGACGCTATTCTTCCGCAAACTCAATGCGGCCAATGTAACTATCCGGGTTGCCGCCCCTACGCGGTGGCAATAGCAGCGGGTGAGGCAGAAATTAATCAGTGCCCACCGGGCGGGGATGCTGGCGTCCGGGCGCTGGCAAATCTGCTGGGAGTTGAGGCCCCCGCCCTTAATCCGGAGAACGGTAAGGAAAAACCAAAGGCGGTGGCAGTAATTGACGAAGAGTCTTGCATCGGCTGCACACTTTGCATCCAGGCTTGTCCGGTGGACGCCATCCTTGGTGCAAGCAAGCAGATGCATACAGTGATTGAAGCCGAATGCACGGGCTGTGACCTGTGCCTGCCGCCCTGCCCCGTTGACTGCATTGAGATGGTTGTAAGACAGCGGACTCCCGGTGACTGGACATGGCCAAGGCCTGCAGTCCATGACAACGGACAGTCTTTGCGGGCGGGCGCCGCCTGATGCAGCAAGACCCATTGAGCCAGGCACAAACAGCCGGCGAACGACTGTACCATTTTCATGGTGGAATGAGGTTACGCCACAACAAGAAGATTTCCTGCGAGTCACCGGTTGAAAATATGCCACTGGCTACACGTTACTTTGTGCCGATGATGCAACATAACGGAAGGGAGGCCGAGCCCATGGTCACCGAGGGCCAGAAAATCCTCAAGGGCGACCAACTGGGCAGTTTCAAGCAACTGGGTGTCAGCCCCCTGCATGCGCCCACTTCCGGAACCGTGGTGGCGATCACCACTCATCCCATCAGCCACCCCAGCGGGACCGAAGGGCGATGCATTGTCATCAGGCCGGACGGACTGGATCAGTGGAACACTCTCGAGCCATTCGCAGACTGGGAAGAAACCAGCTCAGCCGATCTCAGGGGGAAAATCGAGAAATCCGGTATCGTCGGTCTCGGCGGCGCAGTTTTCCCTACCGGATTCAAGGTCAGTGAAGCCAACGAACGCGGTATCCATACCCTGATTCTGAATGGAGCGGAATGCGAGCCATATATCAGTTGTGACGAAATGTTGATGCGCGAGCAACCGGATTCCATCATCCTGGGTGCACGCATACTGCAAAAAGCGGCCGGTGCCGGCCGGACCGTGATTGCAATTGAAGACCAAATGGGTGCCGTGAACACCGCTTTACGCGAAGCTGTGAGGAAATCCGGCGCCACCGGGATTGACATCGTCAAGATCACAACAATCTACCCGGAAGGCGGGGAAAAACAGCTAATAAAGGTACTGACCGGGCTGGAAGTGCCTTCCGGCGGCCGTCCCACGGACCTGGGTTTGCTCTGTCAAAATGTTGCTACCGCAACGGCCGTGGCCCGGGCAGTGACGAAAGGCAAGCCATTGATCGAGAGAATTGTCACCGTCACCGGGAATGGAGTCCGCAATCCCCGTAATCTGCTTGCACGGATTGGAACCCCTATTTCAAACCTGGTTGAACAATGCGGTGGATATGCGCCAGGCGCAGTACGGCTCGTTCTCGGTGGGCCGATGATGGGCTATTCGCTTTCAAGCGACAGTAATCCCGTCATCATGGCCGCCAATTGCATACTCGTGCTCACTCAGGACGATATTCGGCCACCACAGGCCGAAATGCCCTGCATCCGCTGCGGTGAGTGTGCGCGTGTCTGCCCTGCGATACTGCTGCCCCAGGCTTTGAACTGGTCTATCCGGAACGGACTCTGGGGTGAAACAAGTGAGCTTGGCCTTTCCGACTGCATCGAATGCGGATGTTGTGATTTTGTCTGCCCCAGCCACATACCATTGGTCGACTGGTTCCGTTTCGGCAAATCCGAACTGGAGTTGTTGAGCCTGGAGCAAAGCCACGCCGAGGCCGCCAGGCAGCGTTTCGAGGCCCGTGAAACCCGCCTGGCACGGCTCAAGCTCGAACGCAAGCAACGGATTGCGGAAAAGAAGCGTGCCCTGCGTGAAAACAGCGAAAAGCAACTGGAAATCGCTGCGGCTATCGAACGTGTGCGTTCCAGGCAGGGCAAAAACTCATGAGCCGTAGTTTCGACACAGGTGGCGCGCCACATTTTCCACCACCCTCAACCGTATCGCGCGTAATGCTGCAGGTAATCTTCGCGCTGATTCCGGCGATTGCCACCCATGCGTGGTTTTTTGGTCCTGGCATACTGGTACAGATTGCCCTCGCAGTCGGCTTTGCCATCGGAATTGAAGCTCTCATGCTAACAATCCGCAAAAAACCGTTGCGATTGTTTCTTGGAGATTTCAGCGCTGTCCTTACCGCCATCCTGTTCGCTTTGTGCATCCCCCCGCTGGCCCCATGGTGGGTTTCCCTGGTTGGCATGCTGTTCGCAATCGTTGCAGCAAAACATCTCTACGGAGGGCTGGGCCACAACATGTTCAACCCCGCAATGGTCGGATACGTGGTGGTATTGATCAGCTTTCCACAGGCCATGACCGCCTGGTTACCACCTTCCCCGATAGCACCGAACAGCCTCGGACTGGGTGAAGTGCTGTTCACGATTTTCAACGGCCTGCCGCCTGGAGGCCTGTCGTGGGATGCAATCACTGAAGCAACCCCGCTGGATTCGATTCGGACCAGTGTGGCATCCGGGAAAATGATTTCAGAGGCTCGGCAATTACCGATTTTTGGCGATTTTGGTGGGCTGGGTTGGGAGTGGATTGCAAATGCGTATGCCGTCGGGGGACTGTGGCTGTTGTGGCGCCGTATCATCAGCTGGCACGTACCAGTCACCATGATAGGCAGTGTGCTTTTCCTGGGCCTGATAACGTTCCTGGCCGACCCGGGAAGCAATCCGGCTCCCTTACAACATGTTTTCTCCGGAGCACTTCTCATCGGGGCCTTCTTCATAGCGACTGACCCCGTCAGTGGCTGTGCCAGTAATCGCGGACGGCTGATATTCGGGGCGGGCGTCGGCATCATCACGTTGCTTATCAGACGCTGGGGCGGATACCCTGACGGCGTAGCCTTCGGGGTTCTTATAATGAATATGGCGGCGCCACTGATCGACCGCTACACACGGCCGAGGATATTTGGTCAATGAATAATATCTTCAGAAGCGCGGTCGCCCTGGGCCTGGTGGCTATTGCCGGTACCACTTTACTGACCGGGGTTGATGTCCTGACTGCAGACCGCATCGCTGCACAGGAACGAAGGGTCATGCTGGAACAACTCGGCCAGATCATTCCTGAGCAGTACGATAATCAATTGCTTGATGACCGGTTTACCTTCATGGATGAACGCCACTTTCCCAATGGCCAGGTCGTAATAGCCTACCGGGCGCGGCAAAATGGCGAACCACGGGCCGTGGTTCTCAAATTCAATGCGGTCAATGGATACAATGGAATCATTACGCTCCTGGCCGGCATAAATTCAAACGGCAGCTTGCGCGGGGTTCGCATCATTTCCCACCATGAAACGCCCGGTCTCGGTGACCCGATAGAAATCGAAAAAAGTGATTGGGTACTCGGTTTTTCAGGCAAGTCGCTGGACAATCCCGTAGCGGACAAATGGGCGGTCAAGCGTGATGCAGGAGAATTCGACCAGTTCACCGGCGCGACCATCACCCCGCGCGCCGTGGTGGACGCGGTACGACTGGCGCTGGAGTATTTCGAGGCAAACCGGGAATACCTGTTTGACACGGCTGCAGAATCTATCGAGAGTACAAGTCCATGACGTACAGGCAGATTTTCTTCACTGGCTTGTGGCAGCAAAACACCGGGCTGGTCGTACTGCTGGGCCTATGCCCCTTGCTTGCTGTTAGCAACACCGTAGTGAACGCAATTGGGCTCGGCCTGGCCACGACCCTGACCCTGGTCTTTTCGAACCTTGCTGTTTCATTTGCCCGCCGTGCCTTGCGGCCCGAAATCCGGATTCCGGCATACGTTCTCATCATCGCGTCGGTAGTCACCGTTATTCAGTTACTCATGCAGGCGTGGTTTCACGACCTGTACCGCGTACTGGGCATTTTCATTCCACTGATCGTCACCAATTGCGCCATTATCGGACGGGCGGAGGCCTTTGCCTCAAGAAACCCGCCCCTGCCTTCAATAGTCGACGGCTTTGCAACCGGCCTTGGTTTTTTCCTGGCGCTGATAGCATTGGGCGCATTTAGAGAAGTTGCCGGCCGGGGTACCCTGATGAGCCAGGCCCGGCTCATGTTTGGAGAACTGGGTGATTCGTTGCAAATCACGCTGATTCCGGATTACCCGGGGTTCCTGCTGGCGATGCTTCCACCCGGAGCGTTTATCAGTCTTGGCCTGTTGATCGCCGGCAGAAACTGGCTTGACGCCAAGTTATCGGCCAGGCGAATTGAGGACCAGGCCGCGACTGAAACTGCCCGGGATATTGAGGCGCCGGCATGAGAGCGGCCGACCGCAATGAGTTCTTCTGCCGCCTGCAATCGCTGATACCCGAACCAAAAACCGAACTGGTCTATCAATCGTCTTTTGAATTGCTGGTGGCCGTAATACTGTCCGCACAGGCGACGGACATCAGCGTGAACAAGGCTACCCGAAAACTCTACCCGGTTGCGAATACACCCGAAGCAATCCTCCAACTCGGTGTGGAAGGCCTGAAGCCGTACATCAGGACCATCGGTTTGTTCAATTCCAAAGCGGAGAACATCGTCAAGACTTGCCGTATCCTGATCGACGAGCATGCCGGCGAGGTCCCCCGGGACCGCAAATCACTGGAATCCCTGGCTGGCGTGGGCCGTAAAACCGCCAACGTCATACTCAATACTGCCTTTGGTGAACCGACGATCGCGGTGGACACACACATCTTCCGGGTGTCAAACCGGACCGGGCTCGCAAAGGGTAAGACTCCCCTGCAAGTCGAACTGAATTTGTTGAAAGCCGTGCCCAAACAGTATCAACAGGATGCACATCACTGGCTTATTTTGCACGGTCGCTATACCTGCAAAGCCAGAAAGCCCAACTGCCCCGAATGTATCGTCAGGGATCTTTGCGGTTTTATATCCAAGACCGAAGTGTAATAATCCGTGTTCGTTTCCGGTCTTCTGCCCCGAGTCGGGTTGAAACCTGGAAACGCAGCTCGACCGTTTGAATTAAGTGAAGGGCCACTGGGCCCAGTAACTCATAACCTTGGAGGTTCTTTACAATGTCTGAAAAATCCATCATCACGAAACCCGTAGCTGCTGCTGTAGGCGTAGCTTTCGTCTCCTCAATGGCCGTCTCGACCACGGCGACCGCAGCTGAAAATCCTTTCGAAGCTGTTGATCTCGACAATGGCTACATGCTGGCCGGCGGCGACAAAACTGAAGAAGGCAAGTGCGGCGAAGGTAAATGCGGCGGCGACAAAGCCGAAGAAGGTAAGTGTGGCGAAGGCCATACTGAGGGTAAAGGTGAAGAAGGCAAATGCGGCGAAGGCAAATGCGGCGGCGACAAAGCTGAAGAAGGCAAGTGCGGCGGCGACAAAGCCGAAGAAGGCAAGTGCGGCGGTGAAAAAGCCGAAGAAGGCAAGTGCGGCGGTGAAAAGGCCGAAGAAGGCAAGTGCGGCGGTGACAAGGACTAACACGCCAGTGCTGGCAATTGCCAACTCAGGAAATCATCAATGAACCCTTCCGGTTACCCTGTCAAGGGTGCCGGACTGGGATTAAGACGGGCCCTTTTGGGCCCGTTGCGTTCGCATGGATTCGGTCCGGTCAGCTTCATGGAAGTCGCCCCTGAAAACTGGATTTCCGTGGGCGGTCGTTATGGACGCGCTTTCCGCGAATTAACCAGCCAGATGCCGTTTATCTGCCATGGACTTTCCCTGTCCATTGGTGGTCAATCTCCACTCGATGAAGCATTTCTTCACCGCTTGCGGCAGTTTCTGGACGCACATGATATCTGCTGCTACAGCGAGCACCTGAGTTACTGCACCGACGATGGCCAC